>VAOZ01071774.1_pt1 | contig 123331 bp, 112 predicted proteins | sample 3394041 | NCBI WGS metagenome assembly VAOZ01 (sample SAMN08290431, study PRJNA428436) | hydrothermal vent metagenome | isolation source: Deep-sea hydrothermal vent chimney | place: Indian Ocean: Southwest Indian Ridge
AATGGTGGGCACTACAAGACTCGAACTTGTGACATCTACCTTGTAAGGGTAGCGCTCTACCAGCTGAGCTAAGCGCCCTATTTTTTTATTTAAATCAAATAAAAAATGGCGCGGTGGACGAGACTCGAACTCGCGACCCCCTGCGTGACAGGCAGGTATTCTAACCAACTGAACTACCACCGCTTATTTTAGTTTAAAAATGGTGTCCCGTGTTGGATTTGAACCAACGGCCACATCATTAAAAGTGACGTGCTCTACCAGCTGAGCTAACGAGACAAAAAGGTTTTCATAAATGTTTATGAGGGCGAAATTATAGGTAAATTGTGTGATTTTGTCAAGTAATTTTTTGATTAATTATTAAAAAAAAGATTTTTATCTACATCTAATAACATTTTGATTGCATGTAAAACAGTTTTTTCTTGTATATAATTGCGATCTCCATTTAAATACAATCTTTCAACTATTTGATGGGTTTTACTCCTAACTGAAATAAACACAGTACCGACTGGTTTTTCTTTACTCCCTCCACTAGGTCCTGCAATTCCGCTTATGCTAATTGCATAATCAGCATAACTCACATTAAGCGCTCCTTCACTCATCTGCTCAACAACATTAGCGCTAACAGCTCCATAATCTTCTAAGATAATTGAATCAACCGCCAGCCAATTTTCTTTTAAAGCATTAGAATACGTAACTAAAGAGCCGTCATAAACTTGCGATACTCCACTCTCTTTTGTAAATGTATATGCTAAAAGTCCACCAGTGCAACTCTCAGCAAAAGTAATTTTTTGATGCTTTTCATTTAATTTTTGTATAATAAACGCTACAACATTGGTGGCACTTATTATTTTAGAACTTAGCAATTGTTTAGCTGCAGTGATAAACTGTGCAATATTTCCATATTTTTTAGTTTTAATATCAATTTTTAACCAACCATCTATCAAAGTTGTTATCTCAAAATCTACTTCATTAGTTTTAGCTAGTGACTCAAGTAAAATCTGGGCACTATCTTTTTCTTCATTAAAGAGATGCAAGACAGCACTTGAATTATCATCTTCAAGCAAAAGTGTTGGAAATAAACTATCTTCGTCTGCTTGTAAAACATTTACAAGAGTATCTTTATATGAAAGAAAATATGTTTTATCCTCAAATAAAGTACTCATAGATGGGATTAACATATCATCTTTTAAGACTTGATTGTCAGCAGTTATTGTACATAACAGCTTACCAATGACAGTAAAATTATTTTTTGTTGTTACAATTATTAGTCTTGTTTGGAGTGAGAATTCACGTTCTAAATATAAAAAAAACGAATTATCATTTTCTTTAAAATCAACGATACAATACAAAGTGTTGATTTTCTTATTTATACGCCTGATAATATACCTGCGTAAGGAAAGGTTAGTCACAAACTTAGAGCCGACAAATATTAGAGCTGTTTTCATACTATTCTCCATGCGCCTTAAAAAATATAATTGGATTATATCATATCAGTATGTTTTAAACACTTTAAAGGTAAAATGCAAAAAAAATATAATGAGGTCTAAATGGACTATAAAGATACACTCTTATTGCCTATTACAAATTTTGCTATGCGTGGAAATTTACCACAAAATGAGCCAAAACGATATAAATCATGGTACGAAAAAGATATTTACAACAAAATGAAACAAAAACGTAAAGGTAAAGAGATTTTCACACTCCATGATGGTCCTCCTTATGCTAACGGTCATCTACATATCGGTCATGCCTTAAATAAAATATTAAAAGATATTATCATAAAACAAAACTATTTTTATGGTAAAGATATACGTTATACACCAGGTTGGGATTGTCATGGTTTGCCAATTGAGCAACAAGTAGAAAAAAAGCTCGGTGGCAAACAAAAAAAAGAATTACTTCCAATAGCTGATATTAGAAGACTTTGTCGTGAGCATGCCAAAAAATTTGTAGATATCCAGCGTAATGAATTTAAACAGTTGGGCATAATAGGTGATTGGGACAAGCCCTATGTTACAATGGACTATAAGTTTGAAGCAAATATTTATCGAACTTTATGCGATGTGGCACAAAAAGGACTTCTAATTGAACGTTCAAAGCCAGTTTTTTGGAGTTGGGCTGAACGAACAGCGCTCGCTGAAGCTGAAGTTGAATATCAAGATAAAGAAGATTATTCTATCTATATAGCTTTTGAACTAAGTGATGGATTAAAAAATAAACTAAACATAAATACAGATGCAGCGATAGTTATCTGGACAACAACGCCTTGGACTATACCTGCAAATACGGCTATCTCTCTTAATCCTGATGAAAAATATGTTTTATCATCAGATGGATATATCGTTGCAGACAAGCTGTTTAATTCTTTAAAAGAGCAAGGAATCATAAAAGGTGATAAAACGAAGATATTTGAAGCAAAAAGTTTTGAAAATCAAACAACAATCAATCCACTAAACTCAAGAGAATCTACTATTGTATTAGGAGAACATGTATTAATGGACAATGGCACAGGTTGTGTTCATACCGCACCTGGACATGGAGAGGATGATTATAAAATAGGGTTAAAATATAATCTTGATGTTATTATGCCAGTTAGTGAAACTGGGTGTTATGATGAAACTATCGTAAAATTAAATCTAATACCAAATGCCAAAGAGTTTGTTGGTCGTCATATTTTTAAATCAAATGAGGACATTATTACACTTTTAGGCGATAATGTTTTACATGTAAGCCGTTTTACTCACTCATATCCACATTGTTGGCGTTCACATACTCCGCTTATTTATAGAGCTACGAAACAGTGGTTTATCTCAGTTGATGATAAGCCTGACAATAAAAATGAAACATTGCGTGATATTGCACTTGACGGTATTTCACAGACCTCTTTTTATCCTGAGTCTGGTCGTAATCGCTTAACTTCAATGGTTGCAAATCGTCCAGATTGGTGTATTTCACGTCAGCGTGACTGGGGCGTACCTATTGCATTTTTTAAAATAAAAGCAACAGGTGAGGTGCTATTGGATGAAAAAGTTTTAAATTTTATCGCTATGATATTTGAGATGCAAGGAAGTGATGCATGGTACTCACTAGATATAAAACAATTGCTCTATCCAGGTAGCGGTTATAAACCACAAGAACTCGAGAAAGTAACAGATATTTTAGATGTTTGGTTTGATAGTGGTTCAACATGGAATGCAGTTTTAAAATCAAGAAATTATGACGCGGGTTTGTATCCAGCAGATATCTATCTTGAAGGAAGTGATCAACATCGTGGGTGGTTTCAATCTTCACTATTTTTAAGCTCGGCAATACAATACAAAGCTCCCTACAAAACTGTTTTAACACATGGATTTACTGTTGATGCTAAAGGTGAAAAAATGAGTAAATCTAAAGGAAATGTGATAGCCCCTGATAAAATTTTAAAAGAGTTTGGCTCTGAAATTTTAAGACTTTGGGTAGCATCAAGTGATTATCAAGGTGACCTTAAAATATCACATGAAATTTTAAAACAAATAGCAGAAAATTATCGTAAATTAAGAAATACTTTTAGAATTATACTTGCAAATATTAATGACCTCAAAGAAATTATAGATGTAAATCACATGAATATTTTAGATAGATGGATTTTACAAAAAGCAAGTAAAGTTTTTAGCAATATTTCTGCATGCTTTAAAGAGTATAATTTTGTTCAAGCTATGTCACAGCTTAATAATTTTATTGTCAATGATTTAAGTGGAATTTATATTGATATTATGAAAGATAGACTTTATTGCGATGGACAAAATGATAAACATAGACGCTCTTCACAAAGCGCTTTGGCAATCATAGCAAAATCTCTGCTTACCATCATAGCACCAATACTAACATATACAGCTGACGAAATACTACAACACGCACCAGCAGTGGTAAAAGAAGATGCAAAAGATATTTTTGATTTAGAGTATGTACCTTTGCATGTAGAGCCATTAGATTTTAATGAAGAATACATGTTAAAAGCAAGAAATATTTTTTTTGAAACAATCGATATCTTAAAAAAAGATAAAAAGATAAAAAATACTCTTGAAGTAGAGATATCTACAAGCTCAGAAATTTTGTCTAATATGCCAAGTACAGAAGCTGAAGATTGGTTTATTGTATCAAGTATAAATCAAAAAGATATTTATCAAGATGAATTAGCTCATTTTAGTGTTGATGGAGATGAATTTATTATTATAAAAACACAAAATATAAAATGCCCGAGATGTTGGAAGTTTAAAGCTAGTATAGAGGGTGAAGTTTGTAGTCGGTGTCAAAAGGTACTGCATGCCTGATTTTACACGACCTGTTACATTTAATTTTATACTTATAACCATAGGTATAATTTTTGCTTTAACAGGTGTTGGAATCTATATTGTTAAGAAATTAAAGGAAGATGAATGATTACATTAAAAGAAGCACTAGCTTTAAATATAGATGAATTAAATAATTTTAAAAAACAATTAAAAATAGATATTAAAAATAATTCTGAATTAAATGCATACATTGATGTCAAAAATATTGGTGATGGAATTCCGATTGCTATAAAAGATAACATTCAAGTAAAAGATTGGTCTGTGACTTGCGGTTCTAATATTTTACAAGGATATATTGCACCATATAATGCAACCGTAATAGAAAAATTGATTGATAGTGGTCTTAGTCCATTTGGTAGAACAAATATGGATGAGTTTGCTATGGGTTCAACCACTGAAAGTAGTTTTTATGGTAAAACTTTAAATCCAAAAAATCATAACTGTGTTCCAGGTGGTAGCAGTGGCGGTAGTGCAGCCGCAGTAGCTGCCAGCTTAGCTATTGCTGCACTTGGAAGTGATACCGGTGGTTCTATCAGACAGCCAGCTGCGTTTTGCGGAATAGTTGGCATGAAACCAACTTATGGGCGTGTCAGTCGCTATGGCCTTAGTGCTTACGCTTCAAGTTTTGACCAAATAGGTCCTATGACACAAAATGTTGAAGATGCAGCAATATTATATGATATAATCAGTGGTTATGATGATAAAGATTCAACGAGTGCTGATGTAGCGTATCAAAAAGTAAGTGACAAACTAAATCCAAATAAAAAACTACGCATCGCAATTTTACCTGAGTATATAAAAGATGCGAGCAAAGATATACAAGAAGCATATTCAAATACCATAAAAATATTGCAAGATATGGGTCATACTATCATGGAAAAAGAGATGATGAATCCAAAATATGATATTTCAGCATATTATATTACAGCAACTGCCGAAGCTACAACAAATCTTGCTAGATATGATGGCATTAGGTATGGAAATAGACAAGATGGACAAAATTTAGAAGATTTGTATATAAAAACAAGAAGCAAAGGTTTTGGTGATGAGGTAAAACGACGTATTATGCTTGGAAATTTTGTTTTATCATCTGGATATTATGATGCCTATTATGTAAAAGCGCAAAAAGTTCGCAACTTAGTTAAAAATAATTATACAAAAATCTTTGAAGATGTTGATCTCATTTTATCTCCTGTGGCACCTGCAACAGCTTATGAATTTGGAGCATTAAACGATCCATTACAAATGTATCTTAGCGATATCTACACTATCTCTGTGAATATAGCAGGATTACCAGCTATTTCACTGCCTGTATCAAATGCGAATAATGGTATGCCAATAGGACTACAATTCATAGCAAACGCTTATAATGAGCAAGTACTTTTTGATGGGGCTTTTGGATTAGAACAAAGGTTAAATGAAAAGTAAGTAAGAGGCTTTTGCTCTTTTAGCCTGTTTTATATTTAGCTATTGTTTGTGCATACTTCACATGCTCGTCTTTCTTGACTAAAATATCAAGCATATTCTTTTCACTGATTATAACTATAGTTGAACCCATCTCAAAACATCCAAAATCATCACCTTTATTTAGATACAAGTCTATATATTCATAAACGCTTTGAGTAAAAACATCTGTATTTGTTTGGATCTTTGGTTCAAACGATACCTGTATACAACCAACATTTAATGCGCCAACTAAAATAATATAGAAAAATTTTCCTTCTATTGTTTGACATTGTACGACAACACGCTCATTTTCAACAAAAAGATTTAATCTTTTTTTCAAAGATGGTATATTTACAGGATATAATTTTCCAGGAATATGCACAGCTTTTAAAATCTTTAGATTTATAGGTACGTGGTAACGATGATAATCTTTTGGTGAAAGATACAAATTTATAAACTGACCATTATATAAACGCTCTTTTTCTTCTTGTGTAAAATTAACCCCGAGTAATTCATCTATTTTATATCTCATGCCTTTGATCTGAAGCGCATATTCGTGCACAAGAGTACCACAATCTGTAATTAATGAGTCACATGGCGAAATAAAATTACCTCCATCTAAACTAAAATATCTTTTTTCTCGCAAATGACGTGTAAAAAGCTGATTTAAACTTTTATAAAGCACTGGGTCTTTAAACTCACTCATATCTAATCCCATAAAATACACATAGCTTTTATTTATAATCTTTTGAAGCGATGGAGTAAACTGATATGATGCAAATTTACCAAAATATTGTGATATTAAACTCGTTATATGTTTATTCAAATTTCTCTCCTAATTTTCGTTTTGCTATCTCTTCGAGTAAAACAGTAGCATATGCGCCTTTTGGAAGCGTAAAATGTAGTTCAAACCAAGCATCACTGTCCTTATATTGCCCCTCAACATCTTCTGGAAATATCCATGCATAACGCCTTGTACCATTGGCTAAAATTTTTCTATCAAAATCCTTTTCTACAATTCTTGCCTCATCTTTTGCAAGCCATGCCTTTTTACCACACAAAAGTCCCGTAACTGTAATTTTATGCTCATATAATCTCTGAGTATCTAACTCATTTCCATCAAAATCAAACAAACAACCATGTGGATAATGTTCCATAATATCGCCAATTATTAACTTAAATGGATGTTTTTGTTGTTTCATGTATTCTAAAGTAGATGATTGTAAGTTAAGCATAGGTTCTAACTCTTTAATACTAAAGTTGTCAATAAGTGTATTCATCTCAAGTCTTCGACTCAACCAAAGATTAAAAAGATGGCTTTGATATGAGTTTATTAATAATTTTTTAATCTTTGGATTACGTTCTTTTATTTCACCAAAAGCAATTTTTTCACCTTGTATATAATTGTCCCCATCTCGCCCAAAGCGTTGATATCCAAAAAAGTTTGGTAAACCATACTGTTTAATATATTTAAGAGTTGAAAAAATCTTTTTTGCATTCGTTGGATTAACCTTTTTTAAGCGTATAAAAAATCTATTACCTTTTAAATGCCCTGTTTTTATTTTATTATTATGATATGTTGATGAAAGAATTTTAATATCAAAATGGGAGAAACGACTTAGCTGTTGCTCATATTTTTTATTAATTGAGATATATTGTTTTGTCATAGCAAGTTTATCTTTTAACCCAGCATACCCTATCTCTTTAGCTTTAATACCCAAATAAACACAAAAAATATCTATCATCTCCCATGTTGTAAGATTTTTTTTTCTTACATGTAAAATTAGATGCTCACCCTCACCACTAAACTCATAAAGTGGTATCTCATCGACCACAAAATCTCTAGCGTTTTGTTTAAAAACAAAGTCTATGCTAGAATGATTCATACTATAAAAACGGTTCATAATTGCCTCTTAAAAATGGTTTGCTTTACATCTATTTGTATATCTTTTTCTTTTTGCTTTAGCAAAAATTGTAAGTGGGGTTCTTGTCTGTTTTGCTCGTCTTAGCACAGCTTTTTTATTTCTTTGGCTAAATGCAATCAACATCTCATACTCTTCACCACTACAACCAATATCTTTAGGTATATGTTGTAAAAATTTAAACCCTAAATGATTAATAGTTGAAAGTTTACCCAAATCACTAAAAATTCCATCTGAAATGTCTAGTCCTGCTGATAGATATTTTTGAGTTTTTGATATAAATTTATCTCTTAAGATAATATTTTTAAATTTTGATTGCTTATCAATCTTACCACCATTAAGTAATTTTTTAAGCTCTTTTTTAGAATCTCCAATTTTGCCAGTATAAGCTAAGAGATGATTATTTTTCATCCCTTTTCTAAAAAGTGGTTTTTTTGTTTTGGATATTATTGTAACTGTTATATCTAACTTTGTATTTGAAATTGTATCACCCCCAATAATTTTAACACCATATTTTTTTGCAACTAAAATGAAACCAGATGCTAATTTTTTAGCTTGTGCCTTAGTGATATCTTTTGGCATAGCCACACAAAGTAAAGCATATAATGGCTTTGCATTCATAGCAACCGCATCACTAATATTTATTGTCATAGCCTTACTTGCAATATCGTTTAAACTCATCCAACTACGCTTAAAATGAATATCTTCAAAAAACGCATCTTTTGAATAAACATAGCCATTTATTAAAGCTCCATCATCGCCAATAAAGCTATTTTTTATATTAAAATTAGATATAAAATAATCTTCTAAATTCATGTTTATGATTTTATATGATTTTTGATTAAGGAAATATTAAAGAAGTTGATAATAAAATACAGAGTACCTTTAAAAACCAATAAAGTGATAAGTTATGAAATTTTCTATCAAATCTGTCTTTAATAACTTGTTGATTTTGCTGCTGATAGTAGCATTTTTTCTAGCTTTTTTATCATTTATTACCTTTAAACAGCATATAATCTTTAAAAAATTAAATACTTTACAATCAATTCAAAATACTATAAATAAAATGGATTCTCCAAAAAAGACACAAGTAGCTTATTCTATCATTATATTAAATAGTTTGACGGAGCAATTAGATGAAGAATTTTCCCATTTAAAAGATATTTCTAAAGATGATTATATCTCTAAAATATTTGGATATAATAAAGTTTATTTAAATAATATAAAAAAATTAGAAAATTTGAGTCTAAACTATTCAAATTTATTAAAAATATATTTACAGTCAAATAATAAAAATGTTAAACGATATCTCATGGATATTGTGATGGCTAAAGAGAGCATTATTAATGAAATAAATAACATACAAACAAATAATACAAAAAATCAATATAAAATTTTTAGTAAATTACAATGGCTAGTTTATTTTATTTTCTTACTATCATTTTTTATTCTACTACATTATAAAAAACGACTCAGACTCATTTATCAAGATATCGAACTGTTATATGGAATTAATATAAGTAATAATAAAATTCCTACATTAACAAAAGAAGCAGATGCCATCAAGGTAAGAATGATAAGAAAGCCGATAGTTGCAGATAATTCTTCAATGATTGACCCAAATACGCAGATAAAAAATTACAAGGGAATGATGCATGCCTATGCTGATAAAAAAGGTATCAAAGAGAAGAATTTTACAACAGTTTGTTTATTTGAAATAGATAATTTTAGTAATTATAATAATTTATCAAAAGATTTTTTACAAACTATACTGAAAAAGGTGGCATTTATTATGTCTCTTTATGAGCAAACAACAGATGTGATTGCAAGAACTGATTATAATCAATTTATAGTGGTTTTATCACGAGATAGTAAACATAAAGCATTTCAGGAGTGCGAAGCTATTAGGCAAAGTATTGAAGAGGTTATGTTTAAGCCGTCTAAATCACAAAAAATTACTATCACATTAAGTGGCGGATTTATTTTAAAATTAAGAAATAAAACACTTGAAGAAACTATAAAAGAAGCGAAAGAATTACTAACTGATGCACAAACAGAAGGTGGTAATAGAATTATTCAAATCAAACATCATTCTGAAATTTTTGATTAAACGTAAGGGTGCCTCTTACTTATCTTGACAGATATCAACAAACCTTTTTTTAACAAATGCTATACTTTGCATAAAAAAATTTAGGAACATTATGAACAAAGAAAATTATTTTTTATCACAGCCTCATCAACCTTTTTTTATTCTCGGTATTTTTAATGCGATTATCATGATGTTAGTTTTTGCACTAAGTTACAAAGGTATTTTTATTTTAGATACCGGCATTGTTACTTTTCATGTTTACTCACTAGTTTATCTAGTTTTTACTAATTTATTTATAGGATTTTTATTTACCACTTTTCCAAGATTTAACCAAACCAAGATGATTGAACGAACGTTTTATACAAGAATTTTTTATATAAATATTATTAGTTCATTGCTGTTTTTAATTGGTTCTTTTGTCTCCTTAGCTATGATTATTACAGCAATGATATTGGTTTTGATATCTCAAATATTGACAATTTTAAAATTAAAAAATATTTATAATACCTCCACAGTTACTGATAAAAATGATTCTTTTTGGATATTAATTGCAAACTATTTTGGTCTTATTGCAAATGTTTTATTTATTATAAGTGAACTATTTTCTCAAACATTACAAGCAAGTGCTGTAAACATAGCTTTTTACATGTATCTTATTTTTCTTGCTTTTAGTGTTGGGCAAAGAATGATTCCATTTTTTTCAAACTCTTTTGTACAAAAAAATCCAAAATTTATTCAAGTAATTTTTATACTATTTTTTGCTTTAACTTTTTTTAATATCATAAATATTAAATCTGGCACAATTATAATTGATTTATTACTTACTTTTTACACATTACGAGAATTTTTAAGATGGAAACTCCATCCATTACGATCTCCAGCTATCGTTTGGATTCTACAATTAGGCTTATTTTGGTTACCAACTGCATTTTTTCTTTCTGCTGTTAGTTTAATCATAGAAGTTATCTCTGGCAGATATTTTTATTTTTTGGGTATTCACATGCTGGCTCTTGGTTTTTTAACAACCGTGCTTATAGGTTTTGCAACAAGAGTTGCTCTTGGACATGCAAGAAGAGTCCCAACTGCTGATAAATTGACAACCTATATATTTTATTTTACACAAGTTTTAGTTATTACAAGAGCTTTATATAGCGTAAATGTAGCATATTCTTGGGGATTAAATTTTTTATTTGATATTTCATTTTCTGCTTGGCTATTACTCTTTGTAGTGTGGGGAATTAAATATGCAAAAATTATCATGTTTTATAACTAATTCAAGATATATTTAGCTACAATCATAAAATATTATAATTCAAGGAGATTAATTTGAGTATTCCTATTTATACTTATGATGCAATTATCGTTGGCTCTGGTCTTGCTGGTTGTTCAGCTGCAAGAGAGCTAAAAACTGCAGGTAAAAATGTAGCGGTTATCACCAAGCTTCATCCACTTCGTTCCCATTCTGGTGCTGCACAAGGTGGCATTAATGCTGCATTAAGTCAAGAAGACAGTATAGACCTTCATGAGTTTGATACTGTTAAAGGATCAGATTATTTAGCTGATCAAGATGCGGTTGAATTTATGTGTAAAAATGCGCCTGAAACTGTTCGTTGGGCTGAGCGTATGGGTGCGACTTTTAGTCGTAAAGAAGATGGGCAAATAGCCCAGCGCCCTTTTGGTGGACAATCATCCCCCCGTGCATGCTACGCAAAGGATAGAATTGGATTAATTTTATTACAAACTATGTATCAGCAAGCGTCTCGCATTGGTGTAAAATTTTTAGATGAATGGTATGTGGCTGATATTATCTATAAAGATGGTAAAATCTCTGGCGTAGTAGCTTTTAATATTAGAGATACAAAACTTGCTATTTTTAACTCTAAAGTTGTTATGTTTGCAACTGGTGGATATGCCCGTACATTTAAAATCAGCTCAAATGCGCATGCAAATACTGGTGATGGACTCTCAATTGTAGCACGTCATGGTTTACCGCTTGAGGATATGGAATTTGTTCAATTTCACCCATCTGGACTATCTGGAAATGGCGTTTTAATATCTGAAGCAGCGCGCGGAGAAGGTGGTAAGCTTTTTAATTCCAAAGGTGAGAGATTTATGGAAAAATATGCTCCAAATGCTCTTGAATTAGCAAGTCGTGATGTGGTGAGTCGTGCAATTGTAAATGAGATACGTGAAGGTCGTGGTGTTGGCCCAAGAAAAGATGCTGTATATCTTGATGTTACGCATTTAGGTAAAGATTTGATTATGAACAGACTTCCCGAGCTACGCGATTTAGCTATCACATTTTTAGGCTTAGATATGGTTAAAGAACCTATTTTGATATCTGCAACAGCTCATTACTCAATGGGTGGAATTCCAGTAGATATTGCAGGTCATGTTCGTAAAAATAATACTGAATTTGTTGAAGGTTTTTATGCCGCTGGCGAATGTTCATGCGTATCAGTTCATGGAGCAAATCGTCTTGGAGCAAATTCGGTCTTAGAAGCACTTTTATTTGGTAGATTCGTTGGCAAAACTATGACTAATGAAGTAGATAATATAGAATTAAGAGCGGTTACAAAAGAGGATGCTACGGTAACAATTAATGAAATAAATTGGATAAAAAATAATAACGGAGATGAAAAAGTAGCTATTTTACGCGAAGAGCTACAAGATACTATGACAGACAACGCCGGTGCCTTTAGAACTGCTGAGTCATTACAAATTGCAATAGATAAAATTAATGAATTAAGAAAAAGACATAAAAATATCCGCATAGATGATAAATCAACAGTTTTTAATACCGAATTGCAAGAAGCATTAGAATTTGGACATATGTTAGATTATGCAAAATTTATTGTTGAGAGTGGTTTTGCTAGAAAAGAGAGTCGTGGAGCTCATTTTAGAGAAGATTTTGATAAACGAGATGATGTGAATTTTTTAAAACATACAATGGCTTATATGGATAAAAGTGGTAACTTGACATTAGACTATATGGATGTAGTTCTTGGTAAACACAAACTACAAGAAAGAACTTATTAAAGGCAGATAATATGAGTAAAGAAAAAGTAACTACACAAAAAGTAAAGTTTAAAGTATTTCGCTTTAATGCTGATGAGGACTATCTTCCGTATCATAAAGAGTATGAACTTGAAGTTACATCCGAAGATGTTGTATTAGATATTTTAAATAAAATAAAATGGGAGCATGATGGAAGTTTTTCCTATCGCAGAAGTTGTCGGCATGGGATTTGTGGAGCATGTGCTATTAAAGTTAATGGTCGCGCTACGCTTGCATGTAAAGAACGTATGGTTGATATGATTAATCTTTTTGGTCATGAAATGACATTAGAGCCTTTAAGTATAAAAAGGGCTGTAAAAGATCTCATAATTGATAAATCTGATTTTTGGCAAAAGCATGAAAAAGTTACTCCATATCTAGTAGATGAGATTGATGAAAACCCTAAAACTGAACATTTAGTATCACAAAAAGATATGGATAAACTGCTTGATTCTGAAGTTTGCATTCAATGTGGTGCATGTCATTATGCTTGTCCATCTGTTGCTATTAATGATGATTTTATCGGTCCTGCTGCTTTTGCTATGGCATACCGTTTTGAAGCAGATGTTAGAGATAAAGCTGGGACGTCAAGACTTCAAACTGTGGATGAAGAAAAACAAGGAGTTTGGGATTGTGTTAAATGTTATGAATGTCAAGAAGCTTGTCCAAAAGATATTAATCCAATTGAAAAAATTACAAAGCTTCACAATATGCTATTTGAACAAAATATGGCAAATAATGGTGTAGCAGCACGTCATGCCGCAGGATTTGCTCACTCAATTAAAAAACATGGGCTTCTTGACGAAGGGGAATTAGTTCGTTACAGCGAAGGAAATATTGGAGTCTTAAAACATGTTCCAGTTGCACTTAAAATGTTTAAAAAAGGTAAGATAATTCTACCTTGGAAAATGCCAAAAGCTGATAAATTAGATGAAATTAAAAAACTTGTTGAATCATCGTCGACTGTTAAATATTAGGAGTAAATAATGTCAAAAAAATTAAAATATGCACTTTTTACAGGCTGTACTGCGAAAGAAAGTACGCCTGAGCAGATGATGTCAACTATGGCGGTTGCAAAAAAATTAGATATAGAATTAATAGAATTAACTGAAGCATCTTGCTGTGGCGCTTCTCATCTGCAAGATTATGATGATTTTTTATCTCTTGTCTTAAATGCAAGAAATATAGCTTATGCCGAAAAACATGGTCTAACTATGGTTACTATTTGTAACACTTGTCAATTAAATAGTGCTATGACAAAGCATAGACTAGATAAAGATTCTGACTTAAAAGCTAAGGTTAATGAAAAACTGGCAGAAGTTGGCTTAGAATATAAAGGCACTTCGTTAGTTATACATTTTTTATATGCGATTATTGATGATTTTGGGTTAGATAAAATAAAAAAGATGGTTACAAGGCCTCTTAGTCAATTTAATATTGCACCATTTTATGGATGTCATAATATACGTCCATCTGAACTTCAAAATGAATCTCACAAATCAGCTGAAAACCCATACAATCCAACTTCTCTTGATGATCTTATCATTGCATGTGGTGGTAAAAATGTTGATTATTATGAAAAAAATAAATGTTGTGGCTTTCATGCTGAACTTCAAGCACCCCACACAGCAGCCGTATTAACAGGGAATGCGGTAGCTGGTGCTATGGATAATAATGCCGACTGGATGGTAACACCATGTCCGCTTTGTCATCTAAAATTAGATACTCAAACAAAAAATGCTTCAAAAGCAATAGGTCGAGATGTATCATTGCCTGTTTTACACATGCAACAGATGATAGGTTTAGCCCTTGGATGTTCTTATGAAGAACTGGGATTAAAACATCATGTTACACCAATAAATTTTATAGATTAAAGAATTTTTCTTTAATCTTACGACTTCTCTTTTTATTGACTTATTTATGTTCTCTTATGCTGAGAATTGCTAGAGTTTTTAAAGGTACCCTTAACTGTTTTTAGGCCTAAATATTTTAATGACATCTTCATTACATTGTAAATACGGACCTTCTATTAAATCTATGCAGTAAGGTACTGCTGGAAATACAGCATCTAAGCATTCACGTATAGATTTTGGTTTTCCTGGTAGATTAATAATAAGTGATTTACCTCTAATACCAGCTGTTTGGCGAGATAAGATTGCTGTTGGGACGTATTGCAAACTAACTTGTCTCATTAATTCTCCGAAACCTGGCATCATTTTTTGACATACATTTTGTGTTGCTTCGGGCGTTACATCACGCGGTGCTGGTCCTGTTCCACCAGTCGTTACAACTAAACAACACTTATCCTTATCACATAATTCTTTTAAGGTTTTTTCTATTATCTCCTGTTCATCTGCTACACATCTATACACAATCTCAAAGTCATTTACTAAATACTCTTTCATTGTATCTTGAATTGCGATACCTGAAATATCCTCATATATACCAGCACTAGCTCTATCACTAGCAGTAACTACACCTATTTTTATATTCATATATTCTCCATTTTTAATTAGTTTGTAAAAAATGATTAGCATTTTTTATCAAATATATTGTAGCATATGGTAAAAAGAATTCTTTTACTTCATGTGAGTCAACTATCTTGTCATATTCGCCTAAATAAATCTCAATATTGATTCCTTTTTTTATAATGGTTTTTAAATTATTAATATCATAATTATAATACAAAAGCTCATGAAGTTGTCCAAGAGTATGCTTTGCATGTAAAATATTTTTTACATGCAAAGGCATGAAACATGAAGTGATAAAATTTTTTAAATATCTATCGCTATTTTTTTTATATGCAACAAGTTGGATATCTTTAAACTTTTTTGATCTATTTTGAAAAAAAATTGGAGAAAAAAGTTGTATAGTATCCACTCTTTGCGTACATGTAAGTGCATAGTTTAATGCTCTAATAGCACCATAACTAAATCCACTAACACAATACTTACTATTTTTAAGATATTTTTTAAAAAATATCTCCTCCCCTCGCAATGAAAATCCATTATAAAAAGGCATTAATCTTATCACTTATTTCTAATTTTGTGATACTTTCATATTCTAATAAAGTTATCTGTGCATATTGCACTACTTTATTAAGCTGTATTAAAATTTTTTTTGTCTCTTGATAGAAAACATCTAGCAGTTCTTGCTCTTCATTTTTAGATGGGTACAATTTTTGACCCATTCCAAATTTATTTATCATGTCAAAAATAAGTTTTTTTACTTCACTTAAATCTTTTTGTGAATTATTTGAATGTTCTTGAAATTGTAATTCGCAGGCCGCAATGCCTGCTAAAAGCATCTTAATTCTAACTTCAAGTTCATGTTTTAATACCGAGGCATTATTTGGAGGAGTAATATGGTCATTAGATAGCAATAATTTTTCAAAATCAATATCAAAAAATGTTGCGATTACTGCTTTGCCAGCCTGATAACAGATACGATGATTTTTTTGTTCTTCATTTAAAATCAATAACTTACGTTTACCAAAAATTACCTTATCTTTTACTTGTAAAAAATGTTCCGTAGCAACTTGTGAGAAATTTTTACGTATTGCAAGTAATGTAGCTTCATTAACGAGAGTTGCTAAGGCTGCCCCACTAAATCCTATGGTTGTATTTGCAATTTGTTCGATATCAACGTCATTTGGTAACTTGATGAGATACTTTGATAAAATTAAAATTCGTTCATGTTTTGTAGGAATATCAACAAATATGCGTCTATCAAATCTCCCTGAACGTAATAACGCATTATCTAAAACATCTATTTTATTAGTTGCACCAACTACAATGATATCGCTTGAATCTTCAAAACCATCCATCTCAGTTAAGAGTTGATTTAAAGTAGCTTCTCGCTCATCATTATTTATTCCATCACGCTTTTTACCAACTGCATCTATCTCATCTATAAAAATTATTGCTGGTGAATTCTTCTTAGCAGCTAAAAAAAGCTCGTGAACACGTTTTGCTCCCATTCCTACATAAATTTGTACAAAGGCAGCACCACTTTGATAAAAAAATGATACATCTGCCTCACTAGCTAGTGCTTTTGCTATCATAGTTTTTCCAACTCCAGGAGGACCAACTAGCAAAACGCCCCTTGGTAATTTTGCGCCAAAACGATGATACTTTAAAGGATTTTTCATAAAATCAACAATCTCTTCTAATTCAACTTTAACTTCACTAAGCCCACCGATATCATCAAATGAGATATTTGGTTTTACTGCTTGTATAGGAACCTCAGAGATTGTATCATCTGATATTTGAACATTTTGTTTTTGTTTGAAAATAATTTGTTTTTTTTGAATTATTCTAAAAATAAACGAACCAATACCAAGTGTCAAGATAATAATTAAGATATACAACAAAGGATCTTTATCGTTTTGAATATGTACTAAATAATTTGCAAATAGTTTTGGAGTAACTTGCGAGCTAGCAATTTTATAATAACCATCTTTAGTATCAAGATATACATACTCTTGTGTTGCTACTATTTTTATTATTTTATTATTTTGTACTAACTGTTTTGCTTGATTTAAAGTTATATCATCAGCATTGTTTCGTAAAAAAGCAAAAAGTATCAGCACTAATACTATAAATGCTGATATATATATAATAATATTATTATATTTAGACTTTAACATAGTTATAAGTATCTCCTACATCATAATTATCGCTCTCAATCCAATTACCTACTAAATCTTCCTCTGATTTTACCGCAATTTTATTAAAATATTGGTCTAATCCATAATATATACCATCTTCTTTTTTATTTTCTATTAAAATTTGAAGTTTCTTTTTACAATTTTTTCTAAAATGAATATTTTTTTTATCTACTTTTGATACAAGTTGATGTAAACGTTCCTTTGCAATATCTCCTTTTACTTCATTTTTCATGGTTGCTGAGACTGTACCATCACGCTTGGAATATGTAAATGCATGAATATGCGTGAGAGGCAACATGTCAATATTTATCATAGCCTCTTGCCAAATGTCGCTAGTTTCTTGTGGATGACCAACTATAAAATCAGTTCCAAGTGCAAAGTCATGATCTGCTAATAATTCGAATAATTTAATATCATCTTTAAAACGATTACGTCTATTCATAGTTTTTAACATTATTGGTGAGGTATGTTGCAAGGCGATATGAAGATGACGCTCTAGCCATGGCTCATCAAGTATCTCTTTAAATTCATCGCTTATTTGAATAGGCTCTAAACTTCCGATTCTAATACGCCTAACGCCACGTATTAAACTTATTTTTTTCATCAGCTTGGTGATATTGGTATTAGTGCCAGTTCCATAACTACCAACATTGGTTCCAGTTAAGATAAATTCGCCAAATCCATTAGAGGCTAGATTAGAAATCTGTTTTAAAATTTGGTTTTCATTTAAACTTCTGCCATTACCTCTAACTGATGGTATAATGCAATAATTACATCTAAAATTACATCCCTCTTGGATTTTAATAAATGCTCTGCTTTTACCAATAAACTCATCTACAATACTATCATCTATAAAATTCAAGTCACCTAATTCATAAAATGAATTTTGCTCTTTTAATAAAGTATTGATTTTTTGTTTTTCACTTTGACCAAAAACTCCAAATACTTTTTTATCTTCAAATAATTTCTCACCTTTTGTATGTACTCCACATCCAGTTAAATATATTTTTGTATCTGCTTTTTTATTGATATGATTCACATAAGAACGCACACTAATATCAGCACTATTTGTAACTGTACAAGAATTTACAACAACAATATCTGCTTTATTTTCATCTTCAGTTATCTCAAAATCTTGTAAATTTTGCATCATCACTTGAGAATCAAAAATATTTGTCCTACATCCAAATGTTTTAAAATAAACTTTTTTTTTCATTAAATCTTCCATCAAGAGGCTTTAAAAAGCTTAAGAACTTCCAAAATAATAGACTTCTCAATATCATCTCGTATCTCAACGTTACCAATACCTTTTGGTAAAATAAATTTTATATTGTTGTCTGTACTCTTTTTATCAAGAAAAAAAGCATCATAAAAAGATTCAATATTTTTAATTTTATAAGATATAAGAAGATTATATTTTTGTAATAATTGTTTAATTTGTAAACTCTCCTCTTTTGTTATAAGCAATAATTTAAGTGCTACTTCATTTGCTATAACCATGCCAATTGCCACTGCCTCTCCATGAAGATAAGTTGTATAATTAGTCTCTTTTTCTATAACATGAGCAAATGTATGACCATAATTTAAAGCTGCACGAATACCTCTTTCTTTTTCATCTTGTGACACAACATCTGCTTTTGTTTTAATAGCTTTAAAAATTGCAATTTTTAAGCTTTCTTCATGGCTTAAATTATTATTTTGAAGCCATATAAAAAAATCTTTATTAAAAGTTACTGCCATTTTAATAATCTCAGCAACTCCAGCACTAAATTCACGAGATGGTAGAGTTTTTAGAAAATATGTATCAATATATACATGCAATGGCTGATGAAAAGCTCCTATTAAATTTTTACCAAATTGATTATTTATACCAGTTTTACCACCCACGCTAGCATCAACTTGAGAAAGCAGAGTTGTTGGTATCTGTATAAAATCTATCCCTCTTTGGTAGATACTAGCCACATAGCCTGTCATATCGCCCACAACTCCTCCACCAAAGGCAATTAACAATGAACTACGATTAAAGCGATGATTAAAAAGATTTTGCAATATAAAATCGATGGTGTCTTGATTTTTATACTCTTCACCATCAGTAATTGTAATAACATATAACTCTTTAGCAGTAATATAACTTAACAAATAACCAAGATGCAATCCTGCTATTTTTGCATTTGTAATAATAGCAACTTTTTTATCAAAATATCTTTTTTGAAGTTTATCAATTGAGATTTGATATGAATTATCTATAATTTTTTTTAATGATATATCTACAAGCATATTTATCCATTTTTATTTATTTAAAAACTTTATAATAGTAAAAATTGGCTTAAAAACCAATCATACTTTAACTCTATTTTTTAATGCACGACTTAATGATAAAATATCTATATTTTCCAAACTAACACCTGTTGGCACTCCTTGTGCAATTTTTGTAAAAATAAGATTATAATTTGCCAACTTGTCTTCTATAAACAACATAATCGAATCACTAGCAATGGATGGTGTTAATGCAAAAATAATCTCTATGACTCCATTTATAATTTTTTCTTCTAATTTTAAAATATCGAGTTTATCTAAACTCTCTAAAACAAAATATCTACCCAAAAAAAGTCCATTGTCTTCAAGTGTTAAAATATCTTTTGCATTTTCAACAATACAAAGTATCTCTTTTTCTCTAGAATCATCACTACAAATTGCACATAATTCATCTTCACTCATACCACCGCATGAAGAACATTTACGCAAACTTCCAACTGCATTTTCAATGGCATGGGCTATTTTCATAGCAGAAAAATTATCTTGCATAACCATATAGTATGCCATTCTAAGGGCTGATTTTTTACCAATTGATGGCAACTCTTCTAAACACTCAACAAGATGATTAAATTTTTCTAGTGATTTTTTCATTATGATGGTATCTCTAAAAACTTTCGAGTTCTTTATAAAGATATTGACCAGTATAACTACCACTTTTTTTATAATTTTTTACAAGCTCTTCTGGAGAACCCACTGCAATAATTTGTCCGCCGCCATTTCCACCCTCAGGCCCCATGTCAATGATGTAATCCGCATTTTTTATCATGTCTAAATTATGTTCAATTACTAGTACACTATTTCCTAATTTTACAAAATTATGTAACACTTTTACTAAACGATTTACATCATCAAAATGCAAACCTGTTGTTGGCTCATCTAAAATATATAATGTTTTACCAGTATCTTTACGACTTAACTCTTTGCTTAACTTTATACGTTGCGCTTCTCCGCCTGAGAGTGTTATTGCATTTTGACCAAGTGTGATGTAGCCTAAACCAACATCATATAATGTTTGCATTTTAGCTTTTATTTTAGGAATTTGACTGAAAAATTCCAAAGCCTCTGAAACACTCATCTTTAAAACTTCAGAAATATTTTTACCTTTATATGCAATATCTAACGTTTGCGTATTATATCTTGCGCCATGACATGAGTCGCATTTAACCATGATATCTGGTAAAAAGTGCATCTCTATTTTTATTTCACCTTCACCCTGACATTTTTCACAACGTCCACCTTTTACATTAAAACTAAATCTTGAAATTGTATAACCGCGAATATTGGCTGCTTTTGTTTTTGCAAAAAGACCACGTATTTCGTCCATAACACCTGTATAAGTAGCAGGATTGCTTCTTGGGGTTCTTCCAATAGGACTTTGGTCAAGATAAATAACCTTATCAACCAATTCTAAACCAGAAATTTCAACACCAGAGATCTTTTTAATCTTTCTCGCATGATTTAGTATCTCTCTAGCAGTTGGTAGCAATGCTTGCAAAATTAAAGAACTTTTGCCGCTCCCACTTACGCCTGTTATACATGTAAAGTTTTGCAAAGGAATTTTTACACTTAAATCTTTTATATTATTTACAGTTACATGTTTTATCTCTAAAAATTTTTCTTGTGGACGTCTATAAAAATATTCTATTTTTTTTCGCCTAGTTATATAATCTGCTGTTAATGTTTTAGCCTTTTTTAGCTCCTTAAATGTACCAGCAAAAACCACTTCTCCTCCAAATTGTCCAGCTCCTGGACCAATATCTATAATAAAGTCTGCATTTTCTATAGTTTCTCTATCATGCTCTACTACTATGACGCTATTGCCTTTTTCTTGAAGATTTCTGAGTGTACGAATTAATTTTAATGTATCACGTTCATGTAAGCCAATGCTAGGCTCGTCTAAAACATACATAACGCCAGTTAATCCACTACCAATTTGTGAAGCTATACGTATGCGTTGTGCTTCTCCACCACTAATTGTTCTTGCGTCTCTACCTAAAGTGATGTATCCAAGACCTACATCATATAAAAAATATAAACGCTCTCTAATCTCATTTAAAATAGGTGTGGCAATCATGGCTTGCTTTGAAGGCAGATGTGAAAAGTTTTTATTGTCAGCAAAAAATTTATAGCTATTTGTAATAGGCATATCTAGTATAGAAGCTATATTATAATCTAATATTTTAACAGCTAAACTCTCGAGTTTTAATCTATGTCCTTCACAAACATTACAAATCTTTTCAGTCATATAATCTGCTAAATCTTTATCATCTTTAAACATATCATAAGCTATTTTAATAATACCAGGCCAAATACGCTTAATATTGTGATTCTTCCATTTAAATTCTACTTCATCAATATCTCCATGTAAAATAGCTCGTTTTTGATGCTCTGGTAGTGATGAAAAAGTAGTTGCTATATCTATTTTATTAGCAGCACAAAAACCTTTTAAAAAAGTAAAATAATAGCCTTTATTAAATCCATAAATAATTTTTATTGCACCTTTGTCAACAGATAAGCTGGAGTTTATGATTTTATCATAATCAAGTGTGTATCTAAGTCCTAATCCATCACACTCATGACAAGCACCCTTAGGTGAATTAAATGAAAAAGAGAGTGGCTCTAGCTCATCAAAACTTATCTTACAATCAAAACAAGCATTATGCTCACTATAATGCAAATGTCCTTCATATATATCAACATCTTTATAGTTTAAAATATCGATTTCAACTTCGCCATAACTTTGCTTTAATGCCTTTTCAACATCTTGTGAAATTCTATCTCTATTTTCTTCATTTATAAGTAAACGATCAATAACCACTTTTATGGTATGTTTTTTTGTCTTACTTAACTCTATTTCATCATCAAGTCTTGTCATAACTCCATCAATCATAGCCCTAACATATCCTTTTTGCACAAGTGATTCTAAAATATCGCTAAATGAGCCTTTTTTATTTCTAATCAATGGTGCCAAAATAATTACTTTTGCACCATTTGGTAATTTTAATACCTCTTGTATAATATCTTCGGCACTCATTTGAGATATCTTTTTACCACATTTATGACAATATTGTGTCCCTATGCGTGCAAATAGTAAACGTAAGTAATCATATATTTCAGTAATTGTTCCAACAGTTGAGCGTGGATTTTTAGAAGTTGTTTTTTGATCAATTGCAATAGCTGGAGTCAAACCTTCTATTTTATCAACATCTGGCTTGCCTATACGATCTAAGAATTGTCTTGCGTAAGACGAGAGGGACTCTATGTAGCGACGTTGTCCCTCTGCATACAAAGTATCAAAAGCTAAAGTCGATTTACCACTTCCGCTTAAACCAGTACAAACGACGAGTTTATTTTTTGGTATTTGTAATGATATATTTTTTAAGTTATTTTCACGTGCGCCGTATATTTTAATCATCTATATCTTATCCTTACAAATTTTATAAAAACTTAGATAAAATTATATCAAAGTGTTACTTATACAAACAACTTAATGTTATTTAATTTAATGTTAATGACTAATAAGGCATAATCGAACGATTAATTAATTATATGGATAAAGATGCTTCTACTAATAAAACGTTCGGCCATGGAATTTTGCACACAACAATTGCAACAAAAATGTATAAATATAGATAATGAATATCTAGGTAAGCAATTTATTTCATCAATAAATGTACAAATCTCTGATATTAAGCATACAATATATATCGGTATAAACAAAGAATTACTGCAAGATATATATCATTTATTTTTTGAAGATGATGAGCATCCATCTCAAAATGATTTGATTGATATGCTACTTGAAACTGTAAATATGATTGTAGGACATGCAAAGACTATGGCACAAGAGATAGAATATTTTGTCATAGATATACCGCGATTTATAAATTATGAAATATTTAATTATTTGCATACACAAAAGATATGTCTAAATCAAAAAAATAAATATTTAACAATAGCAATTAAGGAACATAACAAGTGAATGAAAATAATTTTGACGCAGCCAAAGAACTTTCATGGATGAATTATGATGGTCTTTTAGATATGGAAGTTGAATTTGAAGCAGATTTAGGTGAAACAGAACTAACGATTGATGAGATATTAAAACTGGAAAAAGGTTCAGTAATTGATCTTAAAAAACCAGCTGGCGAGAGTGTAGAATCTTATGTGAATGGCCGTATTTTAGGCAAGGGCGAAGTTATGGTTTATGAAAAAAATTTAGCAATCAGAATCAATGAAATTTTAAATTCTAGTGCTGTTTTATATTATTTATCAAAGGAAAGATTGTGAAAAAAATCTTTTTATTACCTCTTATAGCAACCATCTTGTTTGCATCAAATATATTAAATTATAATATTTATAATAGAACAAATAGAGTAGATGCCATGTTTACTTTTAATACTCCTTATCAAGGTGCCATAAAAGAGATTCGTAAACATTCTAAAATAATTTTAAAATTATATAATCTTTCTATCAATGCCCCGAAAATAAAACTTATCAATTCTGTATTAATTTCAAAATTAATTATTACACCTCTACCAGGATATACTCAAATAGTTGCTTATGCATCACAAAATACAATACTTAGTGTATCAAAAACTGCGGATAACTATGGCTTACGTCTTCGATTTACTCCAAAAGTAGTAATTACAAAAACAGAAAATATATTAAATAATAAAAAATCTATTAATTTTTCATCATTACAAACCAAGCAAAACTTAGATATTCCAAATAGCTACTATATTGTTATCGCCTTGTTGTTTATAGCAGTGATAATTTTATTAATATTAAAAAGAAAAATATCTAAAAAAAATGATAATAAAAAATCTATAAAATCATCAAAAAATAATTGGTTTTTTAAAGAAAAGATAGATGAAAATCAAAATGTACATGTAAGATTTACAAAAAAAATTGATCAAAATACAACTGTTACGATGCTTGATTATGGTGATTTTAATTATCTAATTTTAAATGGAACTTCTAATGTTTTACTAGACAAGTTTGAAAACAATCAGCCCATTACAGATAATCATTTTGATAAAATTTTACAAGAACACACTCAAGAAATAGAGCAATTATTACATTCACAAAAGACAGAAGAACCATTTCAAGCATATAAAGAAAAGGCGTCTTCAATAGCTTACAATTTGGACGAAGCATTATAAAAGTGTTAAAATAGATGAGATATCATTTTGATTTAACAAATATGTTGAATTAATCATCTTAGTTATATGATAAACTTCTGTAACTGTAATGCCATAAGGATCCTTTTTTTCTATCTGTATTATATTTTCTTTATTAAATGAAATATAATCTAATTTCTTTCTACTGTATTGAATATAATAAGATATAACAAAGCTGTTGTCATGTTTTTTCTCTAATGCAACAATTATATCCTGATCATCTTTTAAATCAAAATTATATAATTTTTGAAATTCTAAACTTTTCATATAGCCTAGATATATTTTACCGAACAGATCATGGTATCTTTGTGTTTTAATTTCTAATAAGAAATTAATATCAATCAAGCAAGATTGTTTTGAGCGTATCATTTTTGTAAGCCAAAATAAAACATTATAATATCTAAATGGAAAAATTTTTAATCTATACACTTCTACAAATTTTTTATCCGTAAAACAATGTTTTGGCTGTTTTGGTTGCTGTTTTTTATCTATTAAATGTGCTAAAATATTTTTTGCACAAAACTGCTTTGTAATCCAAACTGTACAGTATTTTGGAAGTTGCTTTACTCCCATTACTCCTTCATTTAAAACAATTAATGCTTTGATTTCATAATCTGGAAAAATAGCCTCTAAGAGAGCTTTTTTCTTTCTTAATCTTTTTTTTAATTTTGCTACTGATTTAACTAGTGTGATTTCAACAAAATATAGTTTATTTTTTGTAAACATCATGGCATCAAATTCATTAATTTCTCTTGTTTTTGTTCTGTAAATAATCTGAGAATGTTCACTTATTGAAAGCGTATTTGCATGATTATATTTTCTATTTTGATGATGGCCTTTTAAAAGAAATTTTTCAATTTTTGGTTCTTTTTGTGCATATATCAATAATTTTTCATACATATAATTTTCAAAAACTTCTCCCTCGAACGATCTATATGCACTGATATATCTAGTATCATCTTGTGCAACATTTTTTTGAATGAGTGATAATAAATGGTTTATATTATATTTATAATAAAGTAAATTATCAGCAATATCATCTTCTTTTAAATTAACAATTGAATCATTAATCTGAAACATTATTTTCCCAACTATCATAAAATGGAGATATTTTTTTTAAAAAATTCATCTATTACTTCTCTATATTCTTGTACATCTATAATTTTATTAACCTTATCTCTCAATACAGATGCCCCATTATAGCCTTTACAATAAACATGAGTATGTTTTCTAAATAAATTCACTCCATATGCACCATAAAACTCTATCATTTTATCAAAATGTTCTAATATTATCTTATGCTTTATCATTGATGAAACATTATTTTGACCAGTTTTTAATTGATAAAAAATCCAAGGAGCTCCAACAGCACCACGTCCAATCATAATGCCATCTGCCTTAGTATATTCTAAAACTTTACGTGCTTTATCAAAAGAATCTATATCGCCATTAGCGATAACTGGGATACTCACAGCTTCTTTTATCTCTTTGATAGCATTATAATCTACCTTTGATTTAAATTTTCCAGCACGAGTTCTTCCATGAACTGCTATAAAATCCGCCCCGCTATTTTCAACCACTTTAGCAATTTCTATATGATTTTTATCTTCAAAACCTAAACGAATTTTTACACTAGTCATCTCTTTATTCGAAGTTTTTTTTATAGTTTCAATAATATTTCCCATCAATGAAAGATTTAAAAGAAGGGAACTACCACTTCCATGACCTACTACTTTTGGAACAGGACAGCCACAATTTAAATCGATAACATCAATACCACTCTTATCATTTAGTATATTTACAGCTTCTTTAATAACGTCAACGCTTGCACCAGCAATTTGTACAGAATATGGATTTTCATTCGGACTTTTAATGAGCATATGTTCTGTTTTTTTTGATGAATGAACAAGTGCATTTGAACTAATCATTTCGCTGACAGTCAAATCAGCTCCAAAATGTTTAACAACACTTCTAAAAGGAAGGTCAGTAAAGCCAGCTAGTGGTGCTAAAACATACAATGGCTTATTAAATGAAATCTTCTCCTGCATAACAAGAAAAATCTTAAGTAAATAAAGAGATATTATAATTTTGGTTACATAATTTTAAGGCTCTATATGCTTTAAAAGACTCATATTCATTATCTTGTGTATTTTCTAATACCTCATCTGCAACACTTAGCATCTCAAGATCAAATAATGTAAATAAATATGCTGGCATAATTTTTTCATTTTTTTCACTAAGTTTTTCAAATACGCTAATTCGATCTTCTGGTAGCATACTTAAAGATAAAATTTTTGAAATTTCAATATAATCTTTTTTCTCTAAATCAATAAAGGTTATAATGTCTATTAATTGCTCTTGTGATAGTTTTAATTTATTATCCTTAGCATCCATTCGACGTAAAATTATAAATATAATATCTTTGTTGACATAATTTTTATATTTTAAAATGGTATCATAAGATGCAATTTTTGATAAATCATTATATGCCAAAATGCAAAGATCCATGGAGTATAAATCTGATTTTTTAAGTATCTCTTCTGGCTCTAGGTTTTTAGCTTTATATTTATTAAAATTATTTGCAATCACAAATGGATTTTTTTGTGATAAATTATATTTTTTTAAATCAACAGGCTCTTGATTTTTAATCTTTTGTAAAACCTTAAGTATAGGTTCTAATTTACTATCTCTTACATTTGATACATCGCCATCAAAATACATAGAACTCTCTTGTACTATCTCTCCTAAAAGTTTATATCTTGGTGTTTTGTAATTAAAACTACGATTTTCTTGCTTTAAGTAAGCAGCGGCTATAGAGTCAATTAATTTATCATGATCTTTTTTATATTTTCTTAATCTTAAGCTACCAACTATAGAATAATATGAAAAATGCAATAAGCTAATAAAATAAACCAATAATAATAAAATAGATACCCAAACTGCAATAGGTAAAGACGGTAGTGTTATCTTAAAAAATACTGGTGTAATACTTTGAGCTGATACAAATGCATATATATACCAACCTGCCAACATGATAAATATTAATACTGCTACAGTGTATCGCTTTATATACATATTCTATCTCCTAATTTAACTTATTTTTTTTCAGCTATTTCTCGGCAATCTATACAATATCTTGCGTGTGGTTTTACTTTTAATCTTGATATGCTAATAGGCTCCTCGCACATTTCACATATACAATACGTATGATTTGACATTTTGGCTAATGATATCTCAATTTCCCTTAATTCATGATTTTGTTTTTCGCCAATTGCTATTTCAATGAGATTATTACTATCCATTAATGCATAATCTGCATCATCATTTAAAGTATCTAAACTTCTGTCTCTTATTAAAGACTGTACATCATCAAGATTTTTTAATATCTGAATTTTTCTTGTTTCAAGTTTTTTTCTAAAAAATTCTAACTCACTTTGTCTCACTGATTCTTCCTTTTTTAATTTTATTTGTGATATGGATGTCCAGATAAAATAGAAAATGCACGATAAATCTGCTCCAATAAAACAAGCTGTGCAATCTTATGGCTCATAGTTATTCTTCCCAAACTAATAACACTATCACATTTATCTAAAAAGCCTTTTTCTAAACCATACGCACCACCTATAAAAAAATTTATCGACATTTTATCATTAATTAGCTTACTAAATTCAAAACTATTGATTATTTTTCCATCAGGATGCATGGCAATCTTATAGCTTTTATCAATATAAGGCTCAAAAGCCCTGCTGTAAGAGGCCTTTGCTTTATTTGAATTTAATGTTTGAGCTTTTGCAATATCTTTGTTAAATAAAGTTTTAATTTGTATATCTACAAATCTTGAGGACATTTTTGATAATTTTTGATACAACAAATCATAATCTGAGTGTTGTTTTTTTACAATTGAGAGTATTTCTATCTTCATAATAGTCCACGCCCTAGAACAAGATACGTAATATTTTGAAATCTATCATTTAACCTTACTCCACCGATAGCAGCTACTTTATGTTTTGATATTGCAGCTATTTCATCTATCATATCGCCTAAAATATTGTCTATCTCTTTAGTATTTGTATTTCTATATGCACCCAAGCCTATGTAGTCAATTGTAAGGCTATTTGAACTTATCACCTCTTGTTTATTGTGTGTTGAAAGACCTATGATTTTTTTGTACCCTAAAGTTTGTCTTAACCATGAGATAGCTTTTATGGCATTTGAATTAATTTTATATAAATCTTCTTGCCCTAAATGCAATCCATCACAAAATGGTACCAGTTCTACATAATCATTAATAATCAAACAACCGTTATAGGTCTTACGTATAATCTTTAATTGCTGTTTAATGTAATTTATATTAGAAGCTTTATTTCTATATTGAAGTATTTTAATTTTATATTTACTAATATGTTTTAAATACTCATGTAAAGTTATGTTATGAGCATTTAATAAGTTTTGATCACAAAGTGCATAAAGTTGCATCTATTATTTTACTAAAATATCTAATAAATCAGCTAATGTTTTTTTAAGATTATTTCTATTTACTACCATATCTATAGAACCTTTTTCAAGTAAAAATTCAGCTCTTTGAAAACCGTCAGGCAAATCAGTCCCAATTGTCTGCTTAATAACTCGTTGACCAGCGAAACCAATCAATGCACCAGGTTCAGCAATAATAATATCTCCAAGCATTGCAAAAGATGCACTAACGCCTCCCATTGTTGGATCAGTAAGTACTGAAATGTATGGTAAATTATGCTCATCTAAAGTAGCTAACGCTGCTGCTGTTTTACTCATCTGCATTAAAGAAAATGTCGATTCTTGCATTCTAGCACCACCGCTAGCACTTACAATAACTAAACCAATTTTTTTTTCAATCGCTCTATTAACCGCACGGACAATTTTTTCGCCTTCAACTGAACCCAATGAACCACCCATGAAAGAAAAATCAAAAATTATTAATTCACATAAAATATTATGTATATTACATTCTCCACTTACAACAGAAGATTTACGTAATGTTTTTTTATATCCATCTTCAATACGCTTAGCGTAACTTTTTTTATCTACAAATTTTAAAGGATCTACTGGAGATAAATCTTTATCATATTCTACAAAACTATCTATATCGATTAATAATTCTATACGTTTTTTTATATCTATACGTAAATGAAAACCACATTTTGGACATACATAATTCTGCTTTTTCATCTCCTTATAATACGTAAGTGACTGACAAGAATTACATTTTACCCAATGAGCGGGCGCTTCTTGCTTTGTAGCTTGTTGCTTTTTAGAACTGGAGTTGAAAATATTAAAAAGATTCACTAAGTTTCCTTATTAAATAATTTACATAAGAAGAACACCTCCGAAAATATTAGGGTTTTTAGAGGTGTTCATCATAGACTTCTTGCATAAAAATGGACTAGCTTGAACATAATGTATGCGAATTATACCAAAAAAAGCATATGCTTTGTATTAATGAGTACATCATTATATGGCTTTTCTACAATTGTAACAGATGAAAAATTTATGCTTTCTTACTTATCATCAAGGTAGCAATATTTTAATTATATTACGTGCTGCCTCTCGTCCATCGTATGCAGCAGTAACTACTAAATCAGCTCCACGATAGCAATCCCCACCAGCATATATACCAGAAGTTGTAGTTTCATGTGTATCTTCATTAACTATAATTTCACCCCAACTATTAGTACTTATACCATTAGCGGCTAAAAATGATGGGGTAGCTGTATTAAATCCTAAAGACATAATTACAACATTGGCATTTATTCGAAATTCACTTCCTTTAATTTCCTCTATTTTTGCTCTACCATTTTTATCTTTACTGCCTAGTGTTGTTTTACAAACTTGTATAGCAATAGCCTCACCATTTTCATTTAAAATAATACTCTTTGGCGATACATGAAACATAAAATCAACACCCTCTTCTACTGCATTTTCATACTCTTTTTTACTTCCTGGCATATTATGCGAATCTCTTCTATATAAACAGATTACACTTTTTGCATTTTCTCGTTTAGCAGTTCTTAAACAATCCATAGCAGTATCACCACCACCAATTACAACAATATTTTTATTTTTAAAATCAAAATTTTTATCATAAGATAATTCAAAATTTTTGCGCTGAATATTTTTTAAATAATCCATGGCTTTGTAAACATTTGGTGCATTTTCTCCAGCAATATCTGCTGTTTTTGCAACTGTTGCACCAATACCAATAAAAATTGCATCATGAGTATCAGCAATTGTATCAAATGCTATATCTTTACCTACTTCGGTATTTAAAATAAGAGTCATACCAGCATCTTTTAGTTGCTTAATTCTTCGCTTAATAACTTTCTTATCTAATTTAAAGCTTGGAATACCATAAATCATGAGTCCACCAGCTAAATCATCTCGCTCATACATAGTAACGGCGATACCAGCACGCAATAAAAAAGTAGCACATGAGAGTCCAGCAGGACCAGAACCAATTATTGCTACTTTTTTATCAGTTATAATTCCTGGATAATCTAGTTTTAAATTATTTCTAAAACCTTCTTCAGTTATATATGTTTCAACTGAACCGATGGTAATAGCCCCATGCCCATCATTTAGAGTACACGCACCCTCACATAGTCTATCATGCGGACATATTCTACCCATGATTTCAGGAAATGGTGATGGTTCATTAGATAAACGAAAAGCAAATGCAAGATCTTTTTCTGCAATACTTTTTAACCATTGTGGTACATAATTATGCAATGGACATTTATTTAAACAATAAGGATCACCACATTGAATGCATCTTTCGCTTTGTGGGGTTGCATCATCTTTATCAAGACGCTTGTAAATCTCTTTAAAGTCTTTTACACGCTCTACGACCAAACGTTTTTCTGGATCTTTACGTTTAATATTTACAAATTCTTGCATCTTAATCTCCCTTATCCACATTTAATGGTAATTTTTTTAAATTTTTTGGATGAACTAACCAGAAGTTTCTTATATCTACTCTAAAATTTTCTAAAATTGATTTAGCCGTTTTACTTGATGTTTGTACAACATATTCTTTTAATAAACGTTTTAAATAATGTCTTGCTTCATCTCCACTATCTGTATCTATTCTATGAGCTTCAATTAATTCACTATTTATATTTTCTATAAAATTATGCTCTTTATCATACACAAAAACGATACCACCTGTCATTCCAGCACCAAAATTTATACCAGTTTTACCTAAAATGATAACAACACCACCTGTCATATATTCACATGCATTATCGCCAGTACCTTCGACAATAGTTAGTGTACCAGAATTTCTTACCGCAAAACGTTCTCCGACATTTCCACAAACAAAAAGTTTTCCACCACTTGCACCATATAAGCAGGTATTTCCACCAGCGCTAAAATTTCCATCTCCTTGTGCTGTGGTTATGATAATCTTGCCACCATGCATTCCTTTACCGATATAATCATTAGCAACACCATTTAGATGTAAAGATACTCCATTAATCAAAAATGCCCCAAATGCCTGACCAGCAATTCCAGTTAAATTAATTTTAATTGTATCCTCTTTTAAGCCTTTATCTCCATAATATTGTGCAATCTCTCCACTTATCATAGCACCAAAACTTCTATTAATATTTCTAATTTTTGTTGTTATTTTAATTGGATTTTCTGGGCGCTCAATAGTTTGCATAACCTCACTTAAAAGCTTTTTTTCAAATGTATTATTATCAAATGGTTTATTATGCAATGTTTGGCATGTATTTACACCATTTTCACGATGAAGTACAGATGAAAAATCAAACTTATTCGCAAATTCATCTTTTGTAACTTGTAACAAATCGCTTCTACCTATTAATTCATTTAAAGTTTTGTATCCAAGTTTAGCCATGATGGAGCGTACATCTTCAGCAAGTAATGTAAAATAATTTATAACTTCATCGACCTTACCTTTGAAAAATTCTTCACGTAATGTTTCATTTTGTGTGGCAATACCGGTCGAACATCTATTTAAATGACAAATTCTCAGCATTTTACATCCGACAATAGTTAAAACACTCGTACCAAAAGCATAGCTTTCAGCGCCAAGTAAAGCAGCTTTGATAATATCTATCCCAGTTTTAAGTCCGCCATCTGTTTGAAGTTCTACTAAACCACGCAAATTATTTACTTTTAGGGCATTGTGAGCTTCACTGAGACCTAACTCCCAAGGATTTCCGGCAAATTTTATAGATGATAGAGGTGCAGCACCTGTACCACCATCTCCTCCTGAGATAATAATTTTATCTGCATAGGCTTTAGCAACACCAGCAGCAATAGTCCCAACACCAGCCGTTGATACAAGCTTAACTGTAATTCTTGCTTTTGGATTAACTTGTTTTAAATCAAAAATTAACTGAGCTAAATCTTCAATAGAATAGATATCATGATGAGGAGGTGGCGAAATTAAAGTAACACCTGGAGTTGTATTTCTAAGACACGCAATTAGTGTGGTTACTTTATGACCTGGTAATTGTCCACCTTCACCAGGCTTTGCACCTTGTGCTACTTTGATTTGAATCTCTTCTGCTGAGCGAAGATATGCTGGAGTTACACCAAAGCGACCTGATGCAACTTGCTTAATTTTAGAATTTTTATCAGTACCAAAACGCCTTGAATCTTCTCCTCCTTCACCAGAGTTTGATTGTGCACCAATACTATTCATAGCCACAGCAATTGTTTCATGTGCTTCTGGAGAGATAGAGCCTAAACTCATGGCAGCTGAGCAAAAACGTTTAAAAATAGCCTCCTTTGGCTCTACTTCACTTATATCAATAGATTTTTTATCAGATTTTAACTCAAAAAAATCACGAATAAATTTTAAGCCCCTATTATTTATAAGATTTTTTAATTCATTAAAATCTTGTAAATCTTTTGACTTAACAGCTTTATGGATTGCATGTATAACTTTTGGTCCATAATCATGATATTCTCGATTATTATAAAATTTATAAAAACCACCAATATTTAATGGAAATATAGTATCAAAACCAACGCGACTAAATGCCTCATTATGATTTTTTTGTATTCTCTTATCAATATCATCATATGTGAGACCTGGAATTAATACATGTGAGCTTTTAAAACAATCCTCTGTTATCTCTGTACTTAGTCCTATGATATCAAATAATCCACTATTTCTATATGATGCAATAGTTGATATACCCATTTTAGACATTATTTTTAATAAGCCAATATTTATAGCAACATGCGCCGATTTTAAAATCTCATAAGATGATATTTGTTTATATTTATCTTTTTTAAATTCGTTTGCCACTGTTGTAAAAAATAATCTTGGATAAACTGCACTAGCACCATAACCCAATAAAACAGCACAGCTATGTGAATCCACAACTTCGCCAGTTAATGCAACTATGGAAATCAAATGCCTAAGTTTGGCGTCTAAGAGAATGAAATTTAAACGTCCTACTATCATAGCCATTGGTATAACTTTATTATTTAAATCTAATTGTATATCATCTAAAAGAACAACTCTTACATGTTCCTCTTTTATACTTTTTAAAATAGAGTCAATAAGAGTATCTAAGGATTTTTTTAGATCTGTTTGATATGTTGTAAAAAAAGTTTTATTTTTATAAAAATCTTGAAAACTTGGTGATTGTATATCTCCAAATGATTTTAAAACTAATAATTTTTCATAAGTTATAATTGGTGAAACTGATTTTAATCTATGTGCATGTGAAGGTACTTCACCTAACATGTTGTGTACTTCTCCAAAACCAGTATTTAAACTCATGACAACTTTTTCACGAATTGAATCTATTGGAGGATTTGTAACTTGTGCAAATTTTTGTTTAAAAAAATCAGTAAACGAGCGTTGTTTATTGCTAAAAGCTGCCAATGGAGTATCATCGCCCATGGAGCCTACGGCTTCCTTAGAATCTCTCATCATAGGTTCGATAATTTGTTCAATTATCTCTTGTGTGATATTAAAATATCGTTGTTTATTAATTAAATCATCTTTAGCGATAGTTTCTTGTTTTTTATATTGATCTTCTGTGTGTTCTTGTAGATAAATCATATGCTCATTGAGCCACTTCATATAAGTGTTGGAATTTTTAAGATAATCATTTATCTGTTCATCTTTTAATATTTTACCGTACTTTAAATCAAGCCCAATCATCTCACCGGATTGAAGTCGTCCACGTTCTTTTATATTATTTTCATCAATATCAATAACACCATATTCACTAGCAATTAAAAATATATCATCTTTTGTAATTATATATTTTGATGGACGTAACCCATTTCTATCTAAAACACATCCAATATATCTTCCATCAGTCATAGATACAGCAGCTGGACCATCCCAAGCTTCAAAAATGGTTGATTGATATTCATAAAAAGCACGAAGTGCAGGATCCATGTGAGGTGAATTTTGCCATGCACTAGGAATTACAGCTCGAGCAGCTTTAAAAAAATCCATACCATTTACAAGTAAAAATTCAAAAAAATTATCCAAGCTAGCACTATCAGAAGATTCTGGCTGTAAAATAGGTAAAATTCTGGATATTTCTTCATCAGTAAAAACATTACTTTTAATATGTTCAGATTTTATAGAAACATTAATTCTATTTGCTTCAATTGAGTTAATTTCACCATTATGAGCGATATTTCTAAATGGTTGTGCTAATCTCCATTTTGGTAAAGTATTAGTAGAAAATCTTTGATGAAATAGTGAAAATGAAATTTTAAAATCTTTATCTTGTAAATCTTTATAAAACTCTTTTATATGTAATGGCATAACCAGTCCCTTATACGACAAAACAGATGTTGACATAGAGGAAATATAAAAATTTTTATCATCATTTAGAGCATGTTCACTCTCTTTTTGACTAAGATACAATAAGCCATTAAAACGCTCAGAAGAAACAATAGAATTTGGAACAATAAAAAGATGTCTAATATGTGGCAATGACTTTAGTGCTTCTTTGCCTAAGACATCTGTATTAACTGGCACTTCTCGTGATAAGACAACCTTTAAATCATTATTGCTACATATCTTTTTTACAGTATCTAATGCAGATAATTCTTTAGTAAAAATGGAAGCGATAGCAAATTGTGATGGCAATTCAATTTTTTGCTCAAGAGCAATCTTATACATAAATTCTTTTGGCATTGATAGCAATAATCCGCTACCATCCCCGGTTTTACCATCTGCGGCAACTGCACCTCTGTGCATCATTCGTTCTAATGCGGTTATTGCATGTTCTAAAATAGTATAAGATGCATGGTTTTTAATATTTGCAACTATTCCAAAACCGCAGTTATCTTTGTATGACCTTAATAAATCATTATATTTATTCATGTATAATACCTCCTTGATCGCATCATAATATAATAAAAAATCAATAAATTTAATCTCTTTTTAAAGATATTTATCATATTTAGAAATTGATGGATTTCATTTTATCTAAAACAGTTTTAAAAACAGTTTTAAAAAATGATATACTAAAATAAGATTAGAAATCTGTGCAAAATGGAAACGCTTTATGCAAGGATATATTATAAATATCAACAGAGTAAAAGATGAAGACTTAATAGTAACTATTTTAACTCAAAATTATTTATACACAGTTTACCGTTTTTACGGAGCGCGACATGGCACTATCAATCTTGGTTTTAAAATAGACTTTGAACTTCAAGCTTCTTTAAAAAGTTCTATAAAAAGATTAAAAGATGTTATGCATCTTAGTTTTTCTTGGATGTATAACCATGACAAATTAAGATGTTGGCAAAGATTTATCGCTCTATTTTATAACCATCTCAAACAAATACGAGAAATTGATATATTTTATTTTAATTTAATTGATGAAGCTGCTACAAAATTAGAAAAACAAAATGTTAAAAGAGTTGCTATTGAAGCTTATGTAAAACTTTTAAGATTTGAAGGTCGTTTACATGTAGATAATATATGTTTTTTATGTAGTAAAAAACTGGGTAATGATATTGCTATAATAAGGGCATTTTTGCCAACACATCCAGCTTGTTCCAATAAATTATATATTAACAATATAGCAATTAATGAATTATTACAAAATCAATCATCTTTTTTTCTTACCGATGATGAAATTTCTATATTATGGAGCATTTTACTTGAGGGTTTATAAAGTAAACTTGGTATAATTAAGTAAGAGATCTCTTAAGTTTTATTAAAAAAGGATAAAAAAAATGAATCAGATTGGACAATTTATTTTAACTTATTTTACTGATATAGTTATTGTTATCATTTTATTTATAATTATTTTATTTTATTTTATTGTCAAGCGAAAAAACCAAGATAACAAACATAACTCTTTTAAAGAAAAAATAAATAATAATGAAAATAATGCTTTAAAAAAGGAAGAGGATAATTACTTTCAATATACCATAATTCCTAAAAAACGTATATTTAATGAATCTTTTGAAATTACCAAAAAAAGTTTTGAAATATTTAATGGATTAAAAATTATTATAGCAGATGATAACAAGATTAATCAAAAGGTACTCACAGGACTACTAGCAAATTCTGGTATCGACATCAAACTAGCAGATAACGGTCAAGAAGTATTAGATATTTTAGATGAAGAAGATAATGTTTCAATTATATTAATGGATGTTCGAATGCCTATTATGGATGGTCTGGAGGCTTCAAAAATAATAAAAAATAATAAAAAATTTGATAATATATTAATTGTGGCATTAAGTGGAGATATTGCGATAGACGATATAAAAAAAATGAATCAAGCTGGTATGCAAGAGAACTTAAAAAAACCATTACGATTATATGACTTATTTAAAGTTTTATACTCTTATACAGATAAACAAATAACCATAATAAAAGAGGAAAAATCAAGTTGTTTAAATATACATGATGGTGTTGAAATTTGTGGCGGAGATAAAAAATTATATAAAGATATTTTACATGATTTTACAGCTTTGTATAAAGATATAAATAAAAGATTATATAATAATTTAGTAAAAAATGATTTAAAAGATAGTTTATATATTTTACTTGATATCTCTGGCTTGGCAGCAAGCATTGGTGCAAACAAATTAGCTAAAATTACCACTCAATACAGAGAAATAATTATAAATAATTATAAATCAAAGTATAACAAAGCGCATATTAATTTTACTAATGAAATAAATAAAGTTTTTAATGAGATAAAACTGGAGCTTTAGTCTAATTCGCTCAATTAAACTGATATCACTTGCATATGTTTGTATTTTTTGATATACTTCCACTCAACTTAATAACAAAAAGGAAAGAATAATGGCAAAACATCAATTTCAAACAGAAGCTAATCAAATATTAAACTTAATGATACACTCTTTGTATTCAAATAAAGAGATATTTTTAAGAGAATTAGTATCTAATGCGTCTGATGCGTTAGATAAATTAAATATGTTAGTTTTAACAGATGATAAATATAAAAACATTAAATTTAATCCAAAAATAGATATCATAATAAATAAAGATGATAAAACTCTAACAATAAAAGACAGTGGTGTTGGAATGAATGATGAAGATTTAATCAATCATTTAGGAACAATAGCAAAATCTGGAACAAAAGCATTTTTAGAAAATCTTAGCGGTGATCAAAAAAAGGATTCTCAACTAATTGGTCAATTTGGTGTTGGTTTTTATTCAACATTTATGGTCGCTCACAAAGTTGAAGTTACTACTAAAAAAGCTGGGGAAGATAAAGCTTATAAATGGATTAGTAATGGTGATGGAGAATTTGATTTAGAAGAAACTGCCATGGACGAATATGGTACAAGCATTATACTATTTTTAAATGATGATGAGACAGAATTTCTAGAAGAGCATAGAATAACTAGTATTATTGAAAAATATTCAAATCATATTCCATTTCCAATTTTTATGAATAAAGAACATTTTACACCAGCTAAGAAAGATGATGATGATAAAGAGATAGAGCCTGAAAAAACTGAAATCATAAACGAACAAATAAATAAAGCAAATGCTTTATGGAGCATATCAAAGTCTGAAATCAATGATGAGGAATATAAGGATTTTTATAAAAGTATCGCTCATGACTCCAATGAACCACTGCTTTGGATGCATAATAAAGCTGAGGGTGCGATAGAATATACAACGCTATTTTACATACCATCTAAAGCACCTATGGATATATATCGTGTTGATTATATGCCTGGAATTAAACTTTATATTAATCGTGTTTTTATTACTGATGATGATAAAGAATTGATGCCAACATATTTAAGATTTTTACGTGGTATTATTGATTCTGCTGATTTACCGCTTAATGTTAGTCGTGAAATCTTGCAAAGTAATGCAGTTATGGCAAAAATAAAAAACGCTTCTGTTAAAAAGGTATTATCTGAGTTATCAAAACTTGCTAAAAATAATAAAGAAAAATATACTACTTTCATTAAAGAGTTTGGTAATGTTTTAAAAGAGGGATTATATTCTGACTTTGCAAATAGAGAAAAAATCTTAGACTTATTGAGATTCACGACAATAAATTCAGATGAAACAATCTCACTTACAGAATTTGTAAAAAATATACCAGAAGATAAAAAAGAGATATACTATATCGCAGCAAAATCATCTATTAGCATGTTAAAAAATAATCCTGCATTAGAGAGATTCAAGGCAAAAGGTATAGATGTGTTAATTTTAAATGAAGAGATTGATACTATCGTGTTCCCAATGGTAACAGAATATAAAGACTATAAGCTTATCAACGTAACTGATGCTAAGTTCCAAGAGAATGAAGATGATAAAAAAGCACACGAGCAAATTATTAAAGAATTTGAAGGCGTTGTTAAGGAATTCAAAGATACACTTGGAGCAAGCGTAAATAAGGTTGAAGTAACATTTGATTTAACAGATTCTGCTGCGGCGATTAAAGAGGATAAAGAAGATTCTGCTTATATGATGGCTCAAATGATGAAGCAGATGGGACAAGCTGGTGATATGCCTACACCAAAACCTATCTTACAGATAAATCCAAATCATGAGCTAATTAAAAAATTAAAAGACTCAGCAGATCAAAATCTCATTAATGATGCGGCATACGTATTGCTTGACCAAGCTAAACTATTTAATGGTATGGAAATTGATAATACGCAAGAGTTTATCATAAAACTTAATCGTATTATGATGAAAGCATTATAGTTTTTTTACGATATGGTGAAATGATTTTATAATCATTCGCACCTTATCCCCAATTTTTAAACCCTGTATCTCATCTTTAGTAGCAATAGTTTTAATAAATTCGTGCCCTACATGTAAAGTGAGAATATAAACCATTTCAATTTTTCTTATCTCTAAGAGTTCACCTATTAATTCAAACGTATCATCTGTTTTATGTTTTAAAAAAATCTCCGCAGGAGTACCTTGTGATTTGATTTTACCATTTTTTATCCAAATAACATCATTACATAATTTAAATATTTCACTTAAATCATGACTTACTAATATCGTTGTCATTTTAAAGCGTTTATGAACTTCTAAAAGTTCATTTTGTAATTTTGATCTCATCTGTTCATCTAATGCTGATAGCGGTTCATCTAATAATAAAATTTTTGGTCTAGACACAATAGCACGAGCTAATGCAACGCGCTGTTTTTGTCCGCCTGATAGCTTAGATGGATAATACGATACCAACTTTTGCAAACCAATAATATCTATAATCGTTTTTACGTAGTTTTGATCATCGTTTTTTTTTAAGGCATATAATAAATTTTGCTCAACTGTCATGTTTGGAAATAGTGCAAAATCTTGAAAAACAAATCCTACCCCTCTTTTTTGTGGTGGCAAATTAATTTTCTTTTTTGAATCAAACCAAACTTCATCATTAACACTAATTTTACCTGATTTTGGAATTTCTAAACCACTAAGAATTCTAAGCAAAGTTGTCTTTCCAGCTCCAGATACACCATAAAGCGAAACAAATGCTCCCTCTTTTATATTAATATTTATATCCAAATTTACAGTTCCACAAGCCATATTTAGTGGCTTTATAAAGGTTATATCTATCATTTAAGCATCCTTTATATATTTTTTATTAACAATATATACTAATAAAAGTATTATAAAAGAGATAAAAAATAGTGTTAGGGCATATCTGTTTGCTAAGTGATAGTTTAATGCTTCAACTTGGTCGTAAATAGCCAAAGATGCCACTCTGGTTTTACCAGGAATATTTCCACCTATCATTAAAACAACACCAAATTCACCAACAGTATGAGCAAATGTAATGACTACACCTGTTAAAAGTGAAGATTTAATATTTGGTAGTAAAATTTTAAAAAGAATATTTATTTTAGATTTTCCTAGTATTTGTGCAGCTTCTATAAGTGATTTTGGAATTGCTTCAAAACCATTTTGTATTGGATGGATCATAAAAGGCATACTAAATATAACAGATCCTAAAACTAAACCTTCAAAAGTAAATGTTAGCTGAAAACCAAAATATTCTTGTAAAAATTTTCCTAAAAAATTCTCACGGCTAAAAGCAACTAAAAGATAAAATCCCAGTACAGTCGGTGGTAAAACTAAAGGCATACTAACAATAGTTTCGATAAATGGCTTGATACGAGATTTTGTTCCCAAAAGATAATAAGCTACCATAACTCCAAAAATAAATAAAATAACCGTAGTAATCAAAGCTAATTTAAATGTCAAAAGCATTGTTGGCAAAAATATTTCACCCATGCGTATTATCCATTAAGATTATCTCTATTGATTGTACAAATGCCATGACAGTATCGCCTATTTTTAAATTCATACATCTAGCAGATGTGCTGCTAATTATTGAGTTGATACTTTGTTTAAAAAATGATAATGTTATTTGTGTTAAAAATTTATCTATCTGTATATTTTGCACCTTACATGCAAAGCGATTTTCAAAACTTATTTCACCAGAAAAATTTTTAGCAATACCAACCTCTGATTCTTTAAATAATATAGCTATATCACTGCCTATTTTATTATTATTATTATTAAAATCTATTGCAAATGATGTAAAACTCACATCATGACATTTTATCTCAATTTTTGTAAGTAGATTTGATTGGTTAATGGCTACAATTTTACCTTGTAATTTATTCACAATATTTCATTTTATTTTGGTAATATATAGCCAAATTGTTTAAAAATATTTTTAGCTTTTTTAGTAAATAAGAAATGATAAAACTGCATAGTTTCTTTTTCATTTGATCTGTTAGCGTATTTCAATACAACAACACCCTGTTTAATAGAGTTATATAATTTCGTATTAATATCTATATAATGACCATCTCCTCTCATTTTTGGCGACATAACAACAGATTTTGCCGTAATGCCAATATCTGCTGATTTTGAATAGATATATTGATTTGTCTGAGCGATACTATCTGCATATACAATTTTTGATTTTATTTTTACAAATAATTTTGCACTTTTTATAGCTTTAATAGCTTGAACTCCGTAAGGTGCGTTGGCTGGGTTTGGTATTGCAATGATTGTAATATTAGAATTATTTAAAGTATAAATTTTCTTTTTTAGATTAATGTCCTTAAGCGTCCAAAGCACTAATGAACCTTTAGCATAAACTTTCGGTTTTGTCGTAGTTAAATTATGTTTATAAAGATAGATAGGATATTTCATATTTGCTGATAAAAAAATGTTAAATGGCGCTCCATTTTCAATCAGTGCTGTTAACTTACCAGATGATGCAACTACTTCTCTAATCTTAATTGCTGTTTCTTTTTTAAAAATATGTGATAACTCCTGCATAACATACTGTGCATTAGCAGCAACTGCAACTGTGATTGTTTTGGCAAATCCATTAATACCAATTAACAATAAAATAAATAATATAGCTCTTTTCATACTTTCTCCTTAGGAGTGGGTGACTTTAAAATAAATAATTAATTCCAAATCTATAATCACCATAAGATGGTGCAGATTTTACTTTACCTAATACATCATGAATTCCACTTTTATAACTTACATACTCAACCCTTAGTTTTAAATATAGATTTGCAATTGAGGGAAAAGTTTTTATTAAATCCCATTCTATTGCATTATGATCAGCTGGTACTCCTGGTTTATTATTATCAAAGTCCTGCACAACGTATCTTGCAAATGTATTTACATTTAATTTATGAAAATTATATCCTAGACGTAGCATATATGATTTTGTATTTGCATACCAATTATATTGAGCCATATTTCTTGTAAATCCACCAGTTGGATAACCTCTCCAAGGAGCTATAATATCGGCCTCATTTGCAATATAGGTATATCCAAAACGTCCTAAAAATCCATCACGTCTTATGTCTAATCTCATGCCATACAATTTACCATCAACACTTCTTTGATTTATATAATCAGTAGAATCATTTTTTAAGTTAGCCCCTCCTATCACACCAGCACCTTTGTCAAACTGTTGCATATATCTCATGCCAGGTATAATTGCAAACTGATCTGGTAAATTAATCTTATAATATGCATCAAGCGTTATACTACTAACTAATTGCGGTACTAATGTATAGTTTAACATGAGCCTTAAATTTTTAATAGATTTATTATTAATTTGTGCAATAATCAATCTTGTTTTTATACCTCTTTTAGCTAGCTTAGCTGTTGTTAGACCTCTTAACATTGCCGCATCATCATTTTGACTCCATTGTGAATAAGCAGTTGTATTTGAAGCATTATACGCTAAAACATCATGAAAAATAGCATGATCTCTTAATTTTTGTTTTGTTAAATATGCTAGTTTAATTTTTGTTTTTAACAAATTTGTACCTACATAGCTTATGCCTTCAAAAGTATTTGGTATCATTTTTGTATCATCAGAAGCTGTTAAACGACTTTCAAATATTTGGCGACCAATTTTGATATCGCTTTTTTTAATTTTATATTCCAAATAAGCTTGCGCTAAAACTGACATATTAAAATTACCGCTCTTAAAGGCATTATACCTAGAAAGTGTTCCTCGATTACCTTTTAAATATTGTAGTTCTAATTTGTTTACATGCCATGGGTTTTGAGAGGTATAGAGTCCAGCAGTAGCACCAAAACCTTTAAAATATGCAGTTTTATATATTAAACTTCCGCCAAATCCCGTTGTCCATGTATTTTTTCTATTTAGTGTTTGTATTTGTGGCTTATTAATAAAAGAGTTAGTACGAATTCTTCCATATAAAATCCCACCGCTAAATAGATCTAGTAAACTATCTACTTGCTTTGGTACAACTTTATCAACTAAAATCATATTGCTTTTTAAAACTCTCTTGATTTGTACTTTTGCATAAAGTGTAGATATTAATATCATGATAACAGATAAGCTAATAGATAATTTCTTCATGTCTTTCCTTATATATTATATTATATAACGTATTGTACAAATATTATACTTAAAGAAATATAACATAGATACTTACCTTTAAATGGCTAAAATAACTTCTGATGGTAAAAAAGAGGTATAAAGTTCATCATCATCTTTTAATGATAACTGTTGTGCAAACTTTGATGGTACAACTGATACAATCTCGTTGTTTTGTTTTGATTTTATTACAATCTCTGTAAATTTGCCATCATCTTCGATACTTAAGATATTGCCTTTAAAAATATTTAATAATTGATTTTTTGGCTTTTCTTTTGATATATGCACCCAACTACTTTTAATAAGTGCAAAAATTGTTGAATTTATATCAATATTCATAGATTTTGCACTTTTATGTGTTATTGATGAAGATATTATCTGTCCTCCTCCAATATTTAAGTTAACATTAAATTCTATCGATGAACTTTGTATAGATTTTATAACTCCCTGATATTGATTTCTAGCACTCGTTTGCAAAGTTAAGTGATTTTTTGCATCAATTAAATCAGAAAAAGACTTACTTTTGTTGTCTAACACTGCAAAAAGCCTATTTTGTAACATTTCTAATTCATTATATATATCGATATACTCTTTACCTTTTTGAGTCAAAACAGTACCGCCACCACCTTTGCCACCAGTTACACGAATCACAATAGGCTCTTTACTTAGGGTGTTCATCTCATTAACAGCATCCCATGCGGCTTTATAGCTCATCTTCATCTCTTTAGCTGCCTTGGAAATTGAACCAAAGCTATCTATATTTTGTAAAAGCTTTACGCGACCTTTTCCAAAATATCCATGTTGTTCATTTTCAAACCATAAATTACTTCTTATTTTCATAATTTAATTATAATCTATGAATCTTATATTAACACTGAAATTTATGTTAAAATATCATAAAAAAATAAGAGACTATATGGATTTTAAATTAGAAAAAACTTCTAAAAATGCAAGAGCATGCACAATTAAGACAGCTCATTCTGTTATCCAGACACCCGTGTTCATGCCCGTTGGCACTGTTGGGAGTATTAAATCTCTTGACATGACAGATATGATAGATATTCTTAAAACTGATATAATTCTTGCCAACACGTATCATTTGTATCTTCGTCCTAGCGATACAACGATAAAAAAGATGAATGGATTGCATGGATTTACATCATATTCAAAAAGTTTTTTAACAGATAGCGGTGGTTTTCAGGCTTTTAGTCTTAGCGATATCTCTAAAGCTGATGAAAATGGTATAGAATTTCGTAGTCATATAGATGGTAGCAAACATTATTTTACTCCACAAAAAGTTATAGACATACAAAACAATCTTAACTCAGATATTATGATGATACTAGATGATTTAGTAGCATTGCCAGCAACGAAAGAGCGTATAAATCTCTCTATTAAAAGAACAACAAAATGGGCAAAAGAGTCTATAAAATATTTTAAACAAAAACAAAAAAATGGTATAGGTGTAGAGCAAAATATTTTTGCTATCATTCAAGGCGGAACAGATAAAGAGTTTCGCACCAAATCAGCAACCGAGCTTTGTGCCTTAGATTTTGATGGTTATGCTATTGGCGGTCTTAGTGTTGGTGAACTAAATGAACAAATGTATAACACAGTTGAACATACAGTACAATACATGCCAAAAAACAAGCCAAGATACCTTATGGGGGTTGGAACGCCTGAAGATTTGATAGAAAACATAGAACGTGGCATAGATATGTTTGATTGTGTGATGCCTACTCGAAATGCAAGAAACGGAACTCTTTTTACATCTTTTGGTAAAATAAATATTCGTGGTGCAAAGTTTAAACTCGACTCAAGCCCCATAGATGATTCATGTGAATGCTTTACATGTAAGAGATATAGCAGAGCATATCTAAATCATTTATGTCGCGCTCATGAGATAACATATTTTAGACTTGCTAGTTTGCATAATCTTCATTATTATTTGACTCTCATGAAACAAGCAAGAGAAGCAATTTTAGAAGATAGATATACGAAATTTAAAAAAGAATTTTATAAAAAACGAAGGAAAAATATATGAAACTTGGTGTAAATATTGATCATGTGGCAGTTTTAAGAGAAGCTAGACGTATGAATGATCCAGATATCTTAATGGCATTATATACAGCCGTGCAAGCTGGAGCAGATCAGATAACTATTCATCTACGTGAAGATAGGCGCCATATTCAAGATAAAGATGTTAAAAATATTATAACCTCTAGTGCTGTACCTATAAACGTAGAATGTTCAATTAACCAAAATATCGTGGATATACTTTGTACTTTACAACCCCACCGTGTTACATTAGTTCCTGAAAATCGTGAGGAGATAACGACAGAGGGAGGATTAAATCTTTTTAGCAATCAAGTAAAAATCAAAAATATTATAGAACAATTTCATGACTCTCTCATCCCCGTATCGTTATTTATTGATCCTGTAAAAGATATGATTTCTTTAAGTAAAGAGCTTGGTGTTGAGATGGTTGAACTCCACACTGGTAAGTTTGCAAATTTATATGCCATGTTAAATTCATCACTAAAATATACAAATCATAGTATAAAAGAGTTTGAACTCCCAAGATATACACTTGCATCAAAACTTGATAAGGCAATAGATGCGTTAAAATCTAGTGCAAAAGAGGCAAAAAATTTGGGGCTAGAAATAGCTGCTGGACATGGGTTAAACTATATAAATATAAAACATATTTTACCAATAGATGAGATAACTGAGTTAAATATTGGTCAAAGTATTGTAGCTCGTTCTATTTTTACAGGTTTAAGTGATGCGATAAAACAGATGAAAGAGTTAATACATGAAAAACATAGCAATTAGTATAGGCGATATCAATGGTATCGGACTAGAGATTGCTATAAAATCTCATAAAGAGATTACAAAACTGTGTCATCCAATATATTGTATCGATAAAAATATAGCTCTTAGAGGTGCCAAACTATTAAATATAGAACTTCCACAAAACTTTACATGCAAGCCATTAAATTTTGATGTAGAAATACAGCCATCTAAAACCACTAAAGAGAGCGGATATTATTCATATCAATCATTTTTAAAAGCTATACGACTTTGTACAGATAAAAAATGTCAAGCTTTAGTCACACTACCAATCAATAAAAAAGCATGGATGTTAGCTGGACTCAAATATAAAGGTCATACTCATATGCTAAGAGATTATTTCAAAGCTGATGTCATTATGATGCTGGGATGTGAAAAACTTTATGTCGCACTATTTACCGAACACATTCCACTACGCGAAGTATCTTCACATGTAACGATATCAAATCTAGTTACTTTTTTAACTAATTTACATAAAAATATTAAAGATGAGCGTATCGCAGTTTTAGGTCTAAATCCACATGCTGGAGATCATGGAGCCATCGGCAATGAAGAAGTTATAATAAAACAAGCTATAAAACAAGTAAATAAACAAATAAACAAAGAGATTTTCTTTGGTCCAATTGTTCCTGATATTGCCTTTACCCCTCATTTTAGAGATAAAGTACAATATATCTGTGCTATGTATCACGATCAAGGATTAGCACCTCTTAAGGCACTATATTTTGATGAAAGTATTAATATTTCATTAAATCTTCCAATCGTTAGAACGTCAGTTGACCATGGCACCGCTTTTGATATTGCATATAAAAACCAAGCTAAAACAATAAGCTATCTACAGGCTATAATAGCAGCGATTAAGTAAATGCGGGTTTAAAATAGTGTCTTTTTTTAAAGTAGGGACAACATCGATCTTTATCCCTTTTGTATCGCATATTTTTCGTTAAGCCAGTAAAGTTATAAAAAGTAGAGATTCATTCGCAGGGGTGTACTTTTCAGGGGTGTACTTTTATTTTTATCCGCCGCCTACAAAATCGAGTAATTCAATGCGGTCAGTATCTTTTAAAATGTGCTTTGACCATTTATCTTGTTTGATAACTTGCATATTTATAGCCGCTGCCATAACTTTATCATCTAAGTTTAATGTCTTAATCAATCCTTTTAGTGTTAAACATTCTTTTATCTTTTTAATTTCACCGTTTATGTATATTATCATCTGTACTCCTAAAATTTTTATATCCATTATTATAGCAGATAAGCCAAGAGGGTAAAATTTTTTATGCCCTCTTGGCTTTTTTGAAGCTGCCTATGTTTTTTAGAGATGCCTCTTAATTAAATATCTTAACTTATGGTAAAATTGCAAATATTAATATCTAAGGATCTATATTATGACAATTAAACCATTTATATCTAAAAATTTAAATGAGATAGTAAGACATTTCACACCAAACTGGTTTACTTTAAATATGGGTACAGGCATCGCTTTTTTGACATTACATAATATTACAAAAAACTTTTTTATCGCCCAAACTATTATGATAAAAATATTTTGGTTTATAGATATGTTCTTTTTTTTACTTTTTTGTTCTCTTTTAATAACTAGAGCTATAAAATATCCATACACAACTAAGCTTTTATTTAAACATCCTGTTCAATCCATGTTTTTAGGAGCAATCCCTATGGCTATGGTACCAATATTAGAGGGATTTGCACTGTTTGGTTCTTCCTTTTTTGGTAGCGCATCGCTTCAAATATCTCTATATATGTGGTGGTTAGATGTCGTTTTAGCGGTGGGAGTTGGCTTAGTTATCCCCTATCTTATGTTTACAGTACAACAATCACACACATTAAAAAATATGACCGCAATTTGGTTGCTACCAATCGTTGCATCTGAAGTAACTGCTTCTGCAGGAGGTGTGTTAGCACCACATTTTGCAGGTTTAATGGCACAAATTATTTTATTTGTAAGCTATATTTTATGGGCATTATCTGTTCCTATGGCTATGTCTATTCTTGTTATTTTATTTTTAAGACTAGCTACGCACAAACTTCCAGATAAAGCTATGGCAGTTACTAGTTGGCTAACACTTGGTCCGCTCGGTACTGGAGCATTATCGCTATTTTTACTAGGTAGTGCTTCCACGACCGTTTTAGTGGGTACAAATCTATTTTATCTTGCAAAATATTTACATGCTTTTGGTATTATTGTTGGTCTTTTAATCTGGGGTTATGGTTTATGGTGGTATATTTTAGCATGGATTATTACATTAAAATTTTTTAAAGATGGCTTGCCTTTTAATATGGGTTGGTGGGGCTTTACGTTTCCTGTTGGGGTTTTTACGGCTGCAACGTTTCAGCTATGGCATATAACAAGTTATAAAATTTTTGAGATTTTTGCTATTATCTTAAGTATTCAATTAATTAGTTTTTGGTTACTGATATTTAAAAAAACACTGCAAGGAATGTGGAGTGGATATCTTTTTAATGCCCCTTGTATCTCAGAAGAAACAGGTATCATTGATAACGAAACTGATATGAAACGGAAATTGGTATAATACATAGATGAGACCAATAAATTGTAAAAAATGTATCTATTATTATGTAACATGGATTAAAAATCAGCCACATGGATGTAAAGCTTATGGTTTTAAATCTCAACTTATTCCATCACTAGTTGTAAAACAAAATAGTGGTATGCAATGTTCATTTTTTATGCCTAAAAATCCTACTTCCAGATAAGTTTTTTACCAAACCCAAGTCGATTGTCCGTCATTTTAAAATATGTTATTTTTATGTTCCAAAGAGTTGGATTCATGGCTAAAGCATAGGGGAATTTTTTAAAATATATCTTTTTATAATTTTTACATTTTGAGATATTACCTCTAAATTGAACTCCTTGAATCTTACCAATCATATTTGTTGAAAGATAAACAGTACCAGCAACATTTGGATTTAATAAACCGTTTTGTATATGCTGTGTATTTATATTTGATGCAATTATAAAAGAGTTATTTTCTTGATTGTAAGCGTAAAATACAGTACATGCAAAGGGTAAATTGTCTTTGCATGTAGATAGACAAAGCGTATGATGTTGACGTAAAAATGTAGTAATTTGATTTAATGTTTTATCCATTAAAATTTTCTAATGCAATATCTAATTGTTTCATAGCTTTAATCATAATCTCTGTTGAAACTGCAAAATTTAATCTCATAAAACCTTTACCTTCTTTAGAAAATAAAATCCCTGCAGACAATCCAAGTTTGGCTTCTTTTACAAAAAATTCACGTAATTCTTTATCTGATAACTCCATTTTAGAGCAATCTAGCCAAGCTAAATATGTACCCTCTGGCTTAATAAAGGAGATAAGATTTTTATGTTTTGATACAGTTTGATACAATAACTCAAGATTACTTAAAAGATGTATTTTAAAATCTCTTAACCAATCATCTCCATGCTTATAAGCACTTTTGAAAGCTTCATGACTTAAAACAGGAGGTTGTGCAAAATGAATTCTATCATACACTTTTTTAAATTTTGCTCTTAATTCATCATTTGGTATAGCTACCGTACTTATAGCAAATCCAGCCATATTAAAAGTTTTGCCAGTACCCATAGCAGTTATTGTTACATTTTTTATTTTTTCACTTAAGCTGGCAAAAGTTGTATGCTTATGTGATTCATAGACTAAATCACTGTGAATTTCATCTGAAAAAACGATGATATTATATCTTAAACATACATCTGCTAGTCTATCTAATTCATCTTTCGTCCATACTCTGCCAACTGGATTATGCGGAGAGCAAAGAAGTAAAAGTTTTGTTTTATCATCTATTTTTGCAATCAGATCTTCTATATCAAATGTATATCGCCCATTTTTATCTTGTTTTAAAGGATTATAAAGCACTTCTCTTTTATGATTTTTAATACTTTTAAAAAATGGAGAATAAACAGGTGTTTGAACTATAATTTTATCTGAGATATCACTAAAAGCTTCTATGGCAACATTCATACCAGCAACAACTGATGGTAAATATAAAAGATTGTCTGTTTCAAAATTGATATTGTGATATTTTTGCATCCATTTTACCTGAGCTGTTAAAGCAGATATGGGCATGGTTTCATAGCCAAAAATAGGATGTTTTAATCTTTGATTTATACTCTTTAATATAAAATCTGGAGTATCTATATCCATATCTGCAACCCACATTGGAATTACATCATCAGTACCAAAGAGCTGTTTTCTTTTTATATATTTTTCAGCATTTGTAGTTTCTCTATCAGCACAAATATCAAACTTATATCTCATTTTTTCTCCAAATGCTCATCTGCGATATTGTGTGTTGAAATTTTCTAGCAGTTTCTCTTATCACAAAAGGTATGTCTTGCAGATGAATAAGTGTAAATTCATCCTTTAAAAGCTCTTTTAGAGTATTTAATGTTTTTACTTCCTCACCATTTTTTTCATATCCTCCAAGCCATAACTTTTTATCAGTAGAAGCTTGTTGCCAAGTATATGGTGAAGTTAAAACAAGTAAGCCATTTTTGTTAATTCGCTTTTTGATTAAATCTAAAAATAGTTTGGGATTATACACTCTGTCTATTAGATTTGTTGCCATCACTAAATCGTATGAAGTAAAGATTGGTTTTAAATTACAAGCATCTCCTTGCCAAAAGGAAATTTTATTGGTTATATCATCATAACCAAAATCATCCAAACTTATTTTTTTGATACAATATAGATCACCCTCCTCCTTTAATTTATATGCCAAATATCCAAAATCTCGTAAATTAATTCCTTGAGCAATAAATCGTGCTGAAAAATCTATCCCTTCGACTTTATCAAAATATTTACCTAACTCAAAAGTTGCTCGTCCTGTTGCGCATCCTAAATCAAGAGCTTTTTTCTTTTTATCTATAAATGGCGAGATAGCTCTAATGCATTTTGTAGCAAAATTTTTAACCCCAAAATACTCTTTACCATATTGAAATTCACAATATTGTGAAACAAGTTCATCGCTTTCATAGATATTTTTTTGAGATGCTTTTTTTACATTATCTTTTTTAATATATCTAAAACCAGCATGTTGGAAAAAATGCCTTCTAAAAGCATATCTTGCATACTTTGTAGCTTCATTGCCTGTACTAATAAATGAACCACCTTTTATAAGATTGTGCTTATTATCAAATGTTGGAGTTGAAAAATCATCATATGCAGGATGCACTTTAAATCCTTTAAAACCGTCAATCGTGGTATCACTCCATTGCCATACATTACCAATAACATCAAAAATACCATTAAATTCAAATCTATCGACACTACAAGGTGATATAAAATGTGAGAGATTAATGTTTGCTCTTTTATCATCTATTTGCAAATTATCTGTTAATCTTGCATGCTCATACATCCTAAACCATTGCGCTTCATTTGGTAGTGCATAAAACACACCATCACGTTTTGATATATAAGCACAAAAAGCTTTTGCTTCGAGAGCATTAACTTCAACTGGCCAATTGTATGGTAAATCTATAATTGTTGATAATGTTCTGTATCTAAAAGTATCATTATCTTTTATCCAAAATGGTGGATGTGTAGCTTTTGTTTGATTTAAAAACTTTTTCCCCTCATCATCCCAAAATTCTAATTGTTTGTAACCATTATCTAAAACAAACTCTAAAAATTCCCCATTACTTACCAAAAATTTTGAAACATAAAAGTCTTGTACTTTACATGTAAGCGTACCATATTCATTATCCCATCCATAATAATGGTTATCTATTTTTTTACCCAAGCTTAAAGTAGCGCCACTGATTTTTACCAATAAATTTGTTGGAAAGATTTTTGACATATCATCAGCAATTTTAAAATCATCAACATGCTTTATAAATTTAATCGGCATTTGTCGATGTAATACAGATGATGTTTCAATATGGATACGCTCATGCTCTATGCCCATTAAAATTATCCAAAAAGGATCGTTCCAGCCAAAAGATAATGGTAAAGTAGAGATCAAGTTATCCACAACATCTTTAACCTGTTTTCTGTATCGTCTTACTTCATCTACGCTTGGCCACTGATAGTTTTGTTCATTTAAATCATCCCATGCCATCTCATCAACACCCACTGCAAAGATTGATTCAAAAAATGGATTGATTCGTTTTGTAATAACTCCAGATAAGATAAGTTTATTGATAAAAAAAGTTGCTGTATGTCCAAAATAAAATATCATAGGATGTCTAGTTAGCTCTGAGCGTTTATAAAAAACAATATCGTCTTTTAAGAGATCGAATATTTTCTCAAAAAGCTCATAACTGTTATAAAAATATTGACGTATCTCTTCACGTTTATTTTTACCATTTATCAAAAATGGAGGGTAGGTGTGATATTTATTCATAATTATTCTCCCATATTATCTAATTTTGATACAACAATTTTTGCTAATTGCTGTGGTTGTAAATTTAAAGATTCTTCCACGAGTGCAGTATTTCCATGTGTTATAAATGAATCATCATATTCAAAAGTTATTAATCTAATATCATAAATCTCATGTTGTGATAAAAATTCCAACAATGCACTTCCAACGCCCCCAGCTTTAACACTATCGCTAAAAACAAACCATTGCTTATGTCTAACTACCATATCTAGTAGCAGTTCTTTATCTAAGGGTTTAACAAATCTCAAATCTAGCAATGATATATCTTTATCTATTAATTTTTTAGTTTGATAAGCACGTCCAACACCATTACCATAACCAATAAATAAAATATCTCCGGGCTCACTAATTAATAATTGTCCTTTTGCAAATCTAAACTCTGACGAATGAGGTAAATCTGTTTGTATAAAACTACCTCTTGGATATCTAAAAGCACAAGGAGAAGTAAATGTTGAAGCAAACGCCACGCTTTGATGAAGAGATCTTTCATCGTATGGTGCAAAAAGTATCATATTTGGTATCGCTCTTAAAAAACTAATATCAAACATACCTTGATGAGTTTCACCATCTTCGCCAACAATACCAGCTCTATCGATTGCAAAAACAACAGGCAAGTCAAGTAAACACACATCATGAATTATCTGATCATATCCACGTTGTAAAAAAGTAGAATATATCGTACAAAATGGTTTAAATCCCTCTTTTGCAAGTGCTGCCATAGAAGTTACTGCATGCTGTTCTGCTATCGCCACATCCCAAAAACGATCAGGATAACACTCAATTAATCTGTTTAGCCCTGTACCGCTTGGCATTGCAGCTGTTACGCCTACAATCTTTTTATTTTTTGCACTTACATGCAAAAGAGCATCTGTAAAAATTGATGTTGCTGATTTACTTGATGTTTTTTTATAGCCCTGCCCTGTTTTTAAATCAAACGCACCAATGCCATGCCACTTTTCTGGCTCTTTTTGTGCAAACTCATATCCTTTACCTTTTATAGTTTGAGCATGAATTAATACAGGTTTTTTCATCTTTTTTGCACGTTCTAAAATATCTATTAAAAGCTTTATATTATGTCCATCAACAGGACCAATATAATCAATTCCCAACTCTTCAAATAATATTCCAGGTGTTATTAACTTCAAAGATTCTTCAAATTTTTTTGCCAGATAACGGGCATTATCCCCAAAATTATCAACAAATTGCTCTACTTTTTTCTTAAATTTTTGATAAAATCCTGTAGCCATAGCTGATGAAAGTATTCTACTAATTGCGCCTATTGGCGATGATATACTCATCTCATTATCGTTTAAAATAATAATCATAGGATATTTTTTATCACCTAATTCATTCAATGCTTCATATGCCATGCCAGCACTCATAGCCCCATCACCTATCATAACAACAGGTACTCTTTTATCTTGCTCTTCATTTAATGCAATAGCTTTAGCGGCACCTACGCCGAGTGAAATGGAAGTTGAACTATGACCTGCTATAAAATAATCTTCGCTACTTTCTTGTGGTTTTGTGTATCCAGATAATCCATTAAACTCTCTTAAAGTATCAAATTGATCCCATCTGCCAGTAATTAGTTTATGAGCGTAAGACTGATGCGAAACATCAAAAATAAATGGATCGTGAGAAGAGTCAAATACTTTGTGCATAGCAATAATCAACTCAGTAGCACCAAGCGTTGAACTTAAATGTCCTCCATTTTTGCTTACAACTTCTAAAATTCTCTTTCTTATGTCAGCAGATAAATCATTTAACTGCTCTATATTATAATTTTTTATATCTATTTTCATATTTTTTTAATCTTCATGCAATGCTACTTTCTTTACTCTCTCAAAACGATTTAATATCTGTGCATCTAAATTTCCAACGTCGCTAATAGCAACTACTCCACCTCTTGAAATAGCATTATCAGACACAATCTCTACTTTTTGTAAAGAATCTAGATGCTCTAATAATACGTTATAATCCATAGGATTTACCTTAATAGTAATTTTACTAGCATTTTGTAATTGATTTATAAGCTCGTCAGCCAATGTTTTAGCTACTTTTGATGAATTTTCATCTATTTGTACAACAACAACCTCTCTTGAGATATCTAATGCGGCATCAATTAACTCTTTTTTAATTTTTTGTAAAGCCAAATTATATTCATTTGCATTTTTTTCTAGTTTTTTAATTGATGATATAAATCTTTCTTGTATATCATCATTATTTTGTTTTAATGTAGCTTCTAGCTCATCTTTACCAGCTATCATGCCATTATCATATGCTTCTTTTTTAACGCTTTGTAATTGATTTTTGCACTCTTCATCTTTTTGTTCTAATTTCATCTGTAATTTTATAAAATTTGAGGTCATTTCATCAGTTTTTTTTAATAATGATTCTACTAACTCATCTTTTGAATTAGTATTAATTATCATCTCATGGCTTATATTTTGCTCTTTAATCTCAGATTTTTCTAAAGAATTTTTAGGCTTTGATATTTGAATATTTTTATTCGTTAGAACTTTAAATTGATATTTATCAATTAGGTGATTATCCAATTTTGCTTTATTTATTATAATATCCATTATTCTATCATCTCTTCAGACCCACCCATCTGAATTGATCCTTGTTCTGAAAGCTTACTTACTGTTTCAACAATTTTTCTTTGTGATGTTTCAACATCTTTCATCTTAACAGCACCCAAGAATTGCATCTCTTCTTCGAAAGTGTCACGAGCACGCTGTGACATATTTGAAAAGAATTTTTGCTTAAGATCCTCTGGTGCACTTTTTAATGCTAACATAAGATCTTTTTTGTCTGCTTCTTTTAATATCTCTCTAATGGCATTATTGTCTAATCCTGAAATATCTTCAAATGTAAACATCATGTCTTTAATCGAAGCAGCTAGCTCTTCATCAATTTGTTCAATCGAACTTAAAGTTGCTTTAGACGCCTTGGCACCAAGCCGATTAAATACATCAGCAACTGCACGAGGCCCTCCAACTTCAACCTTATAACTAGCTAGAGCTTCGAGTTTTGATTCTAACACAGCACTTACTCTTTTAATAACTGATGGCGAAATATCACCAAGTTTTGCCATCCTCATGGCAATCTCCGCACGCAAATCATCAGAAAAATAGCCAAGCACATCTGCAGCTGCTGTTGCATCCATGTGTGCTAAAATAAGAGCGATTGTTTGTGGATGTTCATTAATTATAAAATCTGATAGTTGCTGTGGTTTAATCTTTGCTAAATATGCAAAATTTTGAGAACTTTGCATATTTTTTGAAAGCTTATCTAGTATTTTTTTTGCCTCTTCTGCCCCTAAAGTACGATACAATAATTCTCTTGCGTACTCCATACCGCCAGCCGTCATATATTGACTAGATTGAAAAATTGCATAAAACTCATCCAAGACGCTAGCGGCAATCGTTTTATCTATTGTCTTATTTGTAGCAATATATTTTGAAATTTCAGTTATTGATTCAATATCTAAATGTGAAAAAATTGACGCGGTTAAATCCTCGCCAAGCTGTAACAGTAAAATAGCAACTTTTTCTGCCATTGACATCTCATCAAAATGCGCCTGTAATGTTCGTGATAATTTCATCTAATCTTCCATCCTCGGCTTAACAATTTGAGGAGAAACCTCTTCTGAGAGTAAATTTTGAATAAGTGTTGCAATCTCATCAGGATTTTCATCAGTAATCCTTTTTAATTTTTCAAGCAGTACATCATACTTTAGCTCATCTTCATTAAGATTTTCTCCAAGACCTAATTGACTTTCAACTTTTTTACGCATTTGTTGTGCTTTTTCAACTAATTCATTACTATTATCTTCATTTATATCTAACACTGGATTTTGTATATCTTCTTCTTCTTTGGATATCTCAAGCATCTCTTTGGCAAACGGAGAAATAACTTTTTTATACAATATAAATATCAATACAATAACAAAAAGATATTTAAGCATAGGTAAAAGTGGACCAATATCCTTATTAAAAAAGGATAGCACTTGTTTGACTTTTGCTATAGATTTCTGATTATTAAGAGTTTTAAATTCAAAGTTTTTCACAGAAACTTGATCTCCACGTTTTATATTAATTCCGATAGCCTGTACTACTAGAGATTTTATAGCATCAAGTTGTGTGGTATTTAAAGGTAAATACTTAGTTGCTTTTTGACCATTTTTTAATAACTTAGTATTATATTTACCATCTACAACTACAGCAGCGGTGATACGTTTAATTCTAGCAAATTGTGCCGTTGTTGATGAAATAGTCTTAGATATTTCATAATTTGTCGTATCTGTATTTTTACTATATTTATTAGCAATTGAAGTGCTACTACTTACTCCTTTAACTGGTCCTATATTACTCACAGCACCAGGAACACCACCAATGGCTGATGGCTTACTACCATCACTTTTAATTTGAACAGTTTGCTCGCTTCTTACCACGTTGTTTGGGTTGTATGTTTCAGATTTCGAAGTTATTTTTGAAAAATCATATGCAATATTAACCTCAGCAACAACATGACTTACCCCTCCAACAAATGGAGCTAAAACAGAAATAATTTTTTGTTCTCTTAATCTTTCTTGTTCATTAATATATCGCTGCTCAACAGCAGATGCTTCACTCATTTGAGCAGCTTTACTATTAGCACCAAGCATTACACCATCGCTATTAACTAATGTTACATTTTTAATCATCAATCTAGGTACAGAGGCAGCTACTAAATTCTTTATGCCTCTAACTTGCGCTGGGGTTAAAACCATATTTGGTATTAATTTCACCATGACAGAGGCAGTTGGTGCTATCTGCTTTTGGACAAAAAGAGTTGCTTTTGGAATAGCTAAAGATACTGTTGCTGCCTCAACTGGAGCTAATGCTGAAATAGTACGAGAGAGTTCACCTTCTAGTGCTCTTAAATATTCTATATTTTGATCAAAGCTTGTAGCACCGAATTTCTGTGTATTAAATAGTTCAAAACCTACAGAATTATTTTTTGGAATTCCAACAGCGGCAATTGAAATTCTCTCTTTATAGACAACATTTTTTGGAACTTTGATAATATTATTATCATATATTTTATATGGAATATTATTTTTAGTTAATATTTTAATAACTTTACTTGCATCTTTATTGCTAAGCTTTTCAAATAAAACAGCATAATTTTCATGTGAAGACACTCTTGATGAATATACAACTAAAAATATTAAAAAAGCAACGATACCAATAACTGCACTCGCAATTATAATACGTTGATTTTTATTTAATTTTGAATAAAGTACAACAAGTTGTGAAAAGAGTGCCTTAAAATCCATATATACTCACTATAAAAATTTTGATATTAATTCAAAAAAGATATCATTTTGCAATGGTGTACCAACGGTTACTCTAATAGCATTTAATCCATACCCACTCAAATCTCTAACAATCATACCTTCTTTAAGCAAAGAATAAGATAAATCTTTTGAATTTTGCTTATCTTCAAGCAAAAATGTAACAAAATTAGTATAACTATTAGTTATTTTTAAATTATTGCTCTTAGCAAATTTTTCATATCGTTTCATTTGAGTAAGATTTGATAACAAACTAGATTCAACAAACTCCATATCTTCTAGTGAAGTACTAGCTGCTTCAAGAGATAGAGTTGTTATATTAAATGGTGGTCGTAATTTATATAGCATATGAATTATTTGCGGTGACGATACACCATAGCCTACTCTCATACCACCCAAACCATAAGCTTTTGAAAATGTGCCTAAATATAAGACATTATCAAATTTTTCAATTAATTCTTTTGGTATTATCTCTTTCGAATCGCTTTTATATTTTGCATACTCCATGTAAGCACCGTCAATAACAACGAGTGTATTAGAATCAATTTTTTGCAAAAAAGCCATTAGTTTATCAGCTTGTATCGCATCTCCAGTAGGATTGTTTGGAGTACATAAAAAAATTATTTCAGGATTATGCTCTTTATAAAGCGCGTAAAATTCGTCTAAATTATGTTTCATTGAAGATGTTTTAATAACTTTTGCATCAACATAACTTGCATAAACTTCATACATAGCAAATGTAACACTATTTATTAAAATTTTACTATTTTTAGAACTTTTTGCTTGAATTACAAATTCAATAATTTGATCACTTCCTGCACCAATAATTAAACAATCATTATTAATATTAAATTTTTTGCTTAATTTATTTTTTAATTTTAACATAGAATCATCTGGATACAAAGACATATTTGGTAATATTTTTTGTACAGCATTTTGTACGATTTTAGAGCAGCCAAATGGATTTTCATTACTGGCTAATTTTATGATATCTTGTGGTTTAATTCCAAATTCTCTTACAACTAACTCTATTGGTTTACCTGCTTCATAAGTTTTAATCTTATTTACATGCTCATTAAATTTCATATATCTCCCTTAGCATAACTACCGAGCCATACCACCTCTTTTTTATGTTTAGCTATCACTTTTTGTACGATTTTATCATCAATATGACCAAACAAATCTATAAAAAACCAATAACTCATTTTTCCTTTTTCTCTTGAAGGACGTGATTCTATTTTTGATAAATTTATCTTTTCATCATTAAAATCTTGTAAAAAATCGACTAAAGCACCTGCTTTTAGTGGATCTTTCAATTTAACTAAAATAGAAGTTTTATCATCTTTGCTTATATTATTTTTAAAATCACTAAGTATGATAAATCTAGTAGTATTATCTAGCGTATCTTCAATATTATTAAACATAATAGGAATACCATATAATTTTGCTGCAATATGACTACATATTGCAGCACTCTCTTTATCTTTAGCTGCTAAAATTGCTGCTTTAGCAGTCGATTCAACAGGAATTTGTTCTATGTTTATCAACTCATTTTCATGTAAAAATTCTCTGCATTGCCCAAATCCTTTATCTTTTGAGTAAATTCGTTTAATATTTAGTAAATCTTTCGCTTTTGTAGCAAAAGTCATATGAATTGGCATGTAAAGCTCTGAAACAATTTTAATATTTGATTTTGCCAATAAGTCTAATGTTTCTCCAACTACACCATCACGAGAATTTTCTATTGGCACAACACCAAATTTTGCACGTCTTGCTTCAAGAGTTCTAAAAACGGCATCTATAGAACTAAGTGATAAATAACTACTCATAGCTCCAAAACGACTCTCGGCGGCTTGATGTGTGAAACTTCCTTCTGGTCCTAAATATGCTATTCTCTCAGGTAATTCTAAATTTCTTGCTACTGCAAATATTTCTAAAAAAATAGCCTCTATCGCAGAATTATTTAACAAACCGTTATCTGTTTGATTTTTTGTGTTGAGTTTTTTAATAATCTCTTTTTCTCTCTCAGGACGATAAATCGCACTACCTAAATCATGTTTTATCTCACCAACTCTTTCAACAATTTTCATACGTTCATTTAAAAGATTTAAAAGCTCTTCATCTAAGAGATCAATTTTAATTCTACACTCTTTTAGATTTTTTAATGTTTTCATATCTTCTCCATCATCTCTTTTATATCTTTAAATATAAAATCTGGCTGTTCATTTTTAGATATAAAAGGTATAATTTCATTTGCATTTTTATATTTACCACTCAATACAAAAATCGTTTTAGCTCCTAATTTTGCTATCTCAACTAAATCGCCTTTTAAGTCATCACTTATCATAATAATATCTTTAAATGATAGATTATTGTTTAATTTTTTTAGTGCATTATAATAAAAAAGCTTGCTAGGTTTTCCAACTATCTCATAACTAGTGGATGTGGCGAATGAAAGCATCTTTAAAATTGCACCTACTCCAGGATATCGTTTATTATTCTTAGCATATAAAGTTGTCCCGTGCATACCTACTAATTTAGCTCCATTTAAGATAAACTTTATCATCTGCTCAAATTCATTAAATATAAAATCATCTTTAATAGATACTAAAACAGTTTTTGGATTTTTAAAATTTAATTCATATCCCATATCTGTTAAAACAGTTAAAAAATTAGATGTTCCATAAGCCGCTACTGACTTCTTATCAACTACTTCCTCTAGCAACATTAGTGGATCAAGATAGTTTCTTTGTGTAATATTTAAGCCAATATTATTTAAATAATTTAAAAAAGCGGACGTTGTCTGCTTGGTATTATTTGTAACTACCATATAATCTGTATGATTATTATTTAAATAATTTATAAACTCTTTACTTCCTCTAATAGGTAAATATGCTTCATCATCAATCAACGTGCCTTGAACATCTATAAAATACATAACTAAGCCTTTAAATATTCTTTTTCTAAAGCTATAATATCTTCAAAATTCTCCCGGCGCCTAATCGGTCTATCCTTGTCATTTTGCACAGCAACTTCGGCACAACGACCACGTGTATTGTAATTGCTTCCCATGCCAAAACCATATGCACCCACACTATGGACTATTAAAAGTTGATTATGTTCTAATTTTGGCAATAAACAATCTTTTGCTAAAAAATCGCCACTCTCGCATACTGGTCCAACCACATCCGCTTTACTTAGGTTACTTTGCTCACCTATTATTGTTATTTTATGATAAGCGTTATACAAACTAGGTCGAAGTAGATCATTCATAGCTCCATCAACAATAATAAAACGTTTTTGCTCGTTTGTTTTTTCATATAAAACTTTTGTAACAAAATAACCAGCATTAGCAGTTAGATATCTTCCTGGCTCACAAACAATAGTTACATCTAAACCTTTTAAAGAACTCAAAATAGCTTGAACATAATCATATACATCAATTACATGCTCATCGCTATAAACTACGCCTAACCCGCCGCCAACATCAAAAAACTTTAAATCTATATCTATTGCATGTAAGGAGCGTACCAAATCAGCTACAATGATAGTTGCCTCTGTAATTGGTTCAAGTTGTGTTAATTGGCTACCAATATGAAAATGAATACCTATTGGATCAAGATTTTTAGAATTTTTAGCAAAAATATACATGCGTTTTGCACTGCTAATATCCACGCCAAATTTATTTGCACTAAGTCCTGTTGAGATGTATGGATGAGTTTTGGGATCTATGTTGGGATTTACTCTTATGCTTATTCTAGATATTTTATTCATCTCTTGTGCGATTGTATCAATACGCTCTAATTCTGCTATGCTCTCAACATTGATATATAAAATATCGCTAGTGATTGCTTCTTTTATCTCGTTATCTTTTTTACCGACACCACTAAAAATAATCTTATATGGCTCAATTCCAACCATCAATGCTCGTCTAACTTCACCTATTGAAACACAATCGGCACCACTTCCTAAATCTGCAAAATGTTTAATAACACTTAAATTTGAATTTGCTTTAATTGCATATGCTAAAAGAGATTTTTTAGCCTTAAAAGTTCCTTTTAAGGCTAAAAATTGCTTTTTCATATAATCAAAATCATATATATAAAGAGGTGTGTCATATTTATCTGCTAAGTTTTGAAAATCTATCACTTCGACTCCTAAATTGAATAAAAAACAGTGTATTTTATCTAAAATTTACTTAATGGCACCCCTGCTAATTGACCAATATATTGTCACTTTAGAGCAAACTCTATGATGACAATATATACTTTTTATAGATAAATGCTGAAAAAAATGCAAGCAATACAATTGGTGCAATAATACCAATTTCACTAGACACTGTTTTTGTAAATGCATACTCCATCATCATAAATAAAATTCCCCATATCATAAGTGTAAACAAAATCGCTCCGAATGTAAATAATGAAAGGTTTAATGATCTCGAACTAATTGGAACAAAGAAAAAGATAATTATTATTAATAATGGTGCAAAAAATGGATAAATAAAGATTTTATATAATGCGCTTTTTATATGTGATATATTTATATGCTGGTTTTTAAATAAAATAAGCGCGTCAATGGCTTCTGAGATGATAAAATTTACTCGCCCATCATAAACTTGATTTAAAATTTTTGGTTTAAAATTTGGTAAAACAAACATACTCTTTTTATTTAATACTGTAATTCCATGACCATAAAATTCTATTTTTTTTGGTTTTTTAATTATATGGACATTTGTTAATTTCCATCTATTGTTTTTATATATTGCTTCTTTTGAAGTAATTAACTCTTGAAGATTTCTTTTTGTTATAAAAAAGACTCTTACATTAGTTGCTAATCTTTGCAAAGGATATAATTCTCCAAAATATATATATTTATGATTAAAAGTAAAAAAAAGATTTTTTGTCGGATTAAGATATTGCTTGAAATTTCTTATGTTGTTTGAGATTTCATTTGCTCTAGAAAATTTCGTATCATGCATCATGATAAAAAGTACAATAATTAATGATGAAACAACTACAAATGGCTTTAAAATTGTACGTTTTGAATATCCTAATGAATAAAATGAAACTAGTGAGTTTGACTTTATAAGATATAATTTTGTAGCAATCATGGCAAAAACTAGAGTAATTGGCAAAACCATATCAATTGCATAAAATGCTCGATACATAAGATAAATTAAAACTAGATTTGCAGATTTTGGAAGATGATTAATATTTTGCAAATAATCTAAACCAACTATAAAAGCCATCAAAGCAAATAATATAATTAAAAAATATTTAATATAATGAAAAGAGATATATTTAAATACTAACATAGTGTTATTTTAGCCAAATTTATTTAATTGTATATAATGATGCAATATTTTGTAAAGATGTATCTTGAAGTTTTAAAATAGCATCTACAGCATGTTGTATCCATGCATTTAATAATTTTACTTCGGTTTGTGTAAATGACGATAATACATAAGACACAATCTCTTTAGTATTTTGTGGTCTAGTGATACCCATCCTTATTCTAATATAATCATTTGATATCGTTTCATCTATTGATTTTAAACCATTATGACCACCACTGCCTCCACCTTTTTTAAATCTTACTGCCCCAAAAGGTAGGTCTAAATCGTCATGCACTACGACAATACAATCTATTTTATAAAAATTTTTTACAGCTCTAACAGAATCTCCAGATAAATTCATATATGTCATGGGCTTTAGTAAAAAATTATTATTATATTTAAAAAGCTCCCCATTAAAAGAGGATTTATTGATTTTTTTAACAGAAATTTGTTGTATAAGTTTATCTATCACCATAAAACCTATATTATGGCGTGTGTTTTTGTATGTCGAACCTGGATTACCAAGTCCGACAATAAGCATAACTATTTAGCTTTAATAATACTTATTACAGCAACACGATCGCTATCTGTAAATGTTATATTTTTAATATTATCTAAATCACGAATCATTTTTGAATCACCAATATCCATATCTGTTATATCAATAACAATATTCTCCGGCAAATCTTTAGCAAATGCTTTAACACGTAAGCGTTTTTTTGATAAATTTATTAAACCTTTATTTTTAAGTCCAATAGATTCTCCTGTCAATTTTACTGGTATATAATAATTAGTTTGTATGCTGTCTTGAGCCACCATCAAATCTACATGTAGTAATTCGCCAGTTAATGGATGAGACTCATATGATTGAACTACCACATTCATTTTATCTTTACCAACTTTTACTGGAAATACAAGTGTATCTTTATTGCGAACTGTACGGATATATTCATTTTGTTTGAATGCAGCATTGATATTTTCAAGCCCTTTTCCATAGATATTTGCAACTAGATAACCATCACGGCGTAAAGCTTTTGTACCACGCTTGCCAATACTCTCTCTAATTATACCTTCTAACATACTAAATCCTTAATTTTTAATGAAGATGAAATATTACCAAAATATCTCTTAATTTACTCTTTTAATTCAAAAATATCTGATTGTAAATATTCATTATTTTCTAATTTTTCTTTTTGCTTATCAGATAATATGGCATTATCATCTAAACCTTCCATTTTTAATTTCAAATCTGCTGGTGAAGTTGCATACTCAAATGCTCTATCTTGCGTAATTACACCATCTTGATATAAATCTAAAATTGCCTGATCGAACGTTTGAGAGCCATATAATTCTTTACCATTATAAATAGTATCTACAATCTCATCGTCTCGATGTTCTTTTATTAATTGGTCAATTCTTGATGTACGTATTAAAACCTCTAGGGCTGCTCTTCGTTTAGAATCAGTTGTTGGTATTAAACGTTGTGATATAACTCCTGCTAAAACTCCAGCTAAAGTCATACGAATACGATTTTGTTCATCAGTTGGAAAAATTGATATGATACGATTAATCGTCTCTTTTGCATCTAATGTATGCAAGGTCGATAGTACTAAATGACCAGTATCCGCCGCATGTAAAGCTATTTCTATAGTCTCGCGATCTCTCATTTCGCCAACAAGTATAATGTCTGGATCTTCGCGTAAAGCAGCTCGCAAGGCATTAGCAAAACTAAGTGTATCTTGACCTACGCTTCTTTGATTTACTATGCACTTTCTATCTTTATGAATAAATTCAATTGGATCTTCAATTGTAATAATATGTTTTCTCTTAGACCAATTTATCTCATTTACTAGTGCTGCTAATGTTGTTGATTTACCGCTACCTGTAACGCCTGTGACAAGCACCAAGCCTCGTTCTGCTTCTGTAAATTTATGTACAACTTTTGGTAATTTTAGTTCATCAATTGTTAAAATTTTAACAGGAATCAATCGAAAGACAGCGGAAATACCATCTGTTTGAAAAAAAATATTAACACGAAATCTATTTTTTTCATCAAATTGATAAACTAAATCTAACTCTTTATGTTGTGCTAACTCTACAAATCTACTACGAAGCAACTCTTTAGCAAATGTTAAAGCATCATCATGAGAGAGTATCTCGCCTGAAAGCGGAACAATATCGCCATTTATACGCGCTCTTATACTAGAATTTGCCTTTACATGTAAGTCGCTTCCACCAGCATCAATCATTCGCCTTAAATAAACTCTAATTTTTTTCAAAGTCTCAAAAGTTAATTTAGATACGTCTATCTTATAATTTGAATTATCATTCATAAAACCTCCATAATCTCCATAAATGCCTTTTTAAAGGCATCAAGACCATTTTGAATTTGTTGTTGTATTATCATATCAAAATCTATATCATTTTGGCTTAAAGTATTAAAAAAATCAGTTATTTTCTCATTATTTATTGGTAATTTTAGTTGTTTATTTGGCTTTTTAGTATAGGCTAAAATAGTTTGAATTGGAGCTGTGTTTATGCTATTGTATGCTAACAGTTCATTTATATAATATTGTGCAATTAAACGATCATCTTTTACGCCTGTACTTGCAAATAACACCTTACATCCCTTTACATGTAAAGAGTTTATCGCTTCATAAATTACCGATGCATTATAAATGCCTGCTAATGACGTTGATATTTTTTTTTCTCGTAAAATGTTGTCTAAAGCTCGGTCAAAACGACTAACAAATATACTAATTACTGTGTCAACTGTGATATTTGCTCTTTTTAAACCTTGCTTAAAAGCTTGTGCACAAAAAAGAGCTTGTTTTTTGGAAAAAACCAAAGTAGCATTAACTGCAATACCGCAAGATATTAACTCCTCCATAGCTTTATATCCAGATATTGTTGCTGGTATTTTAATCATAACATTATCTCTAGCTATATTTTTATATAATCTCTTAGCTTCTTGTATAGTGCCTTTTGTATCGTCGCATAAAAACGGATCGACCTCTATGCTCACATATCCGTCATCTGCTTTATCAAAGAGTGGCTTTAAAACATCAGCTGCCTTTTGTATATCAACAATAGCAATAGCCTCATATTTTTCTTTAGCAGTTAAATTATTTAAAGAATCTAATTGATGTTTATATGCACTTGAATTTAAAATTGCATTTTTAAAAATTGATGGATTACTAGTTATACCATTAACAACACCTAGTTTTATTAACTCTTTAAACTCGTTATCTAAAAAATCTCGCTCTATAAAATCAACCCATAAGGAAAATTTTAAATCTTTTATATACATATGGGCATCCTTAATTTAAATCTCTATCTCGCCAATATTTCGTTCCTTGTATAGTTACTTGCAAAGCTAAGCCATCTTGAGTCAATTTATAAAGTCTTACATCAGGCATTATAGAGATGGCACCGTTTAATGCAGCGCCTTTATTGTGTAATTTTGCTGCCGCATCAGCTTGAGCATTTGCCTGCCAACCATGTGTTATAAAGTAATCAAATGCTCTTTTATTTGCAAAAATAAAAATTGCTCTAAAATCTTTAATACCAAGACCTAGTCCCACGCCAGCTGTTGCCATATCCATATAAAAATTTTGACCAGTATAATTATTATGCGCTACACCCTTACCACCGCCAGCTGAAAAAAAGATAATATTTACACCTAAATTTGAAAATGTTGCATATCCATATGCAGAAGATATCATGGCTTTTGAGGCAGGTGCATATTTGTATAATAATTGCAAAGTTTTAACACTTGTTTGTAATCTTTGCTGTCTTAACTGTCCAACATTTTTACCAGACCAAAAGCCATTTAAAAATAAAAAGCCAGCTAACATAATCACTATAATCTTTGATTTTTTCATCTATTTTTCCTCATGAAGCAATTAACTTCCAATTATGATATGGACATCTATCACTATTTATTTTTAATTTTTTTAAAAAAATATCTCTTGAAATCTCTTTTGCTCCCAAACTTTTAAGATGAGAAGTTGGAATCTGACAATCTATAAAACTATATCCCCAAACTTTTAAATGCTCTACAAGAATAGCAAATGCAGCCTTAGAAGCATCATTTACAATAGTAAACATACTCTCTCCACAAAAAACAGAACCAACTATAACGCCATAAGCTCCGCCAACTAATTTATCATTTTGATATGCTTCTACACTATGTGCAATACCCATATTGTATAAAATAGTATATGCCTCTATGACATCTTGATTTATCCAAGTTCCTTCTTGATTTTTTCTTGGAAGTTTTGCACAGTTCATAATAACTTCCAAAAATGATTCATCAAACTTATAGTTAAACAGTTTCATTCTTTTTTTTAATGAACGCCTTAGTATAAAATCATCAAATTCCAAAATAAGTCTAGGATCTGGCGACCACCAAACAATAGGATCTCCTTCACTATACCATGGAAAAATACCTCTACGATATGCCTCCATAAGTCTTTTGGGTGATAAATCTCCGCCAAAAGCTACGATTCCTTCTTTTGTGGCTTGGTTTGGATGTAAAAAAAGATTATCAGATACTAAGGTTTTAATTCTCAATGCTTTAACTCTTTAAATAATAATATTAATTTTGTCTTAAAATCCACTTGAACAATGCCGCCACCTCTTAAACTACCAAAAAGTATCTCATCAGTTAATCTATCTTTAATTTTTTCTTGAATATATCTATACAGCGGTCTAGCGCCTAAGTTTTCATCAAAGCCTTTCTTGGCAAGATGTTCTATTGCCTTATCGCTTATGTTGATTATAATTTTTTTAGATTTTAGCTCATTATTTAAACTAGATATAAATTTTTTACAAATTTGTTTCATAATTGATAAATCTAATGGATTAAAATTAACAATCCCATCAAGGCGGTTTCTAAATTCTGGTGAAAAAAATGCTTTTAATGCTTCATCATTTACAGCAGACGTTTTTGCATTAAAACCCATTATATTTTTCTCTTTTGAGCTAATATTTGATGTCATTATAAGTATAACATTTTTAAAGTCAGCCCTATATCCGCTATTATCTGTCAAGACTGCATGATCCATGACTTGAAGCAAAATATTGATTAAATCTGGGTGTGCTTTTTCAATCTCATCAAGTAATAAAACCATATATGGATGTTTTCGCACACTTTGAGTGAGCATTCCGCCTTGTTCAAATCCAACATATCCTGGAGGAGAGCCTATAAGACGTGATATGGCATGTTGTTCCATGTATTCGCTCATATCAAAACGTTCGAAAAAAATATCAAGAGTTTTTGCCAATGAAATAGCTAGCTCAGTTTTTCCAACACCAGTTGCTCCTAAAAATAAAAATGACGCAATTGGTTTATTTTCTGCTCTTAATCCAGCGCGTGAACGCTTAATCGCCTTTGTAACCGCATTAATAGCATCTTCTTGACCTTTTACTTGTTGTTTTAAATCATCTTTTAAAGTTAATAGCTTAGATTTATCATCTTTGTCTATTTTTGATGTTGGCATGGCTGTAATTTTTGAAATTACTAATTCTATATCATAGGGTGTTATAGATTTACGTTTATGCTTTTTAAGATGAAAAGAAGCTCCTGCTTCATCAATCAAATCAATAGCAACATCTGGTAAAAATTTTTGTGTAAGATATTTTTTTGATAAATCCACAGCAATTTTTAGAGTATTATCACTATATTTGACATTATGATACTCTTCATATTTAGCTCTTAAGCCTTTTAAAATCAAAAACGCATCATGGTTGTTAGGTTCTGCTACATCAATTTTTGAAAAACGACGTGAGAGAGCCTTATCTTTTTCAAAAATATTTCTAAATTCTACGTACGTAGTAGCACCCATACATCTTAGCTCACCAGATGCTAAAGCTGGTTTTAGTTGATTTGAAGCATCCATGGATCCACCACCAACAGCACCGGCACCAACTAATGTATGAATTTCATCTATAAAAAGTATTGAATTTTTTAAAATTTTTAACTCATCCATAACGGCTTTTAAGCGTTTTTCAAAATCACCTCTGTATTTTGTACCAGCTAACATGGCTCCTAAATCAAGAGCAAAGATTAATGAGCCTTTTAAAATATCTGGTACATCTGCATCACTTATTTTAAGTGCCAAGCCTTCAGCAATAGCTGTCTTTCCAACACCTGGCTCACCAACTAAGATTGGATTATTTTTTTTTCTTCTACAAAGTGTTTGAATAACTCTTTGCAATTCATCTTCTCTGCCAATAATTGGGTCAATTAACCCATCTTGTGCTTTTTGAATAAGATTTATAGTATATTTTGATAAAACACTCTCATGAGTCTTTCTTTTTTGTTTAATTATTGTTTTATGTGAAATTGCTTCTAAAATATCAAGACGCTGGATTCCATATTCTTGTAAAAGATTACATGCAAAAGAATGCTCCTCTTCATATATAGCAACTAAAAAATCTCCGATATCGGCACTTGGTTTTTGTGCTTCTTGGATATGAATTATCATTTTATCAATTAGACGTGATAAAGCCACTGTTTCATATGGCAATTGTGCTTGTATATCATCAGTTAAATTGATCTCTGCATTAGTAAAAAGATAATCTTTAACTTCATTTTTTAGGGCTTTTACATCAGCTCCACACTCTTGAATAATTTGTGAACCTTCATCTGATTCTAAAATTAAAAATAAAAGATGCTCTATTGTCAAATATTCATGTTTATACTCTTTGGCAAAGGATATTGATTGTTGAAAAATAGAATTTAGTTTTGAATCTATCATCATAACTCCTCCATAATTGCTTTTAATACATAACCATCGTTTCGTGCTAGTTGATGTACTTGAGTAACTTTAGTTTCAGCTATTTCAAAGCTATACACTCCACAAATACTTCTACCAAAATTGTGTATTTTTAACATAACAACATTAGCCTCCTCTGGATTTTTATGAAACAGATGAATTAAAACCTCTATAACAAAATCCATAGGGGTGTAATCATCATTTAACAAGATAACTTTATACTGCTTTGGTAATTTTACAGATATTTTGCTATTTAATTCTAAATTAGTTTTTACTGACATCACTGGCTGCTTGTACAAAATCATTTATTATATCATCTGCATTTTCTAGTCCGATAGATACACGAATCAAACCATCTGTGATACCCAAAAATTTTCTCGTTTGTTTGTCAAAATCACTGTATATTGTAGATGCCATGTGAAGTGCTAAAGTTCTACTATCGCCAATATTTGCAGTAATCACTGGTAGAGTAGTTTTATCTAAAAACTTAAAAGCTCTCTTTTGCGTACCCATATCAATCGTAAAAAGTGTACCACAACCATTTTTAAAATCGCTTAAATATCTTTCATGATGAGGGTGTGCTGGTAAAGATGGATGGTTTACATGTAAACCATTTTCATCTAAAACTTTAACTACCTTTTGTAGCGTTGTTACAATTCTATCCATTCTAAGAGGTAATGTTTCAATTCCTAATAATGTAAGATAACTATTATATGCACTAGCACTCATTCCAAAGTCTCGCATTGCTCGTTTTTTACCATTAGCTACTAATGCTACTTTGCTAAGTTTTTGTATAATTTTACTCAAATCAGCATATCTTGATGTTTTAAATTTATCCACATCATCTTTAATAGCACGAAACACAACCATCCCTCCAAGAGCTGAACTGTTACCACTAATAATTTTTGTAGTTGAATAAACTACTATATCAGCACCTAATTTTAAAGGCTCTAAACTAAGTGGCGTGATAGTATTATCTATAATCAGTGCCACGCCAAATCTATCTGCGATTCGTGCAATGGCTTTTATATCTGGTAAACGCATATTTGGATTACCAACACTTTCTAAAAAAATAACTTTTGTTTTATTATTTATTTTATCTTCTATTTTTTGCAATTCATCAACATCAAAAAATGAAGTTTTAATTCCAAAACGACTGAGTGTTTCATCAAAAAAAGAGTATGTACCGCCAAACAATCCACCAATACTAACTATCTCATCACCCACAGACACAAGCGACATAATTGCAAGCGTAGAAGCCGACATGCCAGAACTTGTAGCAATAGCACCAACTCCACCATCCATTTTGGCCATAAGATTCTCAAGTTTTGCTGATGTTGGATTACCCATTCGTGAATAAAGAGGTTTTTTGATACTACCGTTAAAAATACCCTCAGCAGTAGCACAATCGCCATAACTAAAAGATGCGGAGCCAACAATAGCGGAACTAACTGCACCATTCTTATTACCAGCTAACTGAACACTAGATGTACAAAAATTTTCAAAACGATTCATTTAAACAATCCTATATATTTTATAAAATTGTATCATAATTTATGTTTTTAAATACTATCTGATTTTATTACCATTAATTTATCTTTACTCATCTCCTGCATAGAATATTTAATGCCACCAATCCCCAAACCAGAAGTTTTAGCTCCACCAAATGGCATCCAATCGACTCTAAAAGCAGTATGGTCATTAACCATAACAGCAGTACCATTTAATCGTTTTATGCCCAGAAGTGCTGTATCTATGTTTTTTGTAAATATTGAAGCTTGGAAGGAAACATCCAAACTATTGGCTGATTTAAAAGCTTCCTCTATATCGTCATATCCATAAATACAAATTACTGGACCAAAGACCTCTTGTGTACTAATTTTTATATCTTTTGGTGGATTTAAAAGTATAGTTGCCTCATAACAACTATCTGAAATTGTACAACCTCCACAAAGTAATTTAGCTCCACGATAAACAGCTTCTTGCACCCAGCTATCAACACGTTTTAACTCACTATTGCTAATTAATGGTCCTATCTCTGTTTTTGGATCAAGCGGATCTCCTATTATCATATTTTTAGAAATTGTTACTAGTTTTGCGCAAACTTCATCTAAAATACTATTTTGAACATACACTCTTTGAACTGAAACACAAACTTGACCAGCATGATAAAAACCACCCTTTGTGAGAGCTGGTATCACCTCTTTAATATTTGCATCAGCTTCAATAATAACAGGAGCGACCCCACCTAGCTCTAGAGCAATACGCACGCCAGGTGCAACTCTTGAACGTAGATACCAACCCACTGCACTTGAACCTATAAATGTAAGATAATTAATCTTAGAACTTGTTGCTAAATATTCACTCATTTGATTATCACAAACTAAAACTTGACACCACTCTTTTGGTAAACCAGCCTCGTATAAAATATTTACAAAATTTAGTGCTGAGAGAGGTGTTATATCTGATGGCTTAATAATTACAGGTGCACCGACAGCAATAGCAGGGACAGCTTGATGAACTATCAAATTTAATGGATGATTAAAAGCAGAAATTGCAGCCACTACACCAATAGGTTCTTTAATTGTAAAAGCCATTCGATTTACAGAACTTTTTGTGTGACCCATGGCAATCTCTTCACCAGCATATGCACCTAAATGCTCAATTGCTATTTTTATCCCATTGATAGCACGATTTACTTCTATTTTTGAATCCGTATATGGTTTTCCACCCTCTTGGGTAGCTAAAATGGTTAGTTCTTCTATGCGTGAGGACATTATTTTTACTGTTTTTTCTAAAATAGCTACCCGCTCATATTTATGAAGCCAATTATCTTGATTGTCATATATTTTTTTTGCTAAATCCAGAGCATTATCTACATCTTTTTTTGATGCAAGTGTGATGTCTTGAAGATGATGTCCATTAAATGGTGATACAACTGTAACCGTTTTATTCATTTTTCTACTCCCACTCGATAGTAGCTGGTGGCTTAGAACTAATATCATAAACAACGCGGTTGATACCATCTACTTCATTTATAATACGACGTGATATTCTTTCAAGCAAATCATGTGGAAGATATGCAAATGTGGCAGTCATTCCATCAACTGCCTCAACCACTCTCACACAAACTGTATTATCATAAGTTCTATTATCGCCCATTACGCCAACAGATTTTACATTTAAAAGTACTGTAAATGCCTGCCATGTTTTTATATAATATCCACTTGCTTTTAATTCATCAATTAATATAACATCGGCTTCTCTTAAAAGTGTTAAATCATCTATATTTACATCGCCCATAATACGAATAGCTAATCCTGGTCCTGGAAAGGGATGGCGGTTTATCATAGACTTTGGAAGACCTAGCTCAAGACCTAATTTACGAACCTCGTCTTTAAATAGTTCTCTTAATGGCTCTATTAGTTTAAAATTCATCCGATCAGGCAAGCCTCCGACGTTATGATGTGATTTGATAACTTCTGATGGACCATTTACTGATATAGATTCAATAACATCTGGGTAAAGCGTTCCTTGTGCTAAAAATTTAATGCCATTATGTTTCTTTGCTTCATGCTCAAACTCTTCTATAAAAGTATGACCAATAATTTTACGTTTTTGTTCAGGATCGGTAATTCCGGCTAATTTATTTAAAAAATTCTCAGATGCATCAATGGTAATTAGTGGAACTTTAAGATTAATTTTAAATACCTCTTCAACTTGTTCTCGCTCATGTTTGCGTAAAAGTCCATTATCTATAAAAACAGGTACTAGCTGCTCACCAATAGCTTCATATAAGAGTGCAGCGACAACTGAGCTATCAACTCCACCACTTAATCCACAAAGCACTTTTGCATCTCCTACTTTTTCTTTAATTAGTTTAATTTGTTCTTTTAAAAAATGCTCAATTTTCCATTTTCCATCAATCTTACATATCTTTCTTGCAAAATTTCGAAGCATAAGATAGCCCTCTTTGGAGTGCTGAACTTCTGGGTGAAATTGTAATGCATAGATATGTTTTTTCTCATTAGCAATGGCTGCATATGGTGAATTTGCAGATACTGCAATAGCTTTAAAATCTTTTGGAAGCTGATCCACTCTATCGCTATGACTCATCCATACAATATGTCCGCTATCACAATTTTCAAACAATAATGAGGCATGATTGTCTTTATGCAAAATTTCCAACTCGGCCTTACCATATTCATGATGTTCGCTTCTAACGACTGAACCACCAAAGTCAACGGCAAGACGTTGCATACCATAACATATACCTAAAATTGGGATATTTAAATCATATACGCCTATATCTACCTTATATGCATTTTCACTATACACAGAAGATGGTCCACCGCTAAAGATAATACCTTTAGGCTTTTTAGCTATTATCTGTTTAACTGTTGAATGATATGGGAGAATTTCACAGTAAACCCTCTCTTCACGTAAACGACGTGCTATAAGTTGAGTATATTGAGAACCAAAATCTAAAATTATAATATTTGCAGTTGTCATAGTAAACCTTTTTTTATAAAATAATACAAAAATTTGACTAATAAAGACCTAAGAGTTTAAATTGAAGATACCAGATGATAATAGAAACAATATAGCCTATTAAAACTGTCCAAGCCAATTTTATATGTGATGAAAACGTGTAAATACCTTTTAATTTACCCATGACTCCAACTCCAGCAGCCGACCCAAACGAGATGAGCGAACCACCAATTCCAGTTGTCATGGTTACTAGCATCCATTGTTGCACATCAAGATGTGGATTACTCTGTAAAACTGCCGACATAACAGGTACGTTATCGATAAAAGCAGATAAAATACCAACACCAATATTAATCTTAGTTGGATCAAACATTGTATAAAGCTTGACAGCATAATCTAAAAATCCAGCTACATGCAAAGCTCCAACAGCTGCTAAAATACCAAAGAAAAATAAAAGTGTATCTAATTCAATTTTAGATATTGACTGATAGAGTGCTATATCGCTATTATGAATTTTTTTAAGTCTTATAGCATAGAGTTGCAATAATGAAAGTCCAAATAACATGCCCCACATTGGAGGAATATGTAAAAACTGCTTACCTGTAATTGCTAAAAGGATTGTAAGTATGCCAAGGGAAATAATAACAAATCCACCTTTTTGCATTTTAATAGCTTGGGTATTACCAACATTTTTTGGTTTATTTTTTGGTACAAAACGGCTAAGTAAAAATGCAGTAACCAGCCATCCTAAAAATGTGGCTGGAAACAAAAAGATAAAAGATGTAAAATCACCCTTACCAGCAGACCAAGACATAAGTGTGGTAATATCGCCAAACGGCGACCAAGCACCACCAGCATTTGCAGCTACGATAATACTTATGGCACTTGGGACTAAAAATGCTTTATTAGTTTTATCAAGTGTAAAAAGTACAGTGGATAAGATTAATGCTGTTGTTAAATTATCCGCAATAGGAGAGATAAAAAATGCTAACGCTCCAGTTATCCAAAAAAGCTGTTTGTAGCTATAACCGCCTTTTAAAAGACGAAATTTTAGTGCATCAAATGCACCACGTTCAATCAATGCTTCAATATATGTCATAGCAACAAACAAAAAGAAGAAAATTTCTGCAATATCTAAAATAAGGCGATCTAATTCACTATGAAATAGCTGTAGATTTGCACCAACTCCAAGATAATAGCCACCCAGTATCATAAACATAAATGTACCAATAAAAAGTGCTGGTTCAGCTTTATTTAATCTGTACCTCTCCTCTGTAGCGATAAAATAATATCCTATTATAAAAACAGCTAACAGCAACCATCCAAATGGTTTTGTTGCTAAATTCATCATATGTTCTTGTATCATCTATCTATATCCTCACTATTAATTATGGTATGAACACCTAAAGATTTATCTCGTTTTAAAGCTGAAGATATAATTTCGCGCGCAGTTAATAAACGAAATTTTAATAACCTACCTATTGATTCGCCTAAAAGCTTATCAATTTGCCGTTGAGCTATTTTTAATCCCTCTTTAGTACGTACAATTGATACATAATTCCACATAATTTGACGTAAAAGATTTTTTTTGGCTTTATCTTCTTTATAGCTCATAACCTCATTAATCGCATCAAATTTTATATCTTTTTTTTCACTTGTATCTTTTAGTATTTCTCGTACTGCACGCTTTGCAAAGACCAAACCCTCAAGTAAAGAGTTTGATGCTAAACGATTCGCACCATGAACGCCAGTTGATGCAACTTCACCTATGGCATAAAGTGACTTTATCTCCCCAACTTTACCACTTAAATCTGTTTTTATGCCCCCAATAGCGTAATGAAATGCTGGCGAGATAGGAACTCTTTGTTGTGGCACATCATATCCTAAAAGTTGTAAGGTTTGGTATATATTTGGAAATCTATGTTGCATAAAATCTTTACTAAAATCATAAAAACAAAGATATACTTTAGAATTAGTCTTTTTTTTATAATCATAAATAGCATGGCTCACAATATCACGAGATGCCAACTCTGCACGTTTATCATAATCAAATAAAAAACGCCTACCCTGCTCGTCTTCAATAGTTGCACCCTCACCGCGAAGTGCTTCTGATAATAAAAGTTTTTGAACACAATTGTTACCAATATAAACAGTTGGATGAAACTGCATCATCTCCATTTTATCTAATTTAATATCTTTTAAAATAGCCAATCCTTGCATGTCCGCACTAATTGTAGGAGCATTTGTATGATATTCATAAAGTGAACCGACACCCCCACTTGCAATAATTACATTTTTTGCATATATATTTTTTGTTTCTCTATGATTTAAAACGGTAACCCCATAACATTCATGATCTTTTATAAGTAGATCAACAACTCTGCTATTAGATAACATAGGATGTATATTATGCTGTAATAAAAAAAAATGTAGATACCTACCTGTTGCATCACCGCCCGCATGTAAAATTCTATTTTTTGAATGTGCTGCTTCTTTTGTATATAAAAGATTGCCGTTTTTATCTTTATCAAACAAAAATCCAAGCTCTATTATCTCATCAATTACTTGCTTTGATGCATGACTTAATGCAGATACTGCTTCTTCATTACAAAGACCTGCTCCAGCTTGTAATGTATCAGATATATGACTTGGGATATCTTCTTTATCTACTGCTAAAGCCACACCGCCTTGAGCATAAAAACTATTACATTTAAAAGTTTCTCTTTTATTTATTAAAAGTACCTTTTTATCTTTTGGCAAGTTAAGTGCTGCATACAAACCAGCAATCCCACATCCAATAATAATTACATCATATCTCATTTTTTGATATTCACTTTCTTACTATGAGAATTATTTGCTTTATAATATGGTGGGGCTTTAAAACCACAGCCAAATAAACTTAATGCCAAAAATGTTATAATAATCACATGAAAAATTCTAAACAAATCTTATCCTCTTTGCAAGCTAAACCTCAGTTTAAAAAACTATCTAATGTTTGTTGTATTAAAAAAATACAAGAACTCTTTCCACAACACCTTCAAAAGATGATTATCTATGGATACTTTAAAAATAAAACACTTTACTTTGTTCTTAGCCATCCATGGGCTAAACAAGAGTTTCATAATATAATAGAATCGATTAAAACACCTTTAAAGCAATTTACACCTGATGCATGTATAAATCTAATTATCAATGATATCAAAGCCTATGTATCGTATAAACCTTACGTAAAACAAAGTTTGCATGTAGGTTCAAGTACTGATGAAAGCTTTAAAGAAAGGGCAAAAGCTAAGTTCATTAATAAGGCGACTGATGCACGTCTTTATGATATTATAGAAAAAATACGCAAGATATTAAATGATAGATAAGATTAAAAATCTACCGCAAAATGCAGGTATTTACCAATATTTTAATGCAAAAAATCAACTGTTATATATTGGTAAAGCTAAAAATCTGAAAAATAGAGTAAAAAGTTATTGGCGCTTTACACCTTCGCTACATCCAAATCCAAATGTTGGAGCTAGAATCTTAAAGATGTTACATCAAACAACTTTTATGGAATATATAGTTGTAAAAAATGAACATGATGCATTGATACTAGAAAATTCGCTAATTAAACAGCTAAAACCAAAATATAATATATTGCTACGCGATGATAAAACATATCCATATATCTATATAGATTATTCAGCTAAATTTCCCAGATTCGATATCACAAGAAAAGTTTTAAATTCCAAAAAAATTAAATATTTTGGTCCATACTCTGTGGGTGCTAGAGATATACTAAACTCAACTTATGATTTTTGTAAATTAGTGCAAAAGAAAAGTTGTTTAAATGGTAAAAAAGCATGTCTTTATTATCAAATAGACAAATGTTTAGCTCCTTGTGAATTTAATATTACTGAACAAACCTACGAAAAAGAGGTACAAAAAGCTATATCTTTTATACAAAATAAAAGTAGCCTAATCAAAGAGCTTAAAAAGAAAATGCTCATCTATGCACAAGAATTAAGATTTGAAGAAGCAAATGTATTAAAAGAGAGAATTAGCAATATCAATAAATCAAATAGCTCGTCTCAAATAGATTTAATGACACATGATAATTATGATATTTTTTGTATTTTACACAAAGAAAACCGTGCTGTAATTGTCAGAATTTTTCTGAGAAATGGTAAGATAGTTTCATCTTCGCATGATTTTGTATTTTTAAATGAAGGCTTTGATTTAGATGAGATATATTATCGTGCAATTATGGAGTTTTATGGCGATAAAATTCCACCTATCATAGCTCATATTTTAGTAGCACATGAATTTGAGTCAAGGAAGCTACTCCAACAGTATCTCTCAGATTTGTTTCACAAAAAGACAAATATCATTAATCCAAAACGTGGAGATAAAAAAAGATTAACAGATTTAGCACTTTTAAATGCAAATGAACTGCTCAGCCGTATAAAAATAAATAAAGATGATAAACTAGCGCAATCTCTTAAAAGCCTATTTAATCTTCAAAGAGTTCCACTTAGAATTGAAGTATTTGATAATTCTCATCTAAGTGGTCAAGCCACCGTTGGTGCTATGATAGTGTATGATAATAATAAATTTGACAAGGTATCTTATAGAATATACCATCTAAACTTTCGTGATGAATATTCACAGATGCAAGAGATGTTAACAAGAAGAATTAACAGTTTTAAAAAAAATACACCTCCTGATTTATGGATATTAGATGGTGGAGAAACTTTGCTAAAGCTAGCAATAAGCCTGATACAATCAAGTGGAGTTTTTTTAGATGTTATAGCTATCTCTAAAGAAAAAATTGATGCAAAAACTCATCGTGCAAAAGGAAGAGCTAAAGACATTATCCATACTTCTAATAAAAGTTTTAACTTAAAACCATCTGATAATAAAATGCAGCTTATTCAAAGATTACGTGATGAAGCACATAGATGTGCAATTTCATTTCATAAAAAAACAAAGTTAAAACTAGATCAACAAAGTAAATTACTCTCTTTGCATGGAATATCACAGGCAAAAATTATTAAATTATTAAATTATTTTGGTACATTTGAGATGATAAAAATAGCAACAGAAGATGAAATTATTGAGATATTAAACGCAAAAGATGCAAAAATAATAAGAAATTACTACAAATAAGTTTTATTTATCTTATAATATGCTATATTTACAGAACAAATTGTAAATATAAAAGAGTTTTTCAATGCAAAGACCACAAGCGATAGATAAAGAATATTGTTACAATGAAGGCAGAGCCATTATCAGTGAAACTGATTTGAGAGGAAAAATAACATTTGCAAATAGAAAGTTTTGTGAAATTGCAGGATATAGCACAAATGAACTAATTGGGCAGCCTCACAACATCATACGTCATCCAGATATGCCAAAAGTTGCATTTATGCAAATGTGGAAAACTATACAAGCTAATCAGAGTTGGCATGGCCTAGTTAAAAATCTTAGAAAAGATGGCTTATACTATTGGGTAGATACTTTTATTTCACCAAAATATGACACAAATGGTAATATTAATGGATATATAGCCGCCAGAAAGCCGGCAAGTAAAAAAGATATACAACAGATAATTAGCATATATAAAAGGATGAAAAAAGATGAGAATTAAGGATCATGAATGTTGATTTATAACCATAAATTTGAATTTATTGGTATTGATGAAAAAGATTTGAATAAGCTTGGTTTTAAAAATTTTACACAGCTACAAGCCCAATGTGATGATTTTGCCGATTTGTTTATCAAAAAGCCAAGCTATATACACAATTTTAAAAACTTTAAATGGATTTTATATATTTTAAATTCAAACAGCGATGAAGCAAAAGCTATGATATCCATTCAAGATAAAATTTTTACAACAAATCTTGAGATTAATACTATTTATCTAGCTCAAGACCCAGCGCAAGAAGCATACATTATTTCGCTTAAAGGATTACGACAAATAGATGGTGTGCCTACGAATGAGATTCAAACACATCAATTAAAACAAAATAAACCACAATTTACACCTCCTGTAGAAAATGAACTATCCTTACAAGAAGACTCTAAGCAAATAAATACAACTGCGCACGATATTGAGGCTAATACTAAAGATATCCAACCAAAAGTGGATGATTTACCATTATTTGGCGATTATGTTAATCCCGAAATACGAGATACACATGATGGAATGAAAAATTATATATATGATCCAAAAATAGCTGCAAAAGAGCTTGGATTACCTGTTGATTTAATTGAGGAATTTATTGGCGATTTTATTCAACAAGCTTATGAATTTAAAGATGATTTATATATCAGTTTTCAAAATCATGACTTTGAAAAAGTAAAAAATCTTTCACATAAACTAAAAGGTGTTTCGGCAAATTTACGTATTGAAGATGCTTTTAAAGCACTAAATATTATAAATACTTCGCATGACAATCAAGAGATAAAAGATAATCTAGATACTTTTTATAAAATTATTTATAAACTAAAGAACAAAAAAGAGTTAACTGATACCACAACAAAAGAGTTACCAAATAAACAAGATGATGATTTATATACAAATTTACTAAAAGACCATGATGATACCGATATATCTTTACAAAAAAGTATAAAAAAACAACAAGAAGTTAATGTAAGTAAGCAACCAAAAGACAATACTACATTACCTTCACAAAAGTCCATAACAACGCCAGTTAGTTTACATTATGATAAACAAAAAGTTATTAATGAATTAAGTTTAAGTGAAGACATAGTTAATGCATTATTAAATGACTTTAAAAAACAATCTAGCATAGTAATAGAACAGATGCGTAGTGCGACTAAAATAGATGATTTTAAACAAGTAGAAAAATTAGCCCTTAACATAAAAGGTATAAGTGATAATCTTCGTCTAACTCAGATATCATCGCTTTTACAAATGTTAATATCAACAGATACTAATCAAAAAAGTAAAAAAGATATAGAAATATTATGGCAATACATATCACAATTATAAAAGGATGAATGAAAATGCAAGTAGGATTAAGAAATAAATTACGACTAATAAGTCTGGTACCAATTATGCTTCTTATTTTAGTAGCTTCATATTATGTTTATACATCATATAATAAATATAATAGTGCAAAAAAACTGTATGTACAATTACAATATAATAGATATTCTGCAAAAATTATTGAAAATATCTCTAATGAGCGTGCTATAACTATTTTATATGTGGCCAACCCCTCTAAAAGAATATTTAGTTCGCTACAAGTACAAAGAAAATTAACTGACAACAGTATTTCAAAGTTCTTAGCTTATGCAAATAAAAGTAAATCCTTACGTTATATTTCCAAAATTAGTATTTCTAAAGAGATTAACTCTGTATCAAATATTTTACATAATATTATTATATTAAGACAAAAAATTAATACAAGTCAAGTAAACTTTAATGATATTTTTTCTAAAACTTATGGTCAAGCATTAACATATTTTTTAAACCAAACAAAAAATTTGACGAACATACATATAGATGAAGAGATAGGAACGATGGTTGGCACATATATAGGTTTTGTTAGAGCGCAAGAATATACATCAAATGAACGTGACTTTATCTCAAATATCTTGGCTAACTCATTACCTATGAGTAGGCAAATTATGGGAAAATGGTTATCATATATTGATAAAGATGATGCTCTTAATTTTGATAGCATAAGCAACAAAAATGTATATAATAAACTTTATCGTATATTTTATAGCAAAACAACCGAAAATCTATTTAATAATATAAATAGGAGTCGTTTAGCAATAACATTCGCAGCTGCTAGTGGGAAATATTCTGTATCAGTAAACAATTGGTTTAAAATAGTATCTACTAAAGAAAATATTATTAATGATGCTAAAACAATTATTTTAAATGCTATGCAGGCAAAAGCAACACTTATTCAACAAAATACATTAAAAATCTTATTTGCTTCAATTATTATTTGGATTATTATCATACTTATTACATTACTTGCATTTTTTGTTTCTCGTGATATTACCAAAAATATTAAAAATCTTGAATTAGTATTAAAGCGTGTTGCAAAAGATACACAACATGATGAAGATGAAATAAATATTAATCTTGACACATCATCAGGAACCGCAAAAGCATATAAATTATTAGAAAATATTATTGAACAAACACGTCATGATAAAGAATTTGCGCTGGAAGCTAGTGAAGCAAAATCGATGTTTCTTGCCAATATGTCTCATGAGATACGAACACCATTAAATGGAATTGTGGGCTTTACCGAACTTTTACGTGACACACCTTTACAAGAAGAGCAACGTGAATTTATTGATATCATTGAAAAATCATCTGAAAATTTACTTGAAATTATTAATAATATTTTAGATTTATCAAAGATTGAAAGTAATAAAATTGAAGTTGAATCTATTGTATTTAATCCTTTAAAAGAGTTTGAAAATGCTGTTGAAGTTTACTCAGTTAGAGCATCTGATAAGCATATAGATTTAGGCTGTTATGTAGATCCTAGTTTAGAATCGCCGCTCAAAGGTGACCCAACAAAAATTAAAGAGGTTGTTATAAACCTACTCTCAAATGCTATTAAATTTACCAACGATGGTGGCTTTATAAATGTTAATATAAAAAGATTACCATCAGACAACAACAATAAAGCAAAAGTATTTTTTGAAGTTGAAGATAATGGTATAGGCGTTACTAGCGAACAAAAAGCACGTATATTTGAAGCATTTTCTCAAGCTGATACATCAATAACACGAAAATATGGTGGAACAGGTTTAGGTCTTACAATCTCAAGTAGATTTGTAGAACTTATGGGTGGCAATTTAAGCCTTGAAAGTGAACCAGGCAAAGGAACAAAATTCTTTTTTACTCTTGAATTTGAAGAGATACAAACATTAAATGATTCCTTACAAAACAAATATTCAAATACTGATGCTATTATATTAGATTCATTATTTAAAAATAAAATGCAAAGTAACTATCTTCGGGATTATTTAAATTTTTATGGTGTAAAACATATTAGCTTTAATGATTCTGATCGATTTCATAAATTATTACATGATAAAAGACATGCTTTAATTTTTATAGATTATGATTTTACGACACAAAAAGAGCTTGTGAACTACACTCAAACAAGTCAAAGTATAGTTTTAATTATGAAATCATTTTATAAGAAGAAAATAGATTCTTTAAAATTAAATATTTTTAAAACTATATATGAACCATTAACTGGAATAAAACTAAAAAATCTTTTAGATAATTACCAATCTGAAAATAAAAAAATGGATCAAAATAGCAAAGTATCTAAGAAAAAATTTGATATGACTACTTCTAAATTTAATGCAAAAGCTCTTGTGGCAGAAGATAATGTAATTAATCAAAAATTAATCAAAAGGACATTAGAAGATTTAGGACTAAGAGTTGAATTAGCAAATAATGGTCTTGAAGCATTTCAAAAAAGAAAAAGTGAGAACTTTGATATAATTTTTATGGACATCCAAATGCCTGTTTTAGATGGTATTGAAGCGACACAAGAGATACTTGATTTTGAAGAAGATACAAACTCTTCGCATGTACCAATAGTTGCATTAACAGCAAATGCCTTAAAAGGCGATAGAGAAAGATTCTTAAGTCAAGGCTTGGATGAATATACAACCAAACCTCTAGTTAGAGCAGAGATTGTATCTATTTTAAATCACTTTCTTAGCAATTTGATAATCGGAATCAATGAACAATCATCAATGTTGTACCAAGAAAACGAACCATTAGTAGCTAAAAGTAGTGACACCAAAAAACAATTAGATGATATAATAATTGATAAAGATAAATCATTAAATAAAACACAAGAGCAAGCAGATACTATAAATAAGTCCGAAAAAAATGAAAATATAAAAAATACTGAAGAATTAGTTTCTATGGATATTTTATTATCAAAAAAGAATCCAATAGAAATAAAATTATTTTCAAGTATTTTAGATAATTTGGGCTTTAACTATGATATTGCGAATACAAGCGAAGAATTGCTTGAAAAAATGATAGATAAAAAATATAAAGTTATTCTTTTTGATAAAGAATTGGATAATTTAGATTTAATAAAACTAAGTGATACGGTTCAACAAAATAATTTATCTACATCATTAGTTATGTTTACAGATGCGTCTGCACCAAATCAAAAATCGGATCTATTATATGTCAACGAAGTTGTAAAAAATATTATCAATCAAGATTTATTACGTTTGATAATAGAAAAATTTGTTTAAAAATTTTAGGAGATTAAATTAATGCTAAATAAAAAAATTAAGGTTTTAACTGTTGATGATGATATGATAAATTTAAAACTATTAAAATCAATGTTGCTGAAAAATAAAAATGTTCAAGATGTTATTGAAGCAAAAAATGGTGCGGATGCAATTGAAATTTTAAAATTACATGATGATATAAATATTATTTTATTAGATATTATCATGCCGGTTATGGGTGGAATTGAGATGCTAAAAATAATAAGAGCAGATGATAATTTACATCAAATACCTATTATTATTTTGACAACTGATGAAACTAAAAAAAATGAAGCTTTAGATAGTGGAGCAAATGGTTTTTTAATAAAACCTATTCGTATTCATGAATTAAATGAGCAGATAGATAAACTAATAATATGATTAGATGGCAATAGTACTTAATTTAATTTTTAGTATTAGTTTGATATACTCCTTAAAAAAGGATTTCAATGAGAGTTTTATTTCTTATACTTTTTTTAACGTTTACGCTAAATGCTAAACCTTTTTTTAGTAATGCAGATCAAGCATGTGATAGTAAATATATAGGAGCTTTAAAAAATTTAATTATAGCTACACAAAAAACAAGAGGTGAGACTAATTCTTACATGAACGGTAATTTAGCAGCTCTATTTCTTGTGTACGAAGATAGACGTGATATAAAAAATGCTATTGGTATCATGGAATCTCTACCATTAGCTACTGACCCTGTGATAAATAATAGAGCAACTGCTATATCAAGATCATTAGTAAATTTAGATAATAATGCTTTTACTCTTAAGCCAAAGAAAGTATTTTCACTATATACATCATATATTGCTCAGATACTAATGTTAACCCAAGCTGTATATGAAAGGACATATACTCAATTAGATTCTTTTGCTAAACAAACATCGTCTATTATGATGAATGGCATGCTTCCAATGACAGAATTAGTTGGTCAAATTAGAGGATTTGGTTCTGGTCTAGCGGCTAAAAGTAGTGTTTCAAAAAAAGAATTTGTTAAAATATTAGTTTTATCAAATTTAATTAAAAAACAAAATGATAAATTATATCAGCAATTAAACAAACTCATAAAGTTATCTCCAAAAAAATTACCTCTTAGTATGAATCAAAAGATATCTAATTTAAAGAAATCTACCGCTAATTATCTATACTTTATAAAAAAGAATTTTAAAGTAGGCGATATTACCGTCAATGCAACCAACTACTTTAATAATGGAACAAAGGTTATCTCTAGCATAATAGCTATATATAGCCTAATGAATAAAGCTATTTTACAAGACTCTCAAGGATGGTTTTAAAGTATTAGACAAAGATAATCTGAAGAACCTGATTAATCTTTGTTACCCCGATAATCTCTAAGTCATTTTGAATCTCTTTTGGTATATCTATTAAATCTCTATCATAGTTTTTTTGTGGGATAATAACTTTTTCCATACCTGCTCTGTGTGCTGCTATTAATTTTTCTTTTAAGCCGCCGATTGGCAGTACATCTCCTCTTAAAGACACTTCTCCAGTCATAGCAATTTCAGAACGAATCTTTTTTGAACTAAGTATTGATGCCATGACACTAACCATAGCAATACCAGCACTTGGCCCATCTTTTGGAGTAGCGCCATCTGGTACATGAATATGTAAATTATATCTTTTATAAACTTCACTTAAGTCAACTTTGATATCATCTTCTTTTTCTTTAGAAGTTAGTGGGATATTATCAAAAGAAATATTAAGCTCATTTGTATCTATTAAAGTTTTTACAACGCTTAGGGCAATTTTTGCTGACTCTTTCATAACATCGCCTAAGCTACCAGTTAATTGCATAACGCCTTTGCCTTTAATACGAATGGCCTCAATTTTTAGCACATCTCCGCCTACACTAGTCCACGCGAGTCCATTAACTACTCCGACAGTTGGTATTTTATCTGTTTTTTCTATCTCAAAAACTATTTTATCAAAAAAGTCTTTTAAATTTTTAACTGAAATACTAATTTTTTGCTGTTTAGGGTTTTGTAGTAATATTTTAGCAACTTTTCTAGCAATATCCGCTAAACGACGTCTTAAGCTCCTAACTCCAGCTTCTCTTGTATAATTAGATATTATTTCAGTTAATGCTACTTTAGAAATAGTTAATTCTGAATTTTTTAGTCCATGTTTTTTAATTTCTTGTGGCAACAAATAGCGTTTCGCAATCTCAAATTTTTCTTGTGGAGTATAACTGCTAATTGATATAAATTCCATCCGATCACGCAATGGTGCTGGAATATAGCCTATATCATTTGCAGTAGCTATAAAAATAATATCTCGTAAATCAATATTAAAATTAAGATAATAGTCCCTAAACTCTTTATTTTGTTCTGGATCTAAAACTTCAAGCAAAACTGCCGTTGGATCTCCTCTATTAGAACGTGCTACTTTATCAATTTCATCTAAAACGATTACTGGATTCATTTTTTTTGCGTTAATTAGCCCCTGCGTAATTCGTCCAGGCATTGCGCCTATGTAAGTTCGTCTATGACCACGAAGTTCATTTACATCTTCTAAGCCGCCAAGTGCAATTCTAACCAAAGGACGTCCCAGTGCAGTAGCTATTGAATTTGCTAGTGATGTTTTACCAACACCAGGAGGTCCATTAAAACAGATGATAGCCCCTGCACTTTTTTCATCTGCTTTTCCTCTTAAGTCTAGTAGTTCTTTTACAGCAAAATATTCAACTATTCTTTCTTTTGGCTTTTTTAAAGCAAAATGATCTTTATCGAGTTGCTTTTGAACATCATTAATTTTTAATGATTTTTGAGTTAAATCACCAAAGGGGATATCTAATGTCCATTCAAGATATGTCTGTATCGTTCCAGCATCAGCAGAATCAGGATGCATCCTTGCATATCTATCTATCTGTTTTTTTATTTCTTTATAAGCTTCTTTGCTCATTTTATTTTTTTTAGATGATAACTTTTTACGATATTCTTGTATCTCTTCATCACGTTGTGTATCTGCACCTAATTCATTTTGAATCTGCTTTAATTGCTCTTTTAAAAAATATTCTTTATTAACCTTTTCTATCTTATGATGTACCTTATTGCGTATCTCTTTTTGTAATTTATTGGCTTCAATCTCTTCAATTAAATAATCAATTAAAACTAAAAATCTTTCTTCCACATTAGTTTCTACAAAAAGTGTATATGCATGCTCTTTTTTTAATTTTATAGAACTACATATCAAATCCACTATTCGATTATAATCATGATTTTCTTCTATGGTTCTAAGTAAATCTGGTGGAAAATAATTACTAATTTTAGATAAGATGCGAACTTTTTCACGTGTTACTTCTAAAATAGCATCCATTTTTAAATCATTTGCACTGCTTGATTTAAGAGTATCAACCATTGCCATCAAAGGTGATGCTTGTGTCTCTTTAGTCATAATTCCTCGAGCTAAACCTTGAAATAAGACTTTTACTCGCCCATCAGGCAAAGCAACTTTTCTCATGATAGAACCGATAACTCCAGCTTTATATAATGAATTATAATCACGTTTTGTTTCTAAATCTGGCATTGTCGAACAAACAATAACTAATGAGTTATCATCTATTGCCCTACTTGCTGCTAAAATATTACTTTCATCATTTAAAAAAAGCGGTGATATCATAAATGGATATAAAAATATCTCATCTTCACATATTACAGGGATATTGGTTGGAAATTTACTATAATCACTTAATTGCATAAAATTATTCCTATTTTTTTATTTGAACACTATGCCTTGCTACAACATTAATTGTATGCGGTAGCATAAAACCATACCAACTACTTTTACCATTACCTACAAACCATTCTCTATACCAAGGAATATCTGATGGTATAACTTTGTTCCAATCTATCCATTTTTGTGGAATTAAACTTATATAAAACTTGGCACTAAGCGGTTTATTAATACGCTTATACAATAATGATATATCTTTATTAAATATTGCCCTTGAAATTAACATTCGTGTTAGCATTGTATCTACTATAGGAAAATATTGAGAATTTGGATATCTTAATTTGAACAGTTTTGCTAATTTTATTGTTTTATTTAATGATGCTTGATTTCTACGTGGTCTAGGAAGTGCGAGATAAGCTTCTTTAATTTTTAAATATTCGCAAAATAATTTTTCATTTGGATTTGCATATCTATTTATATATTCATTTAAAAAATGTGTACTTAATAAATAATCTTTATTATTAAAATGTGCGATAGCTAAAATAAGCGTCGCCGTTGCTAACAATGGAGAACCTATATGTTCACCTTCAAGTGAACTATAATCATTATCTGCTCTATCTATATTGGCATTTGCAATATCTGTAATCATATGTTGATACCAGTATAATGCTGGTTTGTTATATACTTCTACTTCCTTATTGCCACATCCTGAAAAAACAAATATTAAACCCACTATTAACAATAGATTTGTAAATCTTGTCAAGCTTCTTCCTTAATTATAAAAATTATATGGTATTTTATCTAAAATAGTTGTGATACTCTTTAAATGTTATAAATATGATACAATATCAAAAATAGACAATTAGGATATATTAATGAAATTTAATTTAAAGCTTCCCTTGTTAGGTTTTGAAGATATTCACAGTATGAATTTTGAAAAAATAGATGATATTTTTGCTAAATTAACAACTGATGATAATCCTGATATCTCCTTTACATTAATAAATCCATTCGTATTGCGAGATTATCAATTTGAAATTCCAACAGGAATTCAAGTCCTTATGAATATAGATGATAGCAGTAATTTGCTAATTTATAATATAGTTATTATAAACAGTGTGATTGAAAAAACAACTATCAATTTTGCCGCTCCATTAGTTTTTAATTTAACCAACAAAACTATGACACAAGTTATTTTATCAGATAATATGGCTTATCAAATAGCTGAAAAGTTATCTAATTTTTTAATAAAGGATTAAATAGATGAAACAGTCCATTACAATACTTGGCAATGGCAATATGGCATTAGCCATAGCTCGTGGTTTATCATCTAAATACATATTAGAAATAGTTGGTAGAAATATTTCAAAACTAGATGACTTTGAAACAAACTTAAATCTTAGTATTAAAAAGACTCTATATCAGAATTTAAATGCTCAAGATAAAACAATTATTTTATGTGTAAAGCCTACAAATATAATAGATATAAAATTATTTTTAAATAAACAAGCCAAGAGTGTCTATTCTGTTTTAGCTGGTGTGAGTATCGAAACAATCAAACAACATTTAGATGCGAAATATTATGTAAGAGTCATGCCAAATCTTGCAGCAAATATCAAAAAATCTATGACAACATTAACTGGAAGCCTTGCATGTAAAGATGAAGCGATAGAAATCTTTAAAGCAATTGGCTCTACTCTTTGGGTAAATTCACAAAAAGAACTCGACATTGCTACCGCACTAGCTGGGAGTGGACCTGCATATTTATGTTTAATAGCTGAAGCATTAGCAGATGGAGCGGTAAAGCAAGGATTAAAGCGCGACGATGCTATGACTTTAATGAAAGGACTATTTGCTGGTTTTGGAGAAGTTATTCAAAATATACACCCAGCTCTCTTAAAAGATGCTGTCATGAGTGCTGGAGGAACAACAGCTGCTGGATATAGTGAGCTAGAGAGTAAAGGCGTACGTAGTGGCTGCATTAATGCTATACAAGCAGCGTATGAAAAAACAAAATTGTAAGTCAAAACTTAAACTCACAATTTTGGACCAGCGATTGAATAATCAAATCCCGTACCTTCACCTTGATACTTTTTAAAATTTTCTATAAACATTAATGCTAATTCATCTCTTGTCTTATCAAAATCATCTTTATCCTCCCAAGAGTTACGAGGATTTAATATATTTGGATCAATATTACCGAGTTTGGTTGGTACAAAAAGTCCAAACGTCTTAGTAGTATCAAATACAGAGTCATTAATACTTCCATCTAAAATTGCGTTAATACATGCACGTGTATCTTGAATGCTCATGCGTTTTGCTACACCATATCTTCCACCGCTCCAGCCAGTATTAACAAGATATACATGTACTCCATATTTATCTATCTTTTCACCTAAAAGCTTGGCATAAACCGTAGGATGCAAAGGTAAAAAAGCTTCACCAAAACAAGCACTAAAAGTAGCAACTGGTTCTGTAATCCCACGTTCAGTTCCTGCAACTTTAGCGGTATATCCACTTAAAAAATAATACATAGCTTGCTCTTTTGTTAACTTACTAACAGGAGGTAAAACTCCAAAAGCATCAGCAGTTAAAAAAATAATATTTTTTGGGTGAGTACCTTGCAAGGTTAGCTCATGATTTTTAATATGCTCAATTGGATAAGATACTCTAGTATTTTCTGTTTTTGTACCATCAGTATAATCCACTACACCATCACTATTTAATACAACATTTTCCAAAAGTGCATGCTTAGTAACTGCTTCAAAAATTTCGGGCTCATTTTTAGGGTCAAGATTTATAACCTTTGCATAACATCCACCTTCAAAATTAAAGACACCATCATCATCCCACCCATGCTCATCATCGCCTATTAAACGACGGTTTGGATCAGTCGATAATGTTGTTTTACCAGTTCCGCTAAGCCCAAAAAACAATGCTGTATCGCCATTTTTTCCAATATTGGCTGAGCAGTGCATTGAAAGCTTGCCTTCTAGTGGCAACCAATAATTCATCATAGAAAAGATGCCTTTTTTAAGCTCTCCACCATACCATGTTCCGCCCATTATTGCAATATTGTCTTCTATATTAAACAATATAAACACCTCTGAATTAAGTCCATGCTCTTGATACTTATAATTGCTTATTTTAGAAGCACTTAAGAAGGTAAAATCTGGCTTAAAAATTTTTAGCTCCTCTTGCGTTGGACGAATAAACATGTTTGTTACAAAATGTGCTTGCCATGCTATTTCTGTAACAAAACGAATACTACGTTTACTGTTTTTACTAGCACCTGTAAATACATCTATTACATAAAGTTCTTTATTTGAGAGTTGCATCTTAGATGCTTTAAGTAATTCATTAAAAGTTTCTTTATCTACTTTTTGATTAATCTCTCCCCATGCAATATTTTTATTCGATGGAAATTGATTTACAAAATATTTATCTTTAGGGCTTCGTCCTGTAAATATACCGGTATCAACAGAAGTAGCACCACTGCTTGTCATCTTACACTCTTGTTTGCTCAACTCATTTTCAATTAATTCATCATAATGAAGATTATGATGAATTAATTTTATATTTTTTAATCCGAGTTGTTCAAGTTCTTTTTTAAACATATATTCTTCCTCATGCAATACAAATAACCGACCAATTACACTGCACAAGCAGGTAAAAACTAAATTTTAAACTAAATTATGGGCACTTCTAGAAACCATACACCAATTATACATTCAAGAGATAAATTAAAAGTAAAAATCATATCAATTCTTATAAAATTAATATAAAAAGTAAAAGTAAAAGTAAAAACCATAAATTTATTATGGTCTGGCACTTAACAATTTAGGATATAATTACATAAGAATATATTGGGAGAGGGTATGAGTAAAAAATTGCATATTGTATCACTAGGATGCACTAAAAATTTAATAGATACTGAAGTTATGATGGGACGTTTGCAAAATTATGAACTAACACAAGCACAAGAAGATGCTGATGTTATTATTGTAAATACTTGTGGATTTATAGATAGTGCAAAAGAAGAATCAATAAATACGGTTTTAAATCTTCATGCATCAAGAAAAGAGGATTCACTCCTTGTTATGGCAGGATGTTTAAGCGAGAGATATAAAGAAGAATTAGCAGTATCTATACCAGAAGTTGATCTTTTTACGGGTGTTGGAGATTATGAGAGAATTGATGAACTCTTAGCTAGTAAAAAATCTCAATTTAGTGAACAAGTTTATCTTATTGACGGTGCTAAACGTGTGATAACAGGTTCATCGTACCATGCTTACATTAAGCTCTCAGAGGGATGTAATCAACAATGTAGTTTTTGTGCAATACCATCTTTTAAAGGTAAATTAAACTCTCGCTCACTCCAATCCGTTACAAAAGAAATTGAACTTCTAGCTCAGCAAGGATATTATGATTTTAGTTTTGTTTCACAAGATAGTAGTTCATATTTAAGAGATAAAAATATTGATAATGGTTTATCTTTGCTTATAAAAGAGGTTGAAGCAATAAAAAATGTTAAAAGTGCAAGAATTTTATATCTATATCCATCTACAACCTCATTAAAGCTCATACAAGATATTGGAAATTCTAATATTTTTCATAACTATTTTGACGTGCCAATTCAACATATTAATGATGATATGCTTCGTATTATGAAGCGTGGATTTGATAAAAAGAAAACTCTTCGGCTTTTAAACGCCATGAAATCCCTTGATAACTCTTTTATAAGAACAAGTTTTATAGTCGGTCACCCACAAGAAAGTAAAGAAATGTTTGATGAGATGTGTAAATTTGCATTATCATTTGGCTTTGATAGAATTAATGTGTTTGGATATTCAGATGAACAAACTACCTTAGCTTTTGATATGACACAAAAAATATCTCAAGATCTAATAAAACAACGAATTGATATTTTAGGTGATATTTCTTTAAAATGCATGAAAGAAAGTTTAAAAAAACAGATAGGACAAACTGTTGATATTGTGATAGATGATGTAAGTGATGAAAGTGATTTTATCTTAAGTGCAAAAGAGCTTTTATGGGCTCCTGAGATTGATGGGGAGCTATATGTGAATGACAAACAAGTAGATACAGATAAAGATTTAAAGTTTGGTAAAATTTATAAAGCTAAAATAACTGAGCTTGTTGACACAAAGCTTTTATGTACAGTAGATAATTCTTAAATTTAATGTTAGAAAAAAAGGATATTGAATTTTTAAAAATATCTAAAAATCTTCTTGCTTTTTCTGGTGGTGCTGATTCAACTGCACTATTTTTTTTATTAAAAAAATATGATATTCATTTTGATATTGCAATTGTAGATTATAATATACGTGAGCAAAGTAAAGAAGAAGTTCTTTACGCAAAAGAGTTGGCAAAAAAATATAATAAAATTTGTTTTGTTATGCAAGCTAAGAAGATTTATAAAAATTTTGAAGCACAAGCTAGAGTCATACGATATGATTTTTTTCACTATTTAATTCAAAAACACTCTTATACCGTACTTCTCACAGCACATCATTTAGGTGATAGGCTAGAATGGTTTTTAATGCAACTGAGTAAAGGTGCTGGATATTTTGAGCTTAATTCTTTAAAAAAAATAATCAATTATGACACCCACGTATTACTACGACCACTTTTACATGTAACAAAAAATGAACTTACAATTTATCTTAAAAATAATAATTATAAATGGTTTGAAGACGTAACAAATCAAAACATGGTAATTAAAAGAAATGAATTTAGACATCTATACGCAGAACCTTTATTAAAAAAATATACAAATGGAATAAAAAAAAGTTTTGAGTACATGGATAAAGACACTAATAATATGATCGAAACTATTCAAGTGATAAAAATTCAAAAACTATATTATTTTAAAAAGACCAATAACAATATCTATCATATTGATAAAATTCTAAAAAAACTTGGAATTATAATCAGTCATCATGTAAGAACTGAAATTGAAAACTCTAAAGAGATCATTATCTCAAGAAGATATGTTGTTGCTAAAATAAAAAGATATATCTTTATAGCACCTTTTATCAAAAATATTAAAATAGATAAAAAGTTTAAAGAAGAGTGCAGATTACTAAATATAGCCCCAAAGCTACGTCCATATTTATTTAAACATCAAAATATTTTTACAATTTTAAAGCAGAATTTATATGATAAATTCGCATAGTAAAAATTAAAGTTATAGATTCGCCTTTACGTTTAAAATAGATTGGAAAATTAGCCTTTATAATCCAGCCTTGTTTATCTAAGTTATTTAAAAATGTATAAAAGGTTATAGGAGTTCTGATTTTAGAGATTGCATCTACTTTGTAGGTATCAAATGTTTGATCCTTCTTGCTTTGACCTAGTTTTGTTAATGTTAAGCTCTCAAAGTATCGCCTATTTTTATCTATAAATTGTTTTATATTAAAAGAGTTTCTAAATGCCAAAGATATTGACTTGTGCTGTGCCAAAAGCGAATCAACAATCTGTAAAGTTTTATAGTTTCGTTTTTGATATTTCATCAATCTATATTGCGAAGTTTGCATAATACTTTTTTTTTCCCGATAAGATTTACCAGCTGGTATTAGGATATAACTAGAAAAAATAAATACAAAAATCGAAAGTATAATAGAGATAATTAACATATAAATATACTGACGAGGTATAAAATTCATCTCTTATCTCCACTAAGAAAGTTTTTAGATACAAATCTTAAATATCCATTTGGCAATTGATAAAAACTAGTCGTTGTTTTATCAAAAATAGAGCGAAGTGGTGCTTGAAGCATAAAATTATATATATTTTTATTTGGTGTTTTTCCATACAAAACTAAACTATCTTTTGTAATATTGACTTCAGAAAGTATGATACGATCTGGTATAAGATCAAAAAGATTTTTTATACTATCTTGCAAAACTATATTGTGTGCTCTAATATTTTGTATTTTAGACACTTCAAAATGAATTAAATCTATTTTTTTATTTAATATTGAAACATTTGAAATAATTTTAGATTCCGCTCGTTTCATAACTAGCGTTTCATTCTTAAAACTATAAGTTCTTAATATTAAAAATCCAAATGTAAAAAACAGTATACCAAGAGTAATAAGAAAAAAAATTAATATAAGTTTAAATTCATCTGCAATAATCTGTTTTTTTTCTGGTTTAATATAACTAAAACTCACATATTTTCCTTTTTAGCCAAAGAAATTAGCTCCCTGCATAAATCAATTTTACGTATATGAACTTTTAAAAATAGCTCTTCTTCAATATATTGTTGTAACTGTAAATAATTGAGATGTTGTACTGCAATAAAAGCAACTTCTATAAATTCGCTTTTATATTCATGGTCTGTGTAAAAATGATGTAGTGCGTTTTGAATAATTAAAAATTGTTTATAGTTTTGTGTAGAAATGTCCACTTCTTGCACTTCTTCTTTAATAGCTTCTTTTATATTTTTAGCAGTATCTGCAAAATCATCTAAATCATCAAATGATTCACTATCATCTAATTCTTGTAAATTAGAAAGATCATCGATATTTTCCTCTACGTCAAGACCTTCTAAATTGATATCTTCAAAATCAATAGAATCGTCCTCTAAAGACTCTATTTCTACTTCATCATCAAGATTTGTCTCTATTGCTATTTTCATATCTACAACATCAGCATATCTTAACATATTATTATGAAAAATAGATATTACAGCAATATCTTCACTAAATAAAACAAATAATTTTGATCTATCTTCATCCATTTTTTGTGAGAAAATATTCCATAAAATAGTAAATGGTGAAAATATAAAATCTAATTCTAGGGGCAAACAAAAGTGTTGCATCTGCTTAATAGATGCTTTAGAAGTAAAACTGCTCCAACTTCCATGACAAACCATTTCAACTGTATCTCTCTCTTCTTCTTTAACAATACATCCATCAATTGCCCCTTGATTGTCAGAATAATCTAGCAATGATATATAAAAAAATGGAGATTCCTTTTTATATTCACTAATAAAAGTTATCATATTATCGGTAACTTTACTACCATTAAATACTTTTACATCTGTTTTTAAAATTTTTTTACTACTACATATTTCAACACACACGCAAGTTTCTAAAACAGACACAACGATACTAATATATATTTTTGGATATAATTTAGATAATATGTTATTAAATATCATCTATCTCCTTTTCTAAAGGGTGAGCTTTTTTATAATTATTCATCTTTAAAGATGTTGCTAATTGTGTATATATCTGTGTTGTTGCTATTGACGAGTGTCCTAATAATTCACTAACATCAATAATTCTTGCTCCATTATTTAATAAATCAGTAGCATATGAATGACGTAGTTGATGCGGTGTCACTTTAAGCCCAATCTTTTTAAAAACTTTTACAATGATATATCTTAAACTATTTTCGCTTAATTTTTCACTATTTTTCTCAAAAAGATACTTTTTTGATTGATATTTTTCAATATACTGTTTAATTATCTTAAAAGTTATATCCAAAAGTGGAACATCTCTTTGCTTTGCACCTTTGCCATATACTCTAATCCAAGATTTTGATATATCATTTAGTTGCACATTAGACAATTCTGATATCCTTAAACCTAATGTATAAAGCATTATAATTATCAATTTTTCTTTTAAATCTGCTTGATTTAATGCTTGTAAAATATATTTGTTTGATATTGGTTTTGGTAGTGTTTTTGGCACTTTTATGCTATCATCTGATTTTAAAACAATATGTTCATTTTGAGTATTTACAAATGATACAAAAGAACGGATTACACTTAATTTTTTAGCTATTGTTTTTTGTTTTAGTGTAGATATTTTAATTCTATATGGCATTAGGTTTATCATCGTTACCTCTGGTAACTTTTCGATTTCAATAATCTTTAAAGCTTCATTTAAGACTTCATTATATGTTTTAAGTGTTAAGTCACTATAACCTCTTATATTTTGTAAATAATTTAAAAATGATTTTTTATAGTGAAATAAAGATTGCGACATGATGCTTATGTTACTTTAGGGCATTTTTAAGCAACTCAAGCTTTAACATTGCTTTAGCATCTTGTAATGATAGACCCTCTAAATTCATAGGTTTGCTTGCAAAAAATTCTAATGTACCAAATGGTTTTGGAATGGTGAATTTATCCCAACTACTTAGCTGCCAATATTTTGATGGCTTACATGTAAACAAAATAACTTTAGTTTTTGTTTTTTGTGCCATAGCTACAATTCCATCGCTTATACTATGTCGTGGACCCTTCGGACCATCAGGAGTTATACCAATATCGTATCCATTGTTAAGTGTTTTAATAGCTTGGATTAATACCTTTGCACCATTTCGGTTGGTAGATCCTGCAATCGTGCCTAATTTAAAATATTTCATAGTTTTTGATATTAATGCACCATCAAAATGATTACTAATCAATACATTTGCCTTTGGAATTTTACGAAATTGATAGTACATGTAAGGTTGCATTAGTAAATCTCCATGCCAAAAAGCAAATATTATAGGTTCATCTGTAATATCTTCGCAAAGATAAAATCTTTTTTTATTTGTAGCATAAATAAAACGCATTAGTAACATGCCGACAAATGGAACTATCATTAAAGCTAAAGCTCGCAATAATCGTTTTTTCACAATTTTAATTTATTACCTCACCAATTGATGAAAGTCGATTTACTTGGATAATTTTTATATTTTTAAAGGTACCTAAAAGTTCTTCGCTAGCTTTGACTTTAATTAGATGGTTATTATCACTTCTTCCAACTACATAGCCATCAGCACGTAATTCTTCAAAATAAACTTCATGCACTTGATTTAAAAGTTTATTTACATTTTTATCTAAAATTTCATTATGTAAATTTTGCAATATTGTTAATCTGTTAGAACCTGTCTCACTATCTATGACATCTAAAAATGTAGCAGCCTTAGTGAGCGGACGAGGCGAATACTTAAAACTAAAAATTTGATCAAACTCAACTTGACGCATGACATCTAAAGTATGTTCAAAATCCTCATCTCTCTCACCTGGAAAAGCAACAATTATATCTGTACTGATACTTATATCTGGTATCATGCTTTTTAATTTACTTACACGATTTAAAAACCACTCTTTTGTATATCCACGTTTCATCTGTTTTAAAATTTTTGATGAACCGCTTTGTAAAGGTATATGCATTGATTTACAAATTTTTGGATTTTTTGCAAACTCTTGTAAAAACTCATCATCCATATGAAACGGATGTGGGGATGTAAAACGAATTCGCTTAACATCTTTTATTTTAGAAATTTCATGTAATAGTTGTGCAAAATTTGTTTTAGAATGTTTTGCACTAAAACACGTTCCATAATTATTTACATTTTGTCCGAGTAAAAATATCTCTTTTGCACCATTAGCGACCGCCCTTTCACACTCTTTAATTATTAAATCAGCTGGAATAGATATCTCTTCACCTCTTGTTTGTGGAACAATACAAAAAGTGCACTGCTTATCGCATCCAATAGAGATATTTATATAAGCTTTGTATGGCGAAGAGCGAAAATCTTTAAAAGCAAAATCAGATTCATCATAATTTATATCGATCTCTATCGCCCTGTCTTTATTAATAACCTCACCAATTTTTGAAACATTTCTAGCGCCTAAAACAAAATTAACATAAGGTGCACGTTTAAAAATCTCTTTGCCCAAATGTGATGCCGTACAACCACATACACCAATTTTTGCACCATTTTTTTTAATCTTATTAAAAGCTCCTAGTTCTGAAAAAAGCTTGTGAACAGGTCTTTCTCTAACGGAACAAGTATTAATGATAATAAGATCAGCCTCTACAACTTTATCAGTTAGCTGATAGTTATCTTTTTCATTTAACTCCGCTATCATGTGCTCAGAATCTCTTACATTCATAGCACATCCAAGCGTTTGTATATAAAGTTTTTTACTCACACTTAAACCTTATGAAATTATATGAACTTCATACATGTATTCATTATCTGCTAGCCCAAATTTAACCTCTTTCATATAATAGCTTTTACCTTTTGTCTCTATATGATCTTGAAGTTCTAGTAAATCTTTATGTGAATTATCTCTATCAAAATAGTAGATAATTGAGCCCGTTTTTTCTATATTATCATCTATTTTTTTAATATCAATACTTTTTGGTTTTTGGTTTATCTCAGTACGAGCCAATTTTAGTTCCATAATTATTTCCTCTTATTAAATTAGCTTATTATATCAATCATTCGATAAATAGGTACTTAAATATTTTTTAGATATAATGCCGTACTTCATAAAACAATCCCAATATCACAATATTAATATTTTATGAAAAATATACAAAAAAGGGCTACTAATGGAAAAAATTTTAGATATTGTTAGTGCAATAGCACATGAAAAAGGTCTTAAAGACGAAGACGTGCTTCAGGCCATTAAAACAGCTTTCGTGCAAACTGCTAAACATGTTGTAAATAAAAATTTTACTTTTGAAGCTGATATAGATAATAAAACAAAAAAAATACATTTATACCAAACAATTACAGTTGTAGCAAATAATCATGAAAAACTTCAAAATGAAGAACTATCAGGTAGATATATTTCACTTGAGGATGCAAAAAAACTTGATGAAGATGCTGAAGTGGATGACCAATTGCAGATGGATTGCAACTTGGAAGATTATGGACGAACTGCTGCTGGAAAACTACACAACGAAATGGAATTTCATATACAAAGATTAGTTGAAAATGAGCTTTATAATAAATATCATTCTAAAGTGGGAGTGGTTGTTTCAGGGCGTGTTACTCTAGTAGATTCTGAACAAAATACGTTTATCGAAGTTGACGAAGTGCGAGCAAAGCTACCTATGAAAAATCGTATAAAAGGTGAAAAATTTGTTGTAGGCGATATCGTACAAGCTCTTGTTCGTAGAGTAAATATTGATAAAATAAATGGTATTCAAATTGAATTATCAAGAACAGCTCCTAAATTTTTGGAACAACTTTTACGAATGGAGGTACCCGAAATAGCCGATGAGATCGTCATGATAGAAAAATCTGCCAGAATTCCAGGAGAAAGAGCAAAAATAGCGCTAATCAGTACTGATCCAAGAATAGACCCAATTGGGGCAACTGTCGGTGTAAAAGGTGTTCGCATAAACGCTGTTAGTCAAGAGTTGCTCGGAGAAAATATTGATTGTATCGAATACACCGCTATACCAGAACTTTTTGTCGCACGTGTTATGAGTCCAGCAATTATTTCGCATATAGAAATTATTGATAATAAAAAAGCAATAGTTACATTACCAGCAGATCAAAAAAGTAAAGCTATTGGTAGAAGTGGAATAAACATAAGATTAGCCTCAATGTTAACAGGTCTTGAAATTGAATTAGTAGAGCAAGATGACAACTTATCTGACAGTCAAGAAACCAAAGATGGAGTTGATGCACTTCAAGCTTTATTTAATTAAATCACATTATAATATCTAATGAATAAAAAACAGATATATATTATTGGAGCAGGATACGCTGGGATTAAGGTTTTATCTGAGTTATCAGAGGTGAAAAATCTTGATATATTTATTTTGGATAAAAACTCATACCATTATCTGCAGACTGATGTTTATGATTATTTAGCTGCAAAAGCTAACCTTTCTGATGTATCGATTGATTTATATACATTTTGTCTTAGCTTTAATAAAAATGTTACTTTTATACATGAAGAGGCTCTAAGAGTTGATTTTAATAATAAAAAAATTATTACCAATCATACTAGATATAGGTATGATTATCTAATTTTTTCTACTGGTTCACAAACATTGGTGCTTGATTCTATTGAAGGATTAAAAGATAATTTTCATGGCATCAAATCACTTGCAAATGCATTAAAATTTAAACAAAGATTTGAAGATAATATCTTCAATAAAATAAATAATGAAGGTAAATGCTCAAGAGATTCTACATATAGCATTATCATAGCTGGTGGTGGTCTAAGTGGTGTAGAAATAGCCTCTGAAATGGCACATTACGCAAAAGAATTTTATAAAGATGCAGGATATTTATGCTCAAACGTTGACATTACTCTTATAAACTCTAAAAAATACCCGCTACCTTCAAACTCTATGTTTATGCAAAAAAAAGCTGCTAAACGTCTTAAACAACTTGGAGTGAAAATTATAACAGATTCACATGTAACAAAAGTAGAGCCTAAATGTGTTATTTTAAATCATACAATAAAAGTAAACATGGATTTTTTGATTTGGACTGCTGGAATTATGCCTAGCAAATTAATTCAAAATATGGATATAAAAAAGGGTAAAAAGGGGCAAATTTTAGTTGATTCTTATTACAGACTAATTGATTATAAAGATGTATTTGCTATTGGCGATAATGCACAACTTTTTAATCCAACTACAAATGAAATATTGCCGCCAACTGCACAAGCTGCTGAATTAGCTGCTAATTATGTAGCTTTTAATATAAAAAATATACTTTTAGGTAAGGAGTTGAAACAAAAAAGTATTAAGCTTGGTGGTTTTTTTGTTTCACTCGGTGGACATTATGGCGTGGCACAACTATTTGATTTTATAAAAATATCTGGTAGATTAGCTTATTGGTTAAAAAAATTTGTTGAAAAGAGCTATAAAAGTCCACTTCGTAAAAGATGTATAGAAGGTTATAAAAAAATAAATAAAATACCACCATCTTAAAAACTTTAATTTTTTACATAAGGATTTAATTTTAAAAGTAATAAATCTGCTAATATATTTCCAAGTAAAGTTAAAAATGCAGTAATCATTAAAATCCCCATAATTACAGGATAATCTCTACTCATAGCACTCATATAAAAATATCTTCCCATTCCATCAATACCAAAAATTGATTCTAAAATAACACTTCCACCAATTAAGCCTGGTAATGACAGGCCAAGAAGCGTGATAATTGGTGGCAATAGATTTGGAATAATATATTTTTTTAAAATAATCTTATCATTAATACCTCTAGCTTTTGCAAAAAAATAATATTCGCTCTTTAAAATCTCTAATGTTAAGGAGCGAATATAAATAATCATATTTCCGAGTCCTACAAAAACTATCACACCAACTGGTAAAAATAGATGTTTCATCATATCTAAATAATAAAATATCCCAAGCTTTGGTACAATAGAGTGTAATCCTGAAAATGGAAGTATCTTTAAATAAACACTAAAAAATAGTATCATTAAAAGCGCTAAATAAAACGAAGGCATTGAAAAAGATATGAGCGAAAATTGTTTTATAACTTTATCTATCATTGTATTGTTATTTATTGCTGATTTAATTCCTAAATATATAGATATAAAAAAAATAAATACCATAGAGCTAATATTTATTATTAAAGTAATAGGTAGTCTTTTAAAAATCTCCATGCTTACATCTTGTCCGCTTACAAAAGATACTCCAAAATTTAGTGTAGCCATATTTTTAACCCAACTAACATATTGCAAATATAATGGTTTATCAAGTCCATATACTATTTTTAATTTTTCAATTGCAGCATGCGTCATATTTGGATTTAATGAACCAGCGCTAAAAAAACTATTTGGGGCAATATGAATAGCTAAAAATGAGACAATAGAGATTAAAATAAGCATCAAAAAGATATAGATAAGCTTTTTAATAAAAATTTTCATGCAAAATTATTTTGAAAAACTGGCTGATACTCTAACTTTTGTAATGAAGTATATGCTTCTTGAAGGATTTGAAATTTATTTGTATAATGAACAACTCTTTTTTGTTTAACAAAACAAACCCTATCTGGATGATAAGCTTTTGCTAATTTTTTATAGTTTTTTCTTAAAATTTCAAAAGGTGCTCCAATATGACAATCTAAAATTGAATAATATTGCACAATTTTTTGTATATCATAGCTTGAATGTTCACTAAAACTTGCTAAAGAGGTGCTATCAAATAATTTGTCAAAAAAACTATTTTCATAATTATAGATAATTTCAAAATAAAAAAATAATTTTTTACTCATAAATTTTTGTAATCTTTTTTTAGCATTAATATCTTGTATATTAATTAATAATAAGTCACCACTAACTGTTTTAACATAAGGCCTTAATATTAAATACAAATGTTGCACAAGCCAATGCTTTGCACAATTAATTTTTATTTTAACTATATTATCAACATTAAAAGAGATATCTACATCTACTATCTCTTTATTGCACGTAGAATCTAAATCAAATCTAAGAATCTTATCTTTTAATTTTAAAAGTGACTTTATAAAGAAATCTTGTGAAAAATTATATTTTTTTGCATATACTCTTCCTAAATTTTCTAAAAAAATCTCCTTATAAGATAAAAGTACATCTTGATGCAAAAATATTATTGATTGCCTTAAAACAAGTTTTTCACCCAAATAGTAATCAATAAAATCTCGAACCAAATTTGATTGTAACATTTCATCGTCTAGTAAAACTACAAGAGTTTCATTTTCCAAAAAAATCTGCATATCACATCCTCTTTTTATTAAGTAAAGCAAAAAGGATTCCTATTTTTTTATATTTATAAGTACCTATCCAAAAATAAAACCAATTAATTGGTTTTATTTTTGGATAGGTACTTATAACAAGATACTCTTCTATCTTGTAACAATCCCCAATATTGTTGAAATTCTTTATTTTTTTGTAAATCAAATTTAGCATAAATAATCTCTTCTTTATTACGCGAAGCTTCTACTATCTTTTTACCGATGTTATCTGTTATAAAAGAACTGCCGTAAAAATTTATCAAACAACTTTCACCAACTTCTTTACCAAATCTATTTGAAGTAATTATTGGTACAAGATTTGTACTTGCATGTCCCATTTGTACTCTTTGCCAATGCTCTTTTGAATCAATATTTATTCCTGGTTCACTACCAATAGCAGATGGATAAAATATAAGTTCTGCACCTTTTAATGTTAATATTCTGGCACTCTCACAAAACCATTGATCCCAACATATTCCAGCACCAATACGACCATAAGCAGTATCCCATACCTTAAAGCCACTATTGCCGGGCTTGAAATAAAATTTTTCTTCATAGCCTAATCCACTTGGAATATGAGTTTTACGATAATTTTCAAGTTCTTGTCCGTTAGCATCAATAACCACTAATGAGTTAAAATAATCATTGCCACTTTTTTCAAAATAACTAACTAAAATTACGATATGTAGTCTTGCTGCTAAAATAGAAAAGCGCTTTAAAAGTGGATGATTTATTCTATTTTTTGCCCATAAAAAATATTTTTTATCGATATCTTTGCAAAAATATAAACTCTCAAAAAGTTCTGGTAATAATATTATATTTGCACCATTTTTTGCCGCTTGTTTAGTTAAAGAGATGGCTTTATTTATATTTTGTTTTTTGTCATCATTCATGCTCATTTGAACTGCTGCAACTTGTACCATAAAATTCTCAATCAACCAAATTAAAAGCTAACAATAAAGTAAAAAGCCATATTAGTGCTGTAACAATCAAACTAAGCAATACTAAAGCTGCCCCAGCATCTTTTGCTTGCTTTGCGAGGGGTTTATTTTTTAATGTTATCAAATCAACAGTTCTTTCAATAGCGCTATTTATTATCTCTGCCAAGATTGGAACAAAAAGTGAAATTAATAAAATGGCAACATAGATAAATTTGATAGGCAAGCTCCAAGCGATGATACCAAATGTAATAAAAACTACAATTTCTAATTTAAAAGATATTTCATGTTTAAATACCTCTAAAAGACCATCTATAGCATACATAAAATTTTTATAAAGATTATATTTTGGTTTATTTAATTTCATTGTTAGATTATACTAAATAAAAGCTTTATTTAGCAAAAAATATAAATTTTGAGGTGGTGGCCAATCTCGGAATCGAACCAAGGACACAGTGATTTTCAGTCACTTGCTCTACCGACTGAGCTAATTGGCCACTATTAAAAAGACATTTAAAAAATGTGTAGCGGAATTTTAACTAAAAAAAATAAATAAGGGCTTAAACCCAAATTATGTGATAAAAACTTATCATAGAGTAAACTTAAGAGCACCTCTAAAAACAACCAGATGAATCCTTTATGTCAAATAAAAAATTATCCAAAAAATTCATAACGTTACTTACAACCGATTCTGTAATTTCACCAACATCAAATCGACAAGAAATATCTTTATTTTGAAGCTTATATGAGATATTTTCCGCAAATTTCCAACCACCCACTTCTTTAGTAGAAGTTAATAGCACAACGCTAAAAAAAATATCATCTATCTCTACAATTTTATACATATCAGTAACACGACAATCAGTCTTTAGTATATTGCTTATATCAAATTTTGTATAAAACATAACCATGGTTGTAACAATTTTATATCGTCTAAAATTATTTACAGATATAGCACACTCTTTTGATAAATTATTTTTTATAATTTTTACAATTTCAGGCTGTCTTTTTTTTGTATCTAAAAAATAACTTCTCTTTTTCTCTTCTTGTGTTAACATTAAATTACCCTAATATCTGATATCATGCATTATAATTATATTATAATTTATGATAAAATGAGGTTAAATATGAAAATAAAAGAATACAACAAAGAACTTTATAAGCTACAAGTTGAGCTTTGTAAATTTCAAAGATATATCATCAAAAACGATTTGAAAGTATGTATTATACTTGAGGGTCGTGATACAGCTGGTAAGGATGGAGCAATAAAACGTTTTACTGAGCATTTAAGTCCAAGAAATACAAGAACTGTAGCTCTTGGAGTACCAAGCGATAAGGATAAAAAATCATGGTATTTTCAAAGATATGTCTCACATCTACCTTCTGGTGGAGAGATAGTTTTTTTTAACCGTAGTTGGTATAATCGTCTTGGTGTTGAAAAAGTTATGAACTTTTGTAACAAAAAGGAGTATCTAAATTTTATGGATGAAGTTGGTAATTTTGAACAAATGCTAACTCATTCTGGAATTATTGTATTAAAATATTATCTTGATATCTCAAAAAAAGAGCAACAAAAACGTTTAAAGTCAAGAAAACAAGATCCTCTAAAACAGTGGAAATTAAGTCCAATTGATGAACAAGCACAAGAGTTGTGGAAGTCATATTCTAAAGCAAGAGATGAGATGTTTGAACGTACATCTTTTATTTATACGCCATGGCATATAGTGCATACCGATGATAAAAAAGAAGCTCGTATAAATATCATAAAGCATTTTTTAAGTCTAAATAATTATCCGGACAAAAACAATAAATTATTAATCTATAAACATGATGTTATTTGTATGTATGATCCAATTTGCTATAAAAAGTCTCTTATTAGTCACTGATTTATGCACTTTTATAAAATTGTTTTCAAAAAACAATTTTTTCCGTTGTTACGCAAATACTTTACTTATTTTGTAAATGTCAGATCATAAAAAAAATATCTTTACATGTAAGAATTTCTTACATGTAAAGAATCTAACATTGGTATGTAGTTTTAAACTCGTAAGCAGTTGGACGACCTTCGTCAGGAAATACATCCCTTTCAAATCTATATTCTTGATAAGTCTCTAAAAATTCATCAGTAAATACTGGTTTTAAAAAGCTATTATCTGCAATTAGACCCTCAAGTGCTTCACGAAGCGTATGTGGCATTTGAGGAATCCCTTTTTCACGAATCTCTTTTAAAGAAAGCTCGAAAAGATCCTCATCCATTGGACCAACAGGAACAGTTTTATTAGCCATTCCGTCTAAGCCAGCCATCATCATAGCGGCAAATGCAAGATATGGACAAGCAGTAGAATCTGGGAATCTCATCTCAAGACGTACAGCTTTTTCATGAGCACCATAAGGAACACGACAAGCTGCTGAGCGATTTTGAGCAGAATAAGTTAAAATACTTGGTGCTTCAAATCCAGGTAAAAGTCTTTTATATGAATTTGTAGTTGGATTAGTAAATGAAGCAACAGTAGCTGCATGTTTAAAAATACCACCAGCATAATTAATAGCTATTTCACTAAGATTGCCATAGTTGCCTTTTTGATAAAAAAGGTTCTTACCGTCTTTCCAAAGTGATTGATGCACGTGCATTCCGTTACCATTATCGCCGAACATGGGTTTAGGCATAAATGTACAAGTTTTACCATTTAAGTGTGCAATCATTTTACATACATATTTGTATTTTTGAACATTATCAGCTGCACTTATAATGTCAGAAAATACAATCCCAATTTCACCTTGACCCTGTGCTACTTCGTGATGCCCTAAAATAACTTCTAACCCAACTTGTTCTAACACTTGCATCATTTCAGCACGTAAATCTACCATCGAATCAGTTGGCTGAACCGGAAAATAGCCACCTTTTGTTCCTGGGCGATAACCTGTATTATACATGTCATCATAACTAGTATTTGAGTTCCACTCACCTTCGTCTGTGTCGACTTTATAACCAGCTTCATTAATATTATCAACAAATTTTACATCATCAAAAATAAAAAATTCATTCTCAGGACCAAAATACGCAGCATCTGCCACACCAATTTCATCAATATGCTTCAAAGCTTTTTTTGCTATTGAACGAGGACATTTTTCATAAAATTCATCTTTATAGATATCATAAACATCACAAAATACAATAATTGTAGAATCAGCTGTAAAAGGATCTAGAAATGCTGTCGGCACATCGGCTCTTAAAAGCATATCTGATCTGTTTATTGGCTGCCATGCTTCAATTGAAGAACCGTCAAACGGAAAACCATTGTTTAAATTATCTCTATTTACTGCACTATAACGATACGTTAAATGATGCCAAGCACCCTTAATATCTGTAAAACGTAAATCTACAAATTGTACCTCATTATCTTCACAATATCTAAAAAATTCATCTATGTTATTAACAAATTTTCCCATGTATTATCTCCTAATTTTAAATTGCTTTTACCATTTTAACAAATCTTTCTTAATGTTATGCAAAAGTGATGATTAAATATTACTCACTGCTCATATTTATTTATCATTTGCATTGTTTTTAACACACTATCAGGATTCAAGCTTATAGAATCAATTCCAAGCTCAACTAAAAACTTTGCCATTTCAGGATAATCTGATGGTGCTTGACCGCATATTCCACTATGTCTATTGTTTCTTTTAGCACCAACAACAGCCATCTCTATCATCTTTTTAACACCATTATCTCTTTCATCATAATCAAATGCAACTATATCACTATCTCTGTCAACCCCTAAAGTTAGTTGCGTTAAATCATTACTTCCTATACTAAAGCCATCAAAAAGTTTACTAAATTCATCAATTAAAATAACATTATTTGGAATTTCACACATGACATAAACCTCAAGTCCATTATCTCCTCTTTTTAAACCATATTTTTCCATAGTCTTAAGAACTAATTCGCCCTCTTGCACTCTTCTACAAAATGGAATCATCAAAATTACATTAGTAAATCCCATCTCATCGCGTACTCTTTTCATAGCGGCACATTCTAGTGCAAACCCCTCTTCATAGGCAGGATGTGCATAACGTGCAGCACCTCTAAAGCCTATCATTGGATTAGCTTCAACTGGTTCAAAGAATTTTCCACCAATCAAAGAAGCATATTCATTAGTTTTAAAATCACTCATTCTCACAACACATGGATTTGGATAAACTGATGCCGCAATTGTCGCAATGCCTTCGGCAAGCGTTTTAACAAAAAAATCCGTCATAGAGCTATACCCAGCACTGATAATATTTAACTCCTGCTTTGTTTTATCATCAACTTTTTGCGGGTGTATGAGTGCCATAGGATGTGCTTTAATATATTCATTAATAATAAATTCCATTCTTGCTAGTCCAATTCCATCTACGGGTAAAGATGCTAAAGAAAAGGCTAAATCTGGATTACCTAAATTCATCATAATACTAGTTTTTGGTTTTTTAATAGTGCTTAAATCAGTTTCAATAATTGTATAATCTAACTTGCCTTCATACACAAAGCCATTTTCACCCTCAGCACAACTAACAGTAATCTTATCGCCATCATTTAATATCTTAGTAGCGTTATGCGTACCTACAACAGCGGGAATGCCTAATTCTCGGCTAATAATTGCAGCGTGACAGGTTCTACCACCTTTGTTTGTAACAATAGCTGATGCTATTTTCATAATAGGCTCCCAGTCAGGTGTTGTCGTATCAGCAACAAGTATTTCACCAGCTTTAAAGTCTTTAAGATAGGCAGCATTATGAATAATATGTACTTTTGCACTACCAATTTTAGTGCCAACTGCTTTACCTGTAACTAATATTTTACTTTTTTGATTTAAATGGTAATGTTTTAAGATATTTCCATGTTTTTGTGATTCAACTGTTTCAGGACGAGCTTGAACCATGTATAATTGCCCGTCAATGGCATCTTTCGCCCATTCCATATCCATGGGTTTATTATGATGAGTTAATTTTGAATAATGTTTTTCAACTTTTATAGCATAATCTGCTAAAATCATGACATCATCATCACTTATACAAAAATTATTTTGCTCCTCTTTTGTTGTTGGTATATTTTTTGTATATTCAACAGCAATATTATCTAAATTAATATTATTAGAAAAAATCATCTTTTGTTGCTTTGCTCCCAACGACCTTTTTAAAACAGTACGAAAACCTTTTTCAAAAGTTGGTTTATGAATATAAAAACTATCTGGATCAACTGTTCCTTGCACAACATTTTCACCTAATCCAAGTGAAGCATTTATAAAAATGACATCATTAAATCCTGTTTCAGTATCAAGACTAAACATAACTCCACTAGCTCCTACATCACTACGAACCATCTTCATAATAACAGCGCAGAGATATACTTTTAAATAATCGAAATTGTTATCATATTTATAATGTATGCTTCTGTCTGTAAAATTTGATGCTAGGCATCTTTTGTATGCATCAAGCAAGGCGTCTTCACCTTGAATATTCAAATATGTATCATTTTGCCCTGCAAAAGATGCTTCTGGCGAATCTTCAGCTGTTGCAGATGATCTAACTGCCATTCTTACATCATCACCATATTCTTTTTGAAGTTTTTTATATCCAAGCAATATCTTACTTTTTAATTTATCTGGTACTTGCGCATTATTTATTAATTCTCTGCACTCTTTTGCAATTTTTTGCAATGACTGCATACTTTTAATATCTAATTTTTCATATAAAAGCTTTTTTAATGGCTCCCATAAATTATTTTCTTGTAAAAAATATAAATATGCCTCAGATGTTACTGCAAAACCATTAGGGACTTTTACATTTAATGCACTTAGATGTTGATACATCTCCCCCAAATTTGCATTTTTACCACCAACTTGTGCTACATCTTTAGTGCCAATTTCATCAAACCATTTTATGTAAGTTTCATTCATGCTACTATCCTTTTTATTTATTAATACCAATCCGTAAAGAATGCTTGTAAACATGATAACACTAAAATTATTTACAATTTTTACTTAAAAGTCAACAAAAAAAAGAAAAATAATATGAGTTTAATGAGTTATCCGCTAGAATAAACAAATTTTTCTGGAGAATAATATATGGAAAAAGCCAAATATATTTGGATGAACGGTAAATTTATAAGCTGGGATGATGCTAAAGTGCATGTATTAACACACACTATTCATTATGGAAATGGTATTATAGAGGGAACAAAAGCGTATAAGACAGAAAAAGGTTATGCGATATTTAGATTGCAAGATCACACAAATCGTCTATTTGAATCAGCAAAAATGACATTAATAAATATACCTTTTACTGCTCAAGAATTAAACGAAGCACAAATACAACTAATACGTAAAAATGAATTTAAAGGCGATAATATTTATATTCGTCCCTTTTCATTTTTAGGCTATGGTGTCATGGGAGTTTATCATAAAAATGCTCCCGTTGAAACCGCAATTGCTGCTTGGGAATGGGGTGCGTATCTCGGCGAAGAAGGTATGCAAAAAGGTATAAAATTAAAAATTTCATCTATTTCTCGTCCTGCTAATACCTCAAATATGGGTAAAGCAAAAGCTACTGCAAATTATCTAAATTCTCAAATGGCAAAATATGAGGCTATAGATTGTGGATATGACGAAGCACTTCTTTTAGATGACCAAGGATATGTGGCGGAGGCTACAGGTGCAGCATTTTTTATTATAAAAAATAATATTTTAATCACTCCACCAAACGATAACTCTTTAGTCTCAATAACTCAAAAAATGGTTATAGAAATAGCTGAGGATTTAGGTATCAAAATTATGCGTAATCGCATCTCAAGAGAAGATGTTTATATAGCTGATGAAGCATTTTTAACAGGAACTGCCGCTGAAGTTACTCCAGTCAGAGAAATTGATGCACGCATTATTGGACAAGGCAGCAGAGGCGTGTTAACTAAAAAAATTCAAGATACCTATTTTGATATAGTTTTTGGTAGAAATAAAAAATATGAACATTATCTAACTTATGTTAGCTAAACAATACAATTAAGGAATACAACAAATGGCATCAGATATGAATGATTACTTTAACAAAAAGAAAAGTCAAAACAATGACACAGGCTCAAACAATAATTTAAAACTACCAAAAATAGATTTTAACCCATCAAGCAAAAAGATGATGTTAGTTTATTTTTTTATTGGACTTATCCTGCTTTTACTTGTAGCAAAACCGTTTGTTATTGTAAATGAAGGTGAACGTGGCATACTTGCAACTAACGGTAGGTATCAACAACAAACCTTACTTCCAGGATTACATTTTATTCTACCTGTTATTCAAAAAGTATATATGGTTGAAACTAGAGTCCAAGTGATAAATTATGCAAGCGGAATAGAACAAAGCAGCGGTGCTGGTATTAAAAACAAACCTGCGATTAATGTATTAGATAGGCGCGGTCTTCCTGTTTCTATTGAACTAACTGTTCAGTATAGATTAAATGCGCAATTTGCCGCACAAACGATTTCAAACTGGGGCTTTAGTTGGGAAGAAAAAATTATAAATCCAGTTGTCCGTGATGTTGTAAGAAATGTTGTTGGCAAATATGATGCAGAATCGCTACCAGATAAAAGAAACATTATTGCTACTCAAATAGAATTTGGCATAAGAAAGAGTATAAAAAGCTTGAAAAACTCACCTGCAATCTTACAATCGGTACAACTACGTGAAATTATTTTACCAGTTAAAGTAAAAGATCAGATAGAACGTGTACAAATTGCAAAACAAGAAGTTCAACGTGCCCAACAAGAAGTAGCACGTGCAAAACAAGAAGCATTAAAGCGTGCGGCACAAGCTCAAGGTTTAGCAGATGCTGTTAAAATTCGAGCTCAAGGTAAGGCTCTATCTATTGCCATTAAATCAAAAGCTAATGCTCTAGCTAATAAAATTATTGCACGTTCACTAACAACTAAACTTTTAGAACTTAAACAATTAGATGTTCAAAAAGGATTTAATGAAGCACTAAAGGCTGATAAAAATGCTAAGATTTTTCTAACCCCAGGAGGCTCAACTCCAAATATCTGGGTTGATATGAAGAATTCTAATAAAAGAGCGACTACAACAGCGCGCTAGTTAAAAGGATGATATTATGCAAGATATTTTAAATCAGATTGACTGGGAAAAAATAGACCTTTTACCAGTAATCGTACAAGATTTTACTACCAAAGAAGTTCTTATGATGGCATATATGAATCAAGAAGCTTTAAAATTATCTTTGCAAACTAAGATTGCTCACTACTTTTCACGTTCTAAACAACGTATTTGGAAAAAAGGTGAAACTAGTGGCAATATTCAAAATATTAAAACTTTTCTTTTAGATTGTGATGATGATACACTTTTAATCAAAGTTGAACAAATTGGTGTAGCCTGTCACACAGGTAGAGTGTCTTGCTTTTTTAAAGAACTACAAATAAATAAAGTTATAAGCAATCCGAAGATAGATATGTCTATAGATTACAGCGTCATTGACAAGCTGTATCATATAATACAAGAACGCAAAAATGCAAGTCCAGATGAATCTTGGACAGCAAAACTCTTCAGTAAAGGAGATAATACCATACTAAAAAAAGTTATTGAAGAGGCTGGAGAATTTTGTTTTGCATTTAAAGATAAAAATGAGAAAGAGATTGTTTATGAAGCAAGCGATTTGACTTATCATGTATTAGTAGCACTTGCTAGTAAAAATATTTCGCCAGATAGAATTAGGCAAGAGTTATCTCGCAGATTTAACGTAAGTGGCATAGTAGAGAAAAAATCTAGAAAATCATGAAAGATATCGCAATATCATTTATACACAATCTTATTTTATACGATTACTTACTATTTGGTGCTATTTTTGCTGTATTTTTATTATTAATAATTTTAGTTATTATTATAAGGCGTTATACAGTTATAGCTTTAGTCGTATTGTTTATTTCTATCTTGTTTTTATTTATTTCTCCTATAATAGGTTATGTTAAACTTAATCATCTGTTATATCGCCACACATGTAAATTAATAAGAGTACAGCAATTAAAATTCTCGCCGGCACTATTAATTGAGGGCAAAATAGTTAATTTATCAAATAAAACTTTTACAAAATGTGTCATTACAGCTAGTGTATCTAAAACTACACATTATAAAATTATAAATAAATTATTTACTCTAACTCCATTTCAGACAATATCAATCATAAAATATGCTATAAAACCAAACCGTAGTAGAGAAATACAGATTATTATGCAACCATTTATCACCAAAAAAGATTACCAAGTAACTCTAAAAGCTCTTTGTAGATAATTTCTTACCCTTGCGCGAGGAAATACCAATACAGTGAAGTTTTAGGAACACAAAAATTTAAAGTTTAACTCTGACCACTTTTTGATGGAATTATAATTGCTTACTTTTACAAAAAGGATATATTTTGTTTAATAATGCAAACATACTCATAACTGGTGGAACTGATAATTTTAACAAAAAATATATTCAAATATTACCTATAACAGATACCCAGATGACAAGATTTTGGATAACACTCAAAGATGGCGTAGAATTTGTACTAAAAAACTTTGAAAGGATGCAAGGCGGTGAGATATTTATCCCTTTACAAACAGGGTGGATTTTAGCAAAAATAAAGCAAAAGAGATTGCAAAACCAGTAAAAAGAGGCTTTGAGTATAACTCAGATAAGCAAAGATGAACTACTTAAAATGATAGAGGCAGTATGATACACTATGGCAAACAAACAGTAGATGAGAGTGATGTTAACGCAATAACTAAAACTCTAAAAAGTGATTTTCTCACAACTGGTCCCGAAGCAAAAGAGTTTGAAAACAGACTTGCAAAAAGATTTGGCTTTAAGTATGTTGTTGTTGTAAGCAGTGGCACAGCGGCACTCCACCTAAGCTCGATGGTACTTTTAGATGAAAACGATAAGGTTGTAACTACACCAAATAGCTTCTTGGCTACCTCAAACTCTATACTCTATCAACAGGCAAAACCAGTTTTTATAGATATATGCGAAAATGGACTTGTAGATTTAGATTTAGTAGAGCAAAGACTGAAAAAAAACGATATCAAAGCACTATATGCTGTTACTTTTTCAGGACTCCCTTTTGAAGATAAAAGGTTAAGATACTTAAAGCAAAAGTATAAAATAAAAATCCTATTAGATAACTCTCACTATTTCGGCAAAGATAGTGGTATATGCGATATTGCTACATATTCTTTTCACCCCGTAAAACATATAACCACATTTGAGGGTGGAGCAATAGGCACAAATAACAAAAGTATGTATGAAAGATTATTACTATTGAGAAATCACGGTATCAGCAAAGATGAGAGTATGTATCCTTGGGAGTATAAGATGAATGAACTTGGATACAATTATAGATTAAGCGATGTGGCAAGTGCTATGGGACTTAATCAACTTAAAAGAGTTGATAGTTTTTTAACAAAAAGACAGGAAATAGCCCTGCACTACCACCAAAATCTAAAAAAAATGACACCTTTATATGCTTACAGTAAAAACTCTAGCTATCATCTTTTTGTTGTCAGATATCCATTTGATACATTAGATGAAAAAGCAAAATTTTTTATAGAGATGTATAAAAAAGGGGTGGCGCTCCAATACCACTATATCCCAATCAATTCTCAACCATACTATAAAAATATAGGCTATAAATGCAACAAAAAAGACTTTCCTCAAACACACAGATACTATATAGAAGCTTTTAGTTTGCCTATCTACCCGTCTCTTAGCAAAGATGAGCAAAATTTTGTCATCAAACAATTAGAGGAGAGACTTTGAATATAGCTATTATTCCTGCGCGGGGTGGAAGTAAAAGGATACCAAAGAAAAATATAAAAATTTTTTTAGGTAAACCTCTCATCGCTTACTCCATCCAAACTGCACTAAAGAGTAAACTTTTTAATGATATCGTCGTCTCTACTGATGATGAAGAGATAGCTAAAATTGCTAAAGAATATGGAGCTAGTGTTCCATTTATGCGAGATGCAAATTTGGCAGATGATTTTACTTCAAGTGGGGCAGCTGTTACTTGGACACTTAAAGAGTTACAAAAGAATGGAAATCAATATGATTATTGTTGTACTCTTTATGCAACCGCGCCCCTTTTAAAAGTAATGTATCTTAAAAAGGCGTACGAAACACTCAAAATAAGTGATGCCAAAATGACTTTTTCAGCTACATCTATGCCTTTTCCAGTGCAACGAACCTTTAAAATAACAAAAGATGGTAGATGCAAGATGTTTTGGAAAGAAAATTTTTCAAAAAGAAGCCAAGATCTTGAAGAAGCATATCAAGATGCAGGGCAATTTTACTGGGAAAGACTTGATAGAGAGATAAGAGATATACCCTTTGGAAGCGATAGTATACCGATAGTTTTGCCTAGATATCTAGTTCAAGATATTGACACTAAAGAGGATTGGGAGAGAGCAGAAAAACTTTATCAAATTTTAAATCCTGTTTGATAAGTAAAATAGTTTAAAAACAGAATAAATTCAGCACTTCTTTTACAATCAAAAACATTTGACAGTAGAAGGATAAAATACAAACTAGCAAGACTAAACGAAAATGAATTTGATAAACTGATATCAATAAAAGTCAAAGTCCACTTAAAAAAGCATCCTCTTTCAAGTAGACTTTTCAAGCGAGATCAGATTTGAGATATTTACAAAGGAACAAAATTTGAAATTGTTAAAAATCGATAAAACAAATATTGGAAGAGGCAATTATCCATATATCATAGCCGAAATGAGTGCTAACCATGCCAACAATATAGAAGTTGCAATACAAACAATTCAAAAGGCTAAAGAGTGTGGTGCAAATGCTGTAAAACTGCAAACATACACGGCTGATACATTAACACTAAATTGTAAAAAACCATGGTTTAAAGCTAAAGGTGCTTGGAGTGGTCAATATTTGTACGATTTATATCAAAATGCGGCTATGCCTTGGGAATGGACACAAGAACTCATGAATGTTGCTAAAGATATTGGCATAACTATTTTCTCCTCGCCCTTTGACGAAAGTGCAGTTGATTTTTTAGAATCTTTGGATATGTGTGCTTATAAAATTGCGTCGCCGGAGCTTATCGATATACCTTTTATAAAATATGTTGCTCAAACAAACAAACCAATAATTCTTTCTACTGGAAATGCAACAATAGCTCAAATACAAGAAGCTTGCGAAGCTATATTTTCACAAGGAAATAAAAAAATCGCCATTTTAAAATGTACAAGCGAATACCCCGCAAATCCTAAGGACATTAATCTTAAAACCATTTCAACTTTACAGAATCTTTTTCATGTTCCTGTTGGTTTAAGTGATCATACCATAGGCGCATCTATATCAATTGCATCTGTATCTTTTGAAGCGAGTATAATAGAAAAACATTTTGTTTTAGATAAAAACATTAAAAGTGCAGACAGTTTTTTTTCTGCTACTCCAGAGGTATTACAAACAATAGTAGAAGGAACAAAAGCAGTATATGATGCAATTGGAGAGACAAAATTTCCAACAAAAACTTTACCCGCACAAAGATCACTTGTTGCAATTAAAAATATTAAAAAAAATGAAAAGCTAATATATGGACAAAACTATAAATCATTAAGACCAGGTGGAGGTATAGAGCCTAAATACAGGGAGTTTGTTGAACAAAAAGGTTCAAATAAAGACATACTATATGGATCATTATTGACATGGGACATGATTGGTGGATAATATAAAAGTAGCATTTTTTACTGAAGCTGGAAAGACAAGAGGATTAGGACATTTAGTTAGAAGTCAATGTATTGCAGATTATTTTTGTTTAAAAAAGTACATTACAACCTTGTATCTTGATACTGATGTTGATTTTAGTTATTTATATGAGTATGAAAATTTTTATTGGAAAGAGATACAAAAAATAAAAAAGCAATTTGATATTATTTTTATTGACTCTTATGAAGCAACAATTGAAGACTATCAATATTTTTGCAAACAGGCAAAACTTTGTGTTTATATTGATGATTTTGAAAGAATTGAATATCCTGAAGGTGTCATTATAAACTTTGCCTTAGATGCACAAAAGAGATTTTTTAGACAAAAATATATAAAACATCATTATCTACTTGGAGCGAAGTATTTGCCCATTCGTCATGTATTTATCGAAGCAAAAAAAAATCATCTTGATGGGAATTATATTTTGATCATGCTTGGAGGAATGGATGTTAGTGATTTATCAATTCAAATCATAGAAAATTTAAAATCTATTCAAGTAAAAAAAGTGTTTATAACTGCAAACAAAAGAAAAGTAAAGGAGCTAAAGCATTATCACGATGTAATTGTATGTGTCAGACCAGATGAACAAACTTTAGTAAATATTATGGCAAAAGCCACATTGGCTATATCTACAGCCAGTATGAGTTTATATGAGCTTTCATTTTTACAAATTCCTTCAATCGCTATAGCTGTAGCAGAAAATCAGACTGATAGCATTAAACAGTTCTTAAAATATGGGCTATGTCAATATTTTATAGATATTCTTCAAAATCATTGGTCTATACAATTGATTGAAAATATAAACAAAATTTTATCTAATTGCAAAAAGCCTACAAGCCAAATTGATGCTAAAGGGGTGCAGAGGATTGAAGTACAGTTGAGGAACTTATTGAAATGAAAAAGGTGTTAATACTCGGAGGAAGCCATAGAGATATTCCACTTATAAAAGCTTCACAAAATTTAGGATATATGGTAGTTACACTTGGAAATGGTAAAAACTATTTGGGACATAACTATGCTGATAGATTTTATGAAATTAACTTTAATAATGAAAAAAAAGTTTTAAAAATAATTGAAAAAGAGAAAATTGATTGCATTATTCCTGGTTGTGGGGAAGAATCATATCTAAAGAGTGTAAAACTTGTTGAAAAATTAAAAATAGGTTCATTAGATTCTTATAAAGTAGCATCAATAATACATAATAAGTGGAAATTTAAAGCACTTTGTCTCTCCTTGGGAGTATGCACTCCAAAGGGATATTTATATAAAAAAGAATTTCAACGAGAAAAACTGGAGTTTCCAATAGTTGTGAAGCCTACAAATCTTTCTGGAGGAAGAGGTGTTGACATAGCATATGATAATCAAAGCCTACATGACGCTATAAAAAATGCACAAAATGAATCAGGTGAGATATTTTTAGAAGAGTTTATTAAAGGAGAGCTTATAGCTTACTCTACATTCATAAAAGATCAAAAAGTTATTTATGGGTTTTTTGGTAAAGATGATACCCACTTAAATCCATATTTAATAACACATGCATACCCCATAGTTTTAGAAAAAAAGATTATCAATAGATTAAACAGTGATATCAAAAAGATAGCTAAAGAACTATCTCTTGTTGATGGAATGTTTCATTTACAAGTTATTATTAAAGATAATTTACCATATATTATTGATGTTACCAGAAGAATACCTGGAGATTTTTATCCTTTTTTAATAGAACAATGTGATAAAGTTGACTATTCAAAAGCAGTTGTCAAATCATATATAGGTGAAAATCTTGAAGATGAGTTTAATCAAAAAGATAAAAAAGAGTTTATTTTAAGATATGTTGTTATGGCAAAAACTAATGGAGTTTTTCAAGGATTGTTCATAGATGGGTTTTTAAGAAATAAAATTGTTTTTAGATTTGATATTCTAAAGAAACTAGAAGAAATTACCGATTATCTACATGCTCAAATATCAATTTTTCTCATAAAAATAGAAGAAAATGAGAAAAATATAGTTGATCAAATAGATAAATTGATATATCCAAAAATTAATAAGAGGAAATAGGATGGTTTACGTAATTTATGGCGCAGGAGTTTATGGAGAAATTTTTTGTGAAGAAATTGAAAAAAGTGGTATTAAAATAGATTTTTTTGTTGATCAATATACTTCAAAAAAAAATTTGTGTGGTAAAAAAATCAAGAGATTAAAAGAAACTGATATTAAAAATGTTACTTTTTTTATCTCCATAACTTCTCCACAAATCGAACAGATAGTGATAAAAGAGCTTAGTAGATTAAATGCATACAAAATTGTTACTTTTTTAGATGTATTGAAAAAGAATCCAGATTTGATTCATCGTTGTGTGTCGCATACTAAGACTTGGTATAATAGCAATATTAAAGAGATGATTGCTCAAGAGAAAATTAGTAAATTAGAGTCTCTGTTGTGCGATACAAAAAGTCATGAGCTATTAAAGAAAATTATTAAGTTTAGAAAAAATCTTATATATCAATACTATCCAAAACCAGATTTAGATACTCAATATTTCCCTACTGATATTGAACTTTTTAATCATCTTAAAAACATAACATTTGTAGATGCTGGAGCTTTTATAGGAGATACTCTTAAAGAATCAATGAATGAGTTTCATAAACAACAAAAAAAAGTAGAATGTATTATCTCTTTCGAACCAGACAGGAAAAATATTTCATTGCTAAGCCAAGAAATATCAAAACAAAAAAAGCTACATCCTCAAACAAAATTCTTTATTTACCCTTGTGGATTATGGTCAGAAAACACATTTTTACAATTTAGTGAAGATGGTAATTCAAGCAGTTCTATTAGAAACGCTAGTACACAAAATAAAAATACTATTATGACTATAAGTTTAGATCAAACTCTTTTGGGTGTGGGAGTTAATTACATTAAAATGGATATTGAAGGAGCAGAGAAAGAGGCTATCATCGGAGCAAAAAAAATTATTAAAGATGAATCTCCCATATTGGCGATTAGTCTCTATCATAAACCTCAAGATTTATGGGAGTTACCGCTTCTTATAAATGAAATAAATCCAAATTATGATATGTTTTTAAGAATCTATGGAAGCATGGGACTTGAATTGGTCCTGTATTGTGTGCCAAAAAATGTATAAGTTAGCATTTATTGGGGGTGGTATCGGTTCTATAGCGGGTTATCCTCACTTTATAGCCTCTCAAATGGATAAAAAATTTAAAGTTGTTGCAGGAGCATTTAGTAGAGATAAAGAGAATAATAAAAAAACAGCTGAGATGTGGGGAGTAAATCGCATATATGACAATTGGAAAGAGATGATTGAGAAAGAATATAAAATCATTCATGCAGTTGTTATTTTAGTTCATACTCCTTTACATGCAGAGATTATTTTAAAACTCTTAGAGAAGAATATACCTATCATTTGTGAAAAATCAATAGTTGGATCTATGGAAGAGATTCGAAACATAGAAAAAAAATATGATCCAAATAGACATTTTTTGGTCGTAACAAACAACTATAGTGGTTACCTTATGGTAAGAGAGCTAAGAGAGAGAATCAAACAAAATGAATTTGGAAATATTCTTCACATAAGATTAAAAATGCCACAAGAGAGTTTTCTACGGCCTCCTAGAAATATAAAATATCCTCAAAAATGGAGACTAAAAGATGAGTATATTCCAACTATATCTTTAGATTTGGGTGTTCATTTACATCATCTGGCATATTTTTTACTCAAAGAAGAACCGGCTGAGGTATTTGCAGAATATAGTAGTTTTTCACAATACAACATTATAGACGAAATCAATATAATGCTACGATATAAAAGCGGAATCAAAGGTAACTTTTGGATAAGCAAAACAGCACTTGGAAACAGGAATGGCCTAACAATAGAAATATATGGTGACAAAGGAAGTGCAATCTGGATACAAGAAAATCCAGAAAAAATAGAAATTTCATACTTCAATGGTGAAAAAAATATTATAGACAGAGGTTGCAAACTGTTGTCAAACGCTAAACCTACCTATAATCGCATGACAGTTGGACATCCAGCAGGCTTTATAGAAGCTTTTGCAAATATTTATTATGATATTGCAGATCTTTTAGACATTTATTTTAACAACCAAAAATTAAAGAGCGATTTTATTTTTGGTTTAGAACATGCAAAAAATGGCTTAAAACTTTTACATAAAGCATCTGACTCAGCAAATAGTAGTCAGTGGTTCAAAGTAAAGAGCTAATAATATGGATGAGACAATGAAAGTATCACTGGTAAATGATACTTTAAATATGGCTAGAGAGTGTAAAATAAACTGTGTAAACCTTAAAAATTAGATTCAGTTGATAAAATATCAAGTGAATTATTTTAAAGGATTTACATATGAGTTTAATAAAC
>VAOZ01058900.1_pt1 | contig 109983 bp, 109 predicted proteins | sample 3394041 | NCBI WGS metagenome assembly VAOZ01 (sample SAMN08290431, study PRJNA428436) | hydrothermal vent metagenome | isolation source: Deep-sea hydrothermal vent chimney | place: Indian Ocean: Southwest Indian Ridge
CAGTTAAAAGTGATACTTTTTAGTCCTAAACATTAGGTCTATCCGTTTGTGGAGGGGAATTATAGGAGAATTTTTGGTTAATGTCAAGGGGTGGGATGAGATTTACATCGCATCTTCTCCGAAACGTTTTTTGTAATACTTAATAATGCCCATTTTTACTACGTCATTAAAGACAAACCACACAAAAGCATAGATCCAAATATATATAGCCCATTCCCAACCAATTGCGGTCATTACATGTAAACCATAAATTCCGGCTAACGTTCCGCCAAGTGCAGTAAGAAATGATGCGCCTAATAGTTGCCAAGATGGCCATGCTTGTTTAAAAAACCAGTCTGAAATTCTTGTATTAAAAATTGTATAATGACCAGCGATAATTAAATTTATAAAAAATGCTGTTTGCACAAAGCCTAAATAAGATTTAGCATCTGACACATTCACACCAACTGGGAGAGATGGAAAAAAATTAGAATTTGGATGCACTTTTACATATACCATGACAATATAAAATAATGTAAATGAGCTAAGAACTCCTGCAACACCCAACCAACTTGATAACACAAATACACTTTTCATACTCCATCTAACAGGTTTTTCTCGAACCTTTGTATGATCATAAGCAATTGCCATAATTGGAATATCATTTAAAAGTGCCAATAAAATAATCATGATTGCCGTAATTGGATAAAAGTTAAAAATTACAATCGCCAAGGTGATAAAGAATATAATCCTTATAGTTTCCGTTATTCTATAAATTACATAACTTTTCATTCTCTCAAATACTATACGAGCCTGTTCAATAGTATCAACTATAACAGTGAGCCCTGGTGCCATTAAAACAATATCAGCAGCAGCGCGTGCCGCATCAGTTGCTCCACTAACTGCTATACCGCAATCTGCTTTTTTAAGAGCTGGCGCATCATTTACACCATCTCCTGTCATACCGACTATATGATTTGCTTTTTGAAGCTTATCTACGATGAAATACTTGTCTTCTGGAAAAACTTGAGCAAATCCATTAGCTCTTTCGATAACTTTAACAATGTCTGATTCATGTTGCTTGACACTGCCTTTTGGAAGTGATTTAGAGTCTAGTTCTTTTTGAACACTAGATATTACATTATTTACTTCTTTGTTTAATTCATCTTCTTTTATATCTGTTTGTGTAGTCTTGATAATAGCACGCGATATAATTTCTGAAAGAAAGAGATACTCTTTAATACTTTCACCTCGTAACTGTTTAATATTTTCTATATCATCACCAATATTTAAAATACCAGAGATATATTTTGCAACTGATATATTATCGCCTGTAACCATCTTAACAGATACATGTTTGGCATTTGCTTCTGCAATCGCCTGTTTTGAATCTTCACGAGGAGGGTCAAATAAAGGGATAAGTCCTACAAAATGGTATCTGTCCTCATCCTCATTTTTAAATCCAACACCAAGTGCCCTAAAACCTTTTTGTGCAAATATTTCAACTTGCTTATATACTAATTTCTTATCAAATTCTTTATCATCACACTCTTCAATAATAACTTGTGGAGCACCTTTTGCATATGCCATATTATCTGTAAAAATACCTTTTGTTTGTTTATGTACAGGATCAAAAGGGATAAATTTTTTCATTTTTGCTTGTGAAAATGTATCATTTAGATTGTGTTCATCAAGATAATTAAAAATTGGTACTTCAATTGGATCTTCATTTTCTTTTTTACTCGCATAAGCACCATAAAGCATCAAATCATCTGCAGTATATCCCTTGGCTAAATATGGCTCAGCTAAACTCATCTTGTTTTGTGTTAATGTACCAGTTTTATCAGAACATAAAATATCCATACCAGCTGCTTCTTCAATAGCTGCAAGTCTCGTAACAATTGCTTCTTTACTTGCCAAAACTCTTGCTCCTAATGCCATAGTAACAGTAAGAACTGCTGGCATAGCAACTGGGATAGCAGCGATTGTTAAAATAAGTGCAAAAACTAATAAATCTAAAATAGGTTCATGCCTTAGCACTCCATGAAAAATAATAATGCCAACAAGTATTAAGCTAATAATAATTAAAAAATCGCCTACTCTCATGACCATTTGCTGAAAATGTCCATGTTGCTCTCTTTGCGCTTTTGCAACTAAATCAACAGTCTTGCCAAAATAGGTATTTAATGCTGTTGCGGTAACACGTGCTAGCATCTCACCTTGTTTTATGATTGCATTAGCGTATAACGTTTCACCTGTTTGTTTAATTACTGGTAATGATTCACCAGTCAGTGCTGCTTGGTCAACTTGTAAAAAATCACCACCACCCAAAAGTATACAATCAGCTGGAACAATATCACCAATTTTAATTTTTATAATATCATCAGGAACTATTTCTTTTGCATCAATATTTTGCCATTTTGAATCTCTTAACACTAAAGCTTTTCTTGCTAATTTTTTCTTTAAAACAGAAATTGCACTGAGTGCTTTTGATTCTTGAAAAAAATCAACAAAAGCATTTATAAGTAACATTAATAAAATAACTGAAAAATCTTCCCATTTTTTAGCAATAGCAGATAAAATAACTGCCACCTCTATCATCCATGGGATTGGTCCCCAAAATTTCTTAAATAATCGATGAATCCAAGTTTCCTCTTGTTCAACAATTTCATTGTAACCAAATTTTTTAAGCCTCTCTTGGGCATCTTCTTGACTAAGTCCAGTTAAAGAATCTATATCTATATCTTTGGTCTGTTTTATTGTACTTAATATTTTTTTTGAAGATATATTATTTTCTACATTACTAGGCATATACTCTCCCTTAAATTTGTTTATAATTTTAACGCATATTAACTAAACAGACGGCAACAAGGGTAAATTATTCTTTAGAGGTACTTATGCGTTGCAAGATGGTTTCTACTACTGCTTTTGGATTTTTAGATTTATAAATAGGACGACCAACCACTATAAAATCTACCATAGCTACCTTTGCATATTTAATATCAGCTACTCTTTGTTGATCCGCGCCATCTTCACCAAATGGGCGAATGCCTGGCGTCAATGTTATAAAACTATCAGATATTAAATTTTTTATGCTTTTACTCTCAAAAACACTGCACACTACTCCATCCACTCCGCTTTTATAGGCATCAAGAGCAAATTGATCTACTTTTTGATTAATATCTTTACCATAAATATTTTTAAAATCATTATTATTAAAAGAGGTTAATGCTGTAACAGCTAAAACAATTGGTCGATTATTAAATTTTTGTAATCTTTGCATCACCGCTTGCATGGCTTTTGTTCCAGATGATGCATGAATATTAAACATATCTACATGTAATGATACGATTGATTCTGCTGTATCAGCCATCGTATTTGGAATATCGTATAATTTAAGATCTAAAAAAATTTTAAAATTAGGATTTATCTCCTTAATAGCTTTTAAAAATGCTTTACCATCACGAATATATGAACGAAATCCCACTTTTAGCCAAATATCATACTCTTTTAGCTCTTTTATGAGAGCTAAATTTTTATCCATGCTCGACATGTCTAATGCTACACACAATTTCATATAGTTATGCCTTAATTAAATTTGATATAGTTTCAACAATTGTTGGATCTTCTAGCGTTGATATATCTTGTGTAATTGTTTCATTTTTTGCGATAGATCGCAAAATACGCCTCATTATTTTTCCCGAGCGTGTTTTTGGAAGACCTGGAACAAAAATTATCTCATCGCATATTGCGATATTACCTATCTCCATTTTTATAGTATTATTAATAGTTTTTAACTCCTCAAGTTCATCAGCCACACCGCTATCTAGTTTTAGAACAACATAAGCAAAAATGCCCTCTCCTTTTACCTTGTGAGGTTTGCCCACTACCGCAACCTCAGCTACATTGTCATACTTTTGAATTGCAGCTTCTATCTCAGCTGTTCCAAGCCTATGTCCCGATACGTTAATAACATCATCTGTTCTACCAGTAACAGTTATATAACCATCATCATCGTACATGGCACCATCGCCTGTAAAATAAACTGGTTTGCCATCTTTTTTTACATCACAAAAATATGCTTTGATAAATCTTTCATCATCTCTCCAAATACCTCTAATCATAGCTGGCCATGGACGTGTTACACACAAAAATCCTTTTTCGCCAACGGCAACCCTTGTTCCTGCTTTATCTAAAATCTCAGCCATTATACCGGGTAATGCAAATGTCGCACAACCTGGCTTTATAGGCGTAGCACCTGGAAGTGGAGAGATAATATGTCCACCTGTTTCAGTTTGCCAATATGTATCTACAATAGGGCACTTACTATTACCAACAGTTTGATAATACCACATCCATGCAGATGGGTCTATTGGCTCGCCAACTGTACCTAAAATTTTTAAACTTGATAAATCATATTTTTTTGGTTCATCTTCTCCAATTTTATGTAAAACTCTTATGGCAGTTGGTGCTGTATAAAATTGGTTAATTTTATACTCTTCAACCATTTTCCATGGGCGTCCTGCATCAGGATATGTAGGCACACCTTCGAACATCACAGTTGTTGCACCAACAGATAACGGTCCATAAACAATGTAAGTATGTCCAGTTATCCAACCGATGTCTGCTGTACACCAATATGTATCATTTTCTTTAACATCAAAGACCCACTCCATAGTCATATGCGCCCAAAGAATATATCCAGCTTGGTTGTGTTGAACGCCTTTTGGCTTACCTGTTGAACCTGAAGTATATAATAAAAACAAGGGGTCTTCTGCATTCATGATTTCTGGTTCACATGCCGATGGTTCATTATCTATTAATTCATTATATGAATAATCACGTCCTTTTACCCAATTAATATCTTCATTATTTCTTTGTACAACCAAAACTTTTTCAACAGTTGTTTTATCTTTTAAGGCGTCATCAACAACAGGTTTTAACATATATGCTTTGCCTTTACGAAATGCACCATCTGCGGTAATTACTATCTTAGCTTCAGCATCAATAATACGCTCACGAAGAGCTTTATTAGAAAAGCCTCCAAATACAACCGAATGAATTGCTCCGATTCTAGCACATGCAAGCATCGCATATGCTGATTCTGGAATCATTGGCATGTAGATAATAACACGGTCGCCTTTTTTTACGTTAAACTGATTTTTTAATAAATTTGCAAACCTATTAACATTGTATGAAAGTTGTAGATATGTGATAATCTGTTGATCGCCACGATCACCCTCAAAAATAATAGCAGCTTTATTTTTACGTACACTCAAATGTCTATCGATACATTGCGTTGAAATATTTAACTGTCCGCCTTCAAACCACTTTACAAACGGAAAATTACTTTCATCTAGCACATTAGTAAATGGTTTTATCCAATCTATCTTTTCTTTTGCATATGAGCCCCAAAATTCCTCATAATTTTCAGTAGCTAACTCTTGTAACTCATGATATTCACACATATTTTTAATACGTGAAATTTTACTTAACTCCTTAGAGGGCTTAAAAATTTGTTTATTTGACATTTTCTGTGTCCTTAAATTAAAGTCATGTATTATAACAAAGATAAAATATTTTTTTGCTATACTTTTACAAATAATTATTGTGTTATAAGGATATTTTATGAAAAATATACCCAAGGGTAAATATAGCCCATATTCGAAAATAGATTTACCAGATAGAACCTGGCCTTCAAAAACTATCACAAAAGCACCAATATGGTGTAGTGTTGATCTTCGCGATGGTAACCAAGCACTTATCACACCTATGAATATGGAGAAAAAACTAAAATTATTTACACTTTTACTAAAAATTGGTTTTAAAAATATTGAAGTTGGTTTTCCATCAGCATCAAAAATAGAATTTGATTTTTTACGCCATTTAGTTGAAAAAAATTTAATACCAAATGATGTAACTATTCAAGTTTTAGTACAAGCTAGAGAGCATTTGATAAAAAAAACTTTTGAGGCATTAAAGGGTGTAAAAAAAACGATTGTTCATCTATATAACTCAACCTCAGTAGCACAAAGAAAAATAGTATTTAAAAAATCTCAAGAAGAAATAATTGCACTTGCACTAAATGGAGTTGATTTAATTAAAAAATATGCTGTGCAACATGATGGGGAGATTGTACTAGAATACTCTCCTGAAAGTTTTACAGGTACAGAGTTAGAATTTGCGGCAAAAATCTGTAATAAAGTTACAGCTAGATGGGGAATTGCAAAAGATAAACCAGTTATTATCAATCTTCCAGCTACTGTGGAAGCTGCAACACCAAATATTTATGCTGATCAAATTGAATGGATGAACAGGCATCTTGACAATCGCAAACATGTGTTAATATCGACACACACACATAATGACAGAGGTACGAGTGTGGCAGCGACAGAGTTGGCTCTTTTAGCAGATGCGAACAGAGTTGAGGGTACACTACTTAGTAATGGTGAGAGAACTGGAAATGTTGATATCATCACACTTGCGCTTAATATGACAACACAAGGTATAGATAGTAAACTTGACTTTTCAAATATTGATGAAGTTGTGCATGTGGTCGAACAATGCACTGAAATTGATACACACTGCAGACATCCTTATGTGGGTGAGCTTGTTTATACAGCTTTTTCAGGTTCACATCAAGATGCGATCAATAAAGGTCTTGCTTTTCAAAAACTAAAAAATACTTCACTATGGGAAGTACCATATTTGCCAATAGACCCAAAAGATGTTGGTCGAACTTATGAAGGTATCATAAGAATTAATTCACAATCAGGTAAAGGTGGTGTAGCTTATATCTTAGAGCATAAATTTGGGTACCATTTACCAAAAAAAATGCATCCTGAATTTGGAAGAATTGTACAAAATTTTACAGATAAAACGGGCAAAGAATTAGATGATTATGAGATTTTAAATCTTTTTAACAACACTTATCTTAATATTAAAGATGGTGTAGAGCTAATAGATTTTAAAACAAGTAGTTTAAAAGCTAAAGATAATAGTGTGTGGTGTGAAATAATTTATACCTGCCATAATAAAAAAATCACCTCCCAAGGTGAGGGAAATGGCCCTATTAATGCATGCAAAAAGGCACTTTGCAAAGAGTGTAAATATGACTTTTTTATAAAATCATATTCTGAACATTCTCATGGAGAGCAAAGTTCAGCAGACGCAGTGGCATATATCGAAGTTGAAACTACTAATTTAAAATCATTTTTTGGTGTTGGAGTTGATAGCGATATCACTATTGCATCTATAAAGGCTCTCTTTTCAGCGCTAAATAGGGCTTTTGATTAAAAAAGAAGCTTATCTTCTTGCTTGATGTCACTTTGTGATTTTGGAGGTTTTGAAATATTGCTGAAATATTCCATTTTACCTCTTACTTTTACTTTAATAATGCCACTTGGCTGAATAAACCGCCTTTGTATTTGAGGATAATCTTTGATTAATTTTTGATAAAAATAATGAAATGCTGGTGCTGATACACGTCCACCAGTTTCACCTTTATACATTGGAGTATTGTTGTTGTTTCCAAACCAAACAACTGTTTCAATAGTTGGCGAATACCCAGCAAACCAACCATCTACATCATTATTTGTTGTACCTGTTTTACCAGCTAACTGTATCCCTTTAGTATAAGCGTATCCACCTGTTCCATATCTAATGACATCTTCTAAAATTGTAGTCATAATAAAAGTCTGTTGAGATGAAGTTATATATCTTTTTTTAGCTTGATTTTGATAGATTATTTCCCCATTTTTTGTAATTTTTGTAATTAAAATTGGCGTAGTTTGAATACCATGATTTGCGAAAGAGGTATAATATTGTGCTAATTGCAAAGGCGTTAATGTGATAGAACCTAATGCTAAGGTTAGATTATTTGGGATATTTTTAATACCAAAACTCTTTAAATGTTCTATCATGGTGTGCAAGCCTATCTGCATAACGAGATTAATTGTTGCTAGATTTTTGGAATTTATCAGTGCATCACGTAAAGTTATAAGTCCTTTGTAGTTTCGTTCATAATTTTCAGGTTGCCATTTTATCTCTTTACCCTTTTTATCATAAGAATAGCTTCTTGCGACATCTGGCAGTAGTGAGGCTCCAGAGTATCCTAAGTCGATAGCAGTTTGATAGATAAATGGTTTAAACGCAGAGCCTGGTTGTCTTTTTGCCATAGTTGCCCTATTAAATGGACTTTGTTTATAATTAATGCCTCCAACAAGAGCTAAAATATGACCATTTTTTGGGTTTAAACTAATTAAAGCACCATTTAATTGTGATGTATTTGTATCATTAGAATCAAGTTTTCTTTGTAGTCTTCTTAAGGTTCTATGATATCCAAGTAAAAGTGCCTGACGTCCATTTTGTTGAAGTTTTAGATTGATGGTAGTATATATCTTATATCCACCTGTTTGAATATCAGGAATTTGACCTTTAAGACGTCTAAGCACTTCATCAACTACATAAGGTGCTCTATTTTGTGTGAGAGATGTATTATAAACCTTTGGTTCTGCACTTAGTGCTTTTATATACATGGGCTTACTTATCCATCCTAAAGAATACATTCTTTGTATTACATGATTGGCACGTGCTAGTGAAATTTGATAATTTTTTGTTGGTGCGAAAAAACTTGGTGCTTGTGGAAGACCTGCCAAAATCGCAAACTCTTTTAAACTTAATTCATCTAAATTTTTATGAAAATACCCTTGTGCTGCGGTTTTTATACCATAATATCCATGTCCTAAATATACCTGATTTAGATATCTCTCAAGTATTTGATCTTTTGTTAATTTTGTTTCAAGTAAAAGTGCATATATAATGCCATGGATTTTTCTTGAGATAGTTTTTTTAGGAGTTAATAATACATTTTTTATAAGCTGTTGGGTGAGTGTACTAGCTCCTTCAACTATTCTTCGAGCTTTTATATCTTTGATTAAAGCTCTAAACATGGCATCAATATTAATACCTGGATTTTCAAAAAATGTTGTATCTTCAGTTGCTACAATTGCTTCTATCATGCGTGCTGGGATACGCGCAAATGGAACATAAAATCTATCTTGTTTTTTAAAAATATTTGCTATTTTGTTATCATTTGTATCGTAGATAGTGCTAGTTAGTGATGGATTATAATTTATAAGTTTTTTAAGATTATAGTTAAAAGAGATTGCATAATATCCAACTATTAAAATAGGTGTCATAATAAAAACTATAATTAAAAAGAGGATGGTTTTTTTCATTTTCTAAATTCCCTGCTCGAAAAATTTGATTCAATTAACTTTTTTGTATAGAGCTTTTGTGGATTATTTAACACATCTGTCATTTTACCAGTTTCAACAACTAATCCATCACAAATAACACAAATATCTTCGCATAAAAGTTTAGCAGAATTTATATCATGAGTTACAAATAAAATTTTAAATTTCATCTTTTGTTGTAAAACAATTAATAGATTAAGAATTTTTAGCCTTGCACCTGGGTCTAATGCCGTTGTAGGTTCATCAAGTAAAAGAATTTTTGGATTGCTACTAAGAGATATAGCAATAATTATACGCTGAAGTTGTCCACCTGATAACTCTGAGGGATATCTATTTAATAGGTTAATATCTAAATCAATAGCTTGAAATAATTTTTTTACATGCAAAGAAGGGATAAAAAACTGACTTTTTATTTTAGTAAGAGGAGAGAGTGCCGTAAATGGATTTTGAGGAACAAAACCGATAGTTTTTCCAGCAATCAAATCAAAATCACTCTTTACATGTAATGTTAATTTCATATCGCTACTTAGCATGTTAAGCAGTGCCTTAATGGTTAAACTTTTTCCGCTTCCACTTTGTCCTACAAGTGCTAATGACGAGGTGATTTGAAACTTTATATCTACTAAAGTTTTATTTTTATGTATAATTTGGAGTTTAGAGATTTTCATCTATTGCTTTTTTTATTTTTTTACATAAACATTTAAACTCATCTGCATTTTGCTCTAGTCTTGCGATAGCACGGATTATTGCTCGATCTACTGTTGGTTTTTTGATCATGCCTATTTCATAACCTTGATTATACAAGCTATCTCTAATTGCCAAAACTTTTTTATTATCATTAATTATTATAGAAATAATGAGTGATGATGTATCTATGTGTAAAATATCTTTTATAATTTTTTGTCGTAATTTAATTTCATGTTTTAATTTATCTTTATGCTTTAAGATATATTTTAAACTATTATGCGCAAGAAGCGTATCATATAATGACAATGAGGTTGCATAAATAATGGGTTTAGCTCTATTAATAAGATAATCTATAATGTGCGAAGATGCTAAAATATATGCTCCAAAACTACCATAAGCCTTTCCAAGTGTTCCCATTTTGATATGATTTTTTTTGATTTTTATATTAAAATAATCATAAACGCCCATTAAATTTTTACCAATAATTCCACTACTATGAGCTTCATCAACAATTAAAATAGCTTCTTGATTATCACAAACTTTAAAAATTTTCTTATTTAATAAATCGCCACTCATAGAATAGATGCCCTCAACTGCTACTATCTTTCTTTTTGCCTGCGAAGTTGCCAACAATTGTTTTAGCTCATCTGCATTATTATGTTTAAAAACCTTTACATGTAAGCCATTTAATCTACTAGCTAACACTCCTGAGGCATGAAATTTTTCATCCATAAATAAAGTATCTGTTTTTCTAACTAAACTCTCAATTAATGCAATATTTGCATTAAATCCACTACCTAAGACCACTCCATCTTCAAAACCATTAACACTACACAATAGTTTTTCAAAATCTTTATGGATTTGATGATAGCCATTTATCAAAAGTGAAGCTTTTGAGCTGTGTGCTGGATTTTTTGATATGCCTTTGCATGTAAAAGCATGAAGCTTGCGTTTTGTAGATAAACCAAGATAATCATTTGAAGCAAAATCTTTAATATTATAATCTACCACTCTGCGAGTTCTATAACGATCTGATTTTTTAAGTGCTTGCAGTTCATTTGAGTAATAATTCATAGGCGTATTATATCTAAGTAAGAAAAGAAAGTGTATAATTACTAAGCCTAAAAGGTGCGAACAATCGTATGTAAGGGGTTCTACATATTCATAAAATGAATTACGTAGTGATTTTTGTGTGCTGGTGATATCGCTTGAAGTATGTTTACTCTGCTGAGATATTGCTACCTAAAAAAATTCTCGCTTCATTATTATTAGGCTTTGAGAACCAAAGCTAAGTACGAGACGGCCTTTTGGGTACTTTTTAATACCCTAATCTAATTTATCTTTTTAGAGGTGTTCATAAATTAAATTAGGGATTTACATGCAAGGGATATTGATGGATATTTTAGTTATTGGAAGTGGAGGACGTGAATATTCCATTGGACGTGCATTAAGTAATGATGCAAAAGTAAATCGGCTATATTTTGCTCCTGGAAATGGAGCTACTGAAGTTTTTGGAAAAAATATCTCTATAACAGATTATCAAAAATTAGCTGATTTTGTAAAACAAAATAATATTGACTTAACAATTGTCGGCCCTGAAGTTCCTTTAGTTGAGGGCATTGTTGATATTTTTAAACAAAACAATTTAACAATTTTTGGACCAAGCAAAGCAGCCGCACAGCTTGAAGGCTCCAAAGTTTATATGAAAAACTTTTTAGCAAAATATAATATTGCTACAGCTCGTTTTATTCAAACACAAAATCAAACAGAAGCATTTAAGTTTATAGATACACTAAATGCACCAATTGTAGTAAAAGCAGATGGACTTTGTGCTGGAAAAGGCGTCATTATTGCCAAGTCTAAAGATGAAGCAAAAACAGCTACCTCAGAGATGTTAAGCGGTAAAAGTTTTGGTGAGGCTGGCAAAAAGATTATCATTGAAGAGTTTTTAGATGGTTATGAACTCTCAATGTTTGCAATTTGTGATGGAGATAATTATATTTTATTGCCAGCTGCACAAGACCATAAGCGTTTACTAGATAACGATATGGGTCCAAATACCGGAGGTATGGGTGCGTATGCGCCAACGCCTTTAGTGGATGATGAGATTTATAAAAAAGTAAAAGAACATATTATTCGCCCAACATTAAATGGCATGAAAAAAGAAAATGCACCATTTTGTGGAGTATTATTTATTGGTTTGATGATAGTAAATGGTGAGCCTATCACTTTAGAATTTAATGTACGTTTTGGTGACCCTGAATGTGAAATTTTAATGCCGCTTATGAAAACACCTGCGAGTGAGCTTTTTTATAAAGCTGCTACTAATAAATTACATACATTAAAAGTTAAATTTGAAGATAAATATGCTGTTGGAGTAGTTATGACAAGTAAAAACTATCCATATTTGAGCTCAACACCTGCTGAGATTATTATAGATAAGATAATTCATAAAGAGATAGCCGATAACACACATATTTCTTATGCGGGAGTAAAAAAAGAAGATGGCATTTTATATGCAACTGGTGGTCGCGTTTTAGTCTGTATTGGTTTAGGAGAATCTGTAAAACAAGCACGAGATAGGGCTTATCTATTATGCGGACAAGTTCATTTTGTAGGTAAAAAATTTCGTACAGATATAGCTTATCAAGCATTGTAGAAATTTTTTATGAATAAAGAGATTGAAAATTTATTAAATCAAGAACAGTTAACTCTAGCTCCAATTGCCAAAAGATTTATAGCTTTTGTGATAGATAATTTTTTAATTTCTATCATTTTTGTTATCATTATTTGGAATCATTTTGTAAAAGCTACCACTACGCAAGAGATGATAAATGTTACAGATTCTTTTATTTTAGAATATTTTGCACTAAAAATCATCTATCAAACTATATTTGTATATATATATGGTGCTAGTATTGGTAAAATAATTATGAAAATTAGAATAATTGAGATAAAAACCCTACAAAAACCATCATTTTTATCCTCTTTAAATAGAGCAGTTTTTAGAATAATTAGCGAAATAATTTTTTATCTTGGCTTTTTATGGGGTGTTCTTAATCCGACTAGACAAACATGGCATGATACAACGGCAAAAACATTGGTGATAGATGCGTAAAATATGGTTTTTACTGTTAATTTTTAGCGTAACTATATTTGCATCACAAAAAGTACAAATTTATGCAAGTAAAATGAATACACACAATACTATAGTAAGAGCTAGCGGTGGTGTTGTTGTTTTATACAAAGATTACTATCTAACATCAGATGATGCAATATACAATCGTCAAAATAAAATTTTACAACTTTTTGGACATGTAAGAGCAACCAAAGGTAGCAATTATCAACTACTTGGAAATTATGCAAAATTAGATTTAGCCAATAAAGAAAAAGAGTTTGAGCCTCTCTTTATGTTAGAAGAAAAATCAAATCTCTGGATGAGCGCTGGTAAAGGAGAGATGAAAAATAATGATTTAGATATTAAAACTGGTCTTCTCTCTGGATGCAATCCCATAAATCCATTATGGAAAATAGCTTTTTCATCATCATCTTATAACGCAAAAAGTAAATGGATAAATCTATTTAATGCACGTTTATACCTTTATAATATTCCTGTTTTTTACACACCATATTTTGGCTATTCGTTAAGTACAAAAAGACGCTCTGGTTTACTTATTCCATCATTTGGCGTATCCTCTGATGAAGGTTTTTATTATCAACAACCAATTTATGTCGCAATTAACAACTGGTGGGATATGGAACTTAGACCACAAATTAGGACATCGCGTGGTGTTGGAATATACACTACTTTTAGATTTGTAGATTCTGCCACTTCAAGGGGTCAATTTACAACAGGCTATTTTAAAGAGCAAAATGGATATGCAAATATTCACAAATTAGCTCATAAAAGTCATTATGGATATCGTTTAAAATATCATAATACTGATTTTATTAATACTTGGTTTGGTACTAATTTAAAGGGTCAGTCAGGTCTGTATGCAGATATTGATTGGATGAATGATGTTGATTTCATCAACCTTGCTAATAATAATACATTTCAAAATATTACATCAAATCAAATACTTTCACAAATTAATATGTTTTATAATACCAATAAAAATTATTTTGGTTCATATTTTCGTTACTATCTTGATCTTTCAAAAGAAAATAATTCAGCAACATTACAAAATCTACCAACGCTTCAATATCATCATTATTTAACAACATTTTTAAAAAATCATGTACTATATAGTTTAGACATACAAAGTAAACATTTATACCGTCAATTAGGCAAAAATTCGCTGCAAACTACTTTCGATGTACCTCTAACTCTACAAACTTCTTTATTTAATCAATATCTAAATCTAAGTTATACTTCACAGTTTTTTGGTCAACATGCAACATTTAGCTCAACTACCAACAAAACTTCTGGCGTAAATCCTTCGATTTATCAAGATGGATTGCGGTATGGACAATATAATGTTTTTAATATTAATACTGCATTAACAAAAGCATACAAAACAGTAACACACACCATAGCACTTGGCGCAACATATACAGATGTTGGTAATGCACAAAATAGTGGATTTTATAATAAAGTTCAAAATGAATGCACTATAAATCCGACTTCTCCTGATTGTTTATTTTATAATGTTACAAAATTAGTAGATTCTTTGCAGTTAAATGTAACCCAATATCTTTTTGATAAATATTCAAAACAATTTCTATATGATAGAACATCTCAACAAATTATTTACAAACATAGTGGTCAAGAGTTGGGTGATTTAGAAAATGAGATAAACTATAACTTTACAAAAAATATTGATTTTTATAATGATACTTTTTATAATCACAAAAAAAATCTATTTTCAAAAAGTTTTAGTACGCTTAGTTATCATAATACAAAAGTATCTGCAGCAGTTTCATATCTTTACAAAGATAGTTTTATAGACACAACCTCAACTACTCCAAGAGATACAAAATATCTAACTTCTAGTGCTAGCTACATTTATAATAGTCACTATAGGTATTTTATTAGTATGAATTATGATTTAGTAGCAGGTCTTAAAAAAAGTGATCAAATTGGCTTTTTATATAATAAAAGATGTTGGACATTTGGACTAAGATATGTAGAAAACATACGACCTGTGCTTTCTTCTAATGGAAGATCATCAAATATAGATGATAGATATATCTTTTTAACAGTTATTTTAAAACCAATTGGTGGTTCACAGTTTAATTACAGACTTCCTCAAGCATCCACCAGTAACTAAGTAAAAATGGATATAATAAGATAAAATCTTTAGGAGAAACAATTGAAATATGATACTAATATAAAATTAACAAATAAACAAGAGAGTTACTCTTTTACACAAGTGGCACGCCAAGCAAACGGAGCAGTACTATTAAAAAGCCATGATGCTGTTTTACTCGCAACTATTGTAGTTGATGAAACTCAAATAGTAGAAGATGATTTTTTACCATTAACTGTTCAATATATTGAAAAAAGCTATGCGGCTGGTAAAATTCCTGGAGGATTTTTTAAACGTGAAAGTAAGCCTAGCGATTTTGAAACATTAACCTCTCGTATTATAGACAGATCGTTACGCCCAATCTTCCCTAAAGGCTTTGGCTACCAAACACAAATTACCGTTATGGTACTTAGTGCTGATAAAGATTCTGATCTTCAAGTTCTTGCTTTAAATGCCGCATCAGCTGCATTATTTGTATCAGATATTGATATCAGTCAGCCAGTCAGTGCTCTAAGGATTGCAAAAATTGATGATAAAATTATATTTAATCCGACAATGAGTGAGTTGAGTAATTCCACATTAGATCTTTTTTTATCTGGTACAAAAGATGATATTTTAATGATAGAGATGTGTGCTATTGGTTCTACACAAATATTATCATCTCCTATGATAGACCCTTTGCTTGATCCAGCATTACTAACACAAGATATGCAGATACATAAATCAAATATTATATCTGAAGATGAATTGATAAAAATTATAGCACAAGCTCAAGACATATTAAAAGATGCAAATATACTTTATCTTCAAGAATTTAAGCCATTTTGTAAAGAGATTTATCCATTAGAATTAAAAAGCCACATTGTAGATGAAGAGATGGTTTTTTATATCTCAACTAATCATCTAGAAGATATAAAAACGGCGATTAAACAAATGGCAAAAAGCGAACGTTCAACAGCTCTTAGAAAGTTGCGTAAAAAAATTATGCTAAATAAACCAGATTGGTGTGAATTACTGCTAAAAAATGCTATAGCAAGCGTTAAAACTGATGTCGTAAGGGGCATGATACTAAAAGATGGCATACGAGCTGATGGCAGAGCATTAAATGAAATTCGTCCAATTACAATTCTTACAAATATATTACCATCTGCGCACTCTTCGTGCCTTTTTACGAGGGGGCAGACACAAGCTTTAGTAGCACTAACAGTAGGCGGATCTAAAGATGCTCAAATGTATGAAAATCTCACAGATGACGGAACAAAAAACGAATCATTTATGGTGCATTATAATTTTCCAGGCTTTGCTGTCGGTGAAGCATCATCAATAGGCGCACCAAGACGTAGAGAATTGGGTCATGGTAATTTAGCAAAACGAGCATTAGAACCAATTATTGATTTAAATGGAGAAACTATACGTTTAGTCTCTGAAATATTAGAGTCTAATGGTTCATCATCAATGGCTACAGTTTGCGGAGGCTATATGGCTCTTCGTGCAGCAAATATTAAAACATCAGATACCATTGCTGGCATTGCCATGGGTATGGTAGGTGAACATGACAAACATTTTATTTTAAGTGATATTATGGGTCTTGAAGATCATGATGGTGATATGGATTTTAAAGTAACTGGTTCAAAAAATGGTATTACTGCTATGCAAATGGATATAAAACTAGGTGGTGTTAGCTTAAAAATATTAAAAAAAGCACTCTATCAGGCAAAAGAGGGACGTTCTCATATTATAGACATCATGGATGAGGCGGTAAAAGCGATAGAATTTAATGATGGAGTATTACCAGTTAGCCATATTTTTCATATTGATCCTGGTATTATAGGTAGCATTATAGGACAAGCCGGTAAAACAATACGTGAAATTATAGAAAAATTTGAGATAGCGATTGATATAGATAAAAAAAGTGGCAAAGTCAAATTATCAGGTACAGATGCCTCAAAAATAGATAAAGCAAAAGAACATATTAATACTATTGCATCATCAGCAAAACAAAATAAAGTTGAATACAAAATAGGCGATATTGTTGATGGTACGGTTAAAAAAATTGTTGATTTTGGTGCATTTATTGAGATTCCAGGTGGAGTTGATGGACTTTTACATATTTCAAAACTATCTAATGATGCTAATACAAGAGTTGATAAGGTATCAGATGTATTAAACGAAGGTGATAAAGTTAAGGTACAAATTCTAGAATTTAAGGGCAATAAGATTGGTCTTGGTTTAGCTAAAAAGTAGTACTGCTATGAGAACTGCTTTTAGAAATTATTGGCCTTACATAAAAGGCTATAAATTAAAATTTTTCTTTATTTTTATAGGTATTATTATGACTGTTAGTGCGACAGCAGCGACAGCGTACATAATGAAACCCATGATAGATAAAATGTTTATTAAGCATGACACAAGCATGCTTATTATCATTCCAATAAGCCTGATAGTGATTTATATCACAAAAGGGCTAGGACGTTATATACAAAGTGTCTTTATCGATTATGTTGGGCTTCATATCATTACAAAGCTTCGTATTAGACTTCTAAAAAAAATACTTTTTTTAGACATGTCTTATCTTTCTTCAAATCGTAGTGGAGAGATGATATCTCGCATAACAAACGACATAAATAGAGTTCAGTATTTTGTATCTTCAATGTTACCAGAATTTGTACGTGAACTTATGACTGTCATTGCTCTTATTGGATATGTAATTTACCTAAATGCCACATTGGCATTTTTTGCTTTGATTGTACTTCCTTTAGTTATCGTACCAATTATTCTAATTGCAAAACGTTTAAAAAAACTTTCACATCGCTTACAGGAAAAAAATGCCGATATCGTAACGCGACTTAGCGAAGTTTTTAATAATACTGAAATGATTAAATTAAATGCAACTGAACCTTATGAAGTTGAACGTTTCAATAAAGAAAATTGGCATTTTTTTGGCATTAACATGAAAGCTGTTTACATAGGACAATTATCTTCTCCAATACTGGAAATTGTGGCTGCTGTTGGTCTTGCTATGGTAATTTATATGGGTGGAAAACAGGTCTATCAAGGAGATATGAGTGTTGGCGGATTTACCTCATTTTTAACTGCTGTCGGACTTGTTTTTCAACCAGCGCGCGGACTTGGCATCATCTATGCAAAAATGCAAGATGCTATAGCTGCTAGTGAACGTATTTTCGATGTAATTGGGCTACAAAACCATGTCAAAGATGGTAATATAATTTTACATAAACAGATACAAAGTATCTCGTTTTCACATGTAAATCTTCATTATGGCAACAAGCTAGCATTAAATAATATCACATTTAGCATGCAACGACCTCATCACATAGCTTTTGTTGGAAATAGCGGAGGAGGTAAAAGTTCAGTCATCAATGCACTTGTACGTTTTTATGATTTAAGTAGCGGCGAGATAAAAGTTAATAATATAGCATTACAAAATTATAATTTACATAGCTTAAGAGAAAAGATAGCTGTGGTTTCACAACGCGTTTACATTTTACAAGATACTTTAGCACAAAACGTAGCTTATGGACACAAAATGGATGAACAAAAAGTCATTGATGCATTAAAAAAAGCTGATGCTTTAAAGTTTGTAAAAGAGTTTAAAGATGGAATTCATACTAAAATGGACGAATCTGGTGCAAATTTATCAGGTGGTCAAAGACAACGAATTGCAATAGCTCGTGCTATATACAAAGATGCGTCTGTTTTGATACTAGATGAAGCTTCAAGTGCATTAGATAATGAAAGTGAAAAACGAATCTTAAAAACATTTGAAGAGTATGCAAAAGATAAAATAACAATAACTATAGCACATCGTTTAAGCACAATAGAAAATGCTGATAAGATTTTTGTATTTCAAGGTGGCAAGATTGTAGCAAATGGTTCACACAAAGAGCTATTAACATCATCAAAAGAGTATCAACGACTCCGCAATAGCACAAAAGTAGGTTAAAGCATGTCCTCTTTTCCACTACATTCCAAAATTCGTAGAATTCTACAAAGGTTATTTAATAATTTCATTGGTCTATTTTATAAAACAAAATTTAAAAAAGAATTTATAAACAAAAATGAAATAAGCTCTATCTTAGTAATTAGAATTAATTATCGCATTGGCAATACCTTGTTTATAACACCATTAATTAGAGCCCTACAAAAAGAGATACCAACTGTGAAGATAGATATATTACTTGGAGCTGGATTTACAAAAACTTTATTTGATGGCTTTACTAACGTAGATACTGTTTATGATTTTCCAAGAAAGCTCTTAAAAAATCCACTATTTTTATTAAAATATATAAAGCAACTGCGTACAAAAAAATATGATTTAATAATCAATCCAAATGCGGGTTCAAGTAGTGATAAACTAGCAACTCTATTAGCTAAAGGAAGATACAAACTAGGTGTTTGTAAATATGATACATGGAGTGCGGTTAACAGATGTGTAGAAGATGATATCCAAACTAAGCATGAAGCATTAAAGCCACTAGCTCTTATGAGTATTTTTAGTACTGATACTGTTTATGATAAAACTTTATCTATTAGTTTACAAAAAGATGAGAAAAAAAGGGCTAAAGAGGTTTTAAATCATTTATTACAAAAATATAATAAAATCGATTATAGTACGGTTATTGCGCTATTTCGTGACGCAAGATTTGAAAAAAAGATAAAAAAAGAATGGTGGATAAAGTTAATCGATGAGATAAAGATGATAAATAGTCATGTTATTTTTATAGATATCCTCTCTCCTGACGTAAAGGAACCATTAACTAAAGATATAATAATATTTCATGAAAAAAACCTGCGAAAACTAGGAGCTTTTTGTTCACAACTTGATGCTTTTATTTGTGGAGATACAGGACCTATGCATTTGGCTTGCGCATCGGGAGTTAGTACAATTGCACTCTTTAAACATACTAATTCGTCACTATATGGAACATTAGGTAAACATGATAAATCTTATAATATTAAAGATACTTCCATCAAAGATTTAGCACAAAATATTGATAAACATATCAAAAATCAAGCTATAATAGTGTAAAATTTTTAAGACTAAAAAAAGGATAAATAATGGACACAGTGGATAAAGAACTCTCAAGAAGAAAAGATGAAATTCGTGATAATTTAGAAGGACTTTTTCATGATAATATGAAAATAGGTGATTGGGATATTCCAGAAGCAAATGATCAAGAACTTGCACAAAAATTATTTAAAATTTTTCAAGATAAATTAGATGATATAGCAAAAGATATACAAAATGGAGTATATAAAAATTATTAAAGGATACATATGAGTACGCACAAAAAACATGAACATATACAAAAGATAAAATCAGCAGTTAAGGCTTCAAAAGATTTAACAAAAGATGAAAAAACACAAAGCATAAAACATCTTGATGAATGGATTGAAGAGGATAAAGGAGAGGGTATCTTTTATAAAGAACTAGTAGCTCTTACAGCAAAAATAGAGCCAATACTTGCCGAGTTAGGTTTTATTTAAAATACTAAATAAATAATTTCATAGTATTTGTGTAGATAAAAAGAGAGATAGTTTGCTTGACTCCTATCTCTTACTTAACTATTTATCTTCATCTTGGCGAATAAAATCTAAAAAGAAAATTATAAAAATTGAGAGTATCAGCCCTGTAATAAAAGCAACTACTATAATTAATTTTTTCTTAGGTTTTACGGGATAGTCTTTGACTATATAGCCTCCTATTACCTTACTGTTTTGAACATTTTGCTTTGAATTTTGAAATTTATATCGTTGAATTTGTTCAAATAGTTTTACTTTTTTATTTGGTAGTTCAACTTTTAATCTATACTCTAATTTTCTTATGGTGGCAACATTGTTGATATTTTTTGTTTCTTTTTGTAGATTTAATATTTTTATATTTAAAATATTATCCATTTTAAATGGCAAATTTCTTATGGTAACATTTTTGATATTCTTTTTTTCTCTTTGTAGATTTGGAATTGTTTCTATATTGATTAATTTTATCTCTTCTTTGAAATCTACTATTTTGTTTTGTGCAGCTAGCATTAGATTCTGATAATTAACCATTTGTAAAGATGATATGGCTAATATAGTTGTATTTTTTGTGTCTTTACTGTTTTTGTAGAGTTGGTTTACTGATTTTGTATACTCTTTTAATTTATCAGTGTAGAATTTAATCTTTTGAACTAGAGTATCCATTTTTATTTTTCCATAAAACTTAATCTTCTCGTCAATCTTAACAATTTTTTGAGTTTTAAGTAGTTCTATCTGTTGTTGTAAATTTTTAGTTTCTAAGTTTTTTAAAGCCTTTATTTTAACCTCTGTTGCTTTTATATTGTTGCTATTGCTGAGGATGAATTGGTCTATTTTGCTCTTATATCTATTTTTTATGTATGTTACAACTTCTTTATTTTTTTTCAATGCTTCATCATTTGAGATGGCTTGTGTTTTAATCTCCACAAAGTTTTTTAATTTTTTAACTGTTGAGATACTTGAAACTTTTGATACGAACTTCTTCTTAGTTGATATCTTTTCTCCAACATGAAAAACTAAATTTGCTGTCTTGATTAAAGTCTCTGGATTTGCTATTAAATTTTTACCAATAAATCCAATTTGAATATTTGATTTTACTTCGTATATCGGCGTTCTTGTAAATGCCCAGATAATTGCTCCAATTGTAATAATCGAAGTAAAGACAATAATAAATAGTTTTCTATCCATTATTGTCTTTAATAACTCTCTTAAATCTATTTCATCTTCAGTATATGTATTTTGCTTTGTTTCCATTTCTATCCTCAAAAAAATCTATAGTAAGTGTCAGACCATAATAAATGTCATAATTTACCCAAAGGGCAAATTTTAATAGGCTCATTTTCTGTGTATTTTAAATACAAAATTGTATCTAAAATACGTTTTATATTTGCTTTATTGTATCTAAAATTAATAACACCCTCTTACTTATCTTTTTTGAATTATTTTTATAATATTTTGTGGATTGGCTTCGTATGCAAAACATTTATCTATCATGCAAGCTAGATATTTTTTATTTTTAGTTACCTTATATAGTATAAAAGGATAGATATCTTTTAGCTTTGTTTTGACGCGCAATAATGCATCTTTTTTTGCTTTTACTATTATAAAACCTTTTTTATATTTTATATATTCTACCACAGCTTGTGATACAATGGATGGGTATTTTGCTAGCAAAAATGCGTTTTTAATCAAAATAACTTTAGCTAAATTTTGATATGAAAGATTTTCTTCTAACACTGCTAATTTTAATAAATTATCAATCATAATAGATAAAGGGCTTACATACGCGTTATTATAAAGTGTAGATTTTATCTTATATGGCTTGGTTGCAAAATACCATATTTTTTTGATATAAAATCTTTTGATTGTCTGTTTTACTAAAATATTAGCAAGATTTAGGTATTTGTTATTATAAGTTTTTTCGTACGCTGTGATGAGTAGTGAAGTTAAAAATGTATAATCTTCAAAATTAGCTTTAATAGTAGGTGTGGTAGAAGATATTTTATCATGATATAAGATATGTTTGATATAAACTGCCCCTAGCAGACTATTTAATGATTTTGTTGCCGAATTAAGATAAAAATGATTTAAATTACTGGCAGTACAAAGTGCTTGTATATATAAAGCATTCCAAGATGTCAAAATTTTGCGATCAATAAAAGGGTACTTTTTTTTATGTCTTAACATGAGTAAAATCTTCTTAGCTTTAACAATATCTTTTGGTGTTTTTACAAATTGATTTATATAAATATTACTACTTTGATTTTTAAAATTACCATCTTTGGTTATTTCAAAATAAGCTAAAACTGCACGATAATTTTTAATATTACCATGTCTAAGTGCATGTTTAGCATTATTGTATTTGTATGAATAATACGCACCTTCTTGTAATTGCTTTGTTTTAACATCATAACTATCTGCATCTATTGCACTGAAAAAAAGATTGTTTTTCTCAAATCTTTTTTTTATAAAACTAATTGTCTGTATGATTACATGTAAATATAGTGGCTTTTTAGTTATCTCATAGGCTTTTACATAAGCTTTTAATAGTTGTGCATTTGTATAAAGCATCTTTTCAAAATGTGGAGTAGTCCATCTTGCATCAGTAGTGTATCTAAAAAATCCTCCGCTTAGTTGGTCATATATACCGCCATTTGCCATAGTATTTAACATCTGAGTTGCTAAATAAAGTGCTTTTTTGTTGCGATTGTATTTATAAATATCAAGAAGAGCATTGATAATGCTTGCGTGTGGAAATTTAGGCTCTATACCAATGCCAGGATTATCTTTATCATATTTTTTTTCAACACCTTTGATAAAATTATGAATTATAGATGCGCCAATAGTTGCTTTTGGCAAAATTTCTTCTTGTGATATAGTGTTAATAATTTGTGAAATTTGATTAGCTATTTGCGTGATTTTAGCATTATCATATTTTGATAGTTTGGCAAAATATTTTAACATATTTAACAACCCAAGATATCCATCTCTAGATTCTCTTGGCATGTATGTGGCAGTAAAAAAAGGTCTTGCGTTAGGTGTTAAAATAACAGTAAGAGGCCATCCACCACTATTTTTATGCAAGATTGTGTATATTGCTTGAAAATGTTTGTCAATATCTGGTCTTTGTTCTTTATCAACAGCTATAGCAATATAATATTTATTTAATATATTTGCAACTTTTACATGCGAAAAAGATTGTTTTTCCATCACATGACACCAATGACATGTGCTATATCCGATAGATAAAAAGATTAATTTATGCTCTTTTTTAGCTAATTTAAATGCGCTTTTATTCCAACTATGCCAATGTACTGGATTATGCGCATGTTGTAAAAGGTATGAGGAGTGTGAATGAATTAATTCGTTTGTAAATCTATAAGTTTTTGCCCAAAGGCAAGATACCGTAACAATAAGCAAGATTATATTTTTTATCATAATATATGCTCATTGTCAATTTTATATCTGTTAAACTCGTGCTTCTTCGCGTCTTTGTAAATACTCCCAATGTGCATTAACACGCTCTTGCCACTCTTTTATCATAGGCTTATATTGTGCTTTAAAAAGATGTTTAAAGCGACCTTGTGCAGCTAAATATTCCTCTACTGGAATGATATGTTTTGGACGATATGTTATATTTAATTCATGACCATCAATGATTTCATATAACGGAAAAACTAATGAATCAGTTCCTAAATCAGATATCATCATGGTATCTTTTGGATCGAATTTCCATTCAGTCGTACATGGACTCATAGCATTTATAAAAACTGGACCCTCAACCTTTAGACCATGTTGAATTTTTTTAACCATGTCTTTCCATTTGTTTGGTGCAACCTGTGCGGAGTATGGTATATTGTGAGCTGCCATAATAGACACCATGTCTTTTTTATTTTTCTTTTCACCATAACTTTTTCTACCAGCCGGTGACGTCGAAGCACTTGCTCCTATTGGAGTAGAGCTTGAACGTTGTCCACCTGTATTTGCATACACTTCGTTATCCAATACAACATACATCATGTCATGTCCACGTTCCATACATCCAGATATCCATTGAAAACCAATATCATAAGACGCACCATCGCCACCAAATGCAACAAACTTAGGAACTCTATCTGGTTGTTTTAAACGACCTTTTGTTTTTAATGCTTTGTACATCGATTCTGCCCCAGCAATAGCAGTTGAACCGTTTTCAAAGCCTATATGTATCCAAGAAACATCCCAAGAGGTATAAGGATAAACAGCTGTACAAACCTCCAAACATCCCGTTGATGATGATAAAATCAGATCATCATTTGTTGCATTTAAAATTTCACGAACAATAATAGAGTGTGCACAACCAGGACACAGAAGATTTGCACCCTCAAAACGATCCGCTGATGTTGAGAACTCTTTTAAGTTTTTTATTTTTTTTATTTCACCCATAAGAATCTCCTATAAAAATGCTAGTTTTGGACCACGAACGCCAATAAACTGTTGTAATTTAGTTGTAACTTTACCTGCATCAGCATTTGTCTTAAGCTCTTTAAATAAAGTTCTTAAATGCTCTTTAGTAAAATCACGCCCACCTAAACCATATATATATCCACTAAGTAAGGCTTTTGTATCTGTATTAAATAATGCGCCTGCTATTTCATTAAAAAGCATGCCTGGTGCTCCATTTGGAGACGAACGATCAAGTACTCCAATAGCCTTTAAGTCTTTTAAAGTTTCAATAATCTGTGCAAAAGGAAATGGTCTAATAACACGTAACCCAACTACGCCGACTTTTAACCCCTGCTCTCTTAACTCTTGTGCTACTTCGCAAGCTGTCTCAATTGATGAACCCATACCCACAATTGCAACTTCTGCATCTTGCATATAATATTTTTCGACCATATTATACTTACGTCCAGTTAGTTTTTCAAAATCATCAAACACTTCTTGAATTTTTGGTGGAACATTAATCATTAAATCTCTATGTTGTTTTGCTTTATGTTCAAAATGCCAGTCCTCTTCGGCTTGAACACCATGCGTCACAGGATGATCTAAATCCAACATATCATTCATAGGCCTAAACTCGCCAACAAAATTATATGCTTTATCATCAGTTAATGTTTTAACACCTTGGGCAGTATGAGAAGTTAAAAATCCATCTTGATGCACCATGCATGGGAGGCGAACATCATGGTCTTCTGCGACTTTAAATGCTATAAAATTTAAATCATAAGCTTCTTGTGCATTATAAGCATCAAATTGTATCCAGCCACTGTCACGCCCTAAATACATATCTGAATGATCACCATTTACATTAAGTGGAGCAGCTAATGCACGATTTACCACGTTTAAAATTATCGGCAAACGCATGCCAGATGCTTGATAAAGAGTTTCAACCATTAGTGCAAAACCCTGACTTGATGTTGCAGTAGCAACACGTCCACCAGCAGCTGAAGCACCAATACATCCACTCATAGCGGCATGTTCTGATTCAACCATTACAAACTCACCCTCAATATATCCATCTGCTAAAAATTTTGCATAACCTTCAACTATTGGGGTTGATGGGGTGATTGGATACGCGGCTACTACATCTATTTGAGCTTGTCGCATCGCCTGAGCAGCTGCAAAATTGCCATCCCAAACTTCTGTTTCACGTAATTCTAATTTATCAAATGCCATTATTCTTCTCCTTCATCTTTATTAGGCCAAGCAGCGAGAGCTTGCTCTTCATCTGTTTGCTCTGAATACATTAAAAGCGATTTTGGATTTGTAGGACACACTTCAACACAAATACCGCACCCTTTACAATGATCCATATCAATTCCTATCATTTTTTTATCAAGAGAAATAATCGAAACATCTGGACAATAAATCCAACAGAATTGACAATCTATACAGTAGTCCTTATTAAAAACTGGCTTATCGATTCGCCAATCTGAAACACTTGTATTAAAAGAGTTATTTTGCGAGTAATCTCTATCTTCTCGTAAAGTTAATGCTGTATCTTTACTTGCGCCATTAAAAGAGCGAAGCATTGCACCTATTTCGAATTCATCCCATCCTTGTTCTGCCATAATTTCCTCCTTATTTTACTTCATCATATGCACGCTGAATAGCCAGCATGTTTGCATCAATAATCTTTTGAGGCAATTTTGATAAAATTCGTTTCATATTTTCTTTAAAAAACTCTATATCATACATTTTTGAAATTTTCATAAATGCGCCAAGCATTGGTGTATTTGGAATAGCACGACCGATAGTTTCTTGAGCTATTTTTATACAATCAACTGTATGAACATTCTTTCCATCTAATTTGGGTTGAGATGTAACGAGCTCTTGCGAGGTTAAATGTGTTGTAATGATATACACAGTATTTTCTTTATCATTTGCTGTTATATCTGCTGTATAAACCAGAGCTGGATCAATAACAAAAATATAATCAGGTTTCATATATTTTTCATGATTTTTAATTGGTTTATCGTCTATACGATCATATGCTGTCATAGCAGCGCCACGTTTAGCAGAGCCATAAAAAGCAAATGCTTGCACTTCTTTGCCAGTTGTTGCGATTATATCTGCTAACCCTTTTGCACCTGTTACGGCACCTTGTCCCGCACGACTGTGCCATCTGATTTCTAGCATACTTTCCCCTTATTATTAAAGTTTAAAAATTGTTATATCTGCTGTATTTTATGCAACTTGCTCTTAAATATAGCTTGTTTAAAACATAATTATTTTAAAAGCAATAAAAATTATACATTATAACTTATCTATAATATCCTCAACGGCTTCTAGAGCATTTGTTTTTATTATATCTGTATATCTTTGTAATGTCTCTTTTGCTTCGTATTTACCAATTATACCTATGCTTTTTACATTTGCATTTTTTGCACAAAGCATGTCCATTGTGGTATCACCTATCATCCAACAATTTTTTTTATCTGTTTTTAAGAATTTTATCGCCTTTTCAATCGGTTCTTTATTTGGTTTTGGATTTTGTACATCTTCTCTACCAATTAATATCTCAAAATAATCTATCAATTCAAAATGTTGTAATAAAATTTTTGAATATTGTGATGTTTTAGTTGTAACAATTGCCAATTTTGCATATTTGCTTGCTAAATGAACAGCTTCTTTAGCAAATGGGAGCAAGACTGTTTTTTTGGTAGCTATTAATCTGTAACAATCTTTGTATGCACTAACCATTTTAATAATTAATTCTTTATCTTGAATGCCTATTCTTTCATACATCACATCAAGTGGATGACCTACTTGTGCCATTATTTGCGAATCTTGTGGACGAGGTAAATTATGGGCATCATACGAGTGATGAAAACTCTCTAAAATCGCCTCTGTAGAATCTATAAGCGTTCCATCTAAATCAAAAAGTATGGTCATTTTTTAGCAGTTAACATAAAAATACCATAATCGCTACCTTCTTTATTTACATCAAAAATCTTTTGATATTTCATCTCTTTAAAATTATATTTTTGCGCTAATGCCATTAGTGTGTTTTCATCAAAACCAAAATGATGTACGCCATTGTTGTCCTTGTGAAAACTGCCATCTTCGCTCATAATATCTACAATAGCGATAATACCATCATCTTGCAGGAGTTCATAGAGCTTAGCAAAAAGCAGATCTAAATCTAAAATATGATGCATAGTCATCGAACTTACAATTGCCTTATATCTTTTAGTAGTTTGATATTCGCAGATATTGGCATGCAATGTTGTAATATTTTTAATACCAAATTCATCAAGCTGCTCAAGCATCATTTTAGATGAATCAATAGCTAGCAACTCCTTTACATGTAAAGCAATCTTTTTACTTAAAAGTCCTGTTCCCGCTCCAAAATCTATGATACTATCTGTTTTATCAAAATTAATTGCACCTACGATAGCTTCATACGCATTTTTGGCAATTGAGAGTCTCATACTTGATGAATCCCATTGTTCTGCTTTTTTATCAAATATGTTCATTTTAAGTTCCTGTTATTGTTGTAGATTTTTTCCACTTGATGTAATTGTGCCATATTCCGCTTATACTTGGTTGAATATTTTTAATATGCTTGCTAACAGCGGTGATATTATCAGGTATATATAAAAAAAGATATGGATTATCTTTAACAATATCTGCAAAAATATCTCTCCAAAGAGTTGATAACTTTTTTCTATTTATTGTTGTTTGCATGATATTTATTAACGAATCTACCTTTTTATTGTGATATCCTATAAAATTAAATCCTCCTGGTTTATCACTTTTACTATCCCATAACAGATAAGGATTTGGTGTGGATGCTAAGGACCATCCAAGCAAAACTGAATCAAACTTTCTTGGAAAAACAACCATGTTTAAAAAAGCTTGCCATTGCATTACCCTAAGTGTTACAATAACTCCCACTTTTTTTAATTGATATTGAAGTATTTGCGCCACATAAGGACGAATAGAACTTGTATTTGATGTTACAATTTGAAATCGCAGAGGGTGTTTTTTATTATATCCTGCTTCATGTAATAATTTTATTGCTTTTTTAATATTTTGAATAGGTGCTTTTATTTTACTGTTAAATGCCGAACCACCTGGTAAAAATGGACCCGTGCAAACTGTTGCATGCCCTAAAAATAGAATTTTTATAAGCTCTTGTCTATTTATTGCTAACGAAAGAGCTTCTCTAACGAGTGGATTTTTAAACTTTTTTCTTCTTAGATTAAAACCTAAATATGTATATGCATGAGCTATGTTTTCATAAATTTTATATTTTTTTAAAAAATTTTTGCCTATTTCTCGCTCAAATTGCATGGGTTCTAGTGAGCCGATATCTAGTTTTTTAGATTTTAACATTAAAAAACGTGTCATAGAATCTGGTAACATGTGAAAAATAATTTTATTAATTTTTGGTTTTGTTAAAAAATAATACTTATTTGCAATAAGAACAATATCCTTAGAGTAAGTAAACTGTTTTAACTTGTATGGACCTGTTCCTATTGGATGAGTGTTAAAACGTGAAGTCATTAAATTCTTTTCATGCTTTAAAATGTGATATGGAAGAATACCCATCATCCAGATTGCTAACGCCTTAAAATATGGCTTTTTATAAACTACCTCAATTTTGTATTTATTTAATGCTTTTATGCTTTTAATAACTCTAAACTCTGAGGTATATGGTGAAATTATTTTTTTAGAATTAATAACATTGTAGGTAAATATCACGTCTTTAGAGGTAAATGGTACTCCATCTTGCCATTTGATATTTTTTCTTAATATAAAAATGAGAGTAGTTTTGTTTTTAAAATAAAAATTTTTAGCCAAATCGCCAATTATTTTTGTGGAATTTTTATTATATTTTACAAGTGAATTGAATATGAATCCAGAAATTTCTGCAGATGAAGCATCAGTTGCTAAAATAGGATTTAACCTTGATGGATTTGATGATAGGGCTAATTGTAGTGTTGAAGCTTGAAGAGATATACAAAATAGTAAAAATAGTATATATCGCATCAAGTCCAATAGGTTATTAACGTTTACTAAATTGTGGAGAACGACGTGCTTTTTTAAGACCTGGTTTTTTACGCTCAACAACACGTGAATCACGAGTCATCATGCCTTCTACTTTTAAAACTGCCCTAAAAGACGCATCATATTTTACAAGCGTACGTGAGATTCCATGACGAAGTGCATCTGCTTGACCACCAAAACCACCGCCTAAAGTAGTAGCTACAATATCAACTAATGTATCTTGTTTTGTAAAAACTAATGGTTGTTTGACGCGAAGTTTCTTAGCTTCAAGTCCGCCAAGCCATGCATCTAGTGAAAGACCATTAATTGTTATCTTTCCATTACCTGGAGTTAACCATACCTTTGCTATTGAAGACTTACGGCGTCCTGTTGCATATATTTTTTTTGCCAACTGTATCTCCTTACTTCGCTAGTTGAGCTGTATGTGGATGATTTTCACCTGCATACACTTTTAATTTTTTAAGCATTTGTGCGCCTAATTTTGTTTTTGGTAACATACCACGAGTAGCTAATTTAAATAACTTCTCTGGATTGTCTGCTAATAATTCGGTCATTTTTACACTTTTAGTCGAACCGAAATATCCACTGTGTGTATAATACTTCTTGTCGGCTATTTTACCTTGACCGTTAAATACTGCTTTTGAAGCATTAACAATTACCACATAATCACCACAATCAATATTTGGGGTATAATATGGCTTATCTTTGCCACGAAGACGCGTTGCAACCTCAGTTACTATGCGTCCAAAAGTTTTTCCATCAGCATCAATTAGAATCCATTTCTTTTCAATCTGCTGAGGAGTCGCAATTTTTGTAAATTTCATTCTTGAACCTCTTGTTCTTTAAAGTGGCGAAAGTATAACTATATAAACTTATATATAGCTTAATTTAAGGATATTCTAAGGATATTTGCTCGATTATAATCGCTTGTGGCTGTAAATAACAAAGATACCCTTTTACATCTTTGTCTGTTATCATCTTTACAGCCAAGATATACTCACGCATCTGTTTTACATGTGAAGATAATATGACATCTGAGCTTTTATAATCTATTACATTAAAACTATCGTCATCTTTTTTAACCAACAAATCCATAATTTTTAATTCACCATTTACTAGCATCTCTTTTTCTTTATAACAAATGCCATTAGTTAGCGATAAAAACTCTTGTGAGCTTAGCAGTCTTTTAATACGTGTTTTAATCTCTTGTTGCTCTTGATAATTTAATAAATTACCATATTTATTTTGCATAACTATTAACGCTTCATCTAAGTATTTTAACTCAAATTTAGGTATCATCTCCAAGCAGTAATGAAGCGATAATCCAAAATAAATAGCTCCTAAATCATTCTCTTCATCTCTATTTTTTGACAAAATATCAGTCTGTACGCCATATCTTAATGCCTTATATTGAAATGGATGTGCGATAATCTTTTTTTTATCTGTAATTTTTTTTACATGCAAGGCTCCATGTTTTGCATCTTGTAAATCTAATAATTCAAAGATAGAATGCTTCTCTTTTTTGATTATAAACAGATTGCTTTTTGCTCTTGTGAAAGCGACATACAGGGTATTGAAGCTATCTATTAATGTTAAATCTTTATCCTTTTGTAGCGCATTAGCATAAGACTTATCAAATAAATTACGCCCACTCATGCGAAGATAGATATTTTGTAGATTTATACCATCATATTCGTAAATAATAGCATCTTTTGAAACTGGAGGTTTTTTTAGTCTATCAACCACTAAGACATGCTCAAATTCTAAACCTTTTGATTTATGAATTGTTAAAATTCTAATACCATTTAATTGAGATACTGCCGTAGTTGTATCATCTCTTTCATGTTGAAACAAGAACTCTTCAATATCTTGATAATTTGTTAATCTATTTATAAAACGTAAAAGATGAAATTCATTATCAAAAAGGTTGTAAGTAGATACTACATTTTGAACGATATTTAGCAATGAAATATTTTGAAAATCTATAAAATCTATCTTCTGTAAAGGTCGGTTTAAAAGAGCAAAAAAGTTATATCTGTAAATATCTTCTTTGAAATATTGATATTTTAGATATTCAATTATTGCCATGATTGTAGTTTGCTTCATAAGTTTTAATGTTGTTTGGGTGATAACTTCTATATCTTTACTCTTTAAAAACTCTTCAATATTTTGTCCATCTCCATTTGTCGCACACAGTATGGCTATCTCATTAATATCTGCATTTTTTTGAAGCAATTTTTTTATACTTAGATAAATATTTTCTAAAATATCTTCGCAAGAAACAATCTCGACATAGCCACCACTTGCGCTATCTTTTGCTTGTTGATTGTGATAATTTTTTATCTTATTAACAAACGTATTGTTTACAAAATCTACTATATTTTTTAAAGACCTATAATTTATCAAAAGATTTTGTTTAGTTACCAAATTGTCTTTACAAACATATTCAAATAAATCACTAACTCCGCCCCTAAAGCGATAAATCGATTGTTTTACATCGCCAACAAGAAAAAATGAACCATTTTCATGTGAACCTTGACCTGAAGTTATCTCTTTAATTAATGGTCTTAAAATCTCATATTGCAACACACTTGTATCTTGAAACTCATCGAGCAAGATATGCTCTATTTTAGAGTCAAGTCTAAAATATAAAAATTCACTGTCTATTCTCTTATGTAATAAATCATAAACAAATATAGAAATATCATCAAAACTAACCTCTTGAATTTCGCGTGCTAAAGCTTTTTTACTTTGTATAAAAGTATTTAATAAGCTGTATAAAGAGGATAAAAAATATTGTTCTTTTGCTCTTAAATGCAGTCGTAATTTATTTTTAATAATCTGTAAATTATCATCCATAAACGGCTGATAGCATTTTTTAAAAGTAGAATAATTCAACGTATCACGCTCAAGCCATTTTTTCTTTAAAAGCTCTTGTAGTGAATTTGCTTCAACTGCATTTTTTACGGTAGAAGAGGCTTTATCACAAGATAAAATGGCTGTGCGAATCTCTTGTAGAGCATTAAAACAATCATCAAGATAACCATCATTGAATATATTTTTATGAAATTTTAAATTTTGTATCTCAATTTTTTTAATATAAAGTTGATGGAGCATAGAAAAGATATCTGTTAATCTTTTATCCATTAAAAATGAAATCTTTATTAATTCATCATATTGATGATTATTATCTACTTCTTGTAAAAAACGATTCAACAATTTCTCTTCATGTGAGGTTGCAAAAGTTGTAAAATTTGGCAAAAGTCCAACATAGAGTGAAAATTTCTTGATAATCATAGTAAAAAATTTATCAATTGTCATGATTTTTACATCAGAATTTAAAAAAATGTTTAAAATTTGTTCTTTTTTTATAAGTACTTTATCTTTAGATAAATTTATATTTTTACATATAATTAGCAATTCTTGACTAGATTCTAACTCTATCAAAGTTTTAATAATACGCTCATTCATCTCATTTGCGGCTTTATTTGTAAATGTTAAAGTTAGTATTTTTGATGGTGGCGTTCCCATAAAAAGCAGTGTCAGATATCTCACTACCAGATTAAAAGTTTTGCCACTTCCTGCACTTGCTTCAAAAGCTAAATTTTTTATAAACATTACGCTCTACCACACATATAGATATATTCGCAATATTTACATCTTGTTAAATCATCAGTTTTTGTAAAATCAAAAGTTTTTTGCTTCTTTATCATAGCTAAATGTTTATCTAAAAGTGATAATTTTTCTTGTAACAAAATCTCATCAATAATTAATCCCTTAACAAGATCATAATAGGCCGTCATGTTAATATTTTTACCAAATTGTGAGGCTAAAAGATAATAAAATTCTAATTGGAAATCTGTAGCATTTTTTACAGTTTTTGAAGTATATAGAGAATATTTTCCACTTTTATAGTCAAGAATGGATAACTCATCATTTTTTTTATCAATTCTATCAATTCTTCCTATAAGCGTGAGGTCGTTATATTTACAAGTCAAAGATATCTCACATTTAGACACAACGTAACCATCTTGAAATCTTTTTATCTCATTTTTTATAAATAATTTTAATCTTTCTTGCCAAAGTTTCAGTTGATATTTTTCAAAATTACTTGAAACTGTTAAATTATTTAATTCTTGATTTAATATTTTTTGTAATTTATCTACGCTATTAAAACTATCTGATTTACTATAAATATTGTTTAAGATATCGTGTAAAATCTGCCCAATTTCATATCCCTGTGGCAAATCTTTGGCAATCTCATGATCCTTTACATGTAAAATATATTTGTAATAATATCTACGCTTACACTCTAAAAATATTTTTAGCAAAGAGGCTGATATTTTAATCTTTGTAAAATCATAATCTAATACAATCTTTTCATCTGCAATAAAATCTTTTATTGCAGATGATTTATAAAGTATATTTGCAAATATTTTTTCATCTTCTATGTGTTTGTTTGGAATATTTAGTTGTGTTAAAAATCTTGATGGAGGTATCTCTTTTATACAAGAGATGTTTACATGTGAAGCACGATTAAATAACAAGGCATAATAATGTCTTTGCAAATCTTGCCTATCCTTTTGTGTAACAAGTGCTGCTTTAGCTCTTATATCTGAGCTAAGATAGAGATCTTTTTCGATTCTTTTTGGAACATACACATCATTAAAATCCACAACTATAACGCCCTTAAAAGTTATATTTCTAGTTTCTAAAAGTCCCATTACTGTTATTTTCCCACCGCCCACATCGTCTAATGTTCTCTCTTTTAAACGCTGTAAAAAGAGATGTAGAGTTGATTTTAGATTATATTCATTATATATATCTTTTAATTTTAAAAATTTATATAACTCTTCTTTTAATATCTGTCTTTGTATTTTTGATGTCTGCAAAGATATATAATTATTCATCAAGACATCAAAATCAATCTCTTTCATATTTTTATAATAAAATGATATTATTTGCTCATAAAACGTACTCGTATATCTTAGCATCCTTGCTCTATTTTCCTCATTTGCATCTTCTATATAATAACATATTGCCTCAAGATGCCTGTAACTAGACGTAGTATCAAACTTCTCTCCCATGGCAAAATTAAAGTTGTTTTCACTATTGTAGAGTTTTAATAAGCTAGCAAAAGATTCATCAGGTAAAATAACTACAATCTCATGTGGCAAATATCCAGATTTTATGTATTCATAAATTTTTAACTTAACAAATGCGACCTGTGAAATACGCTCTTCAAATGTAAAACATGTAATATTAGTATTGTTGATTATCTTTGTAGATGAGATGACCTCTTGATTATTAAAATCTAAAACATACTTATATTCAGGCTCTAAATTAAATCCAAAATCTTTTAATTTATTAATCATTTTTGTATTAAATCTAGTTGTTGTGATAATTAATTTAATATTTGAATATTGACAGCATTGAGTGAGTATCTTTATCTCAAAATTTGTTAAGTACCCCTCAACTATTAATTCAATATCTTTAATTAATGAAATATAATTAGTATTTAATTTATAAAAAGCTGGCAAGAAGATTGGATCAGCTATTTGTTGTTCTATGCAAAGCAATTTGTATTTATCGTAAAGAGTTTTTAAAATACTTAAATGTTCTTCGTATTCAGCATAGGTATCTGCTATCTCTAAAGAGGAGATATCAACCATTTCGCCCGCTAATTCCGTAAAAAAACTAAGTATATACGAGCTATTTTTAATAAAAGTAAAAAAGTTTCTCTCAATTTTTAAAGTTTTAAAATTATCAAAATTAGATGCCTGCAGAAGCAAAAGAGTTCTTGTGTCATCATCTGGTTGAGTATAGTCATCAACGATGCAAATACGCTGTAAAAAATCAGACATTGTAATAAAGTCTGGTAAAAACAGAGTTGCTTTGCCTAGGCGTAAAATATTCTCTCTAATAGAGCGAGACGTCGGAACAATATTCATTAAAATGTTCTTGTAATGTAGCTATTATCCCTTGTGTCTGTTTTAATATTTAAAAAACGCTCATATCGTCTAATTCTAATTTTAGCCATTATGTTCCATCTTCCTTTTCCATCTAACTTTGTTACAAAAGTATATATACCATTTTTTTTGCTATTTGGTTTAGTTAATGTAACATTATCACTATCTGTTGTCGGACGTGTTGCTATAACTCTAAATTGTGCATTATTTATTGGCCTACCATCTCTTGTTGTTACTTTATAAACTATAATTGTATGATTTGGATTTAATTTTTTTGATACATATCTAACACTATACTTCTTATCAAATAAAATTTTATCTTTTATAATTAAGTTTGCATCTTTATCTGCTTTTTGATAATTGGTCATATATATTCTATCCATAACAACATGCCCATCTGAGACAGCTACTATTGTCCAAATAATAAGACCAACTAAAGCAACATGACTACCAGTGATAATCAAAGGCCATCTATTTTTATCTGTTATTTTCATTTTTTATCTCTCTAATTTTCATTCTTCGTTTTATATATAAATACCCACCATACAATAATATCGTATAAAAGATAATACGAATAACATCCATCGTGTCACGACTAGAATCTCCAACTTCATCTTTAAATTTTACACCATGTGCAGTAGCAATCTGTGATGCGATATCAGCATATCCATTAAATAAAGCTGCACTATATTTATCAATATTTTGAAACTTCTTTGTTTTTTGAGCTAGTAGAGGTATAATAGTTCCGCCATCGTTTAATGCTGTTGCTTTAAACTCAGAAAAATTTTTACTATATATTATTGCTAAGAAAAGTGAATTAAAAAATGATGATGCCGGTGATAGCACTTGCTCTTTATTAAAATATTTATATAAAGATTTTGGTCTTGCCAAAATATCTACTTTTCTATTTTTAGCTACAAAAGTTAATAAAACTGTAGGTGTATTAAATTTTTTAATTAAATTTTCTTCATAATCTAAAATTGTTTGATTTACATTTAATTTTTTTAAAATAACTAAACGTAATGCAATATGTGTTTTATTATAAAGTTCACTGCCCATCTGATTAACATATTTTGTAAATTTTATCTTATGGATTACTTGATCTTTATATAAATAATTTGAAGCAAACAATGGTAGACAAGACAATAAAATAGCTACAAGGGATAAAATCCCTTGTTTATAATTATTCAACTTATTGCCTATGTCATAAAAAGATGATTTGGTGTCAAAACAGACCATAAAGTAACGGCCAACAATATTATCAAACCAATAGTGATTATTTTTTCCATAATTTATATCCTTTTATTTTACTGTTTTAACAAAAATACGATGCTTTGCATCTTTGGTAATACTACCAAATTCAGGTATAGCTTTAGCGTTTACAATCTTATAAAAACGTACCTGATTTATACGTTGTACATGTAGACCCCATATATTTAAGCCTATAAGTAATGATAGTAATAGTACGACAGCTATAAAATAACCAGTTAAACCATCTAGTGCGAAAATACCAGAGCCTTTAAAATTATTATCACTCATATCTATTCTCCTTTACTAATTTGGGTAACATAAGTAGCAACTGCTTTAACTTGCGTTTTGTTAAGATTTTTAAATGCTGGCATAACACCAATAGCACCCTTTTTGCCATGAGTTAAAATATGTGCAACCAATGTTGGTGTAAAAGTATGAATATTAGGAGCTACATAAGGAGTTCCCATCCCATCAGCACCGTGACATCCAGCACAAGTAGAAGCAAATATTTTTGCGCCCTTTTGATTAGATTTATCAAATCCACTTGATACATACTCAGCAACTGCATGAATTTGATCTTTGGAAAGTCCTGCTGACATAATTGGCATACCTGTTGCCAACTCATTAGCAGACAAATGATTATTTGAACCATGTCTAATAACGTATTCAACACTTTTAGTTTCAATACGTTGATTTAGGTTGGCTGCTACACCGTTCATACCATTCGCTGATAATCCATGACAAGATGCACAATTAACAATAAAGATAGATTCACCCATATTAGCTAGTTGACTTGTACTCATATTGGTATATTTTTTCTCAAATGCAATATTATCTTGTTTAACATCTTTATTGTATTCACCGATTTGAGAATATGCATTTACTGGATATCCGAACAACATATACCAAAATGCCCAAATTATCGTTCCTAAAAATATAATTGACCAACCAGTTGGAAGATTATTTTTAAATTCACCAATACCATCATAGTTTTCATCTACTAGTTCGCCAGTTGACTTATCTGTTTGCATTTGACGAACATATTTTACAGCTACAACAACAGTAGCTACAACAATAATAATGGCACCCAATATAGCTAATTGATTAACTATATCGCCATTTAATCCACCTTTTATATCCATAGCTATATACGTAAATCCGAGCATGGCTAAGATTATAACAATAGCTGATACGTAAAGCTTATTCATATATATACCTCCTATTTTTTCTTTTTATAATGTGATATATCTTCAACTGGAGTATCATGTATATCATCTTTTAAAGCCATATCACTATATTTTTCAAAGTCTTTTTTGCCTTTTTTTTGCATACTATATAGATAGTAAATATAGACATAGAGTACGGCAGTCAAAACTATTACAACACCAAAATAGGCATACGCTTGAAAATTTGCAATATCCTTTATCATATTTTTCTACCTACCTTAATTGATTCAAATATGCAAGTAAAGCTACAATTTGTGGTATTTTACCACTAGCAACATCTTCTTGTAACTGCTTATCTGTGCCTTGATCAACAATAACTTTAGCCTCTTTTAATGCCATAACATGTGCGGCTTGAATTGAAGGTGCCAAAGGAATAATAGTAGTCTTACCATTTTTTAAAGGAATCGGTACATTATAAGGTACATTAAAAAATTCAGCACTTGCTACTTGAGTAGCATAAGCTGTATTAATATCAGTCATTTTTGTATATAACCATGGATACGCTGGCATAATAGAACCTGGCACTAATGCCTCAGGATTCATCATGTGTTTTTCGTTCCAATCAATTGTACGATAATCTGCAACTCTATGCAAATCTGGACCTGTTCTCTCTGAACCCCAAAGAAATGGACGATCATAAGCATACTCGCCACTTAAAGAATAGTGACCATAACGCTCTGTTGAAGATTTAAACGGACGAATAAGTTGTGAATGACATCCGTTACAGTCTTGATGTATATAAACTTGACGACCAGCATACTCTAGTAATGTATATGGCTTAGTACCAATTACTGGTTGTGATTCTTGAGCAAAGTTTGGTAAAATTTCTATCAAACCTGCGATAGCTATAGTGATAAACACGCCAACTGCAAAAAGAAATGGACGCTTTTCTAACCAATGAAACATATTTTTCTCCTCCCTTTCTTACTACGCTGCCATAGGAGAAGCATTTTGTAGCTCACTCTCTTCGACACGACGACCAGATGACATAGTTTTATAAATATTGTATGCAAACATCAAGAAACCTATTAAATATAACGCTCCGCCAACTCCCCGAATAATGTAGTAAGGATGAAGATCTCTGACAACATCAACAAACGAATAAGCTAAGTTGCCGTATTGGTCTTGAGCACGCCACATCAAACCTTGTGTAATACCAGCTATCCACATAGATACAAAATATAAAACAACACCCAATGTTTGAATCCAAAATTGTGCAGCCATTAATGATTTTGAATAAAGCTCACGTTTAAATACACGTGGCGCCATATGAAATAATCCAGCCATAATCATAAATGCAACCCAACCAAGAGTACCATCATGAACATGTCCTGGAATCCAGTTAGTAAAGTGAGCAATTGCATTAACTGATTTAATAGCTAAAATTGGACCCTCTAATGTTGAAAACATATAAAAAGTTGAAGCTAAAATCATAAATTTAATAAGTGGAGATTCTGCAACTTGTTGCCACTCGCCCTTCATCGTTAAAAGCATATTAATCGCACTACCCCAAGATGGTAAAATTAAAACTACCGAGAAAACTGAACCCATCGTTTGAATCCAATCTGGAACAGTCGAGAAAAGTAAATGATGCCCACCAGCCCATAAATAAACAAACATTAATCCCCAAAATGAAAGTAATGACAATTTATATGAATAAACAGGTTGTCCAGATTCTTTTGGAAGAAAATAATATATCATGGCAATAATAGGAACAGTGAAGGCGAAGGCAACAGCATTATGCCCAAACCACCATTCAACCATCGCACTATTTGTTCCAGAATACATGGAAATCGATTGCATCCAACTACCTATCATACTTTGCCCAGCAGGATCGGTTGCAAAAATTGTGGGAATTTCTGCTTGATTGAATAAATAAAGCATAGCAACACCTAAAAATGTAGCTATGTAGTACCATATTGAGATATATAATGATCTCTCGCGACGAATACCGATAAGACCAAATATACTAACTCCCCAAAGTACCCATATAACAACTACTCCAAGCGCTACTGGCCACTCTACCTCTGCATATTCTCTTGATGTTGTCCATCCAAAGAGTAAAGAGATAACTAATCCAACAACAACAACTAAATATAGCCAAAATTGAAGCTTGCCTATAAACATTAAAAATTTTGACTCTGCCATTGATACTTTTAATACCCTTTGACCAACATAATACCAAGTAGCAAAAATTCCACTCACGGTAAAACCATAAATTATACTATTTGTATGCAATGGACGCAAACGGCCAAATGCTGTATATTCTGCTATCGTGTGTCCGAAGATTGTATTAACACCAGGATAAGCAAGTTCAAATGCAAGCAGTACGCCAATTGACATACCAACTATCCCTAAAACAATTGTAGTCCACATAAACATTTTTGCAACAGTATAATCATACTCCAATGGACGATTTTCCATATATAGCCTCCTAAAATTAAAGTGCGATAATTTGTCACTTATAGACTATAAATATATATCAAAAAAGCTATAATGCTATAAACCAAAGTGACATTTTATTCTATAAGTACGAACTATTAACACCGCATAATAACTAAAGAAATCTAAAAGTTTGTTTATATTTTAATATTTTTATAATAAATATTATTTAAATAAGATATAAGTTTAAGCAAGAGAAAATAATTAATGAGACCCCGCCCATAAAAAGTGTTAGTTGCTCTTTGCTCCGCATTTTCCCACACCACACTTTCCTGCTCCACATTTTCCTGCTCCACACTTCATAACTGCTTCATTGGCTTTAATAACAGAAGCTTTCGTATAATACCAATAGTCAAACTGAAGATAAGCTTTATAAACTGTCCAAGAGCCAAACACTATAATTGTTAAAGCTGCTAATTGAATCATTAAAGAGCGAAACTTGCCTGTTGAAAAAAGACTAATAACAAAGGCAAATGAAAAAAGAGTAGGAATTGTAAAAATACCAAAAATAAACATAACAAGTGCACCATAAAAAGCTGAACCAGTAGTTATGGCACTAACTAACATAGTATAAACAAGTCCACAAGGGAATAAGCCATTTAACATACCAAGAATAAAAAAACTACTTTTATTTCCAGAATTCATCTGATATGTAAAAATACGCTTAAACCAATTATATCTACTAAGTGGAATCTCAATAGAGTTTAAAAATTTCAATTTTCCAGCAAATGAAAGTCCCATAACTATCATTAAAACTCCAGCAAATAAGAACATAATAGATCTTGTAAGTGGGCTAACCTGCCATAAAGAACCAAAATATCCAAAAATTGCACCAAGCAAGGTATAAGAAGTTACTCTTCCACTATTATATAAAACATGATAAAAAGATTGTATAAGCTTTGAGTCAGTTGGTTTTACTTTAGCCATGGTATATGTCATGATAAATCCACCACACATGCCAATACAATGCCCAATAGACCCTAGTAATGCAAAACTTATAATTGCAGTAAGCTCTATATTGTTCATATTTATCTCTTTTTTCGCTGATTATAATTAATAACTGTTAATTTTGTATTAATTGCAAAAACTCTTTAAAGATATAACTGCTTTCTTTTGGTCCAGGACTTGATTCTGGGTGATGTTGTACAGAAAATATTGGCTCATTTTTATATTTTAGCCCTTCTATTGTTTTATCAAAAAGATTTACATGTGTTACATTTGCAATCTCTTTTATTTTATCTGTAACATTATAGTTGTGATTTTGTGCTGTTATTTCAACTACATTATTTAATTGATTTTTAACAGGGTGATTACCACCATGATGACCGAATTTTAATTTATACGTATCATATCCATGTGCAATACTTAGCAGTTGATGACCTAAACAGATTCCAAACATGGGAATCTTTGCTTTTATCATTTTTGTTATTTCTAGCTTTTCATTTTTTAATGTTAAAGGATCACCTGGTCCATTAGATAAAAAAACCCCTCTTATATCTTTATGTTTATAGCGTGAAATTAACTCTTGTGCATCAAAGGTATTTGGTATAACCTCTACTTCAAATCCATGGCTTGTTAATTCATTTAAAATATTTTGTTTAATTCCAAAATCAATCGCAACTATTTTTATTCTATCATTTGCAGGTTTTTGATATTGTAAATTTACAGCATCCCAGATACCATGCTTATGAATATAAGGGTTTCGTGTACTAACATCTTGTATATAATTAATCTCTCTAATATGTTTTGATTCACTTAGTAGTTTTTTTAATTCTTTCTTTTTATTAATAATCGTGGAGGCGATCATCATCATAGAACCCTCGTCACGTAAAATTTTTGTTAAATACCTTGTATTGATATCACAAATTCCTAAAATATTATATTTTTTTAAAAATTTAGCTAAAGATTCTTCAGCTCTAAAATTAGAGTAACGATCTTGATATTGTCTAACAATGACGCCCTTGGCGTAAGCACCACGACTCTCCATGTCGTTATTATTTACTCCTACATTACCTATTTCTGGCATAGTAAAAGTTATAAATTGTCCTGCATATGATGGATCTGAAATTATTTCTTGATAACCTGTCATTGAAGTATTAAAAACAATTTCTCCAACACTAGTTGTATCTGCTCCAAAACTATTTGCTTCTAAAAAAATACCGTTTTCAAGATAAATCCACGCTTTTTTCATCAAGCCATGCCTCGTTTTTGTAGCTCTTCTTTAAATAGTTTTTCATACATAATCTCATAATCGTCAGTCCCTGGAATTAATACACGCTTATATGAGTTTAATTTATCTCTTATCATATCTTCTATCTCGCTATTATCTGCGATAAATGATGTTATAGAGTTGTATATAATATTTTTAATACGGTTTTCTGTAACATCAAAATGGATTAAATCTTCTTCATAAAGCTCATCTAAAATTTTATGAGAAATATCTGAATATCTATCTTCATAATTTAAAATAACATCAAATTCTGGTGCTAATTTTCGTTTAATCATAAAAAATAGTTGTCTCTCATCAGCTAAATAAAAATCAATCTGCTCTTCATTATCATCAACAATATCATTAACTCTTTCATCTAACATTATCTCTTGTTTAATACTATTAGTTAAAACTTTTTGTGCTTCAAAAGCTACTGCCTCAACTCCTCTTGTCATGGTTACTACACCACTTTTATTGAGGTCTATGGATATTTTATTTGATATATGCGGTACAACTTTTAATGAAACTTTCATGCTCAATCCTATTTAGAATTTCTGTATTTTACACAAATAAAAGTTAGAGATACATTACTTTTTTACATGCGTTAACATAATTGTTAATTTTGAAGCTTTTTGCGGACTCATTTGTGTAAAAATTTTACCAATTACCTTTGGATTTAAACTACGAAGTATTGAAACAGCTATTGTTGCGTTCATATCAGACAAGATTGAAGCTGCTGCATTAGCTTTCATTTTAGAGTATGTTTTTGCCATTGCGCTCATGGTAGTTGCTTGCATCTGTGCTAATATCTTTTTATTTTTATCTAGCATTTTTTTAGCAGATGCCTCTTTTGTTATAATTAACTTTAATTTTTGATTAATATCTTTTTCCTCTATTTTAATCAACGCTGCTTTCTTTTTTAGTAAATTACTAGTCGCTATTTTAAGAGCACTCAAGGCTTGTTGCTGCTCATCTATTTGATCTAATTGTAATAAAAGTTGATTTTTTCTGTCTTGAAAAATTTTATTGCAATTATAAACTAAAGTGTTGTCAACCGCAAAAATATAGGTTGCTAACATAATTATAAGTAAAAAATATTTCATTATCTTTCTTTTAGGTTATAAGTAAGTATTGCAATTTCATCTAACTCTTTAGCTGCTGCGATTTTTTGTTTTTTTAAAATCTTATCCATTTCTTGAAACTCTAAATACTTAAATTTTTCATACTCAAGTGAAGCATTTTGTAATATCTTTTTTACTTCTTGTAGGTCATGATTAGCGTATGCTAGCCAATCTAACTTGTCTTTAATAATTAATCTTTGATATTGCACTAGCGCTTGATTCGCCAATAGTTGCCTCATTTTACCATGTTTTGAGATATCAATCTCTTTTAAAGCATTATACGCCATTTTTAATGCTTGTTTTGCATTTCTTGCACTAAGAGCAGCCTTTTGAAACATCATTTCACATCTATTTAAATCATTTTTTTTAATTTTTACCAAAGATGTAAAACGTGTTTTCATACTATGGCAACCTTATAGTGTCGTTTCTATCTGGAGATGTTGAAACCATACCTATTTTTGTTTGTGTTATCTGCTCAATAAAATCAAGATATTTTCTAGCTTGAATTGGCAACTCTTCTAAGCTTCTTGCACTTTTTGATTTATCCCAACCCTTTAAAGTTTTATAAATTGGTTTTACATTTTCTAGTTTTAATGGTATATAATCTATTTTCTTTCCATCTAATTCATAAGCGATACAAACTTTAACCTCATCAAAGCCATCTAATACGTCAAGCTTCATGATGCTTAAACTATCACATCCATTTAAACGACTGGCATATTTACATGCAACCGCGTCAAACCAACCACATCTGCGAGGTCGTCCTGTTGTTGTTCCAAACTCATGCCCATTTTTTCTAAGATTATCTCCATCAATATCAAAATCTTCTGTTGGAAAAGGTCCATTGCCTACGCGTGTACAATACGCTTTAACGATTCCTGTGATGTGCCCTATATCTTTTGGATTAATTCCAAGACCAATACATGCACCAGCACTTACTGTTGATGAAGATGTTACAAAAGGATAAGTGCCGTGGTCAATATCAAGCATAGTGCCTTGTGCACCCTCTAAAAGAATTCTTTTACCTTCGTCAAAATATTGCCAAATCAGATAAGTTGTATTTGTTAAAAATGGTAAAAGCTTATCCGCATAGTTTTGTAATTCTATTTTTAAAGAGTTCTCATCTTGTAATTGAATCTTTAGTGCATCAAAAATTGCTTTATTTTGCTTAAAATATTCCATAATTTTTATCACTAATTTATCAACATCTCTTAATTCACCAAGTCTGAAACCTGCACGTGCAATTTTTTCACTATATGCTGGACCAATACCACGTCCTGTTGTTCCAATTGCTTCATTGCCTCTTAAAAGTTCTTTAGCTTTATCTATCTGTATATGAAAATCTAATATCATATGAGCATTTTGACTAATAAATAAACGCCCTTGAAGATTTTCAAATTGCTCCATCTCTTTAATCAATGCTTTTGGTGAAACAACAACACCATTACCAATAATATTTATGGCTCTTGGATTTAATATTCCAGATGGTATAAGATGAAGTGCAATTGTTTTATCATTAACAACTATCGTATGACCAGCATTATGACCCCCTTGGTAACGTGCTACAACATCATATTTTTGTGCTAAAAGATCAACAATTTTTCCTTTTCCTTCATCTCCCCATTGTATCCCAACTATTAAATCTGCTTTCATATTATCTTATCCTTACTCATAGTTTGTATTATTATATCTGTAAAAAGAGCAAAACCAACTGATGTTACTCCATCGCTTTTATATCTCCCACCACTTGCAAAAATATCATTTTTATCTATCATTCTAAAATATAATTCATCATAATATAACATTTTAGCATAATATAGTGGAGATAAAATTACATGTTCGTTTGTTAATTCATGAAAGAGCTCTTTCATTTTTAAAAGTTCTATTTTGATAATATCTGGTACAACATGTAAAAGTTTATCTAAATCTTTTACATGTTGGAGATAAACCAAGCTATTTAGCCACTCTATGTCAAGTGCTAAAAATTTTTCTATATTTATATGTCTAAAGTCATTTAAGGTTAAATCAAACATTTTACATAATTGTATAGGTATTTGCATATTTGATATCTGAATTAGTGGCTTGATATTTAAATTATTAAATATCTCGACTGTACTGCCCATAACACTAAATAAAGAACTATTACCGATAAACTCTGCACCCACTTGATATTGTTCAATAGATGGATATCTAAAAACAGGTTGAATATAAAACCATTTTTTATGTGATGTATTTTTGCCCAATCGCTTATTGATAATACGAACAACATCTAATGTAGAATCAGCACGTAAAGTGATGTTATGATTTTTAGTGTCATTTACACGTATCAATTCCTCATCATTTGGTATGCTTTTGTGTTGATGATATGAAAAAAGTGGGGTTACAATCTCTTCAAAACCATCTTTATATAAAATATCTGACGCTACTTTCTCAATACGTCGCTTTTGTTTAGCTGAAGATAAAAAATAGAGTTTGCTTCCATCTGGAATCTCATGTTCAAAAATCATATATTATTAAATCCTCTTTTATTTAAAAAATTGTTCATTAAAAATGTAGTTGGCAGTACCATCATATTTCCGTCGCCCAAGCTTATCAAGTGCCAATTCTATACAATTTACTACCCAAGCTGCTTCATGAGGCTTAATTAAACCCATTTGATTAATTCTAAAAATCTTATTCTTTAGATGATCTTGTCCGCCAGCTATATTTATTTTGAAGTCGTCTTTTAATATCTTTCGTATCTCGCTTGCATTATTATCATCAATAGTTGTCATAGACTTAGCAGGTTTTGTTGGATAAATATGAAGACCTATTGCCTGAAGTGCCTTAGTATTAGCTCTAGCTCGCAGAGCAGTATCTTTATAAAGTTTCTCAAATCCACCCTCATTTTTAATTTTATTTAAAACTGATCGTAAGCCTATTATAAGAGTTGTTGCGGCCGTGTATGCTGTTGTATTTTGACGCTGCTTTTTAATTTCGGTTGCAAGATTTAAGTAATATCCTTTGCCTTTTCCAATTTTTTGTATTGCATTATTGCTTAAACCTAAAATTGAAAGTCCAGGAGGGAGCATTAAGGCTTTTTGACTTCCTGCAATCAAGCAGTCTATGTTTGTTACATCAATTTTTTCAACGCCAACGGCAGTAATTCCATCAGCTATTATCATAATATTTTTATTTCTTTCTTTTACAGCCGATGCAATTTTTTCAACATGGTGACGCAACCCACCAGCTGATTCACTAATTTGAATAGCAATGGCATCTATATTTGGATTATTTTTCACTACATGCATAACCTCGTCAACTGATGCTGGCGTATTCCATCCATTTTTTATCTCAATATTTGATATATTATGAGCTTGTGCAATTTTACCAAAACGCTCTCCAAATTTTCCAGAATTAATATTTAATAGCGTATTATGGCAAAGATTTGTAACAGCAGCTTCCATAGCTCCTGTTCCAGTTGATGCAATCATAACAATCTCATCCATGTTAAAAAGTTCAAATAAAATCTCACGGGTACGCTTAAAAATCTCTTCAAACTCTGGTGTTCTGTGATGCAAAGTTTCATGTGACATAGCATCTCGTACACTTTGTGGAACTGGAGTTGGTCCTGGTGTAAAAAGTAACATAACTTATCCTACTATAATTGTATAAGGACACTTCTAAAAATCTAGATAGCCTCAGAGGCAGATTGTAGCTGAATTAAGTTTAAAACCTTATTTAGCTACCTCTACTAGCGATTCATCAAGCGCCAATTCGCTATTATTCATAATACCTATTCCTTGCACTAAAATGCGTTGTGCTATCTGTTTTGCTTCTTCAAGTGAGTGCATCTCGTATGAGCCGCATTGATAAATGTTTAATTCTGGAATCTGCACTTGATTTTTTACTCCCAACACATCTTGCATACTTTTAGTCCAAGCATCGGCTACAGTTTTTTCATCAGGTGTTCCAAAAAGACTCATGTAAAATCCTGTTCTACAGCCCATAGGAGAGATATCTATAATTTCAATATCATCACTGTTTAAATGATCTCTCATAAATCCAGCAAAAAGATGCTCTAGCGTATGAATACCACGTGGTGGCATATTTTGCTCAACATTTGGACGCGTAAAACGCAAATCAAAAACTGTTACATCATCTCCACATTTACTTTTCATAGATTTTGCAAAACGCACAGCAGGTGCTATCATTTTTGTATGATCAACTTTAAAACTATCTAATAATGGCATAATATTTCCTTTTAACTGATGTTAAGCAAGAGTGCATAAAATCAGCTTTTAATTTTTTAGAGGTACCCTATAACTATATCAAAATATTGTTAATGGCTAACTTTAAGTGCCAGACCATAATAAATGTCATAATTTACCCAAAGGACAATTTTTATGGTCTGGCACTTATAAAGACACATCTAAAATAATCTTAGCTAATTTTAATGCTTGAAATCTATGAGAAAGTTTTCTTTTTACTTTATTATTTAATTCTCCTAGCGTTTTATCGTATCCATTTGGGATAAATATTGGATCATATCCAAAACCATGCTCACCCTTAATGGTGGCAATCACATCTCCATACATCCATCCATGTGTCGTGTATTCAACACCATTGATAATTAGTGCGATTGCTGCTGTATAATGGGCTTTTGAGCTAGTTATATTTTTTTGTTTTAGTGTTTGGATTAATTTATTTAAATTATCTTTATCAGTTACGCCAACGCCCGCATATCTTGCACTATAAATACCAGGTTTAAAATCTAACTTATTAACGCTAATACCGCTATCATCTGCTAAAATAATTAAATTTTTATCATCTAATTTATTATAAATTGCTCTGGCTTTAATTAGTGCATTTTCTTTAAAAGTTAGCCCATCTTCTATAATTTCAAATGGTTCTAAAATATCGCTATATGGCACGACTTGTATATCTTTATATATCTCTTGTATCTCTTTTATTTTATCTTTGTTTGAAGAGGCTAAAATGAGCTTCATACACTGTTTCCTTAGTTTTAACTTTAAAATTTTATCATGATAATATTGTTTACGACTTACAAACTATTAATATTATACAATTGTACAATTAAATTCTAAAGGTTAAAGATGTTAATAAAAAAAGTTCTTCCTCTTTCTGGAGTATTATCTTTACGTTTTTTGGGACTATTTTTAGTTCTTCCTGTTTTATCTGTTTATGCTATGGATATGCCTGGCTCATCTAAATTTTTAGTCGGTGTGGTTGTTGGTGGTTACGCCTTAACTCAAGCACTTTTTCAGCTACCATTTGGTCTAATGAGTGATAAGATAGGTAGAAAACCAACTCTTGTAATTGGTCTTTTGATATTTTTTATAGGCTCAGTTATCTCCGCTATTAGTACCAATATTGACATGCTTATTGTAGGACGTTTTTTGCAAGGTGCTGGAGCTATTGGCTCAGTTATTGTTGCTATGATTAGTGACTTAGTTGAGGAAAATGTTCGTGGTAAAGCTATGGCTATGATGGGCAGCAGTATCGCGCTTAGTTTTGCTGCAGCTATGATTTTAGGACCAATTATTGGTGGTCATTATGGTGTAAATATTCTTTTTTGGATAGCGGCAATATTGGCTATTTTAGCAATAGGCATGCTTTTTACCAACATACCAAATCCACCGAAAATCAGGCACACATACCATCATCAATCTAAAACATCAGATATCTTAAAAGATTCAAATATCTTTAGCATGATAATAATTGATGGAATGCAAAAAGGTCTTATGACCATGGCGTTTGTTATTATACCTATTATTTTAACAAGCCATGCCTTTGATTGGAGTAAAACAGACCTATGGAAGGCTTATGTTCCTGCTATGGTACTTGGTTTACTTGCAATGGGTCCAGCTGCTATTTTTGGTGAAAAATACAATAAACCAAAACAGATATTTGTTATTTCAATCATACTTTTTATATTTGCATTTTTATTGATGGGTCTAACACATAGTAGCGTATTATTTGTTATTGGTGTTGTTCTTTTCTTTATTGGTTTTAACATGATGGAGCCGTTGGTACAATCTATGATATCAAAATTTGCAAAGGTTCACCAAAGGGGCGCAGCTCTTGGAATTGCAAACTCATTCTCATATTTTATGACATTTATTGGTGCAACCGTCGCTGGTATTGTTTTAGATTATTTTAATCGTGAGGTTTTGGGCGTTGGCACTGCTGTTGTTGCATCGTTATGGTTGCTTTGGACTTTATCAAAGCTTCAAAATCCTACAAAACATTCTCATTTATATTTACCAGAAGATAGTGTTGATATGGATAAATTAAATAATCTTGAAGGTGAGCATATCGCAGAGTGGTATATAAATGATACCGAAAAATTAGTAGTAGTAAAATATGTGACAGATAAAATAGCTGAAGAAGATTTAAAGGCACAAATCTTAAAAGAGGTGTAAATTAAAGGCACCTCTATAAAGACAGCATGATAACTTTAACACTTTTGCCTTTATTTATATCTACATCATCTTCAAATGTTACCATTAATGCACTACCTTGAAGTAAATTTGTTAAGATTGCTGATGTTCCTGATTTTTTACCATTAAAATCAACCATATATTTTCCATCTCCTAGTGTTATATTACAGGCTGTGAATTCTGTCTTTTTAGATTTTTTAATGAATGGCTCTTTCAAAATTGCGTCAATTAAGACTAAATTATCATTTTGAAGCTGTAGCCTTCTAACAAGTGTTACAGCATAAAGCCAAGCTGTAACAGTACTAGAATAAGCAAAACCTGGTAAAGAGATAATAAATTTATTATCTTTTGTTGCTAAAAGTATATGCTGACCTGGTTTTATTTTAACACCTTTAAAAATAATCTCAGCTCCAAGTGCTGGCACTATATCCTTAACAAAATCATAATCGCCAACGCTCACTCCTCCTGTTGTTATTATAATATCAGCTACATGTAAAGCATTATTAAAACTATTTATGATAGAGTTTTTATCATCTTTAACAACACCTAACTGTTTAACATCTGCACCAGCTAACCTCATCATAGCCTCTATGGTATAGTTATTTGAGCTTCTGATTTGTGTTGAAGTTGTGGCATCTTCTGCGATATCTAAAATTTCGCTACCAGTTGAGAGAACTGCAACTTTTGGTTTTACAACAACTTTTATCATGACACGATTTAATCCAGCTAAAACACCTATCTCAACAAAAGACAGCTTCGTACATTTTTTGATTAAAATATCACCAGCACTATAGCTCTCTCCAATTTTTCGTACATTTGCACCTTTTATAACTTTTTTATTTATAGTTATCTCATCATTTTGAACTTCTACATTTTCTATTTGAATAAGCGTATCCGCACCATTTGGCATTTTTGAGCCTGTAAAAGTTTTAATGCAATAACCGTGTGTCACATTTTGTAAAAGTTCACTGCCTGCTGGATTATCGCCTAGCATCTTGATTGTACCGTTTTTTTGGTCATCTGCTTTAATGGCATATCCATCCATAGCAGATGTTTCAAATTCAGGTGATGAGAATTGTGCCACAATATCCTCAGCTAAAATTCGCCCTAAGGCATCAGATAAAAAAATCTTTTCCCAGCCCATAGGCTTTACATGTAAAGCGTTTAATAATTTTTGCGATTGTTCGTATGAAATAAATGTCATATTTTTTTTCCTAAAATTCCACTTCCAGTTATTGGCGTAGATCTATCTTTTGCATAAATTCTTTTAGAGTCAACTACGTCATACTTCCATATAGGCGCACTAGCCTTAAAATCTTCTACAAATTCATCTATCAACTTTAATGCCACAGCTCTTTTTGGTGAAAAAACTGCTGCGATATATGATGAAGTATGAATTTTAACATCCCCACGTGAATGTGCCATTTTAATCTTTGCACTCTTGCTTTTTGCACTTTTTTGCCAAGAATCAAACCAGTTTTGTAAAATTGGCTCATAAATATCAAAACTAAGAGCTTCTATACCATTTTCATCGCGTACAATGCCAACAAAAGAGATATATGCACCATAATTATTTTGTAACTCTTCTTTATACCATCTTAATAAAATAGATGACACATCAAGTGAGCCATTATACAACTCTAACATCTTAACCACCGCAAACAGGAGGTAAAAGCGAAATTTTATCACCATCTTTTAATGCAATATCAAGAGAAGAAACCAAAGTATTATTAACAGCTACTGCACTAATATCAAGCCACTGTTTTAACTCTTCATCAAGTTGAAGTATATCAGATACCTCTTGTAGCGTATTTGCTTTTAACTCTAAATTATCTTTTTGTATAGGACCTAAAAATTCAATATAAACCATGATCTCTACCTTTTTTAAGTAATTATAGCAAAAAATATATGTATAATTCCAAAAAAGGTTGAATTTTGATTTTTGGAAGAATAGAGTATCTTAATTTATTGCCTTTTCATGTATTTATGAAAAGATTTAACCGATCTTTACATAAAAATATGATGACAAGATACAAAAAAGATATTCCCACCATTATAAACAGTAGATTTGAAACAAAAAGAGTTGACGCTGCTTTCATTTCAAGCATAAAAGCTAAAAAATATAAAAAATCAAAACTAGGTATAATTGCTAAAAAAGAGGTATTAAGCGTTTTAGTAATTCCAAACAGTAGCAATAAGGAAGATGCTGCTTCAGCATCTTCAAACGCCTTAGCAAAAATTCTTAAAATAGATGGGGAAGTTATAATAGGAGATAGGGCATTAAAATACTATCTTACGCATAAAAATTATATAGATTTAGCACAAGAATGGCATAAAAAATATAATCTTCCTTTTGTTTTTGCTATTCTTTGTTATCACAACAAAGGCATGAAGATAAAAAAAATTGAGGAAAAATTTTTAAAAGCAGATATAAAAATTCCGAGATATATCTTAAAAAATGCTTCGCAAAAAACTACTATAAGCGAAACTGATGTTTTAAATTACCTTACAAAAATTTCTTATCATATAGACACAAAGGCATTACGCGGTTTTAAAAAATTTTTAAATATGCTATAATCATTTTATGAAAAAAATAACTGTTTTTATATTAATTTTAAACACTTTTATATATGCCGTAATGCCAATAACTCCCATACCTTTGCATGTAAAGGTAAATAAACAAAAAGCGCTTTTGGGTGAGAAGTTGTTTATGGATCCTATACTATCAAGCGATAAAACAGTATCCTGTCTTAGTTGCCACAATATTTTTACAGCAGGTGGTGCAGATAAAAGAAAATTTTCTTTAGGCGTTAGAAGACAAGAAGATAATATCCATTCTCCAACAGTTTTAAATGCTGTTTATAATTTTAAGCAGTTTTACAACGGTAGAGCAAACAATCTAACCGAGCAGATAAATGGATCCCTCCACAATCCTATAGAGATGAATATGACAAATTCACTTATTGAAAAAAGATTAAATAATAGCAAGTATTATAAAAAACTTTTTTTAAAAGTATATAAAACAAAATATATAACATATAAAGATGTAATAAATGCTATAGTTACCTTCGAAGATGCCCTAACAACACCGAACTGTAAATTTGATAGATATTTAAGAGGAAAAACAAAACTAAATAAACAAGAGATGAGTGGATACAGAGATTTTAAAGAGCTAGGCTGTATTACATGTCATAATGGTGTAAATATAGGTGGCAACATGATGCAAAAAAGCGGAATCTTTCATGCCATGATTAATCATCAAAAATATCCTGATCTCTACTCTATTACAAAAAATTTAAAATTTAAAAATGTATTTAAAGTACCAACTCTTAGAAATGTTGCGCTAAGAGCTCCCTATTTTCATAATGGCTCTGCCGCTACGCTTGGTATTGCTGTAAAGAGAATGGGCTACTATCAATTAGGCACAATTTTATCTCAAAAACAAATTACAGATATAGTTTTGTTTTTAAAAACTCTTACAGGACAAACACCCACAATACTGGATAGTTCAAAATGAAATTTTCAAAAAGCATAGTTGCTATTTTAATTAGTTTAATAATAATTATTTATATTATAATATCATTTTATTTATACCAAAAAAACATGCAAAAAAAACATACTATTTTTGTTGCAACCATAAATAAACTTATACATGATAATTTAAGAGTAAACTATGATATTTTATCAACTTCTATTTTTGCATATAACAATGAAGATATCATAGCTAAAAATACAAAAGCTTTAAAACAACAATATAATAAATTGAAAAATTTAGACAGCCTAAAAAGGAAGCACTGTCAGACTCTAAAAATTTCAATTAATAATTTAGGTGAATTAATAGATAATAAAATAACTAATATTACCTATTTTTTAATCTTAAATGCAAACATAAAGAACTCTTTTATTTTTTTACTAAATTATAGACATAAAAGTCATGACTACTTTAAACAAAGTAATAATATTAATAAACAAATCAACTCAATTTTAAATAATTTTTCTTATATAAGAAAAACTCAAGATATAAATCATCTTGATATCATAAAGCTCCTTCTATCATCGAAAAAATTAGATAAAAAACAGTTAGCTTATATCTCTTTATTTAATCTTCATGCTAAATATATTAAAAATCATATAAATATATTTTTTCAAACTCTAGATTTGGTAACAAATAATAAACTACATAAATATATTATAAAAATAAATAATCAGTTTAATGCACTTACAAAACGCGATGATATGCGATTAAATAGACAAACATTTTTTGTTATTATCATAATAATTATTGGTGCACTGTTTATTATCTTCTTGACTCTTAGGTTAAATAAAGAAAATGATAAATTAAAAAAAGCTGAACGCAAGCTTGTTTATCAAGCTTCACATGATAGCTTAACTAAAATATTAAATAGAGTTTCTTTTGAAAATATACTTAAGACAGATAAAGATTTTTTATTGTTATTAATAGATATAAATGGGTTTAAACATATCAATGATTTTTATGGCACTGATATAGGAAATTTAGTTTTACAAGAGTTTGCATTATTTATACAAATAAAGACTTTAGAGCAGTACGATGCATTATACTATCGTACTGGTGGTGATATTTTTGCGATTCTTCTTTCAAATGTTACTATACAAAATGCTTTTAAAATAGCGCAAGACCTCTCAAATATTATCTCGTCACATAACTTTTGTATAAACAATCTTGATATCTCTATAAGTGTAAAAATTGCTATAAACAATATAAGACCTCTTATGGAAAATGCTGATATGGGACTAAAAAGGATAAAATCACAAAATAAAGAAAATATAATTATCTTTAATGAAAAACTAGAATTAAAAAAGGAGATAAAAGCAAATCTTGATATTGTAAATTTGGTAAAGCATGCTATACAAAATAAAAAAGTTATCGCTTATTTTCAACCGATATTAAATATAAAATCACAAAAAATAGAAAAATATGAAGCTCTTGTGAGAATTATAAAAGAGGATGGTTCGATTTTGCCACCAATGGCTTTTTTGCCAACTATTGAAAATACACAGTTGTATTATAAAATAACTGAAATTATGATAACAAAGATACTAAAAATTGCAAAAATAAATAAACAATATAGATTTTCTTTAAATCTATCTATGCGAGATATAACTAATGAAAAATTGATGACAATGCTTTTTTACAAATTAGAACAACACAAGCTTGATAATGCAAATATTGATATAGAATTACTTGAGACACAAGAATTGTATGATATATCAAAAGTTAAGGATTTTATAATTAGAGCCCATGAGCTTGATTGCCGTATTTTAATTGATGATTTTGGAACAGGATATTCAAATTTTGCATATTTAAGCGAGCTTGATGTTGATGTGCTTAAGATTGATGCCTCAATCATAAAAAATATACTAACAAATAATAAAATGATGAAAACACTGATAAGCATAAAACAGTTTGCCACTGCACTTAATATTCAAACAGTAGCTGAATTTGTTGATAATCAAAAAGTCTTAGATGAAATTCAAAAAATTGGCATAGACTATGCACAGGGGTATCTTATAGGAAAACCTACCCCCCCCCCCCCGAATTACTTAATGGGGTATCTCTAAAAACATTGTAAAATATATCCATTTGAAATTTTAGTAAAATTATATTTATACTGACCATCTAGCTGTACTACAATTCTATAATATCCTTGATGATTTCCTATACTTACAAGCTTAAAGATACCTTTTTTTATTCTTTTTTGAAAGCTTAAAAAATCACTCACATGTTTAAAATCTAAAACAATTCTATATGGATCAATCATCATAAAATGTCTAATATTTATATCTTTTGTTTTAATTTTTATATTTTCTTTAGCAATATACAAAGTAACTAAGTTATTGAACTTAATAATTTTAGCTTTTTTATCTTGTATTATAACCTCATGACTTGCCTGATAGGTTTGAGATATAAATAGTGGTATATGCCAATTTATACTATTTGTAAGACTTATACTTTTTGCACCAATTGAACCATCAATATTTATAAATTGTACAGTTATTTTTTTTAAAATTCTAGCACTTGAAGGCAGAGAGATAGAGGCTATATTTAATGGAATATAAGATTTAATCTTATTTGAAGTAATATTTATCTGATGTACTTTCGTTGATGGAAAAAATGGGTTTTGTCTTGCCAAAAGCAATACAGATGATATTAATAATAATATGATAATTTTTTTATACATACAAATCCTTCAAGTAGCAGTTAGGTGCCTGACCAGAATAAATGTCATACTTCATGCTCTAAGAAAATAGTGCTAGTTCTAGCCAGATTTTTGCAGGACTAACTGATTAATCCAAAAAAATCTAACGACGAAATAGGGCTATTTTCTTATCGCCCTTTGGGAAGCACAAAAGTAGACTTACTGCTTCGTTAAAAATTCTTAGATTAACTAGTTAGTCTTTCAAATTTTTGCCTCACATTAAACCTACTTTTGTACTTCTGAAGTATGACATTTATTCTGGTCAGGCACTTATCTCTTTTAATTGAAAATATACTTTTTGCTCTTGTGCATTATCTGCTTTTAATATCCTAATCTCTTTTTGTAAATTATTGCTATAAATATTTAAATCCATAAGCACTCGCCATGAGTTATCTCCAAAAAGTAATGTACCTATATATATACCTACTATAATTATTATAATTAAAGCAGTTAAAAAAAACTTTGACGATATGCCAAAATATCTTTGTGTAAATGATTCCTTATTCTTTATTCCTTGATATAATTCATTCATCATTTATCACTACATTATGCTTTAAAGAGCTTTTTCCCTATATATTCACTATAAACAATCTCGTTTTCTATCTCTAATAAGCGATTATACTTTGCAATTCTTTCACTTCTTGCAGTTGAGCCTGTTTTTATCTCTGCACAATTAAGTGCTACTGCAAAATCAGCAATAAAAGTATCCTCACTCTCTCCTGAACGATGGCTCATGACACATTTGTAGCCATTTCTTTGTGCTAGGCGAACCGTAAGCATGGTTTCACTAACTGTTCCTATCTGATTTGGTTTTATTAAAATTGCATTTGCAATATTTTTAAGAATTCCTTCATTTAAAATATTTGCATTTGTGACAAACAGATCATCTCCAACAATTTGAATCTTTTTAGCTAATTTTTTAGTTAATATATCCCAGCCTTCCCAATCATCTTCACTTAAACCATCTTCTAAAGAGATAATAGGATATTTTTCACATAATACCTCATAATACTCGACTAACTCTTGTGAAGATAATGTTTTATTTTCAGATTCAAGACGATATCCACCCTCTACTACCAATTCAGAGGCTGCAACATCAAGCGCAATGGCTATTTCATCTCCAGCTTTATAACCAGCCTTGATGATGGCCTCAATAATCATCTGTATAGGTTCTTCATTTGAGCTAAGATTTGGTGCAAAACCGCCTTCATCACCTAAAGAAGTGCTGTGATTTTTCTCTTTTAAAATAATTTTTAAATTATGATAAACTTCTGATGAAGCACGTAAGGCAGTTGAAAAATCATCAAAACCAAGTGGCACAATCATATATTCTTGAAAATCTACTGAATTATTGGCATGACTTCCGCCGTTTATAATATTTAGCATAGGTGTTGGCATAACCATGGCGTTAGCACCACCTAAATAACGATACAATGGAGTATTAATACTTTTAGCTGCTGTGCGTGCTATTGCCATTGAAACACTAAGAACTGCATTTGCTCCTAAATTAATATAGTTATCGCTACCATCTAACTCTTTCATAGTAGCATCAACAATAGCTTGATTATATGGGCTCATGCCAATTAATACACCTGCTATATCATCATTGACATTTTTTATCGCTTTTAAAACTCCTTTGCCCAAGTAGCGTTCTTTTTCGTTATCACGAAGCTCAAACGCTTCACGCTTACCAGTACTTGCACCACTTGGTACAATCGCACTTGCCACCGTACCGTCACTAAGCGTAACTGTAGCTTTTACCGTAGGATTTCCGCGTGAATCCAAGACCTCTGTTGCTGTGATATTTTCTATAAATATCATACATCTGCCTTATTAATTTCAGATACATCCATAATCATTAAGTTTGTTAGCCCCATAGCTTCTTTTACTTTTATCTCTATCTCGTTTGCCAATTCTGGTTCATCTTTGAATTTTTGCTTAACATTCTCGCGACCCTGACCTAATTTAATATCTTCATACGAAAACCAAGCACCACTTTTATCTATAATATCTAATTTTACACCATAATCGACTAATTCACCTTCTTTGGATATCCCTTCGCCAAACATAATATCAAACTCTGCTTGACGAAACGGAGGAGCTACTTTATTTTTAATAACTTTTGCTCTAACGCGATTTCCAATTTGACTATCACCTTGCTTTATAGATGCGATACGCCTTATATCAATACGCACTGATGCATAAAATTTTAGTGCATTTCCACCTGTTGTTGTTTCAGGTGAACCATAGCCCATCATTCCAATTTTCATGCGTATCTGATTTATAAAAATAACAGTACAATTCATTTTACTAAGTACGCCAGTTAGCTTTCTGAGTGCTTTTGACATTAAGCGAGCTTGGACACCAACGTTTTGATCAGACATTTCACCCTCAATTTCTGATTTTGGGGTCAGTGCTGCTACTGAATCAATAACTATCAAGTCAACTGCTCCACTTCTAGCTATTGTCTCAACAACGTCGAGTGCTTGTTCTCCATAATCTGGTTGTGATACTAAAAGGTTATCAACATCAACTCCCAAATTTTTAGCATAAATCACATCCAGAGCATGTTCTGCGTCAATAAAAGCACATACTCCATTATCCTTTTGACACTCTGCTGTAATTTGAAGAGCTAAAGTAGTTTTTCCAGAACTCTCAGGTCCATATATTTCAACAACACGACCTTGTGGAACGCCACCAATACCAAGGGCTAAATCAAGCCCTAAAGAACCGGTACTAATTGACTTCAAGGGTTCTATATCCTTATCGCCCAGCCTCATTAAGGTGCCTTTACCAAAAGCCTTATCTATCTGTTTTAATGCCAAATCTAATGATTTTTGTTTTTTGTCATCCATATGAAATCACCTATTTTTTTATATTATAACTTATTTTTTGATAGCAAGCTACAAATTTATTGTGATATTTTAACATTATTTAGCTAAAATTAAAGAAAAGAAAAAAATGGATGCAGATGAAAGAGATACTAATTGCACATTCGCCTGATGCTGATGATATTTTTATGTATTATGCTATTAAATTTGGATGGATTGGTATTAAGGATACAAAATTTATAAATATATCCAAAGACATACAAACGCTAAATGAAGATGCTTTAAGAGGTGTTTATGATATTGTTGCAATTAGTTTTGGACTTTATCCAACAATAAAAGATGAATATGCTCTTTTAAAAACTGCTGTTAGTTTTGGCGATGGCTATGGACCAAAATTAATTAAACGAAAAAATACAAAATTAAAAAAATATTTTACCGTGGCACTAAGTGGAAAACATACTACAAACGCCATGTTGTTTCGTATAGCATATCCTAATGCAAAAATTATTTACATGAATTTTTTGGAGATTGAAAACGCTGTCAAAGATGGCAAGGTTGATACTGGAGTTTTAATTCATGAAAGTATTTTAACTTTTAGTAGTGAACTTGAAGTTGAAAGAGAAATTTGGGATATTTGGCTAGAGCTAGCAAAAGAGGAACTCCCTTTACCGCTCGGTGGCATGGCACTTCGTCGCTCATTGCCATTAAATAGAGCCATAGAATATGAACAACTGTTAACACAGGCTGTAAAAATAGGCAGAAAATACAAAAAGAGACTCTGTGATATGTTAATTCAAAGAGATTTGGTACGTGTTGATGATAAAATACTAGATAAATATCTTGAACTTTATGCTAATGATGAATCTATTACATTAAATGAAAGACAAATAAAAGCAATTGACAAACTATACGAGATAGGTTTTAATTACAACTTTTATGATAAAGCAATTAAAATAAAAAACTATATGATACCCTCGCAATATCAAAATTTAAGAGAGTCATAAATGGATGCACAATTAATATCTCTTGGAGTTCATACTTTTAAAGTAGCATTACTGCTGTCTTTACCTGGATTATTAGCTGGCATGCTTATAGGTTTAGCAGTTAGTATATTTCAAGCAACAACGCAGATAAATGAGATGACGCTTAGCTTTATCCCAAAAATTCTTGGAGTTGTACTTGTTATTATTGTAACTATGCCTTGGATGTTAAATGTTATACGAGATTTTGGTGTTCATGTTTTTAATATGATACCTACTTTTGTACACTAAACTAACCATAAATGAAGATTAAAAAAATTAATTTTAAAAAATTTAGCTCTATAAAAATTGGCAATATACAAGATGTTGTCATGATAGATGATATTTCTTACCCACAAAATCATTATCTCTTAGGATTGGCAAACAATGTATTAATTAGTAATAATCCCCCACCACTTATGATGCTTAGTAAAAAATTTGATTATATAAAAATACAAAACAATAAACTTATAATTGGATGTGCGACACCTAGCGGAAAAATTATCTCGTTTTGTAAAAAAAATAATATTACAAATCTTGAATTTTTATCTCACCTACCTGGAACGCTTGGCGGAATTATCAAGATGAATGCCGGATTAAAAGAGTTTGAGATATTTAATCATCTCCTTAGCATCTTCACATGTAAAGGTGAAATCTTTAAAGAAAATATTACTTATGGGTATAGATTTACAGATATACAAGATGTCATATTTGAAGCTAGATTTGAGTTAAAATACGGTTTTGACACAAAAAAAATAGATATATTTAAAAAAATGCGTCTAAATCAACCAAAAGAATCGAGTGCTGGTAGCTGTTTTAAAAATCCACATGGTGATTATGCTGGCAGACTTATAGAAACTGTTGGCCTAAAGGGCATGCGTATAGGTAACATGCAATTTAGCAACAAACATGCAAATTTTCTTATAAATTGTAATAATGGTACATTTGAAGATGCTATGCAATTAATTAAATTGGTAGAACAAAAAGTTCAAGACCAATTTGATATAAAATTACAACGTGAAATTATTATAATAAATAAATAATCTTTAAAATTTAAACATCAACCCTGTAAAAATGCCTGAAAATGTTAAATTTGTTTTAACATCACTGCTGCTTTCATCTATCTTAATATGCTCTGATCTGTAACCTACTTCGATTGCTGGCTCAATAACAGGAACTGAGGTAAAAATATATGAAATCTTAGCACTATAATCTGAGATAGTTGAATGCCCATCTGCTACATATTTTCCAATACCAATAATGGCTAGATTTGTATCTGGAATTGATATTTTCAAACGTCCATAAAGCATAGGAATTGCAAGTGTTTTGTTAGTTGTATAACCAGCAAAAGAGGCTACAGGAGCTACGCTATAGCTACCTTGAAGTACTTTAAAATCAATACCCAAATCAATAGTCGTAAAAAATCTATTATCTAAAAGATTGTAATATGGGATAATATCATACTGATTTAATTTCAATGTACTTGTGGTTGTGCCTGCTCCTATCTTGATAGTACTACCCCACTGTCCATATGGACTACCGTTAGCTTTTATTTGTGAATACTCTAGACGAATGTTTGGAATTAAAAATATAGGCTGCTTGATGGATAACCATATATAAGGCAGGGTTTGCTCTTTTTTCTTTAGTGTATCATGCCCAATAAGTCCTGAACCATTATTATATGTTGCAGTTGCCTTTGGTGCTTGCATCCAAGCAGCAACACCTACTTTAATGTTAAGCATACTTGCATTTAAAATCGAAGTAAATAGAGTGAATATAAAAATTAAAATAGTTATTTTTTTCATAGTAAGCCTTTATTTTAGAGGTATCCCTTAGATGAAAACCCTTTAAAAAGCAATTAACTTCTTAAAGGATTAAGAGTTGTAAAAAATATTATTTAACAGCAGCTAGAGCAGAATCATAATCTGGCTCTTGTGTAATTTCTGGACATATCTCTTTATAAATAACGATACCTTTTTCATCAACTGCAAAAATAGCACGACAAGTCACACCAGCTAATGCACCATCAGCTATTAAAACACCATAAGCATTAGCAAAATCTTTATTTCTAAAATCAGATGCAACGGTTAGGTTTTTTATGCCCTCAGTTGAGCAAAAACGACTAGCTGCAAATGGTAAATCCATAGACACAACAGTTAAATCAACATCTTTTATTTCAGATGCTTTTGCGTTAAAATTTCTAGTTTCAGTAGCACATACATCAGTATCAAGAGAAGGAACTACAACAATTAGTTGTTTTTTACCTTGCGCTCCTCCAACTATTTTATCCGCTAAACCATCAGAATTTGTTACCACAATTTCAGGTGCTATATCACCAACTTTTACTTCACTTCCAGCTAAATTAACTGTATTGCCTTTTAATTTTGTTGTTGCCATTATTTATTTCCTTTAAATTTAATAGTAAAAGTTTACTTAAATTTAATAGATTTTGTCTTAATTTGTTAATAAGTATTTTCGTTTAATAATTTTTTAAATTAAGTACCTCTTTATTTATGGTCTCTTACTTATTACAATTTACTTCTTGAGGCAACCGCAACATCTTCTAAATTTGTAAACATTTTTAAATGATACATATCCACCGCGATTCGGCCTATCATAGCAGCGTTATCAGAACAATACTCTAAATCAGCCAATAAAAGTGTACAATTATAAGGAGTTAAAATCTTCTTTATCTCTTTACGTAGATAAAAATTTGCACTAGCACCTCCAACTATTGCAAATTTTATAGGCGGATTTGATTTAAAATATTTTTTCAATTTTTGAGTTAAATGTTTTACGGCTATATGTTCAAATGAAGCAGCTATATCTTTATAGTCCTCTTTTTTTGCATTTAAAATAGCTAATCTAACAGCATTTTTGAGTCCAGAATAACTAAAAGAGATAAGAGGAGATTGATGCAAGGGAACTGTGAAATTGTATCTTTTTACATCACCATTTTGTGCTAATTTTTCTATTTTTACCCCTCCTGGATAGCCTAATCCCATCATTTTTGCTACTTTATCAAAACTTTCACCAAAACTATCATCCATACTTTTAGCCACTACTTTCATATCTATTAAGTTCTTTGCTTCTATCACCTGAGTATGTCCGCCAGAAACTAACAAAACAGTTAATGGAAACTGGCTAGATTTGCGTATAAAAAGTGAATAAATATGTCCTTTTAAATGATTGACTGAGATAATTGGAATATTTAAAGCGATACTAATCGCCTTTGCCATCATCACACCTTCAACAAGAGTAATGGCAAGACCAGGCGTTGACGTAACTGCTACTGCTTTTAGTTGCTTAAAATAAGGCTTACAAGAGTTTAAAATTTTAGGAAGTGCGGTTGCATGAAGTCTTGAGGCAAGTTCTGGAACAACACCACCATATATAGAATGCTCAAGCTCTTGAGATATCTTTTTATGAAGAATTAATTCACATGTGTTTATTTTGGTAATTGCAACTGCACTATCATCGCAAGAGCTCTCAATTGATAAAATCATATTTTACCAAAACAGTAAGTAGTTTACAAATACTAAAACGAGCAATTTGATAAGTGAAATAGTGACTATACCTATAATATTTCCTATTTGACAAGAGGAACAATTTTTATACTGTTTTGCTTCATATTGTGCATAAAAAAAGTAGATTATAATCAAAATAAACAACACAATCATTGAGAAATTTTCTGCAACATTTAAGAGATGGACTAAATTTTTATTAAGAAGAAACTTTGCAAAAGCTCCTATTAGAGTTATTGCAAACAGATATTTAAAAAAGTGTATAAGCTTATCTTTTTTAAAAACTGTTGGACATCCATTGTTTGTAATTGCATTTGTACCATACTGTAACTTTGAATCTAAAAGTGCTGTTTCTTGTTTGTTTAGTCTAACTCGAAAATTTGCACCAAACATATAATCTAATTTTCTTTGTAAAGTAATTGCAAAATCACCATCTGCATCTAAGAAATGCTGATTTTCATTTCTATCTTCATACATAATAGTTATCTCTTTATATCTTTTGGTTTTTGCACTTAATCCTGGAAAATATGCTGTCATTTCAATTGGCGTTACAGTACCGCTTTGCTTAATCATTTTTGGGTTTATAAGTTCTAAAAAATCTGCTTTATCTTGCTTTATGACGATTACATTTAATGATGAGCCTATCTGAAAAGCTGTTAGTGCGTTTAAGCCATTGGCTTTAATCGTATCTTTTAAATCCTGTACCAACTCGTCTAAACTTTTATCAAATTTTCTAACATTTGCACCAAATTCCAGACTAGGTGTTGTCGGATATGTTGTTATTTGTCGAATCATCTATTTTCTTCTTTTAAAAAGCAATGTCATATCATCTCCACAAAATGTCTAACCTCTTTATCTATCTCAAATATCTCATCAAGCGAATTTGGCTCATCTTTAAACTTTTCAAATGCTTTAATGATATCTTTTGAGATATCTAAAAATCTACTTTTTTTAGATATAAATTTTTTAATTGCAGCCTCATTTGCAGCATTTACTACTACTCCTAATCTTGGCTTTGTTAAAAGTTCATCTTTTATCTGCCACACGGCATATCTTGATGTATCAATGGCTTTAAACTCAAGTGTTGCAATTTTTATCAAGTCAATAGGTTCTAAAATTCGCTCTTTAACTTTGCCCATTATAGCATATGAAATAGGAAGTTGCATTGAAGTATTTGCAAGATGTGCTGTTGTTGAACCATCTTTAAAATTTATAAGTGCATGAATTACAGATTTTGTCTCAATAATAGCATCATATCTACCCTCTTTAAAAAGCCATCTCGCTTCTAATAATTCAAACATTTTGTTTACCATAGTAGCGCTATCTATTGTAATTTTTTCCCCCATAGACCAATTTGGATGTTTTTGCGTATCTTGCAGGGTTGCATCTGACAAATCTTTTATATTCCAATCACGAAATGCACCACCACTAGCAGTAATTGTCATGCTGTGTATCTCTTTATTTTGTAAAAGATACCAAAGTCCGAAATGCTCACTATCTATTGGCTGAATTTTAGAAGTATCCACAAATGCTCCAGCAGCCACTAAACTTTCTTTATTTGCAAGTGCTACACGCTTACCACACTCAATAGCTTTTAAGGTTGGACGAAGTCCTAAAAAACCGACAAGTGCGTTTATAACTAGTTTGGTATTAGACTCTTCGATGACACGTAAAATAGCATCTTCACCATAAAGTACATTTTTATGCCTTACATGTAAGATGTCTTGCTTTAAGGCAACTACCACAACCCTTGGGTGATGCAATGCTATTTGCTCATTTAATAATTTAATATTTCTCCCAGCAACCAAAACATCTACATGCAAATGAAATCGCTTAACAATCGCTAGCGTATTTACGCCGATTGAACCTGTTGAGCCTAATAAAATCATCTACACTATTGCGTGTAAAAATACAAACATGACAATAGATCCAAAAAGGTATCCATCAACTCTATCTAGCATTCCACCATGTCCTGGTAAAATCGAACCACTATCTTTTACGTCTGCTTGACGTTTAAGATAGCTTTCAAAAAGGTCACCAAACACTGATGAAAAAGAGACAAAAAATGAGATAATAACAGCTTTATAAATATCAACAATACCCAAACCAAACGAAAAGCCAACCAACGTGGCTATCAAAATACCACCGATTACGCCCTCTAGTGTTTTATTTGGACTTGTTTTACAAAAACTCTTTTGACCAAAACTCTTTCCTACTAAATACGCACCAACATCTGTAGATGCCACGACAACAACAAGCCAAAGAAGTGCAGTTCGATTATATTGTTGATAAAGAGTTAGAAAAAATAGCATACCCGCAGTCGGATAAATAAAAGGTAAAAAGTTTTTCATGGATATTTTTGGGTTATACGCAACCACGCCAAAGAAAATTACGCCAGCTAACATAAATAAATCATTACCATGTGGATAAAAGTATGCCAATATCCATAAAAATATGGCATAAAAAAACATGGAATCTTTTTTGATACCAAATAAATCATTTGCTTCTTTAAATGCTAAAATATAAACAATACCAAGCACTAACCAAACAAGAAAAAAACTATTTAAAAACCAAACAGCCCAAACAGCTAAAATTAACCAAATTCCAACCAACCATCTATCTAAATCATTGCTAAATTTATCTTTTAATGCCATAAAAAATCCTAAATTTTTGATATTGTACCCTATCAAACTTTAATATCAAGATGATGAACTTGAACCTTCTCATCTTCTTTATCATTATTTTGTTTTTTAAAAGAGCGTTTTCTCTCCTCGTCACGCTCTTGTTTTTGGTGTTCTTTATTAGCATCTATTTTTTGATTTTCTTCTGCTGGACGAACTTTTTGTATCTCTGTTTTTTCTTTAGCGCTATCAATAGCTGATACAAAATTTTGCTCATCAATACGATTTAAAAAGGATGTCATCTTAGTAGATGCTGCTGGCGTTTGCTGATTTACATAAATCGCATTTCCAATTGGACCTAAAGCCATGATTTCTCCTTAATATTATCTTGTGTCGACTTCTATCGTTTTGTATCTATTATAAAGTACATGTGCACCTTCTTGGACTTTTACCTCACGCCTTGGTGTATAATCGACCAGATAGCGTCCTTTATCAAATGTAGAAAATTGTACACACAACTTAGAAGCTTCATAAATTATATTTTGTGGCAAAGCTTGCTTATCTGTTGAGATAATCACATGCGCTGAAGGGGTATCTTTTAGATGAATCCAAATATCTCTCGCTCTTGCTCTTTTTAAGAGCTTAATATTGCCTTTTTCATTTTTACCCATTGACACTTTATATCCGCCAATAAAAAATTGCTCAATAGACTCATCTTGTTTAATCTTCTTTGCCTCTCTTTTTGGCGGAAACAAAAGTTCTAATTCTGAAATCTCTTTAACGTTTTCTACTGTTTGTAAAAAATGCTTTACAAATTTTATCTTTTGCTCTAGTGATGTACGCTCTATATAAAGATTTTTTGCTTTTTGCTTTTGCTTTTTAGATAATTTGAAAAAATACTTAGATATATCTGATGCTAATGCAAACACCTCATCTAATTTAATGACTATCTCTTTGTCATCATAATCTTTTACATGTAAAACTTTTTCATACGGTTTAATTAAGTGAAGATTAGATAATACCAAATTACCCAAATGTTCATTATTTTTGGCATTTTTTAATAGCTGTTGTTCATCTTGTATATTTTCATAAATCTTTTGAAGTTTTATCAATTTTTTTTGTAAAAATATGGTTTTTTGTCTTTTTAAACATTCAACTTTTATTTTATTATTTTCTTTGCACGTATCTTTTAAAAATAGTTCTATATTGGATATTGGGTACTCTTTTGCTACAAAATTTGCTTTTGGTGGCAACAGTAAATTTTGACCAACCCTAATCTCTCTAAATGATGAAAAAATATCTATATGACGAAGTGCTTCTAAAATAATCTCATCTTCATCTAAAATAATTATATTTGTATATTTACCAGTAAATTCAAACTGCAGATACGTTTTAATCTCTTTATAGGTATCTTTAATAACAGTTGTAAATCTAAGTAATTTATCATCATTTACCAAAGACACGTCAAGAACATGACATCTGTTAAATCTTTTTGATAAGATGATATCAAATGGAGCGTTATAGACCTTGGAGCGAATATATTTATCGCACTTATAAATGGCACTATTGTTGCGCTCCATATCAAAATAGATATCATCATCTTTATCAAATACAATCTTTACAACCATGTCAGAAATACGATAGATAGCACTAATTTTGGAAAATTCATTAAAATATTTTACAAGTTGTTTTAAATGTGAAAGTTTCATAAGAGTATTTTAGCCTAGTTTTATGTATAATTACGAAAAAGCATGAAAAATAATATAAAAATACTTTTAACGTTCTTACTCTCTTGTTTGCTTTATGCGCAAGACACCATAGTTTTAAAACCAATGTCCATTACATCAACTTTAATCAAAACCAATGAACTAAGAACAACCGATGCAGTTGAGATATATAGCGCCAAAGATATCAAAAAAGCACATGTACAAAATCTTTACCAATTTTTAAATGAACAAACTTCAATTATCACTATGCCAAATAGTGGCAATGCGTTTGCACAATCTTTAGATATACATGGTTATGGACTCACTAACGGATATCAAAATATTGTAATTATGATAAATGGTGTGAAAATAAACAATATCGACAGCGTGCCGGTAATGCTCTCCACTATCGCTGTTAATTCTATTAGTCGCATAGAGATTATAAAATCAAGTGGAATTGTAACCGCTGGTAATGGTGCAAATGCTGGAGTGATAAATATCATAACCAAATCTAAAAATACACAAGAACTCACACTTTATGGTGGAACTTATGGCATGACGTCTGGCTCATTTTATACAGGTCATGTTGGTAAAAAACTTTCACTCTTTGTAAACGCAGAAGCTAAAAAATTTGCAGGCATACAAAGTATTGACAACAGTGGCAATAAAGCCAGAAATAAACTCTCAGATGGTAGATTTAATCTCTCTTATAAAGTTACAAAAAAGTTAACAGTAAAAACAGATGCAAGTTTTACAAGAAGCGATGTTATCTACGCTGGTTATCTCACAAAACAACAGTACAACTCAAATCCATCTCAAAAAGGCATCGGTAGTACAGAGCAAACGTATAATACAGACATGCTAACAGTGGGAGCAGATTATAAAATAAATAGCTCTCTAAGCTTACATGTAAATGGTTCTCATAAAACAATTGAGTCAAATTATTTAGCATACAACTCATTATCTGGATACAAATACAACTCACTTCAAACAAAATTTAATTATCATCACAATATATTTAAAATCTCTGGTGGGGCTTACGCGTTTAATGGCATACGAAATTCTAGTAGCCCATACAGTAAAAGTTTTACAAAAAAGACAAATCGCTCTGGTTTTATCTCAGCAAGAGTTCAAAAAGGCAAAAATAGTTTTAAATTTGGTATTAGATTAGCAAGAGTAAATTATTATTTTTTAAATAAAAATTTACAAAAAAGTTATACTTTATATGGCGATACACTTGGATATAATTATCTATTAAATAAAACATCATCTATTTTTATCAACTACACGCATGCATATCAAACACCAAATATTGATGATTTTTTCGGTTTTAATAATATCACTTATCAGCAATTTTTCATCGGTTCATCTCTAAAACCCATGATGACGGATAACTACACACTTGGTTTTAATAATTTTCAACAAAACAATATATTTAAAATCTCAACATATTATATTAGCTTGCATAATGAATTATTTTATTATAATAGCATTACTTATGGTAAAAATACAAATATAGATAAATCCCACAAATATGGAGTGGATTTTTATGATAAATATATCATCAACAATCATTTTAATATTATATTAGTTTATAATTATACCCAAGCTATCATAGATAAGCAAAAACTAAGTAGTGCTAATTATGCAAATAAGCACCTCCCAGAAGTGTCAAATAATAGTATAAAAGTAACTCTTAGCTATGTGCCAAACCCCCACGCTACATTTAGAGTAACTCAAATCCACAGAAGTGCCACGTACGCGTCAGATGATTTTAACAATGATTTCATACAAAGACAAGCTCCCTATAATAGTACAAATATCTCCTTTACCTACACAAGAAAAAAATGGGAAGTTTTTGCTAAAATAAAGAACCTGTTTAATCAAAAAAATGGCTTATGGATAAAAAATAACACCATCTATCCAGTTAATTTCACAACAACGGCCTTAGTTGGGCTAAAGCTGAAGTTTTAAGATAAAGATGTGCGAATTGTATATAGAGAATTTTTAAAATATAAATTTTTTAATTCACTGTTTTTAGGTGTCAGTATCGGTACTATCTTTTTAATCTATACGCCACTTAGCCCATCACTTTACAGTTTAGGTGGCATCTTTTTAGCAATTAGTATGATTATTATTGCTAAACTTTATATAAAAATCTTAAATATTAATTACTTTTTTAAAATCTCACTGTTTGTAGAGCTAGTCTTACTTGTTATCATCTGCTTTTTTTTAATATTTTCATATAACTACACAACAGCATTAGTTGTTTATACTGGCTATCAAGCAACTTTTGCTTTTGGTTCTTATCTCATACGTGCTGAAACACTATTTTTAAAAAAAATAGATCTGCTTAAAATGGTAGACATCATAAAGCAAAAAGGATATCTAATAGGCATGTTTATCTCATATCTATTTTATAAGATTCAAACAGATTTTTTACATGTAAAAAGCCACAAAACTGAAGTTTACAATATTCATTTTTTACTTTTAGCAATTGAGCTCATTATTATCTTTTATGTTTTAAAATCATTTAGTAAAGTCAAAATAAGAAATAAGAAATTTTTATACACTTTTTAAAAAGTGTATAAAAACTAAATTACAATAAAAATCTAAGCTTTTTTAAAACATAAACCAAGCGCCAAGAGATAATGTATTATTATCAGATGCGTACAAAGAACTCGTTTGTCCTTGTGTTTTTAAATATCCCATATATTGAGCAACAAGCTTAATCTTTGGAATTGGTAAATAGTTTAACTGTACTATATAGTTACTACTATCATTTCCTGCCGCAATACCTGTTGAAGCAGTAGAACCATATCCTAAATTAATACCATATTTTGAGTTATACATATATTCCCCAAAACCTGAAAATACAGATAAAGTTCCCGTCGCGCCACTACTGCTAGCGTTTAGTGTTTGATTTTCCCACGTGTTTCTAGCTGCGATGGTTATAGCATTTTTGCCATTTATATATTGATATTCGCCGTCAATTGCAACATCAGTATATTTATCTAATTTCGTAGTACCAAGTTGTGCAATGTTTATATTCATGCCGTAACCTCCAACCATAAAAAAGCTAGAACCATAATACTTTTGAAATGCAATACGAGCGTAAGGTGCAGTTCCATTTACGTTAGAGCTACCGCCATTAAAACTGATATTTTTTAGTATTCCATTCATATGTCCAGTATCTTGATATCCACCAACTTCAACATAAATTAAATTATTATAAAGAGCATATGCGCTAAGACCAACTACTGTCTGACCAACTCCTTCAATCATAGGACCAGCTATACTCGCTTGATTTGCTGGCAATGCCCATGGAAATCCCCATGTTGGTGTAGATGCATATACATCTTGTACGGTTGGAGAATTATTAAGAGAAACACCATAAATTAAACTATTACCCATAAAAACAGTATTATTTGCATAGCGAATATCTGTATTATCGGCACCAATTCTTGTAGTAGTGAATCCCTGTGGTAAATCTGAAGAATCATAAGTAACTTGTATGAAAGCTCCTACATGTCCGTAAATCTTACCTCCGTAGAAGATGCTCATTTGTGGAGAATTAATCTTATCATTGAGATTAACACCATTTGCACTCTGTGACGCAAGAGCATTACTGCCCTTGCTTGTATTGCTGATTCCGACTTGTATCATAGCGGCTAACGGAAGGGGCATCTTTGTATCTCCTCCTCCCCTTGTGTAACCGTTTAACTTAAATTGACGCCCTGCTTGTGTTAGTGCCACATATGCACCTCCAGCATGACAAGCATCACACGACATACCTGTCTGTCTTGCAAAACTTGGAACAGCATAAGCACTAGACGCACCAACGGTAGTTAATAAAGCTACTACTACAGCTTTTGAAAAAGTTATTGTTTTCATAAAAAACTCCTCATTGTGATTATTTAAAGATACCTTTAAAAACTATGGTAATCCTAAACTATAGTTTTAAAGAGGTATCATTACGATATTATAGCTAAAAAATGTGGTACAATTACAGCCTTTATTGGACAAGTGAGAGAGTGGTCGAATCTGCTCGCCTGGAACGCGGGTGTTCTTAAGAGAACCGTGGGTTCGAATCCCACCTTGTCCACCATCAAGCAATATTGCAATTGCTCAAAGAATTAAGAATTGCATCTAATTTATCAAACTGTTTTTTACTATCAAAATACTCTTTGGCTTTTTTTGTTCCATTATATGCTAAAACATTTTTAAACTCATTATCTTTTAACATCTCGATTTTCATAGCCAAATCACCACTATTACCTCGCTCAAACAATAAGCCTGTTTTTTTATCATCAATAATCTCTAATGGTCCGCCTTGATTTGTGGCAATTACAGCTATGTTGCCTCTCATAGCTTCTGCTAAAACTAGCCCAAAAGTTTCACATGTAGTAGCTAAAATCAAACAATCGCAAAGTTGCATTAACTCTTGAGCTTCGTTTGTAAAGCCTGTAAAAATAATTTTATCATCCATATCATGTTTTGAAATATAGTCTTTTAGCTCATTTAAATGCTTATCTTGCATCGCATGACCCACTATGAGAGCTTGAACATCAATTTTTTTTTGAATTAATTTTTGTACAGCTTCAACGACTAAGTACTGACCCTTATTTTTTTCTATTCTTCCTACGATTGTAACCGTAAATCTATTTTTTAGATTATATTTTTTACGTAGTTGACTTTTTTCATTTTCATCCAATGATATTGGTAGATCAACGCCCATATATAACATTTTAATTTTAGGTCTTATCTCTTGCGGTATAAAATGCTCCAGTTGTTTTTTTACCTGATATGTTACAGGTAACATTAGATCCATATTTTTATATAGCCATTTATGATAAAAATCATCTTTAAATCGTGTCATTGCCATATTTCTTGTTTGAACAAGTCGAGGCTTACATGTAGAGATTTTTTTTGCTAGTACCACTATAGGTATATCTTTTGTCCAGTGCAGATGAACAACCTCTATTTTACTTTCATCTATAATTTTAGCTAATTTTTTAGCGGTTAAAAATAACAAAGCCGATTTATATTTTTTAATTTTTACATATCTATACGGAGTGTTTTTATAATACTGTTCCAATTTACTTTTTGTGCCGATAACACTTATTACTCTGTTTGTATCATGTAAAAACTGTGAAGCTCTAACCATATAAAGCTCAAGCCCCCCCAAATCAGGAGAAAGACAAAGTTCTAAAATATTTTTCAATATATCTACCTATTTTTGTGCTTATGGTATCATTATTTATATTAAAATTTCGATATAATAAACTCATGACAAAACAAGAAGTAGATGTGTCAAATTTTTATGATTTTACTATAAATATAAAATCATATTTTGATAAAAACAGCAATACAATTCATAAAGCTAGAAATGAATTAAAAATTATCCATTTTAATAAAATTGATGTTGTTGTAAAATCATTTAAAATACCAAATATAATTAGAAAAGTTATTTATACCTATTTTAGAGATTCAAAAGCAAAAAAATCTTACATGTACTCCTTAAAAATAAAAAATTTTACGCCAAAACCAATATCATATATAGAGTTTTATAAATTTGGACTCTTAAAACAGAGCTATTTTATTAGCGAGAGATTTGATTATGATTTTACAATACGTGAACCTTTACTAAATTTTAATTTTGATGATAGAGAAGGTATTTTAAGAGCTTTTGCACGTTTTACAAAAGATCTTCACAGTAATAATATCTTACATAAAGATTATTCACCAGGAAATATTTTAATTAAAAAAATAGATGGTAAATATATTTTTAAAATCGTAGATATTAATAGAATGGAATTTAAAAAATTGCCTCTTGATGAACGGTTGAAAAATTTTGCAAAACTATGGCTTTTAGATGAAGATTTAGCTATCATCGTTAAAGAGTATGTTTTTTTAATCCATGAAGATGAAAAAAAATGCTTAGATATAGCATTAAAATATTCACATGCATTAAAAAATAAGATTAATATGAAAAAAAGATTAAAAGGAATAAAAGTTGTTGATTAGTGTCATGTATCATCATGTAAATAGTGATAGACGCTCTAATGACCTAAAAATGCTTGATAAGCACTTAGAGTATATTAGTAAAAATTTTATTTCACTTTTTCCGACACTAAAAAATATCCCAAAAAAAGCAATATGTCTTGTGTTTGATGATATACGAAAATTTAGATTTAAAGCTTTTATCAAAACCATAATAGACAATTCATGATACAAAATATTTCTGCGGTTGTTTTAACTAAAAATAACGAAGCTACAATCTTACGAACCTTACAAAGTTTAAAAGATTTTGATGATATTGTAGTTTATGATAATGGATCAACAGATAAAACTATGAAGATTGCCAAAAAGTTTAAAAATGTAAATCTTGTACAAGGCGAATTTAAAGGTTTTGGTTGGACAAAAAATCAAGCAACAAATTTTGCTAAACACGATTGGGTGATTATCGTGGATAGCGATGAAGTAATTGATGAGCAACTATTGCAAAGTATAAAAGTAAAAAAATTAGATAGCCATACTGTTTACATACTAAATTCTAAAGCATTTTATAAAAATATTGAGATTAAATATTGTGGCTGGAATCATATCAAAAATAAAAGAGTTTATAATAGAAAAATTACATGCTACAATAACAATAATGTTCATGAAGATATCATAACAACTGGATTAAAAACCAGTGTTTTAGCTGGAAATATAAAGCATTACAGCTATCAAAGTATAGAGCAGTTTATAAATAAAGCAAATACGTATTCGACCTTATTTGCGAAAGATAATGTTGGAAGAAAAAAATCTTCTCCACTAAAAGCCATATCAAATGGATGTTTCTCTTTTTTTAAAACATACTTTTTAAAAGGTGGTTTTTTAGATGGATATGTTGGATTAATTATTGCTTTTTCACATATGACTACAAATTTTTATAAATATATAAAGCTTTATGAATTAAATAAAGAGTTAAAACATGCCTCTAAAGAGTGATTAATCTCTTTTTAACATTTTCAAATATTTTTATTCGTTTATCATCACAAATTATATAATGAATTTGGATGTTTGGGCTACTTATGCTTTTCCATCTCTTAGCACTGGCAAATAATGAGTCGCCAAAAAATGTCATGGTTGGCGTACCTACAAGTGCACAAAGATGATAAACACCTGTTGATGTTGAAACAAAGAGCTTAAAATTACTAAGAAGTTTAGCAAAATCAACCAAACCCTCTTTTGATATATATAAAACTACATTATCATTTTTTAATTTTTGTTTACAATAATTAAAAAGTTCATCTTCGTCTGGACCAAAAGTCATAATAATTTGTTTGTCCTTCGCATGTAAAGAATTTTTCACCAAGTCGATATATTCATCTACGCTCCAATTTGCATCGCTACTGCCACCAAAGCCAGGATGAAATGCAATAATATCTTTTGTGATATTATATTTCTTACAAAACTTTAAGTAAATATCTTTAGCATCATCGAAATGTAAAAGTGGTTTTTCAAATGAGAGATTGATATCAGTAAAAAGTATTTTGGCAAGTTCTAAATTATATTCAAATTCAGCCATTTTAACTTCGCTTCGTCTTTGTTTGACTTTTTTTGTATAAAAAATTTGTGCTATTTTTGTTGCTGGTGCAATTCGTTTAGAAATTCCAGCTAGAAATTGTGCAAAAGCAACACGAATATTTGAAAACAGAGTAATTGAGGCATCTATTTTAGCATTTTTAAATTTTTTACTTAATTTGAAAACACTGCATTCATCATCAACGATAACCCCATCTATAAAATCACATGCCTTAGCTAATTCTTCATTTGTGCTATTTACACACACAAATATTTTATTTGTTGGATTATAATTTTTTAAGACCTTGCATGTAGGCAAAGCTGTTATAAAATCGCCTAATTTATCTGTACGAACAATTAAAATATTCAAAAACTATTTTACCCCAATTTGGAAATATTCAAAGCCAAGCTTTTGCATTTTAGACCTATTAAATTGATTACGTCCATCAAAAAAAATAAGATTTTTTAACAAACTTTTTATTTTATTAAAATCTGGACTTCTAAATTCTGACCATTCGGTAATTAATATCAAAGCATCGGCATCTTTTAATGCCTCATATTTGTTATTAGAATATGAAATATTATTATTATTTTTAAGATAAAAAGTTTTTGCTTCATGCATAGCTTTTGGGTCATACGCTATTATTTTAGCGCCTTTGGAGGTTAGATTATTAATGATAGTAATCGAGCTAGCCTCACGCATATCATCGGTTTCAGGTTTAAAACTAAGACCCCATACTGCAAAAGTTTTATCGCTTAAATCTTCACCAAATCTTTTAATTATCTTATCTGAAAGTACGCTTTTTTGCTCATAGTTCACAGTTTCCACTGCTTCTAATATTTTAGATACATACCCGAACTCTCTTGATGTTTTAGCTAAAGCTTGAACATCTTTTGGAAAACAACTTCCACCATAACCACACCCAGGATAGATAAAACTATATCCAATTCGCTTATCACTTCCTATACCATTTCGCACCTGATTTATATCAGCTCCGACATGTTCACAGATTTTGCTCATCTCGTTCATGAAAGATATTTTAGTGGCAAGCATTGCATTTGCCGCATATTTTGTCATCTCAGCACTTTTTATATCCATACTAATAAAACAATCATGTTGCTTCATAAATGGGATATAAAGCTCATGCATAATATCCATAGATTTTTTATTATCAGCACCAACAACCACGCGATCAGGATGTAAAAAATCAGTAATTGCAGCCCCCTCTTTTAAAAATTCTGGATTTGATACAACATCAAATTCTATCGATATATTTCGTTTGTTGAGTTCAGTTTGTATCGTCTGTTTTACTTTATCAGCGGTACCAACTGGCACTGTTGATTTATCCACAATAACTGTATAGTTTTGCATGTATGTACCTATGTTTTTTGCAACGGTTAAAACATATTGCAAATCAGCACTTCCATCTTCACCCATAGGAGTTCCAACGGCTATAAAAATAACGTCCGCTGCTTTGATTCCATGTTTTAAATCTGTCGAAAAATCAAGCGTTTTATTTTGATAGTTTTCAAGCATTAACTCTTTTAGGCCTGGTTCATAAATCGGAGAGATACCATTTTTTAAAGTTTGAATTTTTTCTTCATCTATATCTATACAAATTGTTTGATTTCCCATTTGTGCAAAACAAACACCGCACACCAATCCAACATAACCAGTACCAATTACACAAATATTCATAAATTTCCCTTATCGCAATATTTTATCAAATTGCTGATATAATTATGCTTATGAAAACTAAATTTTTAAATGTCTCTATATTTGTATGGCTTGCTTTTGTATTGTCATCTGTTTATTTTATTTTATTTGCGCATATTGACTTATATATCAGTTCGCTATTTTACAAACATAATACTTTTTTAGCTGATAATACATGGTGGGGAGATTTTTTATATCATTCTTTAAAGCCAGTAGTAATCATAGCGGCAGTTACACCAGTGTCTATATGGCTGTATAATAAAATAAAACACAAAAATATTCTTAAAATAACAGGAAAAAAAGTTATATATATACTTTTAGTATTAGCAATTGGTCCTGGACTCATTGTAAATGCAACTTTCAAAGATCATTGGGGCAGACCAAGACCAGGACAAATAAAACAGTTTGGCGGAACACAACATTTTACGCCAGCATTTATTATAAGCAATCAAAAAGGTGCTTCATTTAGTTGTGGGCATAGCTCAGGTGCTTTTTTTCTTTTAGCACTTGCACTTTTAACAGTCAAAAGACGTATGTTTTGGCTTAGCTTAGTTTATATTTACGGAATTTTAATAAGCTTTGTAAGAGTTGCTGAGGGTGGACATTTTTTTAGTGATACAGTGGTTAGTTTTTTTGTGGTTTATATAGTAGCTTATTCATTATACGGTTATATGTTTAAAGATAAGACATTATGACTCTTAATTTTAGAAAAGGTAGTGCATTTGCTACTAAAAAAGCAAGACAATATCTAAAAGATAAAAAACCAGAAAATTTTAACAATATAACTGTAATTAGACATGCTGCAATTGGTGATTTTATGAATATAAGACCATTTTTAATCGAACTCAGAAGTTTTTTTAAAAATGCAAAAATCACCATTTCAACTCTTAGAAGTACGATGTACGGTCTGCCAAAAGACTTAGTTGATGAGATTCATATAATAGATAAAGATAATCCAAACAACAGATCTAAAAAAACAGGTCTTCTAACAAGAATAAAACAGGCAAAAACCCTGCCTCCTCAGGATATAATTTTTGATTTAACAGATAGCACTTTGAGCGTGTTGTTGGTAAAACTTACAAAAGCTGATTTAAAAATAGGCTATCCATATAGAAGTATCAGAAGAATGTTTTTTGATATCGCGACTCTTAGAAGTGACTTTACTATAGAAACACAATCAACTTTGCATATGTTAAATATTCTTGGTTTAAAAAAAATAAGTAAGCTAAATTATGGATTTATAAATAAGTATCCAAAAAAAGATGCCAAAGAGATAGTTTATTTTGCTGGTGCATCGATAAAAGCTAAACGATGGGAGAATGAAAAATTCTCTAAATTAATTACTAAGTTATCTTTACAATATCCAGATTATCGACATATAATATTACAAGGTATCAACAAAGATGAAAAGTTTTTAGATATCTATGAGCCATTAAAAAACCAAAACAACATCATATTAAAGCGGGCTATGGATTATGATAGCACTATGCAATTTTTGGCAAATTGTAGATGTGTAATTTCTAATGACACAGGAATTAGAAACATGGCAATTGCACTTAATACTCCAACAATTGGTGTCTTTTTTTTAACTGCTCCTTTTAGATACTGGCCAGATAATGACATGCATGAGTGTGCATTTAATTTTAATTATATAAGTCCTGATATTAAACAAGTATATGATATTGCTACAAAGTTATTAACTAAATTATACGCATGAAGATTTTAATTATTTTACCAAATTGGTTAGGTGATACATTAATGACTACTCCAGCGATCGAGGCGTTAAGTAACTATTATTTAGATGCAAAGTTTACTTTTATTGGTAGTTTTGCCTCAGTCCAAATATTAAAACATCATCCAAAATGTGAAAAATATTATATAGATGAAACTAAACAAAATGGTAATAGATTTATAAATACATATAAGTTTGCAAAAAAAATTGCTATATTTGATTTAGCTATTAGTTTTAGAAATCAGCTCCATGCATCTTTGCTTTTAAGGTTTACAAAAACGCCTATTTGTTGTATCAGAGCTTCTTGGCACTCTACGTTATTGCTAAGTCATGTTACAAAAATAGATACTAATAAACATTTGGTTTTGCAATATTTAAAAATTGCTACACGCAATATTAATTACAAACAACCGGCCATATCACCACTTAAACTATATATACAAAAACATCAATTTAAAAATCCAACTCTAGGTATAAATGCGGGAGCAACATACGGAAGTGCAAAAAGATGGTTACCAAAAAGGTTTGCGCAAGTGGCAGCACATTTTAGCTCGAAATTTGATATTATTATTTTTGGTAGCAAAAACGAAGAAGACACTGCCTTGGAAATAGAAGATGAACTAAAACATTTACATGTAAAAAACTATACAAATTTAGCTGGTAAAACGGACATACAACAACTTTGCTCACATATTGGTGGATGTTCGCTTTTTATAACCAACGATAGCGGTCCTATGCATATAGCTGCAGCTTATCAAATTCCAACAGTGGCTATTTTTGGGTCAACTAGATCTATAGAAACTTCGCAGTGGAAAAACGAAAAAAGTATAATTGTACGTCATGATTTAAAATGTTCACCATGTATGAAACGTGAATGTCCTCTTAAACATCATGATTGTATGAACAAAATATCGTCAACAGAAGTTATTTTAGCTACACAATCTCTTGTAAGCAAGAGACCATAAATAACTATAAAACTTAAAGAAATCTTTAAAATAAAAAAGTAAATATCATTTTATCAAATAATGGAATTGATTATCAATTTTAGTATTATTTTAATTGAAACTTAAATGTTACAATAAGAAACTTTTTACATATAACATTTAAGATAATTGATATTAATCAAGCTATATGTGATTTATTTGTGATACTATTTAACAGTCGATTTTTGAATAAGTAGATTTAAACAAATCAGAGGAGGTGTTTGATGAAAAAAATTCGTTTTTTTTCGATATTGTTGGTCAGTTGTTTGTCAATAACTGGTCTGTACGCAAGTGTGGGTAATGCTAGTGTTGGAGCTAGTTTGTTCCAAGGAACGAAGCATTTTAAAAATGGTGGAGTTGCTTGTATAGCTTGCCATACTGTGGATAGCAAATTGGTAGTTAGTGGCGGAAAACTCGCTATGAATCTAACCGCATTGGGTGGAGCAGGAGTTGCTTACACAATACAAAAACCAGAAAATGCATCTTCAGCAATTATGAGAGATGCATTTAAAGGTAAACCCTTAACTGCAGCTGAACAAGCAGATTTGGTTGCTTTTTTTAACAAAGTATCTAGCAATCATACTGCTACTGCAAGCTCAGGTAGTAAATTTATCATAGGTGGAATTATCGGTGCGATTATTATTTTTCTAGTTCTAGCCTTGCTTGGTACAAAAAGAAAAAAAGAATCCGTTAATCAAGAGTTATATGATAGACAATTAAAATCATCTTGGAAGGGAGTTTAGTAAATGAGCTGGATAAAAGATATAGTAGATCCTAAAACACGTAAATGGGAAGAATTTTATAGAAATAGATTTCAACATGATAGAATAGTAAGAAGTACACATGGTGTAAACTGTACTGGTAGTTGCTCATGGCAAGTACATGTAAAAAACGGTATCGTTGTTTGGGAAACTCAACAACTTGATTATCCATTATTAGAGAGCAGTCTTCCTCCGTATGAGCCAAGAGGGTGCCAACGTGGTATATCTTTTTCGTGGTATCTATATAGTCCTGTTCGAATCAAGTATCCTTTGATTAGAGGAGCACTGCTTGATGCTTATCGAGAAGAAAAAAGAAATGCTGGCGGTGATGGCATGAAAGCATGGGCTAATCTTCAGGCAAATAAAGATAAACGAACAAAATATCAAAAAGCAAGAGGACATGGTGGCTTCAGACGTGCTAGTTGGGAAGAAGCACATGAAATTATGGCAATTGCGAATATATATACTGCTAAAAAATATGGTCCTGACCGTGTTGTTGGATTTTCGCCAATTCCTGCTATGTCAATGCTTAGTTATGCAGCTGGACAAAGATTTTTACAACTCTTTGGTGGAGTAAATCTTAGTTTTTATGACTGGTATTGTGATTTACCGCCATCGTTTCCTGAAATATGGGGCGAGCAAACAGATGTTGCTGAAAGTGCTGATTGGTATAATGCCAAAATGGTAGTTGACATGGGTGCAAATCTTAATATGACAAGAACTCCAGATGCTCACTTCTTTGTAGAATCAAGACATAATGGTACTAAAACTGTAGTTTGTTCACCTGATTTTAGTCAAGTAAGTAAATTTGCAGACCAGTGGATTCCTCTTCATGCTGGTAGCGATGGTGCCTTTTGGCAGGCAATCACACATGTACTTTTAAAAGAGTACTATATTGACAAGCAAGTTCCATATTTTATGGATTACTTAAAAAAATATTCAGATACTCCATTTCTTGTTAAAATTGAAAAAGATGGTGATGCTTATAAAGCTGGTAAAATGTTACGAGCTAATGAAATTGAAGAATATAAAGATATTGAAAACGGTGACTGGAAATTTATTCAAATTGATGATGCGACAGGCTCTTTTGTAGTTCCAAAAGGTTCATCTGGACATAGATGGGATAAACAAGAAACAGGTAAATGGAATACAAAACTTGAAAATACTACAGATAACAAACCATACAATCCTAAATTAACTTTAATTGATGATAAAGATGATGTATTACTTGCTTCATTTGATGATTTTGGATTAGACAATAAGGCTTTAAGGGGTGTTCCTGTTAAATATATCACAACAACCTCTGGTGACAAAGTAGCAGTTTGTACTATTTTTGATGTACTTTTAGCACAATATGGTGTAAATCGTGGATTAGCTGGTGCTTATCCAAAAGATTATGATGATAAACATGCTGCATACACTCCTGCTTGGCAAGAAATATTTACAGGCGTTGATTCTAAAACAATTATTAATATTGCTAGAGAATGGGGACACACTGGAGAGATAACTCAAGGTAAATGTATGGTTATTATTGGCGCTGGTGTAAACCAGTGGTATCATCAAAATCTTATGTACCGTGCTGCTTCTATGGCGCTTATATTCGTTGGTGCAATCGGAAGAAATGGTGGTGGTATGAATCATTATGTTGGGCAAGAGAAATTAGCTCCTGTTGATTCGTGGGGAGCTATTAGCACCGCTAAGGATTGGGGAACTGCTCCAAGATTACAACAAGCTCCACTTTGGCATTATCTAAACACCGACCAATATCGATATGATGGATTAACTTCAGAGTACAACACCGTTCCAAATAATAAAATGACACAAAATCATATGGCTGACGATATTTTTAAATCTGTTAGAATGGGATGGATGCCTTATTATCCTCAGTTTAAAACAAATACCTTAGAATTAAGTAAAGAAGCTGTTAGTCATGGTGCAAAAGACAATGTGGGAATTACCGATTATGTATTGAAATCTTTAAAAAATAAAACATTAGAATATGCTGTTCAAGACCCTGATGCAGAAGAAAACTTTCCTAGAGTATGGTATATCTGGAGAGGTAACGCGATTGGTGGTAGTATGAAAGGGCAAGAATATTGTCTTAAACATTATCTTGGTGCAGATGATATGATTATTGCAAAAGATCAAGAAAGAACAAAAGAAGTTATTTGGCACGAAAAAGCTCCGATAGGAAAGATGGATTTAGTTGTTGACCTTAACTTTAGAATGGATTCATCAGCGCTATATTCTGATATAGTTTTACCATCAGCTTCTTGGTATGAAAAAGCAGATATAAACTCTACAGATATGCATTCATTTATTCATCCACTCTCAGAAGCAGTTCCTCCTTGTTGGGAATCCAAAACAGATTGGGATATATTTGCAGATATTGCAAAAAATACAAGCGAAGTGGCAAAAACTCATTTACCAGGAGTTCATAAGGATATTCATACAGCTCCACTTATGCATGATACTGTTGATGAAATCTCACAAACAAGTATTAAAGATTGGTATATAGGTGAATGTGAAGCTATTCCTGGAAAAACTATGCATAAGATATCAGTAACAGAGCGCGATTTTACAAAAATATATGATAAATATATAACTCTTGGTGATACAATTAGAAATAAAGGCACTGGAGCACATGGTAACCATATGGATGTAAAAGATGAATATGATATTATGCTTGAATCAAATCATTTTGCAAATGAAAAAATAGATGGCAAGGAGTATCCATCTTTAAAAAGAGATATTTCTGCAATCAATGCCGTCTTACACTTATCAAGCTTAACTAATGGCAGATTAGCAGTACAAGCATATAAAAATGCAGAAGTAAAAACTGGGGTTAAACTTGATGACATAGCTTCTGGGCAAGAAGATATTCATTACTCTTATAAAAACTTACAAGAGTCTCCAAAGAGATACAACATGTCTCCTGTGTGGTCAGGACTTATGGATGAAGGAAGAGCTTATTCAGCATTTACTTATAATGTAGAAAAAATGATTCCATGGAGAACACTAACTGGAAGGCAACATACCTATTTAGATCATGAAATGTATTTATCATTTGGCGAGCAACTTCCAACTTATAAACCATCTCCAAGTCCAGAAGTTTTTGGTGATTTAAGAGAAACACTTAAAAGCAATAAAGGTGCAAGAGCGTTAAACTGTTTAACACCTCATGGAAAATGGCATATCCACTCAACTTACATGGATAATCCTAGAATGCTAACTCTTTCACGTGGAAAAGAGCCTTGCTGGATTAGTGAAGCTGATGCCGCAGAGATGGGCATTCAAGATAATGATTGGGTAGAAGTTATCAACGATAATGGTATTTACGCAACTCGTGCGGTTGTGAGTTCAAGAATTCCAAAAGGTGTAACTATTGTTTATCATACAATTGAGAGAACATTAGGTGCTCCTATTTCACAAGAAAGAAAAGGTAAAAGAACAGGTGGAAATAACTCTATAACTCGTGTTCGTTTGAAACCAAATTTATTAGCAGGTGGATATGGACAATTTTCATATCACATGAATTATTGGGGTCCAGTTGCTGTAAATAGAGATGCACACGTAATTATTAAAAAGATGACAGAAGTTATCGTTTAAACAATAAATAGAGATAAAAAGGAATAAAAATGGATATAAGATCACAGATGTCAATGGTTTTTCACCTAGATAAATGCATAGGCTGCCATACTTGTACTGTAGCATGTAAAAATATATGGACAGACCGTGAGGGTGCTGAATATATGTGGTGGAATAACGTTGAAACGAAACCAGGAACAGGTTATCCCACTAAATGGGAAGACCAGGAAATTTATAAAGGTGGCTGGGAGAAGCATGATAATAAAATTGCATTAAAAGGTGCTGGCAAAAGAAAAGGGTTATTAAATATTTTTTATAATCCTGCTTTACCAACAATTGATGATTATTATGAGCCATTTACATATAAATATTTAGATTTAATAGAATCGCCACAGCAAGACGTCCAACCAGTTGCAAGACCAGTTTCACTAATAACTGGTAAACCAATAGATATCAAAATGGGACCAAACTGGGATGATGATTTAAGTGGTACACCAGATTTTGCAAGAAAAGATCCAAATCTCGCAAATCTTTCAGCAGCAGAACAAGAGGCGATGTTTCAGCTAGAGAGAATGGCATTTTTTTATCTGCCAAGAATTTGTAATCACTGTCTAAACCCTGCTTGTGTGGCTTCTTGTCCATCAGGAGCAATCTATAAAAGAGGTGAAGATGGAGTTGTACTAATCGATCAGAGTGTTTGTAGAGGTTGGAGGATGTGCGTAACAGCTTGTCCGTATAAAAAAACATACTACAATTGGAGTACAGGAAAATCTGAAAAATGTGTTCTTTGCTTTCCAAGACTTGAGGTAGGTGAAGCACCAGCTTGTATGCATTCATGTGTTGGTAGAATTAGATATTTAGGTGTTATGCTTTATGATGCAGACAAAATTGAAGAGGTTGCATCTTCAGATGAAAAAGATTTAATAAAAAATCAAATCGATATGTATTTAGATCCGCATGACCCAGAAGTAATAGCAGCAGCTAGAGCAAATGGTATTGCGGATTCAACATTAATAGCAGCACAAAGATCTCCTATTTATAAATTTGTAAAAGAGTGGAAAATAGCGTTGCCTTTACATGCGGAGTTTAGAACATTGCCTAATCTATTTTATGTTCCACCAATGTTACCAGTTATGGCGATGATTGGAGAACAAAAAGGAGATGCACCAGATTTACATCCAATAGCTAAAAATTGGGATGATAAATGGCTATATGATACGAGTTTGGATGATATTTTTGGAACTATTGAAAATATGCGCTTCCCATTAACATATATGGCAAATCTATTTAGTGCTGGAAATGAAGATTTAATAGCAGATAAATTAAAAAAATTAATGGCTATTAGAATTTATAGACGACATATAACTGTTGGTGATTTGTCTAAAGAAAAATCTGATGCAGCACTTGCAGATGTGAATCTAACTACAGATGAAGCTGAAGCTATTTATAAGATGACGTCATTACCAAAATTTAATGAAAGATTTGTTATCCCAGCAGCTCACAGAGAACAAGCTCTTGAGATGATGGAGGCAACTGAAGAAGTTAAAGGTAATACTGGTTTTGGTTTTATAGAAAAGCCTGTTAGGGGATTATAATGCAATTAAGTCATTATGGCTCTTTTTCAAAAATTTTTGAATATCCTAGTGAAAATTATCATGAAATAATAATTGAAACTATAAAAATATTAGATAACAATTATCCGGATGCAGCGAAAGAATTGGGAAAATTTTTAGAACTTCTTCCAATGCAAATTGGTGAATTGCAAGAACTATATTCTAAATCTTTTGAAGTTCAAGCAGTAACTTCACTTGATGTTGGATATGTTTTATATGGCGATGACTATCAACGCGGAATTGTAATGGTTAATTTGAAAAATGAGCATGAAAAAGTAGGGAATAATTGTGGTGAAGAGTTGGCTGATTTTCTTCCAAATTTACTGAGATTATTACCTAAAATAAAAGATGAAGAAACAGTAAACGAAATGGTTACACTGCTTATTGCAACATCAGTTGAAAAAATGATGAACGAATATAGCTCTTCTGCGCTAAAAGCAAAAGATAAGCTATATCAAAAACAATATAAAACGTTAATTGTGCAATCTTTACCAATAACTATTTTTTTACATGCATTTAAGGCACTATATATGATGTTAGATAGTGATTTTGCTCTGATTAAAGTAAATAAGCCGTTTAAAGGTGAGAGTTTTATTAATCATCTAAGAGGAGAATTAGAGATTCAAGAGGGAAAACAAAGCTCTAATAGTTGTGATACTGGCGGCTGTGATACTGGCGGGTGTTAAAAATTTATAAATAAACAAAGGATTTAACATGGATATTTTATTGTTTGGCGCGTTTCCATACGTGGCTATAGTTGTATTTTTTATAGGAACAATATGGAGATACAAAACAGGGTTTAAATACTCATCTTTATCTTCACAGTTTTTAGAAACAAAAAAATTGTTTTTATCTTCTGTCCCTTTTCACGTGGGTATTTTAGTGATTTTAACGGGTCACTTTATTGGTTTCTTATTTCCATCATGGTTTGAATTTGCTGGTGGGTCTAGTATAATTTCTTTTGAAGTGATAACACTAGCTTTTGGTTTAGCTGCTATTGCTGGTATCATTTTATTGATGTTAAGAAGATTACAAAACGAGAGATTAATGATGGTTACAACCAAAATGGATGTGTTAATTGAACTAGTTCTTCTTGTTCAATTTGCACTTGGTATTTGGATTGCTATTGAACTTAGATGGGGTTCACAATGGTACGCAGCCGTTATGGTTCCATATTTAAGATCAATTTTTGTACTTGATCCTAATATTAGTGCTGTATCTGCTATGCCTATAGCTGTGCAATTACATGTAATTGGAGCATTTTTGTTTATTCTTTTAATTCCATTTACAAGATTGGTTCATTTCCTTGTGGCGCCATTTCATTACATTTCAAGACCTTATCAGGTTGTCAGATGGTACTGGGATAGAAAAGCAATCAGAGATGCAAACACTCCTTGGACTGCAACAAGACCAAAGAATTTGTAGAATTTTATTTATAAAAGAGGGGGGAATATATTATGGTAGAGGTAGCAACAAGCAAGTCGCATAGAATGCTATTTTTTAACACATTGGCATTTACAATCGCATTTGCGGCGTGGATGTTAAATGGTGTGTTAGTAACTTTTTTGGTAAGCAACCAAGTATTTGACTGGAGCACTGTGGATATGGGGTGGCTCATCGGTATTCCAGTTTTAACGGGTGCGCTTGTTAGATTTCCAGTTGGAATATTGACTGATAAATTTGGTGGAAAATATGTGTATGGATTTTTGCTGATTTTATCTTCGATTCCTATGTATCTATTGTCTACTGCGCATGGTTTTACATCATACGCCATTTATAGTTTAGGATTTGGTATAACTGGGGCTAGTTTTGCGGTAGGTATCGCATTCACCTCTGTTTGGTACCCTATGAAAAATCAGGGCATTGCACTTGGAATTTTTGGTGCAGGCAATGCCGGTGCAGCTGGAACTGCACTTTTGGCACCAACAATTTTAAAGCATTTGACAAACAATGGAGCAAATCTTGATGGATGGCGTACACTACCTGTGTATTACGCTGTAATGTTATTTGCTATGGGAGTAATTTTTTTATTTGTAACTGAAAATAAACTAACAGCATCTGCTAACAAAACTATTGGCAAGATGATGAAACCATTAAAAGATTTAAAAGTATGGAAATTTGGTCTTTGGTATTTCTTAGTCTTTGGTGGATTTGTTGCATTTTCTCAGTGGTTAATTCCATATTTTGTAAATGTATATTATTTACCATTAGTTACTGCTGGATTATTTGCGGCATCGTTTAGTTTTCCTTCTGGCGTAGTTCGTGCGTTTGGTGGATGGCTATCTGATGTATATGGTGAAAGAAGAGTCATGATTTGGGTTTTAGGCATCACAATTGCTATAAGTGCGATGCTTATGATTCCTAAAATGGATATTTTCTCACCAGGACCAGGAGTTGTAGCAAAAATACCAGGTACAGTGATAGCAGTTACGCAAAATAGTGTAACAGTTGGTAAAACAACTTATCACTTCAAGCCAAAGCAAAAAAATTCTAATGCTAGCATAACAAATAGCGAGGATATGCATATTTTTCCAGCTAAAACATCTTGGCAAGCAGCTATCGTAAAAGTTGGGGATAAGATTAAGAAAAAAGAACTTTTAATTAAAGGATATACTAGAATATCATTTCAGGCAAATGTTTGGATTTTTGCTATTTTAGCCGTTATTATAGGTTCTATCTGGGGTATAGGAAAAGCTTCAGTTTATAAATACATTCCAGAACATTATCCAGAAGACGTTGGAATGGTTGGCGGAGTAGTTGGAGTCCTTGGAGGATTAGGTGGATTTTTTATACCTATTATCTTGGGATATTTATTAAAATTTACAGGTGTTTGGTCGAGTGCCTGGCTGTTTATTTTTGTATTGTCGCTCATTTGTGTATGGTGGCTATTAAAAGAAACAGATAAAAAAGAGTTAGTAATATAACAAGGAGACACAGACTATGAACGAAGAAAATGAGCCTATTAACGAGGATATGAATCTGGGAGATGGTGCTTCACCATACTCTCCACCAGACGCATACAACCCACCAAAAATGGATGATGATATTCCTTATAATGAGATGAATCCATTTTTGCAAACTTTAAAAAATGAACATGATGCTTTTACTACCAAGTTGACTGAATTCGAAGAAACTTTGGCAATGATGGAAGATGGACAAGTTGATAGAAAGATAGATCAAAGATTACAAGATTTTTTTGAATATTTTGATGAAGAGATAAGAGCACATAATTTAAAGGAGGAAAAAGTTTTATTTCCGTTGGTTAGTGAAAAAATGAATGAGGATGGTGATCATTCAAAAGGTATAGAAGAGTTTAATGCCATAGATGTATTAGAAGATGAGCATAGCAAATTTATTCAGATGGCAGCTGTTGTTTTTAATCTTTTTGCTCTCTTTTCAAGAATTCCTGATGAGAGATCAAGAATTATTATACTAGATGCAGCCATTTCAGAAGCAAGGGCTATGGTTGAGTTATTAAAAATCCATATCTTTAGAGAAGATACGATTATATTTACTTATGTACATAGAAATTTCTCTGATGATGATTATACAAAATTGTAATAAAAAATAAAGGATATAAATATGTCAATTAATATAGAACATTGGGAAGTAGAAGATAGTGACTTTTGGAACAAAGAAGGAAAAAGCGTTGCTGCTAGAAACCTCTGGATATCAATACCATCACTTTTAGTAGCCTTTTCTGTATGGCTTATGTGGGGCATGATTATTGTACAAATGAAAAGAATGGGCTTTACCCTTGGTATGCACCCAACTACTGCGGCTGACTGGAGAAACATTAATGATATGCTCTGGACACTTCCAGCAATTGCTGGATTAGCAGGTGCTACACTTAGAATTCCAAGTGGATTTTTAGTAGGAATCGGCGGAGGAAGAAATGTCATTTTCTTAACAACTGCCTTACTATTCATTCCTGCTTTTGGTACAGGTATGGTTTTAGCTCATAAAGATGTTGCTTATGGAACATTAGCAATACTTGCTGCACTCTCAGGAATAGGTGGTGGTAACTTTTCATCATCAATGTCAAATATCAGTTATTTTTTCCCAAAAAGAGTTCAAGGAACATCTTTAGGACTTAATGCTGGTCTTGGAAACTTTGGTGTTAGTGTTATGCAATTTCTAATTCCAATAGCGCTTACAACAGGTGTATTTAGTGTAGGTATGCATATGCCTAACTCTGCTAAAATAATTTATATTCAAAATGCTGCTTGGATATGGGTACCTATTATTGTAGTATTTGCAATAGCTTCATTTTTTGGTATGAATAACCTTAAAAAAGCTACTCCATCACTTGGCGATTATACAGGTGAGTTTGCTAAAACAATCTTATTGCTTATTTTTGGAGGAATTGGAACTGCAGTAGCTGCATACTTACTAATTGGCTTGCATGTATCGATGTGGATTGTTTTACCAATTGCAGTTATTGTAACACTGTTTTTGATGAAATTTTTCTCACCTGGTGAATTAAAAACAAATCTTAATAATCAATTTGCTATTTTTAACAATAAGCATACTTGGTTTATGACAATTATCTACACTATGACATTTGGTTCATTTATTGGATACGCTGCATCTTTTCCGAAGCTTATTCAAGATGTATTTCATGGCACTATCAATCCATTTGAATATGCCTTTCTTGGACCATTAGTTGGTGCATTAATTAGACCATTTGGTGGCTGGCTTTCAGATAAAGTTGGAAGTGGCTCGAAAGTTACTGCATGGAGTACAATTTTACAAATTCTTTCTGCTCTTGCGGTTGCTTATTTTATAATCCAAGCAAAACATGCACCAGACCCAGCAACGTATTGGTGGCCATTTTTCTGGGGCTTTATGTTGTTATTTGCTGGTACCGGTATTGGAAATGGTTCTGTATATAGAAGCGTTCCATATGTATTTAACAAAATGCAAACTGGACCAGTTTTAGGTTGGATAGCAGCTATTGCTGCATATGGTGCTTTTATTATTCCAAAACTATTTGGTCAACAAATCAAAGCAGGACATGTACAATATGCGTTTTATGGTATAGTCATATATTATATAGTTTGTTTAATACTTAACTGGTGGTATTATGATAGAAGTGGCGCTGAAGCTAAGTGCTAGGTTTTCATTTAATGTATCTTAAATAAAATTAAGATACATTAAGAGTACCTCTAAAAACTCTAATGTTTTCAGAGGTACTCTTAACAATATTGGACTATCTTTTTATAAAATATAGTCCAATAAGTTTCTTTAATACATCTATTACTTCATCTTCATCGCTCAAAGATTCTACAATTGAATGAATACATGCTTGATATGGATTAAAACCTTTTGTAATAAGTTTTGCGGCATAAATGAGCAATCTTGTCGAAACAGCTTCTTGAATCTCGCTATCATCTAAATTACGTATCTCACTAGCAATACTTACAAGTTGCTTTGCAATATTATAATCAATACCACTCTCTTGTATAATTATCTCCTCTTCAGCATCTTTTTGTGGATAATTAAAACTAAGTGAAATAAAACGTTGTTTTGTACTGGGCTTCATTCCTTTTAATATATTTTGATATCCTGGATTATATGATACAACTAACATAAAATTTGGATGTGCTTTTATCAATTCTCCAGTTTTATCAATCGGTAATACTCTTCTGTAATCAGCAAGAGAATGCAGTATTACAGTTGTATCTTTTCTTGCTTCAATTATTTCATCAAGATAACAGATGCCACCATGTCTAACAGCTTTTGTTAATGGTCCATCTTGCCAATAAGTTCCATTTTCGTCTATTAAATGACGACCGATTAAATCTGCAGCACTTAAATCATCATGACACACCACTGTATAAATATCACGATTTAATCTTTCACCCATAAATTCTATAAAACGTGTTTTACCACATCCAGTAGGACCTTTTATTAATAACGGTAGATTCATATCAGCTGCTATTTGAAACAACTCTACTTCGTTTGCTTGTTGTAAATAGTATATTTCAGACATTTTTTATTCCTTATTTTGTTAAATTTATATAAATTTCTGATAGTATTTTAGGTAACTTTTTACTATCGCGAACAACGCAATATCCATTTTTACCAAAAATATAAGAAAGATATCCTTTAGTTTCTATATCAATAGTAATACAAAAAGGAACAATACCTTTATTTTTGACCTCTAAAATTGCCTTTTTCGTATCTTCTATTCCATATTTTCCATCATATCTATCAATATCATTAGGTTTACCATCGCTAATAATTAATAACAGTTTATTATTAGCTTCTTGTTTTTGTAAAATCTCTGAAGACTCTCTGATGCCAGCTCCCAAACGTGTGTAATAACCAGATTTGATATTATTTATTTGTCCTCTAGTAAAATCATTATAAGATTGTTCAAAATCTTTAATTCTCTGAAAATAGACATTCTTATTTTTTAATGAAGAAAAGGTATAAATAGCAAATTTATCATGTAATCTTTTGAGTGCCTCTGAAAAAACCATGAGAGAATCTTTTATAATATCTATTATTCTCGTTTCTTGAGTTATTCCTGTCTCTGTTGATAATGATGTATCAGCTAAAATAAATGTTGCAATATCTCTTATATTTCTTTTATAACTTTCATAAAATCTTTGCGTATGTTGCATTTTATTGTTAGAACTTTTATAGTCAATCCATTTATTGATATTAATTTCATCTCCATAAAGTAAATTAGTCGTTTTTATGTATTCTAACTGCATTAAATCTAATTCATTTTGAATTTTTTTTACAATTTTTTTAAGTCTTGCTGGTAAAATTACAGGCTGTATCTCTTTTTTATAGATTGGTTGAATGTGAACATAATCTTTTAGATATATCATTTTTTTATAATGCCATTCATCAATAAAATGCCCATTGCCTGTTGGATATTGTGAATCATCGGGAGATATAATATTTAAATCCATTTTGATACGTGATGAAAAATTAGCTTTTTGGCGGCTTAAAGTTATTTCATCTAAGTCTTTTGCGATATTTAATGTATTTTCGTCAAAATTATCATCTTCAGTTCGATCAACATTGACCATCTCCATAAAACTTATTGGAGAATCTGGTAAAAAAATCAACATGCCATCTGTTTCTTTTTCATCATCAAGTTGATTAGCTTTTTTTTTCATATTTAATGTATTAGAGTTTTTTAATTTATCGTTATCAATATATGGTTCTTTATTATCAATATTATTAAAAATAGTTATTTGTGTAAGAGATGGATATATCCACATTGGATTTATAATTATATTAGAATCAAATATAAAATATTTTTTAGCTTGTTTATAAAATTGTTCAAATCCACTATATATATTGATTAGTCTGAGAATGGCTTGTTGATTTTGCTGCATTATATCATCAATATTATCATCTATTTTACTAAGCATTGCAACAAGCCAAAAATAATGTAATTCATTTTGTTTTTTGGTTGGAAAATATGCTAATGATTCTGGTAGATAAAGAGTTTTCTCATCTTGCCAAGTAAGTTGAAAAACTTTACCAAGTCCAAAAATCTTTTCAAATAATGTTCGAGCTTTTATCATGGGTCTTTTATCGGTAATTTTTAGCTCTTTAGCTTTTTTACCACCTAAAAGGTGATAAAAAAGAGTTAAAGAGTTTTTATTATTTATGAAAAACGTACGTTCATTCTCATAACTGCCAGTATCACTCTTTTTAGATATATAATTAGCCCAAGTTTTTGCGATATACTCTTCCATTAGATAAGCTCAATTATACTTTTGGTTCTTTTATAAAGAAACTATAAAAGTATGTTAATAAGCCAATTAGAATTACAACGCCAGAGATTTCTCGAACTTTAAACCAAGGCATCATTTTTACCTGTGTTGCTAAGAAGCAAAGAGCATGAGTATTATTTGGTAGTTCTTGAAGATCAACTTGAATTATCCCAGCAATAATTAATGCTATCGTCATTCCAAACACGCCAATAATCATGAGCCAAAAGCTAGTTAATTCTACTTTTTGTGCTTTCATGCAATTGCCATGTGGGCGACCACGCATAATTGGCATAGCATAAGAAATGATAGTAAACATAATCATAATATATGCACCAAAAAATGATAGATGTCCATGTGCGGCTGTTAGTTGAGTACCATGTGCATAATAACTTATAAAATAAGGAGAGATTGCAAGACCTAATAGACCAGCACCAATAAATCCTACAACTGCGGTTCCCTTCGCCCAAGTAAGTGCTATTTTATTATCATGTTTTATTCGACGTTCTTTAACCATTTTATAGGCAAAAACTACCATTAAGAAAAAAGGCACAACTTCTAAAATAGAAAATATAGTTCCAAGCCACAACCAATATGATGGTGCTCCGATATAATAATAATGATGTCCAATGCCCATAAGTCCGGCGATAAGAGTTGAAGCTACAATAAGATATAACCATTTATCAATATGTTCTCTATCGACACCTGTTACTTTAATAAGCACAAACGCTAAAATTGCGGCTTCAATTAATTCCCAAGTATCTTCAACCCACATGTGAACTACAAACCACCAAAATGTTTTACTCATAACAAGATTAGCTGGATTATAAAAAGCAAATAAAAAGAAGAATGCTAAGCCAAATAGACCTACTAAAAGCATCGTGGTAATAATTGTTTTGCGACCTTTTATTACTGTCATGGTAATATTTAGTATAAACGCTAAAACTACAACTACTATACCAATTTTTGCAATTGTTGGTTGCTCTAAATATCCTCGTCCCATGGTTGGAAGTAGATAATTAAATGTAATTTTTGCCAACTCAGCATAAGGAACTAATAAATAGCCAAGTATCGTTAAAACTCCAGCTACTGCAAATATCCAAAACATAATTTTTGCAAGCAATGGACTCCATAATTCTCTCTCGGACTCTTCTGGTACAAGATAATACGAAGCACCCATAAAAGCAAAAAGCATAAGAACAATAAGCAAGTTAGTGTGTACCATACGTGCGACATTAAATGGAATTGCTGGAAATAAAAAACCGCCATCAATATATTGCATACCTGCAATAAGACCAAAGACAACCTCCCCAGCAAGTAAAATCAGTGCAAAAATAAAATATGGCTTTGCGACCATCTGTGATTTATATTTCATATTTATCTCCTATCCTTGAATATTTGGTGGCCATTCGTGATTATGAATACGAGATGTCCAAATTAAAAAATCTGCAAGATCGTTAACCTGTTTTTTTGTCAAATTAAATTGAGGCATTTTCCTAATATTTCCTTTTAAAGGCTGTTCTGCCATCCAGATAGCTAGATATTCTTTGAAATATCTTACATTACTAGTTCCATCACGTTCAAATGCATTACAGAGCTCTGGAGCATAATAACTCCCCTCACCTTCAAGAGTATGACAACCACCACAATCGTTAACTTCCCATAAATGCTTACCACGCACTACAGAAGCTGTCATAGTCTTGGCATTACTTAATTTTGGAATCTGATGCACTGTGTTTATAATAAGTCCTATAAATATCAAAATTGAAATAGCACTTCCTATATAAAAAATATTTCTTGCCATATTTTTAGTAATATGTTCAGACATTTTTCACTCCTATTTTTAATTCTACTAAAAAGTAGTGATTGAAATATTAGCAAAAGATTATTAATTCTACCTTTGGATAGTATTTAAAATTTTTATTAAGATAATTGATATATAAATACCTCTCAAAAATTTAAAAGTTATAAAAAAAGAAAAAGTTATAATTAAAACGAAGAGTTAAATAAGAAGATAAAATATAGTCATTTAACTATTTAGTTTTTAGCGGAGATTGGCATAAGGCATGTAAGTGCCAGACCATAATAAATGTCATATTTATTATGGTCTGGCACTTATAGCCCTATTTATCTTAATGATAAAGCACACCTAGCACTATGAAAATCTCTTACAAAATCTGGATTTGAAAAAATACCTTTTTTCAAGCGCCATCCAGCTTTTTTTATAATAATAATAGCCTGTGCGCCTTTCATACTTCCTCTGCTTTCACATAATATTGTTTTTCCAGCATTAAATGCTTTTGCAATACGATTCATTCTGTTTGTTGTTATGTAGTAGTGAAAAAGGATAAAAGATCCTAAAATAATAATCATAATGCTCATGCCTCGTTTAAAGGCAACTTTTGGCATAAAATCCCTTGTTGTAACATATGCCGTAATTGCTAAAAAAAATAGCGCAATAAAAATATAACCAACTTCCAAATCAAAAAAACTCATCTTAACTCCTGTATATTAAATTGTCTTTTTCCCAATTGATAAAATCATCAGTAAAATATTTTATCCTTACTTTTTTAAACTCTTTTGAAGAAAAAAGTAACTTATTTGACTTAAATTCAATCTCTTCACCCATCTCTTTTAAAATATTATCGATATCTTTTTTACTCTTTGCATGTATCATTGAAAAAAGATTATATTGCCAATTTGGATATTTTGGTCTTAAGTAACAATGACTAACAACATTGTAAGCTGCTATTTTTTGACCGACATCTTCTGCTTTATCTTCTGCTATATCCCAAACTACCATAGCATTTGAATTAAAACCAGCTTTTCTATGGTTTAATATTGTTGCAAATCTTCTCATAACACCTGCATCTTGTAGTTCTTTAAGTGTGTCAAAAAAAGTATCATAGTCTATACCAATCTTACCAATCATATCTAAAAATGGCTCTTTTGTTATTTTGATATCTTCTTGTGCGTATTTTATAATCTGTTTATGTAAATCCGTGAGGGTGATACTTTTAAATTTTTTATTTTTTATTTTCTCTTTTTTCTTAGCACTTTTTGCAGTATCTAGTTGAACCATAATCTTAAAAAGCTTCAATGTTGGTAATGCAATGTATTCTTTAGCTTTGGTTCTTTTTGCTAAAATTTTTATTGTATCATCCAATCCTAAGATACTGTCTGGAGGCGTTGCTAAAGTAAACCAAACATTAAACTCATGATTTCTCTCATAATTATGTGATATTCCAGGATGAGAGTTTAAAATCTTAACAGCTTCATCCATATCGTCTTTATCAACACGGAATGCAACTAAAGAAGATTTGTAGCCTAATTTTTTTGTATCAAAAATAGCTGAAATTTGTCTTATAATTTGATTGTCTTTTTCTTTTTGGATAATTTGTATTATATCATCTTCGGATATATCAAATTTTTGTGCTAAAACCTTAAATGGTCGCTTAGAGAGTGGAAAATCTTTTTGTAATTCATATAATATTTTATCTTTCATATTTTTATCCTTAGTATATTTTTGTAAAGTGTTACTATTTATTGTCATGAAAGCATCTCGAATCCTTCTTTAACCGTTTTAGCTTTTTTCGCAGTAACTAGCAATAAAGCGACATTTAGCCTTGCTAATTTCTCTAATTCTTGACTTGGATTGTTTAAAAAATCTAATGATTCTTCTAGTGTAATTCTTTCCCAAGATTTTTTATATGTAATTCCAAAATATTCTGGCTCTATGGAATGTTCTACTATTTTTAAACCATCTTTTAACCAGTATCTACATTTTGAAAAAATCTCAGGTGTTCCTTCATTTCCTTTTACTACAACAAAATGATCATAATTTGATGCAAAAAGCTCATTATTTTTCTTAACATAAGGCTCATGAAAAGCCGCAGATATGGCATATTTCGAATTTGCAGGATTTAACAATTTTTCCAAGGTATTAAAAGCGGTTCTCAACCCTAATGCATTTCTAACTCTAGTTAAATCGCTAAGCTCTTTAAAATATTGACTCCTGTCAAAATAATGAATATTATCATCAAGAGTAATATTTGTTGCCACATCTTTTAGAGTTATTCCATGTTTTGCTGGTTGTAAATAATCGCCACTAATTATAATTGAGAGGTCAAATTTTTTTAGATATTTACCAAAAAGAGGGAAGAGATATGGATTATCAGCTTTTCCATCATAAGGATAACCAAGTTCTATAGAATTTGGAATATTTACTCTTTTTATATAATTATTAAATACGCCATAAGCAGTTTGTAGCTCCTCAATAGCCTCTATTCTCACTCTCCAGCCCAATAAAAAAGCAGCTATTTGCTCTGGCTTGGCGGTTTGTTTTAATATTTGATTCATACAATCTGCCATCTCCTGCTCACTTAACTCTCTATTTGATTTTGGACCTGTTCCAACTGCTTTGATATAATTATGAAAATCCATAATTCTCCTTTTAAAATTTATAATTAACTACATTACCAGATAATGTTTTCAAAAAAGCAACAATTTGTTTAATCTGTTTTTTTGTTAAAACAATACCCAACTGATGTCTAGCCATAATTCGTATCGCATCTTTTAACTGTTTTACCTCTCCATTATGAAAATATGGTGCTGTTCTTGCAACATTGCGTAATGTTGGTACTTTAAATTTAAATTGTCCACCTCTTCCATGAAATCCACCAGTATCTGGAAATGGAAAAGGTGAGTTTTTAAAACGTGGCGATTGAAATTGAAATTTTGAAAAAACTGGCATACCATTTATAAAAACTGATTTTGGAACAATAAATCCATCATAACGTTTAAGTGGGAACCTTTGCATACTTTGCCCACCAACACTCATGCCAGTATGGCAACTCTTGCAGCCAAGTCGCATAAATAAAAAAAGACCTTTTTTTGCTTGCATTGAAATAGCACTATTGTTTCCATCTAAAAATCTATCAAATGCTCCTCTTGTTAATAATGTTCTCTCATAAGCACCAATAGCTTTTGTAGTATTGATAAACGTAATTTTATGTGATTTAAAAGCAGATTTAAAAGCTTTTACATAAAATGATTCTTTTTTTAATCTCTTTACTACCTCTTTTTGAGTCATATCCATCTCAAAAGATGCTTGAAGTGGATTTTGTGCTTGATTTTGTACATTTGGACTTTTACCGCTCCATAACAACATTTTCTCTAATGCAGCATTTAATACAGTTGGAGTATTTAAATGAAAAGGATTTTTTCTTCCATGATAACCTATGGCGGTTGGACGGTTGTCATCTCCTCCCTCTTGTAAAATATGACAGGTCGCACAGCTTATAGTTTTATCTTTTGATAAAATAGGATCAACAAATAGTAGGCGACCTAAGTTAATCTTTTCTATACTTAAGGGATCATTTTTATCTATTACTAGTCTTTTAGCCTTATTCCAAGTAGCAGGCACTGCCTTTAATCCATGAAGCAAGGCTTCTTGGCGTAACTCACTATTATTTATATAAATAGGTCTTACTTTTGGTTTTGGTATAAACAAACCTATATTTAAAAAAAGCAATACTATTATAATAATAGTAATAAAAATACCTAACTGACCCCTCATATTTAAACCTCAAATAAAATATACTCTACCTTAGAGTATATTTTACAACATTTTTATTAAATTTAGTTTAATTTTGTTTACATGTAGTGGGAATAAAATTTAATATAACTATCCAAGCTATTGCTATATCTATAATAACATCTGCAAAATTAAAAATTGCAAAATTAAATCCGCAATGCCAATATACATAATCCGCAACGCCTCCATGTAAAAATCTATCGAAAATATTTGATAATCCAGCTCCAATAATCATGCCAGCTGGCACAATAAAGCATTTTTTATTTAACTTTACAACATAGATGAGTGCGGATATAATCAATATCAATTGTAGCCATTTTAAATATCCATGCAAAAAAGATAGCAGCGAAAATGCTACCCCATCATTAAAAACTAAACGTATATTGATACAGTTTGTTCTATAAATATCTAAAATTTTATCATAAAGCATATTTTGAGGTAAAGAGTACAACTCCATAGCTTTTAACATGACTAAATGTTTAATTTCTTGATCAATAGCAAAAATAACGGTTATTGCTAAAAATAGTGCAATAGCCATCTTATAAGAGCGATTAGTCATTTAATTTAGAACCAAAAAGTGTAATTAAATCTTGCATAGCACTATTTATTATATTTATTTCTTTAGCTTCAAGTAAAATTCTTAGTTTATTTTCAGTTCCAGAGTAGCGGATAAGATGACGAATTTGCTGTTTATCTAGTTGAAGCAGTTTTTCGTTTAAGCCGACAATGTCTTGTAGTGGTTTTTTATGTTTAATATTTATATTTTTTAAAATCTGTGGATACAAAACAAAAGGTCTAAGTATGGTTGACGCTGGTTGTTTTGCGGTAATCATGAGCGAGAGGATTTGTAGTGCACTAACGAGCCCATCTCCAGTTTTTGCAAAATCTAATAATATTATATGTCCACTTGCCTCGCCACCGAAATTAATATTTTTTTGCTTCATAATTTCTAAAACATTTTTGTCTCCAACATCACTTCGATATAGTTTTAAGCCTTTATCTTGTAAAAAATCTTCTAAGCCTTGGTTGCTCATAACAGTTGCCACGATGCCATTACCCATTAATCTGTTATCTTGATGTAAAAAAAGTCCAAGCGCACCTAAAAGATGATCGCCATCAACAACATGACCCATCTCATCAACAACTACTAATCTATCAGCATCGCCATCAAGTGCTATACCTATATCAGCTCTATATTGCTTCACTCCCTCGCATAAATCTTTTGTATGAAGAGCGCCACAATTTTCATTTATATTAAATCCATCTGGCTTGTTATGTAAAATAATCACCTCAGCGCCTAACTCTTCTAATATCGTGGGTCCGACTTTATAGCCAGCACCATTTGCGGTATCTAAAACAATTCTAATACCTTGAAGTGTTAAATTATTTAAAAATGAGTTTTTTATCTGAACAATATATCTGCCTATAACGTCATCAATGCGTTTAGCGCTTCCTATATTTTTACCAACTACACATGTTTGTTCTATTTTTAAATTATCAAAATATATATTTTCAATCTCTTGTTCAACCTCTTTTGAGAGTTTATCTCCATGAGCGTCAAAAAATTTAATACCATTGTCATTATATGGATTATGTGATGCACTTATCATAATACCCGCATCGCACCGCATATTTTCCGTTAAAAAAGCAATTGCTGGAGTTGGCATTGGTCCAATTTGTACAACATCATATCCAACAGAAGTAAGACCGCTAACTATTGCATTTTCGATCATATATCCGCTTCGTCTTGTATCTTTGCCTACTAATATCTTTTTTGTTTTCGCACTTTTATTAAAATAAACACCAACAGCTTGTGCTAATCTCATAGCAAGAGACGCTGTTAAAAAACATCCCGCTTCTCCTCTTACTCCATCTGTTCCAAAAAGCTTCATAAAAAATCCTAATCAATATTTCACATATTTTACACAAATTTAACTTAACTTTAATCATTTTTAAGATAAAATGGCACACTAAATTTTATGAGAAGGACTCATTAACATGGCAAATCATAAGTCGTCATTAAAGCGAATTCGTCAAACGGAAGTACGTACTGAACGTAATCGCTTTTATCGTACACGCTTGAAAAATATTACAAAAGAGGTTCGTAGCGCTATCGAAACGAACAATAAAGATGTAGCAGTAGCTGCATTAAAAGTTGCAAACAAGCAAATTCATATATTTGTAAGCAAAGGTATCTTAAAAAAAGAAACTGCTGCTAGAAAAGTAAGCCGTCTTCACAAAGCCGTTAATTCATTATAGGGTTTAAAAAATAAAATGCTAGCAGATAAATTAGATCCGTTTATCAATAGATACAACGAATTAGGCAATCTGCTTAGTGCGCCTGATATTGCTTCAGATATCAAAAGAATGACTGAGCTCTCTAAAGAGCAGTCCTCACTCTCAAATATTGTTCAAAAAATAAATCAATATAAAGATATAGTAGCCCAAATCAAAGATGCAAAAATTATGCTTGATGACTCTGAGATGTCAGAGATGGCAAAAGAAGAATTAAAAGAGCTAGAACCACAGATACAAGCTCTCGAGGATGAGATAAAACTTCTACTTTTACCGCAAGACCCAAATGATGATAGAAATACCATTATAGAACTTCGTGCGGGTGCGGGTGGGGATGAAGCTGCCATTTTTGTAGGCAATCTTTTTGATGCATATTTACGTTACGCAGATTTAAGAGGCTGGAAAGTAGAGATTATCTCAACATCTCCATCTGAGTCTGGTGGATATAAAGAGGTTGTAGCTCTCATTAAGGGTGAAAATGTTTATAGTAGATTGAAATATGAAGGTGGAACCCACCGTGTTCAACGTGTTCCTGCAACTGAATCGCAAGGACGTGTTCACACCTCTGCTATCACTGTTGCTATCATGGCTGAAGTTGATGATGTTGAGGTGCAAATTAATGAAAATGATTTGAAAATTGATGTAATGCGTTCGAGTGGATGTGGAGGGCAAAGTGTAAACACTACTGATTCAGCTGTTCGCATTACGCATCTGCCTTCTGGTATTGTTGTAACTAATCAAGATCAAAAATCACAGCATAAAAACAAAGATAAAGCCATGAAAGTCTTAAAAGCTCGCTTATACGACCTACAAATGCGAGAAGCTCAAGAAAAAGATAGTGCCACTCGTGCGATGCAAGTCGGTACTGGCGATAGAAGTGGGCGTATTCGCACATATAACTATCCACAAAATCGTATCTCCGATCATCGCATTAATCTTACTCTTTATAGATTAAATGAAATTATGGGTGCTGGCTTATTTGATGAAATTATTGATAATTTAATAACTGACCATCAAGCCAAACTTGTTGAAGCCGCAGGAATATAGTTGGTATTAAATACAGCTTTTACTTCTCCTGTAAAAGAGATAATACCGTTTTTAATACTTAATTGAAGTTCTTCTTTACTTTTTGGAAAAACATTGGTTTTTGATGATAGCTTATCTTCTTTATAGCCTCTATAAAATGCAGCTGCCATTCCAGTTCCACAAGCTAAAGTTTCATCTTCAACACCACGCTCATAAGTTCTTACATGTAAGCCTTTTTTATTTATAAATGCAATATTTATATTACTATTATATTTATCTCTGAGCTCTTTTGCTATTTTTAAATCAAAATTTTGTATATTTTCAACAAACGCTACAAGATGAGGCACTCCTGTGTCTATTTTCCACCAAGACACTTTGTCTTTTATAATTTTTTTATCTAAAATTTTAGGAGGAGTTAACTCACTTGTTACAATATTATTTTTTACAAAAGCGGTGATAACACCGGCAGTTGTTAAAAATTTCATGCTTGATGGCGCTAAGTTGTTATAAAATGCATAATGTGCACATGCACGACTTCCATTTCCGCACATCTGCGCATCACTACCATCACTATTATAAAATTCCCACTCAAAGTCATAAACATCATGAGGCACTAAAACAATGAGTCCATCTGCACCGATACCATTTTGGCGGTCACATATCTCTTTTGCCAATTTATTTCGTTCTTGCTTTATAAATGTATGAAAAATGATAAAATCATTACCATTTGCGCTATATTTTGTAATGTTCATGCATATCTCTCTTTAATTATATTTACAAACTTTTCTACCTCATCTTGAAGATGGGGCAAATCTCTTGAATTATCTATTACCCAAGTAGCAAGCTTTTTTTTCTCATCGATAGAGATTTGTGATTTAATCCTTCTTAGCGTTTCCTCTTTTGTAAAACCATCTCTTTTCATAAAACGTTTTAATTGGATTTCAAAAGGCACGTACACAACTACGCTTTCTTTAATATTATAACCTTTTTTTTCAAAAAATAAAGGTATGTCGATTAAATATGGAAACTTAAAACTATCTTGTTTTTTCGCTTTTGTTTGTATCTCTTTTCGTATTAAAGGATGTAAAAAATCTTCAAGTTTTTGTTTCATCTTAGAATCTGAAAATATTAATTTTCCAAGAGCAGTTCTATCCACTTTGGAATTCTTTATAAATCCTTTACCAAAAGTTTTTTGTATCCATTCTTTCTTTGTTTCTAAAATTTGATGGCTTATATTATCGGCATCAATAACTCTCATACCATTTAAACCAAGTAAAGAAGCAACCGTACTTTTACCAGTTGCTATGGAGCCAGTAAGTGCGATAGCGTAATCAAACATCATTAGTTTTTTATAAAACTAAGATATCTTTTTTTAATATAATTTCCCATAGCAAACGAGGCTATATGAATATCGCTATTATAATATTCAAGATTATCTAACATATCGGCTCGTTGTAAAATGATATCTGCTGTTGGATGATACTCTTTTGATGCCAAAAGAAGTGTCTCTCCGTCTTCTAAGTGGTAAGGCATAATAATCTTAAAATATTTTGCTAAAGATATCATCAGCTCTTTGTTTTCATCTATCTCATCAAGAGAATGATGTGTTGATACAAATATTCCATCATCCTTTAAAGTCCTACTTATGTGAGCAATAAAATCATCATGGTACTCATTCTCAGAAATAACTACATCAAATGAGCTGTTATCTATCACTTGTAGAAATTCTAGCAAAGGAGCTATATTTGTAATTGCAATATCACGATATCGTGATATTTCTTGCTCAATTTTTGTAGCATCATTACTTAAAATTAATATATTATTAGGTTCTTTATGAGTACATAATGGTACATGTACTATCATCTCTGGATATATGAAATCTTTCAAAATACTTCCTATTGTTTTTTCACCTATTGTATCAAATTTTTATTAAAAAATATTAAAAAACTATCACTGTAAATAATAATTAACTTATCTTTTTAATTATAATGGGTAAAATCATCCTAAAGTATGGTATTTTTGTACGTTTTTTATGAAAATACATAAGACTAACAAAATAGGAGCTTTCAATGTGGTCATGGATAAGAATTATTAGAATAATTATAGGCGCTATACTTATAGGTATTGGCTTAAAAACTGGTGTGTATTGGTGGTATCTTGGTATTATCCCAATATTTATGGGAGTTGCAAATCTCTGCCCTCTTTGTACATTAACTGGAAATTGTAAAGTCAATAAAAAATAGCCAGATTTTGGTATAATAGCATCACTAAAACTAGAGGATGTTTATGAGTAAAATCAGCTATAAAGATGCCGGTGTTGATATTAGTGCAGGTAATAAATTTGTTGAAAATATAAAACCGTTTGTAAAAGATACAAAAGTAGCTGGTGTGCTTGGTGGAATTGGCTCCTTTGCTGGTGCATTTGAATTACCGAGCGGATACAAAGAGCCTGTTTTATTAGCGGCTACTGATGGTGTTGGTACAAAACTGAAACTAGCAATTGAGTCTGGTATTCATAACACAGTTGGAATTGATCTTGTAGCTATGTGTGTAAATGATTTAATCTGTAATTTTGGTACACCTTCATTCTTTTTAGATTATTACGCAACAGCCAAACTTGATACTGATGTGGCTACTGCGGTGATAAAAGGCATAGCTGACGGATGTATAGAATCGCAATGTGCTTTAATAGGTGGCGAAACTGCTGAGATGCCTGGTATGTATAAAAATAATGATTATGATTTGGCTGGCTTTGCTGTTGGAGTTGCTGAAAAAAGCGAAATGAATAGAGTTAGCATGGTACGCAATGGCGATCAACTAATAGCACTCCCAAGTTCAGGACTTCATTCAAACGGTTTTTCACTAGCTAGGAAAGTTTTATTTGATAAAATGAAACTTAGTTTTGATTATAATCTTAATGGCACTTCATTAATTAATACACTTTTAACACCCACAAATATTTACGTAAAGACCTTTAAAACTTTTAAAGATAAAATAGTAGCTCTAGCACATATCACAGGTGGTGGTATTATAGAAAATTTACCACGTGTTTTACCTGATAATTTAATGGCAATAATAAATAAAAATAGTATAAAAGTACTTCCGATTTTTGATCTAATTGCAAGTCATGTTGAAGAAAAGGAGATGTTTAGAGCGTTTAATATGGGAGTTGGAATGATACTTATTGTTAGAGTCGGGGATGTTGACGATATTTTAACACAAATAGACGGCTCCTATCATATTGGCGAAATTAAAAATGGTAAAAGAAAAGCTATCTTAGTTTAAAAACTGATATACGCTAGTTTGCTATTGAATGGCTATACTATTTTATAAGAAAATATAAGGTCAAAACGTGATATCTAATGATAATGAAATTCATAAAATTGGTGTTATTATTTTAGGCTTAATGGGTGATGTTTTAATACGCACTCCAATCATTAAAAACTTACGAACCATGTTCGCAGATGCTAAAATAGTAGCGATTGCGGATAAAATTGGAGTTGAGATTTTAAAAAATAATCCTGATATAAACAAAATTATACAATTTCATCGAACTCCATCTAATAAATTAAAAAACAACCTTTTTAAAATCTATGATATCTGGCAAGTAAGAAAAGAAAAATTTGATATGCTTGTAAATATCTATGATGGTGGCTCATCTCCCATAGTTGCACTACTCTCAGGGGCAAAATACAGACTCGGTATCACCAATAAAATAAAAGGTGCGTATACAGTCACGCATACAATAAATAGGCAAAAAAATGAAAAACATCACATAGGCTTAAATTTTTTAAAGGTTTTGCTTCCCTTAAATAAAAAAATTAATTATGACACTACACCAATATTTACAGTAACAAAAATAGTTATAGACAACATAAAACAGCGATTTTTTGATATCAATTTTAATCAAACATACATGTTAAATATAGCCACGGGTGATCCTAAAAAAATATTTGAACTAAATAAATATTTTCAAATAATTCAATACATATATGATAAATATCAACTGCTCCCAGCTATTGTTTGCAATCCACAACAAGAGTATCTACAAAGAGATTTAATAGATAAAATCTCAAACAGATTAGATATACCATATATTATGCTACCCATTTTAAACATAGAAAAACTCGGCGCGTTGATGAAACTTTTCAAATTTATTATCACTCCAGATACTGGATTGTTGCATGTAGCTATTGCTTTAAACATACCAACATTAGCAATTTTTACATACACAAATCCAAAACTTGTAGATCCACAAAAACAAAATTTTGTATCATGTTTTATTCCAGTATATGCAAAAAATTTAGATAATTTATTTTTTGGAACAAAAAATATTGATATCAACTATCTATATAATAGAATTGACAAGCTTTTACCAAACTTTATAAGGTAAAAATTTACCATTCATGGTTATAACAACTCTATCTCCTTTTGGATTTTCTTTCTTATCAACAGATAGAGTAAAATCTATAGCACTCATAATTCCATCGCCAAATTTTTCATGAATCAATTCTTTAACAGTTAGGCCATAAACGCCTGCTACTTCATATAAACGATATACACAAGGATCAGTAGGAGTACTTCTTTCCCATGTTTTATAAGGAAACTCTTGCAATGTGTTCTCTATAGCGATATTTAATTTTAAATACTTACATAATTTTCGAGCAAATTCTGGTTTTAAGCTATTGCTTCCTAGGCATGCCGAAGTTACAAAAACCTCACTTAACCCTACAACTTTAGATATTTTTGCCCAAGATGTGCCTTTTTTTACTTTTGCTAAAATTATAGCTTCCGTCATTTCAACTTTTGTCATCATCCCACTCTCCCATATAATTTTTTTGTAAGAACACCAATAATATCAAAATATTTCTATACTTCACCTTATTAGTAGGGATCGGTATTACTAAAAAAATTGAGGAGATAATGGAATATGTAATAAGTAAGAGAAATATGATTTTATTTATAAAATGCTTGACAAAAGAAAATCATTATTGTAGTATTTTATTTAGCCTAATTAGCAATTAAGCTAAATAACTTTAATTGGTGCCTTTTATGGCTAATGACTGATACTGGCATAAAGTATTTACAAAACAAAGGGTATGTTATGATGGATAGCATGATAAAAAAAGAAAAAGATATGTGTAACTCTATGATGAACGGCATGGGTTCAATGGATGCTATGATGGCAAAAGGAAAAAGCATGTGTGATAATATGATAGGTTCTAGTACCTCATCTTCAGATGATAACTCATCATGTTCAAACACTGAGTCTAGCTCTTGTTCTACAGCACCAAAGAAAGATGATGAGTGCTGTAACTTATAATTAAAAAGGCTCTTTTTATCATAAGGACAAACTATGATGGAACAATGTAAAAAGATGTGCAAAAGTATGTCTGTTGAACAAAAGAGCGATTGTGTATCGAAAATGATGCCTAATTGTTTAGATTTTGTTTTAAATACTCTTAATACTAAAGAGTGTCAAATATTTGCAAAAGAGATGCAAAGTAAGTTGAATAAAATATTAGACAGATATATATCAAAATAATTATTGGATATGGGACTGTAACTAATTCTGTGTCAATTTGATAAAATAACACATGTGTCGATTCAAGTTATTAGATAGAGGTAAAGGTGAAGTTAGTGGCAATCATAAGTTTGATGTAGAGTGCGCTAAAGATAAGATAGCACATAGGCTAACAGCTCCATATACACCTCAAACCAATGGAATGGTAGAAAGTATTAAGAATGCCACAATCAAAACAGAAGACTATGATAATATTGAAGATGTTAAGAAAGATTTAAATAAGGTCTTGATGTTTTATAACTTCAATAAAAGACATGGTTCTTTAAGAAAAGAATTAAAAGTCAGAACTCCATTTGATGCAGTTCAAAGTTGGTTTCGTAAGCAAGCCTGAAATATTTAAGATTTCACCAGATGTGTTTCAAGATATTACTTTTGAAATGATACAACGTGGTGAAACTTGACAATTGAATCTGCTTAGACCTTATACAAGAGTTGGTAAATTTGAAACTAAACTATTTGTAAATTATTCAAGAATAGATAAAGCACTATCTTCAATAATTCTTGAAAGTTATCTCAAAGGTGTATCAACCAGAAAAGTAGAATCAATTGTTGGAGAACTGGGAATTGAGCTGAGTCATGAAACTGTGAGTAGACTCTCTCATGAGCTTGATGAACTTGTTACAGAATTTAAAACTTCTGATTTACAAGAGCATTACCCATATCTTTACATTGATGCTACATACCTAAAAGTATTTGATGGAGTTAGGTTTGTTTCATCAGCAGTAATGGTAGCAATAGGAGTAAGTGCTTCAGGCACTAGAGAAATTCTTGATATAACACTTATGGAAAGTGAATCATTCGAAACTTATACAGAATTCTTTGATGGACTAAAAGATAGAGGAATAAAAAAGATAGATCTTATTATTAGTGATGATCACAGAGGAATTAAAAAAGCTACCAAAGAAAGTTTCATAGGCTCATCTTGGCAGTTTTGTAGTGTACACCTGAAGCGTAACCTAATG
>VAOZ01124030.1_pt1 | contig 96044 bp, 95 predicted proteins | sample 3394041 | NCBI WGS metagenome assembly VAOZ01 (sample SAMN08290431, study PRJNA428436) | hydrothermal vent metagenome | isolation source: Deep-sea hydrothermal vent chimney | place: Indian Ocean: Southwest Indian Ridge
TATCCTCAACTTAGTATATTTTTCAGCGAAATTATGTCAAAATACACTAAGTGATTTAGGAATAAAAGGTTGGTTTACACAGTTAGCTTTACACGCTCAACTTTCACTAAACGTCCCTTAATTTTAAAAATCTCTATTGCATAATCTGGGTTAAAACCAGATATTATCAAGAAGTCTAACTCCTCCAACTAACACTTCTACTAAAATAATTGTATTTAAATATTCTATCTCTTTTAGTGCTTTAAACTCTCTATTAACTATAGCAATATACACAATTTCTAATGGCTCTAAAGTTTTCTCCATAGTTTTAATAATCTTTTTGCAATCTTTTACATGTAAAGAGATTAGATTGGTGGCATTACGCAAAGCGGTTGGAATCTTTAAGGCTTGTATTTTTTGCTCTTTTGATAAATACCTATTTCTACTACTTTGTGCTAAGCCATCAATATCTCTAATCGTATCAACTGCTATAATATTTATATCCATAAACATCTGTTTTATCATAAGCAAGATTAGGTAGAGTTGTTGTGCATCTTTTTTACCAAAATAGGCATTAGTTGGATGTATGATATTTAAGAGTTTCATAACAACTGTTAAAACCCCATCAAAATGCCCAGGCCTCGAGGCGCCCTCTAAAATATATCCTCTAACACTTGGGGCAACTATTTTTATCTCATCTTCTTTAAAAAGATCCTCTTTTTGTGGCATAAATAGATAATCAACATTTGCTACTTGGCAAATTTTTTTGTCAGCCTTCTCCTCTTTTGGGTATTTATCAAAATCCTCATGTGTTAAAAATTGTGTTGGATTTATAAAAATTGATACGATAACAATCTCATTTTCTTCTCTTGCTTGATTAATCAGTTTAACGTGTCCATAATGAAGTGCACCCATTGTTGCAACAAAACCAATAGTTTTATTATAATCTTTTTTTAATTGTTCTTGTAATGATGAAATTGAGTTAAAAACTGTCATATTTAAGCCTCCATTATATATAATCGCAATTATACAATACTAAGGGTCAATTTTTATGGATAATTATGAATACACAGAACTATTAAAAACTCTGCAAATAAAAATGAATAATATTACAGATGTTATTAAACCAGACAAGATACAAATACGACTTGATGAGATTGAGGATATGGAAAATACTCAAGAATTTTGGACAGATATAACTAATACAACAAAAATATCAAAAGAAAAAACAATACTTCAAAGAAAGCTACAAAAATATAATCGGACGCTTGAAACACTAAATGATGCAAGTGAGCTTTATGAAATGGCAAAAATAGATAATGATGAAGAAAGCTTACAAGAGCTTTTTTTAGATTCTAATAATTTACAACGTTATGTTAGCAAAATCGAGATAGATCTTTTACTCAGCGAAAAAACGGATATAAACAATGCAATTGTTACCATTCATCCAGGAGCTGGTGGTACAGAGTCTCAAGATTGGGCATCAATGCTTCTTCGCATGTATACAAGATGGGCTGAACGTCATAATTTTAAAATACAAATGCTAGATTATCAAAATGGCGATGAAGCAGGTATTAAAGATGCTTCTATTTTAATATCTGGTGAAAATGCTTATGGATATCTAAAAGTTGAAAATGGAATTCATAGATTAGTTAGAATATCCCCATTTGATTCAAACGCGAAAAGACACACTTCTTTTTCTTCTGTTTTGATATCTCCTGAAATTGATGACGATATTGATATACAAATAGAGGATAAAGATATTAGAATTGATACATATAGATCTTCTGGTGCTGGAGGACAGCATGTAAATAAAACTGAATCAGCTATTAGAATAACTCATTTAGCAACAAACATAGTTGTTCAATGTCAAAACGACAGAAGTCAACATAAAAATAAAGCAACAGCTATGAAAATGTTAAAATCAAGACTTTATAAATATGAGCTAGCAAAACAAAAAGCTAAAGAAGATAGTGTACAAAAGAGTGAAATAGGTTGGGGTCATCAAATACGCTCTTATGTTTTACAGCCATACCAACAAATAAAAGACACAAGAAGTAATGAAACATTTTCTAATGTAACTGCTATTTTAGACGGTGATCTTGATAAACTAATAGAGGGAGTTTTAATTGCTAATGCTACACACTTTGGCAATAAAATACAAGGTTAAAAACCCTATATTTTATTTACATGTAAAGAGTTAGCCATTACGTTTTTTAATAATCTCTTCTGAAACATTTTTAGGAACTTCTTCATAATGATCAAATTCCATAGAATAAGTTGCACGACCTTGAGTTGCTGAACGCAAATCAGTTGAATAGCCAAACATTTCTGAAAGTGGAACAAAGGCATCTATAATTTTATTTCCAGCTCTATCGCCCATGTTGTTTACCTGTCCACGACGACGATTAAGGTCACCAATTACATCACCCATATAATTTTCGGGAACTTCAACCTCAACTTTCATTAAAGGCTCAAGTATTGTAGCACCTGCTTTTTTGCAACCTTCTTTAAAGCCTATGGAAGCAGCTATTTTAAATGCCATTTCACTTGAATCAACCTCATGATATGAACCATCATACAGAGCTACTTCAATATCTTCCATAGGATAACCAGCAAGCACACCTCCTTGCATAGCTTCTTTAATGCCTTTTTCAACAGCTGGAATATATTCTTTAGGAATAACTCCGCCTTTAATATCATTTTTAAATATAAAACCTGCACCAGTTTCACTAGGCTTAATGTTCAAAAAGATATGACCAAATTGTCCACGTCCACCAGATTGTTTAGCATATTTATATTCTTGATTTACCTCTTTTTTGATAGCTTCACGATAAGAAACTCGCGGCGCACCAACTTCAGCTTCAACGCTAAATTCACGCTTCATTCTATCTACTAAAATTTCAAGATGAAGTTCTCCCATGCCTGAAATAATGGTTTGACCTGTCTCTTCATCAGTATGAACACGAAATGACGGATCCTCAGCTGCTAATTTTGATAAAGCTACACCCATTTTTTCTTGATCTGCTTTTGTTTTTGGCTCAACTGCAACAGAAATAACTGGTTCTGGAAAATCCATACGCTCTAGTACTACTTTTTGTGCTGGGTCGCATAAAGTATCACCAGTTGTTGAATATTTTAAACCAACAACAGCACCTATTTCGCCAGCATAAATCTCTTTAATCTCTTCACGCTTAATCGCATGCATCTTCATAATTCTACCAATACGCTCTTTTTTATCTTTAGTAGAGTTATGAACATACGAGCCTGACTTTAAGCTACCACGATACACACGAATAAAAGTTAATTGTCCAACAAATGGATCTGTCATAATCTTAAAAGCAAGTGCTGCAAATGGAGCATCATCAGTTGATTCAACTACAACTTCTTCAGTTTCATCATCCATCATAGTAGCTGTAATTTGAGGCACTTCAGTTGGCGCTGGAAGATATGCGACAACAGCATCAAGTAAAGTTTGAACACCTTTGTTTTTAAATGCTGTTCCAGCAGTCATTGGAACTATATGCATGCCAATAGTTGCTGCTTTAATACCAGCTACTATCTCCGCTTCACTGAGATCTTCACCTTCAAGAAATTTCTCCATAAGCTCTTCATTACCATCAACTTCAGAAATAGCTTCAATCATTTTTTCGCGATACTCTTTAGCTTTTTGCTGTAAATTTTCTGGAATATCTTCAATATGGTAGTTTGATCCCATAGCAGCATCTTGATCCCATACAATTGCTTTCATCTGCACTAGGTCAACAATACCTGCAAATTGATCTTCCGCACCAATTGGTAACTGTATAGGAACAGGATTTCCTTTTAAACGATCACGAATTTGACGCTCAACTTCATAAAAATTAGCACCTGTTCTATCCATTTTATTTACAAATATAATAGATGGTACACCATATCGAGTTCTTTGTCTCCATACCGTTTCAGATTGAGGCTGAACGCCACCAACAGCACAAAAAACAGATACCGCACCATCAAGTACGCGCATAGAACGTTCAACTTCAATAGTAAAATCAACGTGACCAGGAGTGTCAATAATATTAATTTGCTTGCCATTCCACTCACATGTAGTTGCAGCTGAAGTAATGGTAATACCTCTTTCTTGCTCTTGTTCCATCCAGTCCATAGTAGCTGCACCATCATGAACTTCGCCAATTTTGTGTTCAACACCTGTGTAGAACAGTATACGCTCTGTTGTTGTTGTTTTTCCTGCATCAATATGAGCAGCAATACCAATATTTCTTACATCTTCTAATTTATGTGATCTTGCCATTATTTTGCCTTTATTACCAACGATAATGAGCAAATGCTTTATTAGCTTCTGCCATCTTGTAGGTATCCTCTTTTCTTTTAAATGCTGTACCTTTATCACTACTTGCATCCATTAGCTCATTTGCAAGACGCTCTGCCATTGTTCTTTCATTTCTATTTCGTGCTGCATCAACTAACCATCTTATAGCCAATGATTGCTGACGAACTGGACGTACTTCTACTGGAACTTGGTATGTAGCACCACCAACACGACGACTTTTTACTTCAATAATTGGTTTAATCTTTTCAATAGCCTCTTTAAAAGTATCTATACCAGTTTTTTCACCGCGTGAACTTATAATGTCTAATGCACTATACATAATCTTTTCAGCAACACTTTTTTTACCATCATTCATTAATTTATTAATAAATTTAGTTAAAATTTTATTACCGTGAATTGGATCTGGCATAACTTCACGAACTGGTGCTTTTCTTCTTCTCATTTTTTTTCCTTACTTCAATTTTTTTTCAAATTTACTCAAAGCATCTTCATACCCTGTAGCTATTTTGAATAGATATTTAAATATTATACTCAACTCTTACAATCTTTAAAAAAAGATTATTTTTTAGGCTTTTTAGTTCCGTACTTAGAACGTGCAACTGTACGATTTGCAACACCAGCAGTATCTAATGCACCACGAACAATATGATACTTAACACCTGGTAAATCTTTTATACGACCTCCACGGACTAAAACAATGGAGTGTTCTTGTAGATTATGACCCTCTCCCCCAATATATGAAATTACTTCGAAACCTGAAGTTAATCTCACTTTTGCAACTTTACGTAAAGCTGAGTTTGGTTTTTTTGGTGTAGTTGTATAAACACGAGTACAAACTCCACGACGTTGTGGGCAAGAATTTAAAGCTGGTGATTTTGATTTTTTAATCACACGCTGTCGTTCTTTGCGAATTAACTGATTAATTGTTGGCATACAATTCCTTTTTTATAAAATATTCCAGTAGAATTTTACTCTTTTTTTGGGAGTAATAAACGCGTAATATTACATAAAAAACGATTAAAATTTGCTTATAAGTAGTTTTTTGAAGCTTTGGGAGGTGGCAGGGACTAAAAACCTCTGCCACTATCATGGGCCTCGTCCATGATAGTGCGTAATATCAGTTAGTCAGTTAAAATTATATTTTTATCTTTATATATACCTGTGCCAACTGGAATAGTTCGTCCAATAATAACATTTTCTTTTAAATCTGTTAAATAGTCTATTTTAGCTGAGACTGCCGCTTCTGTTAAAACTTTTGTTGTATCTTGAAATGATGCTGCTGAGATTATACTATCAGCTGACACAGATGCTCTAGTAATACCGACTAAAAATGGAATACCGACAGCAGGACGTCCACCTAAACGAATAATTTTTTCATTCTCTTCGATAAATTTATGTTTACTAATTAAATCACCTTCGATAAATTTAGTATCACCTGAATGTAAAATTTTAACTTGTCTTAGCATTTGTGAATAGATAACTTCAATATGCTTATCAGCAATGTTAACACCTTGGGAGCGATAAACCTGTTGAACTTCGCTAACTAGATAATTATGCAATGCTTTTACACCAATAATTCTTAAAATATCATGTGACGAGGCGATACCATCAGTTAAACGCTCCCCGGCATGCACAAATTCGCCAGTATTTACCTGTGGTGTTAATGTTTTATCAACAAAATATTCTTTAATCGTACCGTTATCAGCGGTTATAATAATCCTTATTTTACCGCGTAAAAGCTTACCAAAACTGATAATTCCATCAATTTCAGCAATAAGTGCTGTCACTTTTGGACGACGTGCTTCAAACAGTTCAGAAACTCTTGGCAAACCACCTGTAATATCACTTGATTTTTGAAGTGCTTTAGGAGTTTTAACCATAGTATCAGCAATATTTACCTCCGCACCATTTTCAATATATACAGAAGATTTTGGCTCTACTTGATATCTTATGATTTTACCTTCATGTGATGATAAAACTATTGTAGGTTTATATTCTGGAGAAACGTGTTCATGAATCATAAGTCTTGTTTTACCTGTTAATTCATCAAATTGTGATGATGCGGTAATACCATCAATAATATCTTCAAAAGCTACCACTCCACTAGCTTCAGCAATGATAGGATTTGAGTATGAATCCCATTCCGCAATTACGATTGATTCCTCAGTTTTTGGTTGTGCAATTAAATCACCGATTGTAATAGTAGAATTATCATCTTGTTTAACAATAGAACCACGCGCAATATAATGACGAATAGATTCTCGTTGCTCTTTATCTATAATACTTGCGAACAATCCTTTTTCATTGACCTCATGTCCAGCCCTAACATCTTCATACCGCTCAAAATAATCTCCTTTTAAAAGAAAATATTTAATTGTTCCTATATCTTTAGCATAAATCTTTTGTGTAATTGGTGCACCATCTTCGACCATCAATTCAGATGCATAAGGAATATGATTTGGTACACTCCATCCATCATTAATCTTCTCCACAATTGATTCATTTGCATGTACTTGTTCGTTATTTTTATAAGGCAAATACAATTTGCTTTCAATATGTCCGCCAACACCAGCAAGTTCATTTGGACGCGCTATATCGTGTTTTCTTAATGAGTAACGTAGTGTCTCAGTATCACCTATTATACTGATAATAGTTTCATCGTGAATATTTTGTATCTCTATCTTACCATCAAAAGGCGCTTTGATTTTAGGCTCAACTAGTAAAATACCAGCATTTCGTCTGTTTGCTACTATATGTTTACCCTCTTTTGAAGTATAGGTTTTAAAGTTATAGTATCTAATAAAACCCTCTTTGGTAGCAACTACTTGGCGCTCTTGACGGGTACTTGATGCTGTACCACCGACGTGAAATGTTCTAAGCGTTAATTGTGTACCAGGCTCACCAATTGATTGTGCCGCTACAATACCAACAGCTTCGCCGATACGAACCATATATCCTGTTCCTAGATTTAATCCATAACATAATGCGCAAACACCGTTTTTTGATTTACATGTAGTAGTTGTTCTAATATGTGCTGATTTTATACCAGCTTCACAAATTATTTTAGCTTTTTGCTCATCAATTAAAGTACCTTCAGTAAAAAGGATTTCATTTGTAATAGGGTCTATTGCGTCTTCTGCTAAAACACGACCAAATAGTCTATCTTCAAGAGATTCTATGAGTGAATTGTGATCTGAAATATCTGAGATTTCAATTCCCTCATGCGTATAACAATCTTGTTCTACAATTTTAACATTTTGAGCAACATCAACTAATTTACGAGTTAAGTATCCAGCATTTGCAGTTTTTAAAGCTGTATCTGCAAGACCTTTACGAGCACCGTGTGTAGAAATAAAATATTCTAAAACATTTAATCCCTCTTTAAAGTTTGAGATAATCGGAGTTTCAATAATATCGCCACTTGGTTTTGCCATAAGCCCACGCATGCCTGCTAATTGACGAATTTGTGCTGCTGAACCACGAGCACCAGAATCAGCCATCATGTGAATTGAATTAAATCCATCTTTATCATTTTCAACTAATTCCATCATCTGTGCTGCTAAAATACTATTTGTATCTGTCCAAACATCTATTATTTTGTTATAACGCTCTTGTTCTGTTAATAAACCAGCATCAAATTGTTTTTGTATCTCACGAACCTTATTTTTTGATTCTTGAATTTTAGCCTCTTTGCCAGCTGGAACAATAATATCAGCAATAGAAATAGATACACCTGCTTGTGAAGCTTGTGCAAATCCTAAATCTTTAAGAGCATCTAAAAATGATGCTGTTATACCGATACCACCATGTTTTTGAACATAATCAACAAGTTCATTAATCGCTTTTTTCTTCATAACACGATTCCATAAATTAGTAGGAACAAAACTAGGTACAATATCTTTTAATAGTAATCTTCCAGCTACTGTGTGAATTAATTGATTATCAACACGAGTCCTTATTTTTGCATGAATGTCGAGTGCTTTATTTTCTAGAGCTATTTTTACTTCATTGATACCAGAAAATAGTTTATTTGAACCTTTTACTCCTGTTTTTTCCAGACTAATATAATAAATACCCAAAACCATATCTTGCGATGGAGTCGCAATAGCTTTTCCTGATGCTGGTAGTAAGATATTCATAGATGCTAACATTAAAACTTTAGCTTCCGCAATTGCGGCGGTACTAAGTGGAATATGAACAGCCATTTGGTCACCATCAAAATCAGCATTAAAAGCAGCACAAACAAGCGGATGTAGTTGAATAGCTTTACCATCAATGAGTTTTGGATGGAAGGCTTGAATAGATAGTTTATGAAGTGTTGGTGCACGATTTAACATAATCGGATATCCATCCACTATTTCAGATAAACACTCCCAAACTTCATTAGCTTCATTTTCAATCATTTTTTTGGCAGTTTTAATAGTTGTTGCATAACCTTTTTCTTCAAGTTTAGCAATTAAATGAGGCTTAAAAAGTTCTAATGCCATTTTTTTAGGTAATCCACACTCATCCATACGTAAAGATGGACCAACAACAATTACACTTCTACCAGAAAAATCAACACGTTTTCCGAGTAAATTTTGGCGAAAACGACCTTGCTTACCTTTAATGATTTCAGATAACGACTTAAGCGGACGCTTATTTGCACCTTTTACGGCGTTGGCGCGACGACCATTATCAAAAAGAGCATCTACGCTCTCTTGGAGCATACGCTTTTCATTTCTTACAATAATTTCAGGTGCTTCAAGTTCTACTAAACGCTTTAGACGCTGGTTGCGGTTAATTACACGACGATACAAATCATTCACATCACTAACGGCAAATTTTCCACCATCAAGGCTTACTAATGGGCGTAAATCTGGTGGTAAAACTGGCAATACTGTAAGCATCATCCAAGCTGGGTTATTGCCACTATTTAAAAATGATTCTATAACTTTTAATCTCTTAGCAATTGTTTTTCGCTTTGCTTCGGAATTAGTTTTTTCTATTGCTTCTTTTAAAGTTGAGAAAAGTTCTACAAGATCAATATTACCTAAAAGATCACGAATAACCTCACCACCCATTCTAGCTTTAAAGCCAAGTTCGCCAAATCTTTGTATTAAAGTCCTATATTGTTCTTCATTTAAAACATCATATTTTATAACTGGAGTCTTGCCCTCAGCATCATAATATGCTTCTCCACCACTTTCAACAATATATGCTTCATAATAAAGTACGCGCTCTAAATCTTTCATTTTTACACCAAGAAGTGTACCTATTCGTGAAGGCAATGAACTAACATACCAAATGTGTGCAACTGGAGTTACTAAGTCAATATGTCCCATGCGAGTACGTCTAACCTTCGAACTTGCTACTTCAACACCACATTTTTCACAAACTACACCCTTGTAGCGCATTTTTTTGTATTTACCACAAAGACATTCATAATCACGTACTGGACCAAAAATTTTTGCACAAAAAAGACCATCACGTTCTGGCTTTAGAGTACGATAATTAATAGTTTCAGGTTTCTTTACTTCGCCATAGCTCCATGAAAGAATTTTCTCAGGCGATGCTAAACGAAATCGTATTTGTTTAATATCTTTTGGACGTTTATCATCTTTTACATCAATTACCATTAATTTACTCATTGTCTTCAACCTCATCAAAAATATCTACATCAAGAGCTAATGATTGTAACTCTTTAGTTAAAACAAATAGTGTCTCTGGGATTCCTGATTCTGGAATCAATTCACCTTTTGTAATTGCCTTATAAGCACGTACGCGACCATCAACATCATCGGATTTAATAGTTAGCATCTCTTTTAATACAGCACTAGCGCCATAAGCTTCTAAAGCCCACACTTCCATCTCACCAAAACGCTGTCCACCAAAGAGCGCTTTACCGCCTACTGGCTGTTGTGTTACAAGTGAATATGGTCCAGTTGAACGCGCATGAATTTTTTCATCAACTAAGTGATGTAATTTTAATATGTACATATAACCAACATTTACGCGTTCTTTAATTTTATCACCTGTTTTACCATCATATAAAACAACTTTACCATCACTATCCATTTTTGCTAACTCAAAAAGTTTTTCAAATTCTAAAGCATTTACACCTTCAAAAATAGGAGTTGCAAACTTAACTCCTCTTGACCAATCTTGTGCATATTTTAAGAGTTCATCATCACTCAAACTATTTAAGATTTTTTGTCCATCCATCAAACTTGCGATATTAGATATCTCAATCATTTTAGCTCTAATATTTTCAATAAATTCGGCTTGTTTTAAATCAAATTGTTCTTGAATCTGATTTCCAAGCTCACGTCCTACCATACCTAGGTGCATCTCTAAAACTTGTCCGATATTCATACGAGATGGAACGCCTAGCGGATTCAAACAAACATCAACACTGCGACCATCTTCCATATATGGCATATCTACCTCTGGTACAATGATAGAAACAATACCTTTGTTTCCATGTCGCCCTGCCATTTTATCACCAACTTTTAATTGACGTTTTGTTGCAATATAAACCTTAACTTGTTTAACAACGCCATTTGGTAAAATATCATCATTTTCTAAAATACTTAACTTCTCTTCATGCTCATCACGAAACAGTCGTTTCTCTTTTTGAAAATAGTTTTTCATTTTATTATATTTTGATTGCATCTCTTCTGAAAATGATTTAATGATCGCATTCATAGCAAAACGATTTATATCTTTTAAGTCTTCTTCGTTTATTAAATCACCTTTTTTATACTCTTTCGTGCCAATTTTAATATCTTTATTTAAAGGTTCTTTGGTTAAAAGTGAAATAATTCTAAATATTTCCTCTTTATCTATCATAAGAAGTCTATCATAATGCTCACGTTCTAAATAATCTCGCTCCTCTTTTTCAAGCTTTAATGCACTTGGATCTTTTTCATAGCCTTTTTTTGTAAATATTTTTATGTCGACTACAACACCATCTGTTGATGGTGGACAATAAAGTGATTTATTTACAACATGACCTGATTTTTCACCAAAAATCGCACGTAATAATCTCTCTTCTGGAGTTGGTTTTACTTCGCCTTTTGGACTAACTTTACCAACTAAAATCATACCGCCTTTTACATGTGTACCAATTTTTATGATGCCGTTATCATCCAAATGAGTTAATTCATCATCACGAACATTTGGAATATCACAGGTTATCTCTTCTATTCCATGTTTTAACTCTCGTGCTTCACACTCTTTTTCATATATATGCACAGAAGTAAAAGCGTCTTCGCGAATCATTTTTTGTGAAATAACAATGGCATCTTCATAGTTGTATCCATTCCATGGCATAAAAGCAACCATAGTATTAATTCCAAGAGCCAATTCTCCTTGATCCATGTTTGGACCATCAACTATGGCCTGATCTTTTTTGACAAATCGTCCAACTTTTACGATTGGTTTTTGCGTAAAAGAGGTATTTTGATTAGTTCGAAGATTCTTCTGTAATGGATAATAATCTATAAATAATCCGTTCTCGTCTTCACCTTTAATATAAATATGTTTAGCATCTACTTTTTCAATTACACCTGCACGTTTTGCATATAAACATTCCCAGCTATCACGAGCAACTAATTTTTCCACGCCAGTACCGACCATTGGGGCTTGTGGTGCAAGTAGTGGTACTGCTTGACGTTGCATGTTAGAACCCATTAAAGCACGATTGGCATCATCATGCTCTAAAAATGGAATTAATGAAGCTGCCACACCTACAACCATGTGCGAAGACAAGTCAGCATATTGACAATCTTTAGCTGGACGATAAATGATCTCACCATCTTGTCTAACTGCAATTAAATCTTCAATAAACTGACCATTTTTATCCAATTTATTTGATGCAGCAGCAATCATTTTACCCTCTTCTTGCGTAGCTGTTAAATATACAATCTCGTCAGTTACAAGACTATCTTTTATAATTTTATATGGTGCTTCAATAAATCCATGCTCATTAACTTTTGAATATGTTGCTAATGTGTTTATTAAACCAATATTTTGCCCTTCTGGTGTTTCAATTGGACATATTCTACCATAATGAGTTGGGTGCACATCACGAACTTCAAAACCAGCGCGCTCTTTAACTAAACCGCCCTCACCTAGTGCTGAGAGTCTTCTTTTATGTGTCATTTCAGATAATGGGTTTGTTTGATCCATAAATTGTGATAATTGTCCACCTGAGAAAAACTCTATAATAGTTGAAGTAATCATTTTTGAATTAATAAGATCATGAGGCATAAGTTCGCTCATGGGACCACTCATGGTAGAGAGTTTATCCTTAATCGCCTTTTGCATTTTAATTAGACCCTTATGCAATTCATTGCCAAGTAGTTCTCCGATTGAGCGAATACGTCTATTTCCCAAATGATCTCTGTCATCAATATGACCTTGACCATTTTTTACTTTAATCACATATTTAACTGTATTTATAATATCTTCACTTGTCAAAACAGTTATATATTCAGGAATATTCATGCCAAGTTTATGATTCATCTTCATGCGTCCAACACGTGTTAAGTCATATCTCTCAGGATCAAAAAATAGCTGATTTACAAAAATTTTTGCTGCTTCTTTTGTAACTGGTTCACCGGGACGCATTACTTTATATATACGAATAGCTGACAAATCATTCTCGTCTTCAATATTTTCTGTTTGACGAAGAAGTTTTAATGAATCAGCATCAGCAATAAAAGCATTAATAATGGAACTATCGACTCCATCGGCTAAATCATTAGCAATCACAAAAGTGGTGATGCCCGCTTCGCTAATTTTTTTAAGTTTTGATTCTTCAATAGCGGTCATAGCGTCATATAAAACTTCTCCAGTTTCAGGATTAATAATTGGTTCAGCAATATATCTATCAAGTAAAATTTCTAATGGATACATAATCGTAGTAACACCATTTTCTTTAATAGTTTTAATTTTTTTGCTAGATAAACGTTTACCAGCAACGACTAAAATATTACCGTCAGTATCTAATAAGTCATACTCTAAACGACCTTTAAAATCATCTGGATTAAATGGTATAAAGAAATTATTATCTTTAACAGTAATATTTTGAAGAGGATAAAATAATTTTAAAATATCTTGCTTTGAATATCCTAAAGCTCTAAACATGATAGTTACTGGTACTTTACGACGTTTATTTATTCTCATGTATAAAATATCTTTAGGGTCGTATTCAAAATAAAGCCAAGAACCACGGTCTGGTATAATTTGACCTGTGTAAATTAGTTTATTTCCAGCTGTTGTCGATTCTTCTTCTTTAAAAATAACTCCAGGAGAACGATGCAATTGATTTACAACAACGCGCTCAACACCATTTATAATGAATGACGTTCTATCAGTCATTAGTGGGATATCGCGGACAAAGATACTTTGCTCTTTAATATCTTTTACGCCCAATTTTTCTTTTGTATTTTCATGTCTGTCCCAAATAATAAGGCGCGTTTTCATGCGAAGTGATACCGCGTATGTAAGACCACGTTCCATACATTCGCGAACTGTATATTTCGGTTTACCAATTTCTGAATTAATATACTCAATAGTTAATCTGTTTTGATTATCATGAATTGGAAAAACTGAATGAAATACCTTTTCGATACCACTATTAGAACGATCAGTTTTATCTATCATTAAAAATTTTTCATACGAGCTTTGTTGTAATTGCAACAGATTTGGAACTTCAATTTTTTGTTTAATTTTTGAAAAATCTACACGTAAACGATTGCCAGAATGCAGGGTATTTAGCATATTTAGTACCTCTATTAATGAATTTAAAGTGCAAATCATCCGATTTGGATGAAATATATCTCTAGGCGTCCCTAGGAAGAGCCACAGGTAAAGAATATTAGTGGTTTTATTTAATTTTTGTTGTTTAAGGGCACTTTACTCAAAAGAGTTAACTCTTTTGAGTAAAAAACCCTATCAATGAGAATAAATCTCATTGATATAAAATTAGTTATTTAATTTCTGCAGAAGCACCAGCTTCTTCAAGAGCTTTTTTAGTTTCCTCTGCTGTATCTTTATCAACAGCTTCTTTGATAGTTGTAGGTACACTTTCAACTGCCTCTTTTGCTTCTTTTAAACCAAGACCAGTTAAAGCACGTACTGCTTTAATAGCATTAATCTTTTTAGCACCAGCACCAGTTAATATAACATCAAATTCAGTTTGCTCTTCAACGGCCGCATCGCTATCACCAGCAACACCAGCAACAGCAACAGGCTGCGCAGATACGCCAAATTTTTCTTCAAACTCTTTCACTAATTCTGATAATTCTAAAACAGATAAATTAGAAATAAATTCTAATACGTCTTCTTTTGTAACAGCCATTTTAATTCCTTTAATTAAAAAATATTTATATTAGTTCTTAGATTTAAAAAAAATATCTCTTAAACCATACTAACATTAAATTTTTATTAAGAGCACCTTTAAAAATCTTAGATAGTAATAAAGAGATGCGAGATTGCGTCTCTTTATCTCTTTAATTACTGGGGCTGTCTAAAATTTTTAAAGGTGCCCTTAAGTAAGAAGCCCATGATATTTTATATCTCTTAACTTCAACTAATTTTATTTTTATATACTACAAATAAAGATTAAAGCCTTATGCAACTTCTTCTTTTTTTTGTCTAAGTGCATCAAGACCAATTGTAAAATTGGCAATCGGTGCCATCCAAGTAGCTGCAAGCATGCCAAGAAGTTCATCACGACTTGGTAATTTGGAAAATGCTTCAATCTTACTAGTTTGAGCAACTTCTTTATCTAAATATCCAGCTTTAATGATAAATTTATCATATTTACTTGCAAAATCCATAGTTACTTTAGATGCACTAATAACATCATCAGACCAAACTAAAAGATTCGTATCTTTTAGTTCTATACCAGTCATATTGCTATTTTTTAATGCAATAGAAGCTAGTGAATTTTTAATAATTTGAACTTTTGTATCTTTTGCATTTGCTAGAATACGAAGCTCTTCAAGTTCGCTAACTTTTAAACCTTTATAATCGCAAATAATAATTGCATTTGCATTTTCTAATCTCTTTGAGAGCTGTTTAATAACTTCAACTTTTTTAGTTTTTAACATGTCATATCTCCTTTCCAGACTTCTGGCTTCATGAAGGTAATATTAAGCAAATATTTTGCGCCTTACAATCTTTAGTCTAATAATCTAGATTTTCAAAATGAAAATCTTTATTTTAAGATATATATATCACAAAATAAAGATTTTCGATTAGTCAATAAAAATTGACTAATATTATTTTATATCTACAAGTTCAGATACGCTAAGTTTTAATGATGGACTCATAGTTAATGAGATAGCAGCATTTTTAATATAGCATCCTTTAGCTGATGATGGTTTTTGTTTATTAATCGCTGACATAAAAGCAATTAAATTACCTTCAATTTGCTCGTTTGTAAAACTAACTTTACCAATACCAGCGTGTACATTACCTTTTTTATCAACACGAAAAGCTACTTGACCGCCTTTAACATTTTTAACAGCAGTTGCAACATCTGGCGTAACTGTACCAGTCTTAGGATTAGGCATTAATCCTTTTGGTCCTAAAATACGACCTATTTTACCAACTAATCCCATACAGTCAGGTGCGGCAACAACAACATCAAAATTAAAAATACCATCTTTAATTTGATCTATTAAATCATCTGTACCTACTATATCTGCTCCAGCCGCTTTGGCTTCATCAGCTTTTGTACCTTTTGCAAAAACTGCCACTCGCACTGTTTTACCAGTACCATGAGGTAATACAACAGCACCGCGAACCATCTGGTCTGCATGGCGAGGATCAACATTAAGATTTAATGCGATCTCAACTGTTTCATCAAATTTTACTGATTTTAACTCTTTAAGTGTTAAAGCAGCATCTTGTATAGAATATTCTATCTTTTTATCAATCTTTTTTAATAACTCGCTATAACGTTTTGCCATAATTCAAATTCTCCCATAAATTCTGCCGCATTTATTTTAAATCATTGCGGTCGATGATTTTTATAATTAATCTACTATGGTAATGCCCATAGAACGTGCTGAACCTGCGATAATATTGGCAGCCTTTTCTTCATCGGTTGCATTTAAATCTTCGATTTTTGTTTTTACGATTTCCATTAACTGCGCTTTTGTAATTTGTCCAACTTTATTTTTTAAAGGATTATCAGTTCCTTTTTTAATTCCTGCCGCTTTCATTAAAAGTGCAGATGCTGGAGGCTGTTTTGTAATAAACGAAAAACTTCTATCGCTATAAACAGTAATTACAACAGGTACTTTAAACCCCATTTTATCTTTTGTTTTTTCATTAAATGATTTACAAAATTCCATAATATTAACACCACGTTGTCCAAGTGCTGGACCTACTGGAGGTGCTGGATTTGCTTTGCCAGCGTCAATTTGAAGTTTGATATAATCCATAACTTTTTTTGCCATTATTTTTCCTTTTTTAAGATTAAATTATTTTTTCTACTTGTGTATATGAGATATCAACAGGCGTAGCACGTCCAAAAATAGAAACATTTAATTTCAATGTTCCGTGCTCTAAATCATATTCATCAACCGTTCCTGTAAAATTTGCAAATGGACCATCAACTATGCGTACCATTTCACCCAAATCAAAAAATACCTTAGGTTTAGGTGCTGCACGATTATTTACTTTGTCTAAAATCAAATTAATATCGCCCTCGCTTAAAGGTGTTGGATGATTCGCTTCTCCAATAAAACCAGACACTTTAGGCAAACTTTGGATTAAATGCTGAATCTCATTATTTAAATCAATTTTTGCAAATACATAACCAGAATATAACGATCTTTCAGTTATCTTTTTTTTACCATCTTTGATTTCAATAACATCCTCTGTTGGAACCAATAGTTCTGCAATAAACTCTTGCAAACCCTGCTCTTGAACTATATTTTCAATTGCAACCTTAACGCTTCTTTCGCTACCTGAATATGTTTGGATTGAATACCATTGATGAGCCATAAACCTCTCCTACTTTAACAATACAGAAACAGTAGATGACATGATAAAGTCAACAAGAGCCAAAAATAGCGCTACAAAAGCAACAACAACTATAACAGAAATATATGCCTGCTTCACTTGCTGTTTTGTTGGAAAAATAACTTTACTAAGTTCTGACCTTGCATCTTTTACGTAACTATTAATACTTTTCATTCTCTATCCTTACATGTGTTGCATCTTAAATATATATAAATAATTTTTATTTATATATATTTAAGATGCATGGCAGGCGAAGAGGGACTCGAACCCACAACCATCGGATTTGGAATCCGGCGCTCTACCATTAGAGCTATTCGCCTAAATATAGTCAAGCCCAACTTAGACTAACAACATAAAGAGATAAAATTTATAATTTCATCTCTTTATGAATTGTATGTTCACGACAAAATTTACAATACTTGCGTGCTGAAAATTTTTCTGTATGAATCTTTTTGTTTTTAGTTATATGATAGTTACGACGTGTACACTTTTCACATCCTAAATGAATACTTTCTCTCATGATATTTACCTAATTATAAAATTCACTTCCTAGATTAAGGAAGCGACATCAATTACTTGATGATTTTAGAAACAACACCAGCACCAACAGTGCGTCCGCCTTCACGAATTGCAAAACGAGTTCCCTCTTCCATAGCAATTGGAGCGATTAATTGAGCAGTAATTCTAACATTATCTCCTGGCATAACCATCTCTGTGCCTTCTGGTAAAGTGATTGCACCAGTAACATCTGTTGTACGAACATAAAATTGTGGACGGTAATTAGAGAAAAATGGAGTATGACGACCGCCTTCATCTTTACTAAGTACATAGATTTCAGCTTCAAATGTTGTATGAGGAGTAATCGTACCTGGCTTACAAAGAACTTGACCACGTTCAACATCATCTTTTGCAGTACCACGTAAAAGAATTCCACAGTTATCGCCAGCCTCACCTTGATCCATCTCTTTGCGAAACATTTCAACACCGGTTACGGTTGTAGTTTGAGTATCTTTAATACCAACAATTTCAATTGAATCACCAATTTTTACAATACCACGTTCAATACGACCAGTCACAACTGTTCCACGGCCAGAGATTGAAAAAACATCTTCAACAGGCATTAAAAAATCTTTATCAGTTTCACGAACTGGCTCTGGAATATATTCATCAACAGTATTCATAAGAGTAGTAATCTTCTCTGACCATACACCCAAAGTACCAGTTTTTGCCTCTTCAAGAGCTTTAAGTGCTGAACCAGTAGTAATTGGAGTATCATCGCCTGGGAATTCATATTGATCTAAAAGTTCACGAATCTCCATCTCAACTAACTCTAAAAGTTCTTCGTCATCAACCATATCTTCTTTGTTCATAAAAACAACAATATATGGAACACCTACTTGCTTTGAAAGAAGAATATGCTCACGAGTTTGTGGCATTGGGCCATCTGCAGCAGAAACAACAAGTATAGCACCATCCATTTGAGCAGCACCAGTAATCATATTTTTAACATAATCAGCGTGACCTGGACAGTCAACATGTGCATAGTGACGCTTATCTGTTTCATATTCTACATGTGATGTAGCAATTGTAATCCCACGTTCTCTCTCTTCTGGAGCATTATCTATTTGATCATAGTCCATAAATTTTGCACCATTTTTAACTGCAAGCACTGCTGTGATAGCTGCTGTTAAAGTTGTTTTACCATGATCTACGTGACCAATAGTACCTATGTTTACATGCGGTTTATTACGCTCAAACTTTTCTTTTGCCATATTGTCCTCCGGCTGTATTTATAAATAGAAATGGAATTATACCTAAAAAATATTCAATTATTGCTTATATATTTATTAAAAAAAATATTTTTAAATCTGGTCAGTGAGCATAAATAATTTCATAGTCCAAGTACTTATTTATGCTCACTGACTTTATGGAGCTAACGATGGGATTTGAACCCATGGCCTCTTCCTTACCAAGGAAGTGCTCTACCTCTGAGCCACGCCAGCAAAATTAAGGTTTATATATAAATAATATTTATGAATTTGTAAAAGTGGAGCGGGTGAAGGGACTCGAACCCTCGACCCTCAGCTTGGAAGGCTGACGCTCTAGCCAACTGAGCTACGCCCGCATCCGAAATAGTGGTGGTGAGAGCAGGAGTCGAACCTGCGAACCCATAGGGAGCAGATTTACAGTCTGCCGTCGTTGGCCACTTGACTATCTCACCAAAATACTAAAAAAATAAAAGTCACAAATTTAATGGTGCCGACACGAGGATTTGAACCCCGGGCCTGCTGATTACAAATCAGCTGCTCTAGCCAACTGAGCTATGTCGGCATTAAATTTGAGTCAGAATTATAGACAAATAATTCTTTTATGTCAAGTAAATATTAGACTTCTTGATAAACTCTCACATGTCCCATAGATAAATTTTATCTTGATAAACTAAAACCTATTGATATACTATTTACATAATGATTATAATCAATTAAACTCTCACCGTATCCACTAAAGGCTTGCATATACAAAAATAGACCATTTGTATATGCTAATGGATAACTATAACTAAATTTAGCCGCTCCATGACTAGAGAAATTAGAGCGTAGTAACAGTTTAAAAAGACTTTTTTTATAAGGTAGCATAAATTGAATATTGCCATGCCCTAAGTAGTCTAATAGTTGAGGATTATAATTTTTTCTTCCATAAATTCGTATCCATCCTTTTAGCCTGATAAAAAGATCACTATATTGCAAAAATGTTGAACCGCTGACAAAATTCCAAGATCTTTCATTAGTTCCACCTCTGCCATTTGATTGATGTTCTAGTTCAAATCTAAATGCTTTTATATATTTATTGTAGTGATGCCAAGATATTGGAAATGTTGCAAAAATCTCAGGATTATAGTTTGACTCTCTAAAATATGCTGATTTTGTATATGCTTGCCAGAAGGAAAGTTGTGTATATGCAGCACTATATATGCCATGTAGTCCAAAAGTATCTATTGCAAAATCGTAACGCAAACTGATTTGAAATGAAAGTGATATTTTCTTTGGATTTTGTGAATTGTTTGTATAATGCCTGCCAACACCGTAACTCATAGGTAAAAGATAGTTTGTTTTAAAGGCATGTAAATTGTATGTTGAAAAATATATCTGCTTAATACTTTGTCTTGTCTGATTATCATCAATATGGTTTAAGTTGCTATATAAATTTTTCTCTGCCTTTTGTAGTTTTAGTCCAATCTGATTTTTAAAATAGCTATTTTTAGTCATAGATTGGGCAGAAGACATAGTTATAAAAAAGATAAAAAAGATAAAAAATTTCATAACGCCATAAGCCTTTTTAAAGTACAATTAAAAAATGAAAACATTACAACATATTATACACAAAAATCCTATTGTTATGCTTTACTTTAGTGCTTCTAAATGTATGTCAAGCACTTCGCCCAAAACTATTTGGTGCTGTTGAGCAAAATTTTAAAGAGTGTAAGATTATTGATATTGATAACATAAAGCTTGCAATATCTTTTAATGTTTTTACTATACCAACTATTGTATTCTTTTTAGATGGCAAAGAATTTCTCAGAAAAAGTCGTTATGTAAGCGTTGATGAAGTTATACAAAAAGTTAAAAGACCTTATGAAATTATGTTTTCGTAAGGTCTTTACATATTTGTATAAACTGCTCTCCATATCTTTGAAATTTTACCTCAGCTACACCGTTAATATTTAACATTTGCTCTTTTGTAGTAGGTAAATACGTAGCTATCTCTTTTAAAGTTTTATCGCTAAACACCACATAGGCTGGTTTATTTTGCTCTTTTGCAATTTTGGCTCTGAAGCTTCGAAGCTCTTCAAATATTTTATCATCAACATTTAACGTCTTATATGAGATAGACTCTTTTTTAATTTTTACCTCTAAACGCTTCTCTTTTATTAATACTTTATTTTTATTTTTTAATATATTCATACCTATATTATCTATCACCAAAGCTCGAAATTCACCTCTTTTTATAGCATTAATTTCCATTAATCTCTCAGATATTCTCGCCCAATATTCTTTTGGTTTATTTGCTCCTATGCCATAAACAGAGAGAGCGTCATGATAATTATCTAAAATTTTTTGGATTTTACTAGCTCTTAAAATATCAATTATATATGCTTGTCCAAAACACTGTTTTGTTCTATACATTGTAGATAAAAACTTTTGTGCGTCAATCGTAATATCTACCTCTTTACTTGGTGGAGCTATACAATTATCACAAATATTTTTACATTCGTCTATCTCATCTTTAAAATAATTTGCTACAAATTTATGCCTGCACTCTTGCGTGGTTGCATATCTTGAGATCTGCTCTATTTTATTAAAAGCATGTTGTTTATATGGTGACTCTTCTAGCTGTTCGATAAATTCTCGCTGCATTACAACATCTGCTGCACTATATAAAAGCAATACGTCGCTTTTAAGTCCATCACGTCCAGCTCTACCTATCTCTTGATAATAATTTTCTACAGTTTTTGGCATGCTAAGATGCACTACAAAACGGATATTGCTTTTATCTATACCCATACCAAAAGCTATGGTAGCCACTACAATTTGGATTTCATCACAAATAAATTCTCTAAACGTCTGCTCTTTTACATGTTTGGTTAAACCAGCATGAAAAGCCTTAGCTCTCATACCGTTTTGGTTTAAAAAAAGTGCAATTGCTTCGGTTTGTTTTCGTGAGAATGCGTACACAATTCCACTCTCGTTTGAAAAATTTCTCAAAAATGATAAAAGCTGTTGTTTGCCGCCTTTTATCCGCTGTTTTACTGAAATAAAAAGATTATCTCTAAAAAGTTTACCACGAATTACAATTGGAGCGTTCATTATCAGAGCGTTTTGTATATCTGTTGCTACTTTTGGAGTTGCTGTCGCCGTAAAAGCAGCTATAGTGATAGTTGGAAAATTTTGGCGTAAAAGATTTAATTTTCTATAATCAACTCTAAATTCATGTCCCCATTCACTGACACAATGAGCTTCATCTATCACAAAAAAATTTATCTTTATAGTTTTTAAAAAAGCAACAAACTCTAAAGATGAAAAACGTTCAGGAGCAACATATAAAAGTTTTATTTTGTTGTGCTTTAACTGATCTTTTATTTCTAATATTTCACTTGAAGTCTGCATGGATGATATCATTTTAGCTTCAATGCCATTAGCTTCTAGAGCTAAGATTTGATCATACATTAATGCTAAAAGTGGGGAAATAACTACAGTTACACCCTCCATAATCAATGAAGGTAGTTGATAACAAAGTGATTTGCCACCACCCGTTGGTAAAATCATAAGTAAATCTTTATGATTTAATATCGCATCAACTGCCTCTTCTTGTAAAGGTCTAAATTTATCATATCCAAAATATGACTTTAAGATTTTATATTTGATGATAAAAACTTATAGCTTTAAACACTAAATTGCGAAACAAGCGAGCTTAAGCTTCTCTCATCAAGTGCACCTGATACTCTATGAACTTCTTTACCGCTTTTAAAAATGATTAAAGTTGGAATACTTCTTATACTAAATCTAGCGCCTAATTGCTGTTCATCTTCTGTATTTACTTTGGCAAATAGCATCTTTAGAGGTGATTTTAATGCAACTTTTTCAAAAGTTGGTGCCATCATTTTACAAGGTCCGCACCAAGGTGCCCAAAAATCTACAATAATTGCTATATCGCTATTTACAACAACTTCATCAAAGTTGTCGTCATTAAGAGATACGGGTTTATTCTCAAGCAAAGAGCCTTTACACTTACCGCAATTTGCTTTTTTGTAACTATCTTTTAGTGGGATATTGTTTACTGCTAAACAGTGTGGACATATAACACGCATATATTTCTCCTTTTTAAGTCATCCTTATTTTACTACTATTTTGGTAAAAAACTAATAAGTGCTGCGGTAATAGCCACGTTTAAAGATTCCACTCCCCTTTGCATTGAAATTTTAACAGTTTTATTACAAAATTTATTTACCTCTTTACTAATACCATCAGATTCATTACCCAAAACAAAGATAGTTTTTTCTTTCACATGTAAAGAGTAAATATCTTCTTGTGCGTGTGAGCTTAGTGCTAAAATATCACATTTATCTTGTATGTTTATAAAAATATCCTTTAAGGTATCACAATAATAAATTGGTATCTTAAATAATGTACCTGCACTTGCTTTAATTACCAAAGGTGATATTTTAACACTGTTTTTTGTAGGTAATATAATGCCATCTATATTTCCAGCGGCAGCACTTCTAATAATTAAGCCAAGATTTTTAGGATTTTGCACACCATCTAATGCTAGTAATCTATAATTTTTAAAATGATAAATCTCATCTGCGCTTTTATAAGTTTGGGAGATAATATCAGCTGCCACACCTTGATCTTGTTTGGCATTTTTTGAGATGCGTGAGAGTGTTTTTTTGTCATGATAGAGGATTTCGATATTATATTTTTTTGCTAAATTCAATATATTGGCTATTGCATCGTCATGTTTATTTGAATCTGCTAGATGTAGTTTATACACGATTACACTTTTATCTTGCATAATTTCTGTAACAACATGCCTACCATAAACTGTTATCATATTTTTAAAAAATGCTTTTTTTTGTTGATACTGTTTTGAATCTTTCATTCTTTTGCCTTTTTGATACAACTATTAAGAGTCGGCTCATTTGCTAAAATGTACTTTACACGTGAAGGTAGCGCCTTTGCTGTTGTTGTGCCAATTACTATAATGCGTTGCAATGGTTGAAATATATGTGTTTTTAAAAAACAGCTGACGCTTGACGGCGATGTAAAAATAAGTGTTGAATTATCTTGTACCTTCACATGTAAAATCTCATTACTACAAAATGTTTCGTACACAACAGTTTCGCTAATCCTATATCCTTGTGATTTACAAATTGATACAAAATCAGATGCAACCTCTTTTGCGCAAAGATAGAGCCATTTTGTATCTTTTTTATATAAAGAGATAATTTTACTTAGATTATCCCCATATCCATTTCCACACTCAAATACATGACCACCTGCTTGTTTTATAATTTTTGCTGTAGGATCTGAAATCGCTAAAATTTTAAGTTTTTTCCAGCTGTCATCATACTTTTTAAGAGCGTTCACAGCTTGTTTGGAAGTAATAATGAGATAATTAAAATCATTAAAATTAATCACTGGAGTCAAATATATTACATCTAAAGAATTTACATGCAATACGTAATTATCATCATAAGAAGTAACAGAAAAAAGATAAATATTATTTTGCTTCATCAATAAAATCTTACGATAATATCAATTTAAACCTTCTTAAGTTAAAATATCAAATGCGCAAACGAATTTTTATAACAGCTACCAATACAAATATAGGTAAAACTTATGTCACTAAATTATTGCTAAAAGATTTTACAAAAAAAGGATATAGAGTTGGTGTACTAAAACCAATAGAAACAGGTGTTATAAATCGCCCAGAAGATGCGACGAAGCTATACGAACTTACATGCAAGCTAAATCCTGAGTTTAAAAATCTTTCATTAGATGATATTGTACCAATCACCTATAAGCTTCCAGCAGCACCCTTTGTTGCATCTAACGGTAAAGCGTTAGAGATTAAAAAAATTGATGATGCAATCCAAAAGATTGAACAATATTGTGATATTTTATTTATTGAGGGTGCGGGTGGACTTCTTGTTCCAATTGATGAAAAATATTTTATGATTGACTTAGCGTTGCATGTACAAGCTACCATTTTTCTTGTATCTCACTGCTCTTTGGGGTGTATAAATGACACGTTATTAAACATTAGACTTCTTGAACTTTATAATAGTCAATATAAAATTATATTTAACTGCAAAAAAGATAAAGAACAATTTAAAACTATTTCAGCACCATACTTTAAAAAAATACTAAAAGAAATTTTGTTTACTGATGAAAATATCTCATATTTAAGTGATAAACTCCTATAATTACATCAAAAAAGGAACTATTGATGGCTCACTTTATACGAACTGATGATTTTAGTGTTAATGAAATAACTTCTATTTTAGATGATGCCAAGTTTTTTAGTGATGGAGGATTCTACCGAATTTTAGCTAAAAAAATAATCGTAACACTTTTTTTTGAAAACTCAACAAGAACAAAAAGCTCTTTTGAGATAGCTACAAAACGTCTTGGAGCTGAAATAGTTCATCTTGATATTATAAAAAGCTCAACTAAAAAAGGTGAAACTTTAGTTGATACTGCTATGAATCTTGATGCTATGAATCCAGATGCTATTATTGTGCGCCATAAAAACGCTGGTGTGCCAAAAATCATCTCAAACCACACAAAAGCTTCTATTATAAATGCTGGTGATGGCGCACATGCTCATCCAACACAAGCGCTTTTGGATCTATATACACTGCGTGAGCATTTTAAAGATGTGCGTGGTAAACGAATAGCCATAGTAGGTGATATCAAAAATTCAAGGGTTGCTAATTCTAATATAGAGCTTTTAAGCAGATTTGGTATGGATATCACGTTGGTAGCTCCGCCACATTTTTTACCAAAAACATCGCTTAAAACTACACATAATTTACAAGAGGTGATTGAAAATTCAGATGCTATTATGAGCCTTAGAACCCAGACAGAGCGTCATTCATCACAGATTTATGCATCACTTAAAGATTATGCTAGTGATTTTTGTATAACAAAAGAGCTTATTGGAGATAAAGATATAATTATCTTACATCCAGGTCCAGTTCATAGAAACATAGATATAGATGATGAACTTTTAGCAGATGAGAGATGCAAAGTGCTAGAGCAAGTGACAAATGGCGTAAACATCCGTATGGCGGTTTTAAAAAAATTAATTGCAAATGATAGATAAACTAAATCTCTTAGCTAAACAAAGAGAACCTTTTATCTTTTTTACAGATTTTAAAGGTTTAAAATTTAATGTCTTTAGGCTTAATGAATTAAAACAAAATAATATAGAGTTTTCATTTAATGAAGATTTTATATCAAAAAAGCATGATTTACATCTAACAAAACAGCCAATATCATATGTATCTTACAAAAATAAATTTGATAAGGTCATAGAAAATATCAAAGCTGGAAATAGCTACCTCCTTAATCTAACAGCGCCTAGTAAAATTAGATGCGATTATAGCTTCCATGAGATTTATAGTAAAGCAAATGCACCTTTTAAACTAAGATTTAAAGATGAATTTATCTGTTTTTCTCCAGAAAAATTTATTATGATTAAAGATAATATTATATCCACGTATCCTATGAAAGGCACGATAGATGCCACACTACCAAATGCCAAAGAAATTATTTTAAATGATGAAAAAGAGCTAGCGGAGCATGTTATGATAGTTGATCTGTTACGAAATGATTTAAGCATGGTAGCTACAAATGTCAGAGTAAAGAAATTTAGATATACTGAAGTGATTAGTGCAGGAGATAAAAAACTGCTACATGTAAGCTCAAAAATTTCAGGTACTTTAGAGCATAATTGGCAAGACAAGCTATCAGATATCTTAATAAAATTACTTCCTGCTGGTAGTATAAGTGGAACTCCAAAAAAGAAAACTGTCGAGCTAATTGAGCAAATAGAAGAGTATAACAGAGGTTTTTTTAGTGGAATTTTTGGAATTTTTAATGGACAAACTCTCAACAGTGCTATCATGATAAGATTTTTACAAAAACAAAATAATCAATTAATCTATAAAAGTGGTGGTGGAATTACGCAAGGTAGTATTGCGCAAAAAGAATATCAAGAATTAATTGATAAAATATATATCGCCTAAGGAGTTATTATGAACTTAAATAAATTAATTACAAGCAATTGGAAATTTGAAGTCTATGAACGTAAACTTCAAAGTAATTCTACTCTTGTAAATATTATTTTAATTCTATCTCTAATTGCACTTTTGTATGGTGCTATTTATAGTTTCATTGCTAAAACTCATGCCATGTTTTATATAGAGATAAGTGCAATAATTATAAATATATTTCTTTTTCTGATTTTAAAGATTAAGAAAAGTTATTTTAATAATATTGTTACATTTTTAGTCCTGGAATATTTACTATTTTTTGCACTACTAATCTTATTTGGAAATCCAAATGATTTAAAATATATCTGGATATTTACCTATCCTATTTTACTACTTTATCTAAAAGAAAAAAGCGGATTGTATTGGATATATGCACTAGCTGTTAGCATAATCATGGTAAAGATACAAACTTTTTATCCATCTGTGTATTCTTGGTATCAAATCTCTTACATAGAACTTTGCTTGATGATTATTACCATTATAATCAAATTATACAAAGATAAACTTGATGAAAATGAAAGATTAATAAAGCAGCAATCTAAAGAATTAAAACACTTCTCAACACAACTCTCACAAAAAGAAAGACTACTCATCATGCAATCACGTCAAGCCGCTATGGGCGAAATGATTCAGATGATAGCTCATCAGTGGCGACAACCACTCTCAACAATTACACTGCAAATCGCAAACCTTCACTTTAAAGCAATACTTCAAGAGGTTTCAAAAAAGGAGATTTTAAAAGCGTTAGATAATATCTCAGATACTATCATATATCTATCAGATACTATTGATGACTTTCAAACATATTTTAGACACGACAAACAAAAACAAAAGATAAACATATATAATACGATTAATAAAACGATTGGCTTTATAAAGCCTAGATTAAAAGCCAAAAATATAAATATTAATCTGACTTGTAACAAAAGCATATATATTAATTCTATTATAAATGAGCTTATACAGGTACTAATAAATATTTTAAATAATGCCATAGATATTTTAGTAGAAAAAAAGACCTTAGCTCCATATATTGAAATAAACGCACACAATATACCAAACAATATGATTGAAATACAAATATCAGATAATGCAGGTGGAATTAGTGAAGATATTATAGATAAAATTTTTGATCCATATTTTAGCACAAAGGGTAAAAATGGTAATGGTATAGGACTTTACATGTGTAAAACCATCACTAAAAATCAACTAAACGGTACCATACAGGCAATAAACATCAAGCAAGGAGCTAAATTTATCTTAACACTACCTAATGAATAATTTTTCTATTACATAATTTTGGTTAAAGATAAATTGCTTGAGATAAAAAAATGATTATAACGACCAAACTAAATGGAAAAAGATGACTTTTAAAAAGCCATGGATTTATTCCAAAGAGTTTTTGATTTGTACCTCGAAGCCCAAGCCATAAGCCAAGAAAGGCTTTAAGACTTAGTGCTTCTTGAAAAGTACTCATGCCATGTGGTCCTATTTTTCCAAAAATCTGAGTAAAGAGATAAATACCGCTAAGGACTGCAATCATTAAAGCATAAGGAACAACTTTTCTGACATGAATCATGATAGCTTCCCTGGCTAATTTTGTTTCATCGTTGTCAAGTGTTTGTTTCATTTTAGATAAAAATAGTATATCTACAAATAAAAAACCTCCGTATATTACAATAGAAAATATATGAATCGTATGAATGAGTGCATATAACATTAAGGTATCCTTCGTTTTAAAAAAATATTTTGCTTGATTTTAGATAAAAATCTTTTAGAATTATGATATCCTATTACTTCTAGCATTGATATCTGTGTTTTTGGATTGATAAAAAATACAACTGGTACAAAAGATGTTTGAAAAAAAATAGGTACTGCGTCATGTTTATCAACAATGACTCTTATAAAATTTTTTGTAGCATTTTGAATACTTTTGATTTGTAGAGTTGTCTTTTCAAATTTTTTACACCACGAACACCCATCTTCCACAACAACAAGCATCAATATTTTATTTTCCTCTTTAGCTTGTAATAGAGCTAATTTATAGGAATTAAAATAATCCAATTTCTTCGCAAAAATAGATGCTTCATTTGCAAAAAGAGATAATGATATTAATAATAGTAAAAATAATGGTGTTTTCATGCCGTAAGTTTACAATAACTTGATACAATTTAGATTAAAAAAAGGTATTAGTTTTGATTAATTTGCAAAATGCTTTAAAAGTAGAATCATTAGCACAAATATTGGGTTTTTTTCAGAAAATCACCGATAATTCAGATGAGTTAGAATTTTGGAGTAGCAAAATTATGGCATATAGTGAAGCTGTTTTATCTATCTTGGTTCCTCTAAGAGATCAAAATCTTCTTTTTACACCCGAGGGTGAATATCAAAATGAATTAAATATTGAACTTTTTTTACAATGGATGGATTTTGTTAGCCTAAAAGCTTTAGTATTTACTATTGAAGAATCAAATTTAAATAAAAAACTTTTACGTACAAAATTATTAACCAAGCAAACAAATAACTACAAAGCCATAGACGTTCAAACTTTAGCTAAATATTTAGCTTCATATAACGTTGATTTAAGTAAAGAAAATCTAGACTTCCCCATCTCTAGCTATAATATTCATAGCGGTGTTAAAAAAATTATAGAGTCCTTAATTAAAAACTCTAGCAATTAAACAGCTTCTTTATCAATTTCGCCAGTTCTGATGCGAATTATTTTTTCTATATCCGTTACAAATATTTTACCGTCACCTATTTTGCCAGTTCTTGCATTTTCTATGATTGTTTCAACTACACTATCTACTTTTTCTTCTAAAACTACGATATCTAATTTAATTTTTGGTATAAAATCAACCATATATTCAGCTCCACGATAAAGCTCACTATGCCCTTTTTGTCGCCCATATCCTTTAACTTCGCTAACTGTCATTCCAGTTACGCCTATATCTGAAAGAGCATCTTTTACGTCTTCGAGCTTAAAGGGCTTAATTATAGCTTCAATTTTTTTCATTTTCACTCCAGATTTAAAATTTTGTTGATTTGAATTTTATCAGTAATTACATTATAGCTTTATTATTTAAATAAAAAATAGTACAATAATGAAAAGATAAAGTAGAATTTTGAAGCAGTACCCATCAATTAAAATACAAAACTATCTAAAACTTAATGAGATTCAAAATAATCTTCAAAGCGTCGAGTATATCATCATGATATCTGCTTTGCCAACTCCAATCAATGACAGGTCTTTACATGTAAGCATTTTTTTAAACACTAAGGAGAAGTTATCAGATAATATACAAAAAGAAATTTTACAAAAATTTTATCATGATTATGATTTTTTTGATATTGATGAACTTTTAAGCCAGCTTATGAATGTAGGTTTTGCAAATACTTCGCACGATACTGCCATGCCTATGCTTTTACTAACTCCTCAAGATAAGATAAGTATCCCAAATATTATTTTACATGTAATGGATTTTTTAGCAAATTCTAACGATTTTAAAGATATAGTAGCTAAAAAATTAACTGGATGGAGTTACGTCTAGACATAGCCTCTATATCATCTATACTTTTTTTAATACCAATAGAAAGATTTTCATAACCATTTTTTGTTACTAAAATATCATCTTCGATTCTAATACCAATGCCTCTGTACTGTTTTGGTACGTTTTTATCACATTTATCAAGATAAATTCCTGGCTCAATGGTTAAAACCATCCCTTTTTTAAGTAAAATCTCTTTGCCATTTTTATCTTTATATGGACAAGGATCATGCACATCTAGCCCCATATAATGTCCAATACCATGTGGATAATATTTTTTATCTTTATTTTTTTGTATAAGCTTGTAAATATGACCTTTTAAAATATTTAACTCCACCATGCCTTTACATAGCAAATATCTTGCTTTTTTTTGTAATTTTGATCTTTTAACACCTGGTTTTATCATGCTAATAATTTTTTCTTGAACTGCTAAAACCATCTCATAAACTTCTCTTTGAGCTTTTGTAAATTTACCACTTATCGGCAAAGTTCTAGTTATATCACTAGCATACATTTCATACTCACATCCAGCATCAATTAAGACCAAATCTCCACTTTGTAGTTTATTGGAATTTTTTATGTAGTGCAGAGTATTTGCATTATTTCCACCAGCAACAATAGCTGTATAAGCATCGTTAAATGCACCATGTGTTTTAAACTCATATTCAAACTTTGCTTGCAATTCGTACTCAAAAAGTCCATCTTTTTTTATTTGCATAACTTTATGATGAGCATTTTTACTAATTTTTATAGCCTTTTTAATAACTTTTATCTCATCATTACTTTTAATTAGACGCATTTTTTGTATTAAATCACTAACTTCTAGGTGCTGTGTAACTCTTTTTACGATTTTTTTTACATGTGAAGACATGTCATAATTTTTAAGATTAAAATAAATAGCTTTTTTATTTTTTAATATTTGTTTTAACCTTTTATCAAATGATTGAATATCATACACATCATCAACAACAAAAAGTTTTTTTGTTGTTTTAATACCTAAACGCTTACCATGCCAAAGTTCCATGAATTTATCTTTTGGTTGAACAAACAATAAAATTTTCTCTTTTTTATCAGCTTTTATTAGCACAAGAGCAGAGTTATCTTCTAAAAATCCGCTCAGATAATAAAAGTTACTATTTTGCCTATAAACATATTGAGTATCATTCGAACGTATTTTATGCTTAGCACTAAAAAGTATCATGACACTTTCATTTTTCATCTGTTTTAATATAGTTTCAGACCTTCGCTTAAATATTTTCATATTCATCATCTATCTCTTTTTGCAAATATTTTGTAGCCATAATGAATTATTATTTAAAACATTATTTAAAGCTTTACTTAGCATAACAACACCACCAAAAGCGTTAAGTGACTTAACTTTTAATATACTCATTTGTGTTTGTGAAGATATTATATTGTTAGTTTTTAAATTAATTAAAGCAAAATGCAGTTTAACTTTAACAAAAGATTTTTTCTGTGTTTTTGAAAAATACTGCATAAAATTTTCTATCACTACCTCTAGCATTAAATCGGCATTAGCAAATGAATCTTTAGAGATAACAGCTTTAAAGAGATTATCTGCTCTTAATGTTTTTATTAGTACTGAATTAATCATAAAAGATGGCATTTGCAACCACTTTGATTGTGTATAATTATTAACTTTATATAAACCAGTTTTATAATACATAAAATTTGAATCAGCTAAGACATTGTTGTTTAAAGTACTGATTTTTATTACATCTTTTTTACAAGCAGTAAATAGATTATGATGATTTGTTATATGAATATTCAAACTATATTCATGTTTTGCAGCAACTCTTTGAATTAATGAACAACCTGCTAAAAACAATGTAAAACAGCTAATAAAAATTATTTTTTTCATCATCTCTCTCCTGGACCTTTGGGTTGTTTTTTTATTTCAAATAACATAGCACTTGAATGATTTTGATAATGTTTTATGATGTTATTTACTCTTAATAGAGTGTTATTAAATTTATATAATGATATATTAAGATTTTTTAGAGTGTTTTGAGAGATTTTTTTAAAGTTAAAGTCACCATTTTTTAATGCTACTTTAAAAGCAAACATTGAATGTTCTATGTTTTTATAACTACTTGTCATTTGTGCGATTGAAGTTGAAACTTTATCTGTAAAATCTCCGCTTTTATGGATTAAAACAGTAATCTTTGGTAGCATTTTATTCATATTAGTAGATATTTTATCTATATTATCTAAAGTATTGTGAAAATGTTTAATCGTCTTGTCATTTAAAATTTTACTTGCTCTACTCATTAACTCTCTTGTTTGTTGTAAAGTAATAGCTAAATTATTGATATTTTGTTTATTTAAAATTTTATTTAAATTATCTAAACTATCTGACAATTTAACTGTTAGCCCTCCTAAAGACTTTTCTACTCTATTAAATAGCGAAGGTGCTGTTTTTATTGTCATAATTTTGTCTTTATCTTTTTTTAAAAGTAAGGCGTTTTTATTACCTAGTGATAGATTAATAAACACCAAACCTGTAACTCCTTGTATATTTAATGTTGCCCTAGTTGACTGATTTATTGGTGTATTTTGTTGCAATTTTATTAAAACTTGTATCTCATTATAATTTTTTGGACTAATTTTAATACTTAATACTTTACCCATATTAACACCTTTATATTTTACGGGAGAATTGACATTTAAACCAGCTACTGACTCATTAAAATATATATAATATTTTGTAAAATTTTCAGAACTATTTGGTCGAATTAACCAGATTATGAAACTAAACATTAAAGTAATAATGATTAAAACCATAATGCCTACAAAAGTATAATTTACTTTATTGTTCATATAAGTCCTTATTAAAAAATTTCTCTATAAAATTATTTTTAATTTGCATAATTTGTGCTAAATTTCCCTCTGCAATTATTTTTTTTTCATCCATTACGGCTATTTTATCAGATATTAGACGTAAAGAAGTTAAATCATGTGAAACTACGACAAGACTAAGTGATAAAAAGTCACGTAATCGTAAAATCATGCTATCAAACTCACGTGCTGAAATAGGGTCTAGTCCAGAAGTAGGTTCATCTAAAAAGAGCAATTTTGGTTCAAGCGCCAATGCACGCGCAAGAGCCACCTTTTTTATCATGCCGCCACTGATTTGAGATGGATATAAAAAGGCATCAGTTTCTCTTAAGCCTACTAATTCCAACTTATATGCGACGATTTTAGAGATAAATGTTTTATCTAAATTTGTATATTCATATAATGGTAGTGCAATATTATCAAAAACACTTAGTGAGGAAAATAAAGCTCCACTTTGAAATAAAAAACCCCAGCTTTTACGCAACAATTGTAACTCTTTATATGATATCATTGATAAATCATACCCTAAAATCTCTATAGAACCACTCTTAAAACTCTCTAATGCTACCATCTCTCTTAAAAGAGTAGTTTTACCACATCCAGATGGTCCGACAATTGTATATATTTCACCTTCGTTTACATGTAAGCTAATTTTATCATGAACAATAGTATCTCCAAATTGTGTTACAATATTTTTAATATCAACAACATAACTCATCACATACCCAAAATTGTAAATATAATAGAAAAAATAGCGTCACAAACTATAATTGCAAAGATAGACTCAACCACACTTTTTGTTGTATTTATACCTATACTTTGCGTATCATTTTGAACATTAAGCCCTCTAAAAATAGCGATAGATGCTATTAAAAATGCAAAAAATGGTCCTTTTATAATTCCGATAAAAAATTGTTTAATAGAGATAACTTCAATAAAACGTTGTATAAAAAACGACATCGAAATGCCTAATTGATGCTGTGCTACAATCATTCCGCCAAATAAACCAGCAATATCTGCTATAAAAATCAAAAGTGGCATCATAATAACCATGGCTATAATTTTTGGCATTACTAAAAATCTTATAGGATCAAAACCCATGGTTTTCATAGCATCTAGTTCTTGCGTTACTTTCATAGCTCCAATTTGGGCAGTAAAAGATGAGCCACTTCTTCCTGCTATTATAATTGCCGTAATTAGTGGGGCTAATTCTCTTAAAATAGAAAGACCAAGCATATCAACAATAAAAATATTTGCACCATATTTTGTAAGCTGGATAGATGATTGATAAGCCACAACTAATCCAACTAAAAAACTAGCGACTGCTATAATGCTAAAAGCCTTAATAATATTTTCATTAATTTCAAATATTATCTCTTTATATCTAATATGTTTAAAATGGATTAATGAGTATAAAAAAGCATAACTTATTTCACCAAGAAAAGATAAAAAAGATAATACGGTTTGATATCTTTGAATGATATCTTTACCTAACATTTCTAAAAAAGATATTTTTTGAATTTGCAACTGACTCAGAGTTAATTTTTTTATTTGTAAATTTATTCTACTTAGATTATTTAAAATTTCTACATTATTACATGTAAATGATACCTCTATACTCTTGTTTATCAAACTCTTTTTTAAATCATTTAAAAAAATTGCTCCACTACTGTCAATATTAGTAATTTGTAAAAGATTAATAACAACTTTTTTTATTTTAAAAAATGATAATTCTAAAATATGTTGTTGAAAATAAGTAATATTATCTAAAACAATATTCTTTATAAAATATAATTCTAGCTCTTTATGATTATTTTGTAAATAATATTTATATTTAAAATCAACCATAATCTATAAAAGATTAAAAATCTCTTTTAAGTAATTTATGCACTTTTAAAATTGTTAAAATTCTATCTGCTCGTTTTGCTACACCATCGATCATGCTCTCATTCTCGTCTAATGTATCTGGTGCTGGATTAATATCTGTTTTTCTAATGCGAAGAGCTTCTGTTAAGCGGTCAATTACAAAACCTGCTATTTCAGAACCTTCCTTCATGACAATAAAACGTGTTTCGTCTGATTGTTTTTGTTGTGAAAGCCCAAATTTTAATCTTAGATCAATCAACGGTATAACTGAGCCTCTTAGATTAAATACACCAAGTACATATGGCGGTGTTTGAGGTACTCTTGTCCACGCAATCGGTTTAATAATCTCTTGAATATTTAAAATAGGAATACTATATTCCTCATCTCCTATCATAAATCCAACTAATTGTACAGCATCTTCTAGTTGACCAACAGCATCTTGATTTTGTTGGTCAACTTGCTTGTTGATTATATTTTTTAATTTATCACTCATTATACCAACTCCGCTTTAAATTTAATATTTTTTTGTACTACATTCATTAAATAATCTTTTGAATACGGCTTTGTAATATACTCTATCATACCAGATTCCACGCCGCGCATTCTATCGGTTTTACTCGTCCTTGAAGTGACTGCTATTAAAGGAAGATGTTTATATTTATTGTACTTTTTAATCTCGCTAGCTAGTGTATATCCATCCATTTTAGGCATCTCTATATCAATTAGCATAGCATCAAACATCTCATCGCTTTGTTTTAAAATATTTAATGCCTCTTGTCCATCAACTGCTTCTACAAGTGTAAGACCTAATGGCTCTAATGATTTTCTCATAATAGTTCTATCGGTTTTTGAATCATCAACTATCATTACGCGATAGTCACTTGGTTTTGTTTTTTCTTTTACAGTGCTCGCCACTTTGACGGCTATTCCTTGTGTTTTAGAGTGTTTTGCCATATGCATCAAAGCTGCCACATCAACAATCAAAGTAACACCTCCGTCACCACGAATAGTAGCTCCTGCAATACCTTCCATGCCTTTTAGATATTCACCCAAAGACTTAATAACAATCTCTTCTTGACCCACCAAAGTATCAACAATAAGACCCAATTTACTCTCAGCTAGACCCAAAACAACCACATAAGTATGCTCACCAGAATCTATGATACGATTAACTTCAAAAATATCGCCAATATGCACAAGCGGTAAAACCTCATCACGAAGTCTCATAACAGAACGATTTTCTACTGTATATATCTCATCAACAGAGATACGTACAGTTTCTAATACTGAAGCTAATGGAATAGCATAGTATTCCTCTTGAACACCAACTAAAAGAGCTTGAATAATAGCTAATGTTAAAGGAATTTTTAATTTTATCGAAGTACCCTTGCCAATTTCACTACTTATGTCTATAATACCATTTAATTTTTCAATATTTGTTTTAACAACATCCATACCAACGCCACGTCCAGAAACGCTCGTGACTTGTGTAGCAGTAGAAAAACCTGGCTTAAAAATAAGCCCAAAAGTTTCTCTATCGCTCATAGAATCAGCTTCTTTTTCAGTAATAAGTCCTTGTTGAAGTGATTTATTTTTAAGCATCACAGGGTCTAAGCCTTTACCATCATCATCAATTTGCACAACAATATGATTACCCTCATTATATGCTTTTAATAAAATAGTACCACTCTCAGGCTTCCCTAATGCCACTCTATCTGCTGGTATTTCAATACCATGGTCACAGGAGTTACGTATAATATGCACCAAAGGATCGCCAATCTCTTCAACTAAAGATTTATCAAGCTCTGTATCTTCGCCATGAAGAATTAATTCTATTTTTTTATTCAAATCACGTGAGAGGTCACGAATCATTCGAGGAAATTTATTAAATACTTTTCCAATTGGAAGCATTCTAGTTTTCATCACAGCAATTTGTAAGTCAGTTGTAACTAATGAGACAATGGAAACTACTTGATTCAACTCCTCTAAAAAATCTTCGCCCTCATAACGCTCTTCAACATCTACATTAATTTTAATTAAACGGTTTTTAGCTAAAACAAGTTCGCCAATTAAATTCATTAAGTGGTCTAATCTTTTAACATCTACTCTAATAGTTTGCTCCACTACTGTTGCATGTGCCTTAGTTGGTGTGGCTGCTTTTATCTCTTTTTTAATAGGTTGTTTCGAAACAACTGCTACCTCTTTTCTTTTTTCTTTTTCTTCAATTTTTTCTGTGGTTATTTTTTTATTATTTTGTTGGTTTGCTTTTGCTTTTCTTTTTGCTTTATCTTCCTCTTGTCTTTTAGCTAAAAGACGCTCTATCTCCTTTTCGACCTCTTCTTCACTCATCTCATCATAATCTAGCTCTTCTTGAGTCTGTTTTTCTTGTTCTTTTTTCTCTACTTTTTGTGGTATTTTATCTTTAGTTGGTATTTCATTGCCAGTTGAAATTGCATCAAGTTTTACAACACAATTTTCTATCTCAACATTGCCATCTGTACCACTATCACGTATAGTATTTAAAAGCTCTTTCATTAAGTCTATTGATTCTAAAACAACATCCATAACATCAGCTGTTAAACTGAGTTCGCCATGTCTTGCTTTATTTAAAACATCTTCCATGTGATGAGTAAGTCTTGTTAAGATATCAAACTTTAAAAACGATGAAGCACCTTTAACCGTATGAGCAACTCGAAAAATTCTATTTAAAAGCTCCAAATCCTCTGGTGTTGATTCTAGCTCCACTAAATCTTGGTCAAGTTGCTCTATTAATTCAAATGATTCAACTAAAAAATCTTGTAGTATTTCTTGAAATTCATCCATAAATTACTCTCCTTGTTTCATATGCGCACGGACAACACGTGCTATTTCATCATAAAATTGACTTGCATCAAATTTAACAAGATATCCTTCAGCACCTGCCTCCAAACCTCGCATTGCACTAAACTGATCACTGATTGAAGAGTTAAAAACAATAGGAATACCATCAAATCTACTATCATCTTTAACACGAGCGGCAAAATGAAAACCATCCATTAAAGGCATCTCGACATCTGAAATAATTAGTTTTAAATGCTTAATTAAACTCTCTTTGTATGTATTATATAAATCTTCTAATCTTAAGAGCCCATCTTTTCCATTGCTTGCTTCATAAACTTCGAAACCCATCTTAGTAACAGCATCTTTAACAATTTTTCTAGCAGTTGAGCTATCATCTAAAATTAAAACGATACCTGAAAATTTCTCCAATTTTTTTGGTGAAATATCTGTATTTGGAGAATAAAGCCCCAACTCTTCAACGACAGCTTCAAGATCTAAAATTAAAAGTACTGCATCATTTTCAATACGTGTAACGCCTGTAATTTTACTACTACCTACACCATCGCTACTTGCTGAAAAAGATGCTGGCTCTATATCTTTCCATCCTATTCGTCTTATACGCTTTGCTTCATGAACTATAAAACCTATTAAAATATTATTAAATTCCGCAATTATTACACGTGCATTTTTATATGCATCTTTTGGTTCTTGTACGCCCATCCAACGAGCTAAATTTACGACAGGAATAACTACGCCTCGAAGATCAAAAATTCCATCAATAAATTCAGGTACTCCTGGTAGTTCTGTTAATTGCGGTAAACGTATAATCTCTCTTACTTTTGCAACATTAACTCCATAGATACCTTCATAAATCTCCCCATCCTCATCTCTAAAGATACGAAAATCAACAAGTTCCATCTCATTATTGCCAACTTTTAATACAGATTTATCTTTCATTTATCATTCTCCATTAAGTAACGATGATTTTACTATAAAATATCTTTGATTGCAAGCAAAAGCGGGTAAATTGATATATAACATTTTTTTTATCTTAAATTTTGTATCTTGATGAAAATGACCCTCTATAAAAATATTGCATTTTTGTGCATATTTATTTTCTAAACGATGTGTGATATATTTTTTGAAATTTTTGAAATTCTGACAATTATCTTTTTGTTTTAAATAATTATCTAATTTTTTTAATATAAAATGATTGCCAAGGATATCGATATATTTTAAAATTAATAACATTATATGACTTCTAATAAGTGAGGTATAAAATTTATATTTTATACCTTCTATAAAATCACCATGAGCTAAGCAGACTACTTTATTATGATATGTACAAAACAATGGTTGTAATTTTAATGGATAAATCTTTATATTTTTAAACACACCATCTAAACAAAAATCATGATTTCCCTCAAGGTATATCACTTCAATTTTTATAGCTATATCATTTAATATATCTATTATCTTCTCATTTTGTTTAATCGTATAATCAATAATACCAAATAACGTATCAAAAATATCACCCATTAAAATAAGTTGTGGCGGTGTTAGCTTTGCATGTAATATATCTTGTAAAAGTTGTTTAAGCTCTGGCTTGTTATGCGAATGATGTGCATCTGAAATAAAAAATGCACCGTCTAAGATCTCAAACTTATGGCACATAAGCTATTGTTGGCAGGGACAAACTCTCCAAATATCCCATCATAAGATTTGCGTTTGCAACGGCAGTTGAAGAGGCTCCTTTTAAAAGATTGTCAATAGCAGATGAAATAAATAAAATATTGCCATCTTTTTTTGCATAAATATCACAAAAATGAGTTCCTGCAACACTTTTCATATCCACTGGTTTATCTCGTATGCGAACAAACGGTTCATCTTGATAAAATTCTCGTAGATATTGCAATGGGTCAAAATTATCGCTTACATGTAAATAAATAGATGAAATCATGCCACGTGTCACAGGTACTAAGTGTGGCACAAAATGCACATGCTTTAAATCTACATGCAATACTTCTGCAATCTCTGGTGCATGGCGATGAGTAAAAGCATTATAAGCAAAAAAGTTTTCATAAATATTTACAAAATGTGTCATATCGCTTAATTTTTTACCAGCGCCACTTACTCCACTTTTTGCGTCTATAATAATAGGAGTATCTTTTTGTCGAAACTTCATAAACGGTAAAATACCAAGTATGCTACAAGTAGGGTAACAACCTGGATTTGCAATTAGTTTTACTTCTTTTATCTTTTGTCTATTTACTTCAGGCAGGCCATAAACTGCATATTTTAGATTTTCTTTATCTGTATGAGAACAGTAATATTTCTCGTAACTCTTAAGTGTTAATCTATAATCAGCTGAAAGGTCAACGATTTTCAAACCTTTTGCCAATATAGGCTTTACAAAAGCCATGGCAGTTTTATGAGGAAGTGCTAAAAAAACAAGCTTGCATTCGCGTGTTATATCATCAATATTAGCTTTTACAACATCGCATTCAAAAATATTCATCAAAGATGGATGAAGTTCGCTTAGTTTTATATTGCCTTCACTATTTGCGATATATTTAATATTAAAATAGGGATGCTTTATTAATATCTTGATAAGCTCTAAGCCAGTATATCCGCTCGCGCCAATGATGGCTACATTAGTTGCGTTCAAAAACTATTTCCTGATATTGAACTTTTTCAATCTCATACTCTTTTGTCCCCTTTGGTAGCCTGATTTTTACCTCATCACCATCTTCTTTACCAAGAAGCTGTTTAGATAGTGGTGAATTAAAAGAGATGAGTCCAATATCTGGATTGCTCTCACATCCGCCAACAATGGTGTAAGTAACCTCTTCATCGCTATCCATATCAATAAGAGTTACAGTTGAACCAAAGCTTATTTTATCATGTTTTAGTTTACTTGGATCAACTATTTGAGCATTTGAGATTAAATCACTTAGTTCTATAAGTCTGCCATCAATCAATCTTTGCTTTTCCTTTGAAGCATGATATTCTGCATTTTCTTTTAAATCGCCATGCTCTAGTGCTTCTTCAATGTCTTTAACCGTTTGAGGGCGTTCAACCATTTTCAAGTTTGTTATCTCAGCTTGAATCTTTTCATATCCAAATTTCGTCATTGGTTCTTTTATATTCATAATTTATCTTCTTTTTTGTCCAATTATATCAAAAAATAAATTTCTTATACATTTTTTATCAAATCATTTGTAAAAATTGCTCTTTTGATAGCCATTTTACATTATTACTAGAATTATACTCGAATCCATCTTTTACGGGCTTTGCTATCTCTTTTAATCTATTTACACTAAAATCTGTTGTATGAGCAAATTGAATAGTTGGTCGTATAACATAATGATCATGAAATTCAAGAGTTAGATGACTATAATCAGCAGGACACATAATCTCATGTAGTTTTTCGCCAGGTCTTATTCCTATAATTTTATGTGGTAAATCTGGCGCTATAGCTTTTGCTAAATCAATTATTTTCATTGATGGAATTTTTGGTATAAAAATCTCCCCACCATGCATCCTTTCAAAATTTTTTAGTACAAAATTTGCACCATCTTCTAAAGTTAATAAAAATCTTGTCATCTTTATATCTGTTATCGGCAACTCTTTTATACCATCTTTTATAAGTTTTTGAAAATATGGTATCACAGAACCTCTGCTACTTGTTACATTGCCATATCTAACAACTGAAAAATGATAATCTCTATCTCCTACCATGTTGTTAGCTGCAATAAAGAGTTTATCTGATGCTAATTTTGTTGCGCCGTAAAGATTTATAGGGTTTGCTGCTTTATCTGTTGAGAGTGCTATTGTTTTTTTAACACCATTTTGTATGGCTGCTTTTATCACATTTTCGGCACCATTAATATTTGTTTTTATACATTCCATGGGGTTATATTCTGCAATTGGAACATGTTTGAGCGCTGCGGCATGTATAACAAAATCAACACCATGCATAGCCTCTTGTAGTCTTTGCACATCTCTAACATTACCAATAAAATATCGCATACACTTATCATTAAATTTTTGAGCCATTTCAAACTGTTTTAATTCGTCACGGCTAAATATTATTATTTTATTTGGCTTATATTTAGATAGAATTATTTCTATAAATTTTTTTCCAAAACTGCCAGTACCGCCAGTTATGAGTATATTTTTATTATTAAACATTTTGTCCTTTCATCCTAGAAAATACAATAAGGACATCTCTTACTTAGATATCAAATTTATATAAACATCATCATACCATAAATTTTCAATTAATAATCAAAGCTTCTAACTCACTGCTAATGTTATGGAAGTATTTATAAAAGTTGTGATAAAATCATTAAAATCATGCAACAAAGAGTTATATAATGCAAGCGAAAATCTATTCATATACTTTAGTATCATTACAATTTATAATAATAATACTTCTTTTAATTTTAAATACATCTGTTTTTACTGAATTTTTACCATTACTTTTATTTATTACAGGAATAAACATCGGTATATATGCCATAACTCACAATCCTTTATCAAACTTTAATATTATACCAGATATCAAAGAAAATGCTCAACTTATCACTACTGGCATATATGGATATATTAGGCATCCGATGTATTTTTCTGTAAGTATTATGATGCTTTCTGTATTTACAACTAGCTTTACCTTACTAAATTTAGTATTATATTTGATTTTGATTTTAGCACTTACTCTTAAAGCTAACAAAGAGGAGATGCTGTGGAATAAAAAATCAAAAGAGTATCAAGATTATATGAGTAAAACTAAAAGATTTATCCCATTTATTTTATAGCTTTTTTATTTAGACTTCTTGTAATTCTCCCACTCATAAGCGCTTTGACAAATCAATTCTAAATTATCATACTTTGCAATCCAATTCATTTTTGTTTTTATCTTATTATTGTTTGAAATTAATGCTGCTGGATCACCTGCTCTACGTGGCTTTATATCTACCTCAAACTCTTGGGCTGTTGCTTTTTTCATGGCTAAAATAACCTCTTTTACACTATACCCTCTGCCATAACCAATATTGAAAATATCACTATCATGCTCATCTAAATACTTTAATGCTTGAATATGAGCCAACGCCAAATCATCTACATGTATATAATCTCTCACTCCAGTACCATCTAATGTATTAAAATCATCTCCAAAGATTGACATTTTTTTGCGTACGTGTATTGCGCATTCACTAGCAATTTTTATAAGATGTGTTGCATTTGGAAATGATTGCCCTATCCTTGGTGATAATTTATCATTTTTATAAAAAATATCTGCCCCAGCAACATTAAAATAACGAAAAATTACATATTTAAAATCAAGATGGGCAAAAGAGGTATCTGTAATTACTCTCTCGCTCATAAGCTTACTCATGCCATAAGGATTTATAGGTTTGGTTTCAAAATTCTCATCCACGCCATCTTTTGGTAAACTCTCAGGCTCACCATATACTGCTGCAGTACTACTGAAGATAAATTTTTTAACATGATTTATGACAGCATATTTGATAAGATTAGTAGTATTTACGGTATTGTTCATATAGTATTTAATAGGATTTTCAACAGATTCAGGTACAACAATGGATGCTGCAAAATGAACAACAGCATCTATATTATGCTTTTTAAAAACTTCATCTATTTTATCAAATTCATTCAAATCCATTTTTATAAATTCAAAATTGCGAAATGTTCTTAAAGTATCGATTGATTTAATGCTACTTGTGCTTAAATTATCTAATACCACAATATTATATTTCGTTTTTTGCAAAAGCTGTTTTACAAGGTGAGAGCCTATATATCCAGCTCCTCCAGTTACTAAAATATTCAAATTTATCCTTTATCTACCAAATTTTTATCTCTTTATAGGTACTATCGCGTTCTACTGGAATAAATCCACTATTTTTTATGAGCTTGACAAATTCATCAAGTTTTATACCATTTGCACTGTTTGCTCCTGCGGCTGAGTTGATTGACTCTTTTTGTATTGTACCATCTAAATCATTTGCGCCAAATTCTTGTGAAATAAGAGCGAGATTGACAGTTGAAGTAACCCAGTATGCCTTTAAATTTGGTACATTATCTAGCACCAAACGACTAATTGCCATTGTTCTTAATATCTCGTTTGCAGTAATATGCTCTTTTATATTTAAAAAATTATTTTCTGTTTGATAAACAAGAGGAATAAAGCAGTTAAAACCACCAGTTTTATCTTGTAAATCTCGTATGCGCATCATGTGATCAATTCGGTGGGTACGATTTTCAACATGTCCAAAAAGCATAGTTACATTACTTTTTTTACCACGCTCATGCCATTTTCTATGAATCTCAATCCATTCATCTGAGGTAACTTTACCCTTGCAGATATAATCTCTCACCTTTTCATCAAAAATCTCAGCACCACCGCCAGGCATAGAATCAACACCATTCTCAATCATCATATCCAAAATTTCATCATAACTTTTAGCATGTTGTTTTGCCAAAAAATTAACCTCAGCAGCTGTTAAAGCCTTTACATGTACGCGTGGATATGCCATTTTTATCTTCTTAAATATTTCCATATACCATGCTAGTCCTGCGGTTGGATTATGTGCTGATACAACATGCACTTCTGTAATTCCGCGCAAAGAAGCATCTTTTACTATATCTAATATTTCACCATGTGTCATGGTGTATTGATGTGGGTTTTTACGGCTTGCACTGTATGCACAAAATTTACATACATCTTTACAAATATTTGTGGGGTTTATATGACGATTAGAATTAAAATATGTTTTTTTACCATGTAGATTTTTTCTTTTTTCATCAGCAAGTTTTGCTAAATCAAAAAAATCCATATCATACATTTTTAGTGCTTCATCAAAAGAGATTCGTTTCATAAAATTACCTTGAACTATTTTAGGGATACCCTTATGCGAATTATAGCAAACATAATCTGCTATAATGTTAAAAATACAAGTAGTCACCCTTACGCTTCTCTTATAAGGAGTTATAGGAACTTAATAAGTAGAGATTTAAGATGGATATAATATTTCAAATAGAAAGCCTTATCGAAAACAATGGTTCAGATTTTGAGTTATCAAAACTTTTTAAGCAGTATATTAATGAATACGCAGCTTCTCTCGAAAAGATTTTTGAAGCAAATCAAGGAAAAGATTTTTTAGTAAAACACACTAAAAAATTAGATAGTATTATCATACTTATGTACAAAACTGTACTACGAAGAATTTTTGGGATATATTTGCCAATGCGTGGTTCTATTCCCATAGTTATTATAGCACTTGGCAGTTATGGCAGAGAGCAACTCTGTGTTCACAGTGATATTGATTTAATGCTAGTTTATGAGAAATGTGAAGGTTATGATACTCAACTCATTATAGAAAAACTACTTTATTTAATCTGGGATTCTGGTTTAAAACTTGGACATAGAGTACATGAATTAAAAGATCTTAAAAATGCGGCCAATGAAGATATTACTATCAAAACAGCCATGCTGGAATCACGTTTTATCATCGGCTCAAATTTTACGTGGGCAAGCATTCAAAAAGAGTTAAATGATATTCGACTTTATAATCAAAAAGAGTTTATTCTCTCTAAGATAGAAGAAGCGGCACTTAGACGCAAAAAATATCCAACTTCAATGCAACCAAATATCAAGGAGGGTGTAGGCGGATTGCGTGATTCACAGTTAATATTTTGGATGTCTAAAATTATTTATAATGTGAAATCTATAAAAGATTTATCAAATATTATATTTAGTGACGAAGAGTATAATGAGTACAGAGTCGCGCTAGAGCTGCTTTTTAGAGTAAGAAGTGCTTTGCATATCGTAAACACAAAACAAGAAGATAGATTATTGCTTCAACAGATGCCACAAATCAGTAAAATGTTAGGCTTTAGTGATGAGCGAAAAATGGCTACAAAAGTATTTCAAGCTTTATGGCGTATAAACAATTTTACAAAAATATTTGTTAAAAAAATCATTAAAAATTTTCTAGTAGAACCTTCTAATTACACGCTTTTTAAATACGCTCGTGTAAAACATGGAATTTTCGTTCTTGAAGATCGCCTATACGCATCATATAACTTGAAAAAACAGCCTGTTGATAAACTTTTAGAGTTTTTACTTACACTTGATGATAAACATTACAGATATGATTCTGGATTTTTAAATCTTTTTACCTATTGTCATATAAGCCTCACGCTCAGTTCTAAAACCTATATACTTATAAAAGAAATATTTCAAAAAAATAATAGCTACTGCTTTTTTAAACTTTTTTATGAAGCTGGAATTTTAGACAAACTAATTCATAGCTTTAAAAAAGTTATGTTTTTACCACAATTTGACGGATATCACCAGTACCCTGTCGATATCCACTCCATCAAAGCACTTCAATCATTGCAAAATATCCAAGAAAGCCATCTACAAGATATATATCTTACCCTCTCTAGCAAAGAAAAATTGCTTTTAAGTGTAGCTGTACTTTTACACGATACAGGCAAAGGTAGAAAACAAAATCATTGTGATGTTGGCGTTAAGCTTTTTGCTGGCTTTGCTAGACATTTAAAATTTGATGATGAGATGATTGCACGTGGGGCTACTTTAATTAAACATCATATTTTAATGAGTAACGTTGCGTTTCGTGAAAATTTTTATAACGAAACAGTTCTTTACTCATTTGTATCAAAAATAAAAGATGAAAAAAATCTTAAACTTCTTTATATTTTGACATATGCCGATATTAACGGAGTTGGTGACAAGATCTATACCTCTTTTGATTCTAAACTCTTAAAAGATCTGTATTACGCGGCTCTTGAAGCATCAGATAAAGACAAAAGGATTTCAGATGCTTCAAAAAGATTACAAAAAGAGAAGCAGATAAAAAACTCTACTGTTTTTAAAACATTACCTACAATTGAGCAAAAAAAGATACTTCAAATTGAATCAAATCTATTTTTCTTTAAATTTTCTCCAAATGAAATTATAGAGATTGCAAGATACGCTAAACAAACAAAGAACTTTAGCTACAAAGTTGCGAATCAGACAAGATTAAGCATAGATATTTATAGACGTATTCCTTTTAATCTATCTTATCTTTTGGGTAGTCTTAGCTATCTTGATATTGGCTCTATGGATATTTTTACACTTTTTAATGGAATTAAATATTTTAAAATTGAATTTTCTCAAAATATTGAAGATGACATGGTTGAACATATTAAGCAGATTATCGTTGATGCATTTGATATGAGTAAAACCATAAAAATAGATAAGCCAAAAATTAAACAAAATGAGATACATATTGATTGCAATCATTCAAATACTTACTTGCAACTTGACATTCAAACAAAAAATCAAAAAGGGCTCTTAGCTTATATCATGGATATTTTTGAACAAAATAAAATCAATGTCGCCACTGCTAAAATCCACTCCACAAAAACAAAGGCAAGAGATTACTTTTTAATAGAAAAACAAAATAATATATGTAACAATATCGACAAGCTTTTAAAACTCTTTTATAAGGAAACATAATGTGTGGAATAGTTGGATATTTGGGCTCAAAAAATATAAAAGATATTTTACTACATGGATTAAGCGAACTTGAATATCGTGGATACGATTCAGCTGGTATCGCCGTTTTAAATAACAATAATTTTAGTATCTATAAAGCTGTTGGAAAGCTTATCAATTTACAGAATAAACTAAAAGATTTTAATCCTAGTGGCTTTGCAATAAGTATCGGTCACACAAGATGGGCAACGCATGGTGCACCAACTGAATTAAACGCTCATCCACATGTAGGCGAGAGTTCATATATTGTTCATAATGGAATTATTGAAAATTATGCCATTTTAAAGAAAATGTTAGAAGATGATGGTGTGCGGTTTTTAAGTCAAACTGATACAGAAGTCATTGTTTGGCTATTTGAAAGAGAGTTAAAAATAACAAATAATGCTTTTAGTGCATTTAAAAAAACTATTTCACAATTAACTGGTTCATTTGCAATTTTACTTGTTACAAAAAGTGAAGATAAAACTATATTTTTTGCTAAAAATGGCTCTCCACTTATCATAGGACAAAACGAAGGAGAGGAAAAATATTTTGCCTCATCAGATGCACCTTTAATTGGGCGATGCAAAAAGGTTATCTATCTTGAAGATGGTGATTTTGGATATGTATCACCAAAAGAAGTCTATATCTTTGATGCAAAAAGAGGTACAAAAAAAGCAACAAACTACCGTGCATTAACAACCAATAAACTCTCTGCCCAAAAAGATGGTTATAGATTTTTTATGGAAAAAGAAATTTATGAACAAACTGACGTTATAGCAGACGCTCTGCTTGGTCGTATAACTGATAAAGAGATAATTTTTAAAGAGTTAAGCGATAATTTTTTTGATGATATAACAGAGATTAAACTGTGCGCTTGTGGAACTTCTTATCACTCAGCATTAGCTGCTGGATATCTATTTGAGAGATATGTAAAGATAAGAGTTTCAGTCGAAATTGCAAGTGAATTTAGATACAAAGAGCCATTTTTAGATAAAAATACACTTTTTATTGCCATATCACAAAGTGGTGAAACCGCAGATACACTTCAAACTCTAAAGATGGCAAAAAATGCTAAACTTAAAACATTAGTTATCTGCAATGTTGATAACTCTTCTATGGTGCGTTTAGCAGATGCCTTTATTCTTACTCGTGCTGGTATTGAAAAAGGTGTAGCATCCACAAAAGCTTTTGCCACGCAGATGGTTGTATTTTGGATGCTTAGCTTATATCTGGCAAATTTTAGAAAAACTCTTACATGTAAGCAAATAAAAAAGGAGATAAGTTATCTTCGCAAGGTGCCAAATATAACTAAAATAGATGAAAAAATGCATCAAAAAATAACACGACTTTCAAAACGATATCTTCATGGTCATGGTTTTTTCTTTATAGGTAGAGATATTTTTTTTCCATTAGCATTAGAGGGTGCATTAAAACTTAAAGAGATAAGCTATCTACATGCAGAGGGCTACCCATCAGGTGAGATGAAGCATGGTCCGATAGCTTTAGCTGATTTTGAACTTTTTACCATAGCTCTTCTTCCACAGCACATGCTTTATGAAAAAAGTAAAAGCAATGTAGAAGAGCTAAGTGCAAGAGATTCTATCATTTGTGCTATTAGTCCACTAACATTTGAAAAGGCTGATGATTTTTTACAAACCACAAAAGTTGAGCATTATATGTTAGAATTTTTTGAAATTATGACAGTTTTGCAACTTTTATCTATGGAAATTGCAATTCGATTAGGTAATGATGTCGATATGCCTAGAAATTTGGCTAAAAGTGTAACTGTTGAGTAGAGATTTAGTACCGCTTAACTAAATATATTGTATTATAATAAAATTTTACTTTGGACTTCACAATGAATACGAAAAATAAGTTTTTAATATTAGTTGCTGTAATGCTTATCGCATTAACTATTGCGATTATAATCAATGTAGGTTTAAATTTTAGAGATTTTGCCATACGAAGTGCCGTCAACAAGGCAAAACTAACTGCTGAAATTGTTAAAGATGGACTTACTTCACATATGGTTGATGGCACAATGTCTAAGCGTCAATATTTTTTAGATACTATCATGCAAAATAAAAATATAAGACGGCTTTGGATTGTAAGAGGTAAAAATGTTGTTAAACAATTCGGTAAAGGCTTTCCTGATGAAATGCCAAAAGATAGTATTGACAGACAAGTGCTTGCATCTGGTAAAACAATACAAAAACTAACAGAAAGTGCTGATAATGTAAATCTTAGAATTACAATTCCATACAAAGCCATTCCTAACTCAACTACCAATTGTACAGCTTGTCATCATGTAAAAAATGGGGCTATTTTAGGTGCGATTAGTATGAATATGAATATAGATGGTATCAGAAATGCAGGAGCTATAACCTTAATTAAGATTTTTGGTATAAATATTATATTTTTGATTTTAGTGCTATTAATACTTAATTATTATATTACACCATATATAAAATTCTTTAAAAATTTACAAACTGTTCTTAAAAAAGCTCATTATGGAGATTTTACTCATCAAATTCATACAACTATACAAGGTGAAGCAAATGAAGTAGCTCATCATATAAATACACTATTTGATAAAATGCAAAAAGTTTTTACTCAGATCCAAAAAACTCTAACAACTTTTGTTGCAAAATCAAATGTATCGGGAGATAATCCACTTCTTCAGGCAAGACTTATTATACAAGAATTAGCAGATATATATAAATTTAAAAAGACTATTGAACTAGATGTCTCACGTCAAGAGATAAATAATAGATTTATACTTGTTATGCAAACAAAATTTAATATAGAAAATTTTGCTATTTTTGAGCTAGATAAAATATCAAATAAGCGAAAAACTATCTATAAATTTAATAAAAGTGATTGTAAACCAGAAGTTAATGACAATATTAATTTATGCAGAGCATATCGAACAAATAGTGATATTATATCAACTGATTTTCCAAATTTATGTGAGAGTTGTCAAGCTGATGCTAAAGAATATATCTGCATTTCATACAATATTAATGAAAATATAATATTAGTTATAGAGATGATGTTTGAAAATACTGAAGAATTAAATAAAGCTAGCGATTATATCTCTAGTATTAAAAATTATCTTGAAGCTGCAAAACCAGTTATTGAATCAAAAATTTTAACAGATAAGCTTCGTGAAAAATCTTTACGTGATGGCATGACGGATCTTTATAATAGAAGATTTTTAGAAGAGTTTATTGAAACTTTTTCAAGACAAGCATTAAGAGAGTCCAAAACAACTTATGGTATTTTAATGTTAGATATTGATTTTTTTAAGATGGTAAATGATGAATATGGACATAATATTGGTGATTTAGTTATACAAACTTTATCTATAATTATGAAAGAATCTATAAGAGAATCTGATTTGGCAATCCGTTATGGAGGTGAAGAATTTTTAGTATTACTTCACAATCCTACTCGAGAAGGAGTATTAAAAGTAGCTCAAAATATCAATAAAAAATTTGATAGAACTATCTTTAATGCTGAGTCACAAACATTTCAAAAAACTATCAGTATTGGAATTGCCTTTTTTCCTGAAGATGCTAATTCAATTTGGAAAACTATTAAAATGGCAGATATCGCACTATATTATGCCAAAGAACATGGTAGAGATCAGGTAATAGAATTTAGACCTGAAATGCATGAAGGAGAAGAGTTTTAACTCTTAGCCCTTTTTTGTTGAACATGCGCTAACTCCAGGAGGTGTAGTTGGCTGAATTGATTCATTATCTACACCACCATTTTTATTTATCTCCTCAATCATTTCCCAAATATCATGAGCAGCTTGCATATAGCGTTTTGCCGTTTGGCTACTTGGAACGTTATAAACAATTGGTTTACCTTCGTCCCCACCAACTCTAACTGCTGGCTCTATTGGAATTTGTGCTAATACCTTTGTACTAAACTCTTTTGCCATAGGTGCGGTTGTATCTTTACCAAAAATATTATACTCAACTCCAGTATCTGGTGCAATAAATCCACTCATGTTTTCAATAATTCCAGCTATTGGAATATTTAATTTTTTAAACATATCAAGAGAGCGATGAGAATCATCAAGTGCTACCATTTGTGGTGTTGTTACAGTCAATCCTGCTGTTACTGGTACACTTTGAGCTAAAGTTAATTGAGCATCTCCTGTTCCTGGTGGCATATCAATAACTAAAACATCTAATTCGCTCCATAAAATATCACGCAAAAACTGTTCAATCGCTTTCATAATCATAGCTCCACGCCAGATAAGTGATTGCCCCTCTTCCATAAGTGAACCCATAGACATCATCTCAATACCGTAAGCTTTCATTGGTAAAACTTTATTACCATTTATTTCAGGTTTAATACCCTCCATTCCTAACATTCTTGGAATATTTGGACCATAAATATCAGCATCTAACAAACCAACTTTTTTTCCTTGCTGTGCTAGTGCTATTGCAATATTAACAGATGTTGTTGATTTACCAACACCACCCTTACCAGAGCTTATCATTAAGAAATTTTTAATCTGTGGGGTTAAATTTTTACCTTTTGATGAAGTTTGCCTTGGCATATCTGGTGATTTTAGATTGATAATGATTTTATCAGCTCCAACACGTTTTAATTCTTGTATCGCTTCCTCTTTTATTTGTTGTGCAACTTCTGGAGCACTAGACGTGATATCTATTGTAAAACTTATATCATTATCATGTATATTTATCTCCTTGACAAAACCAAAAGCTACAATATCTTTGGTAAAACCAGGATACATAACTTTACTAAGTGCTAATTTAACTATATCTTCCGTCATCTGTTTTTTCCTTTTTAAATAGCTTTTAATGCTTCATTTTCTTTTATAATTCTATCTAGCTCTTCACTGTTTTGCATAATATTTTGTGTTATTTTATAGCTACAAAACTTTGGACCACACATTGAACAAAACTCTGCTTCTTTAAATACATCTTGTGGAAGAGTTTCATCATGATATTCACGAGCGCGCTCACCATCAAGTGCTAACTCGAACTGTTTTTCCCAATCAAATGCATATCTTGCATCACTCATCTCATCATCTATATCACGAGCACCTTTACGCCCGCGTGCAATATCTGCGGCATGTGCTGCTATTTTATATGCGATAATACCCTCTCTTACGTCAGCTGCATTTGGAAGACCTAAGTGTTCTTTTGGTGTTACATAACAAAGCATACTAGCGCCATGCCAACCGCCAACAGCAGCACCAATGGCACTACTTATATGATCATACCCAGCAGCAATATCAGTAACTAATGGTCCTAAAATATAAAAAGGTGCCTCGTGGCATAACTCTCTTTGGATTTTCATATTACGTTCTATTTGATTTAATGGAACATGTCCTGGACCCTCTATCATGACTTGGACATTTTTCTCCCATGCACGAAGAGTAAGTTCACCTAAAATTTTAAGCTCACCTAATTGCGCATCATCACTAGCATCTGCCAAACAACCTGGTCGTAAACTATCGCCTAACGAGAGCGAAACATCATATTTTGCACAAATATCTAATATATCGTCAAATGCAGTATAAAAAGGATTCTCCTTATGATAATGCATCATCCATGCGGCCATCAAGCTTCCGCCTCTACTTACTATGCCCATTTTTCTTTTTGCAATTTTTGGCATGCTTGAGAGTAAAAAACCAGCATGAATTGTAAAATAACTAACACCTTGTTTTGCTTGACGGGTTAAGACATCAAGCATCACCTCAATGCTTAAATCTTCAATTTTGTTTTTTACATCGTGTAAGATTTGGTAAATAGGAACTGTACCTATTGGAATTTTAGAATTTGCTATTACACCTTTTCTTATCTCATCTAAATCACCACCAGTAGATAAATCCATAGCAGTATCAGCTTTATAATGTTGTGAGACTTGAACTTTTTGAATCTCTCCTTGTACATCACTAGCAATTGCAGATGAACCAATATTTGCGTTTATTTTACAAGATACAGCAATTCCAATTGCCATAGGTTCTAAAGATACATGATTTACATTTGCTGGAATAATCATTCTTCCACGTGCAACTTCACTACGTATTAATTCTGGCAAAAGGTTCTCAACTTTTGCAATATGTTGCATCTCTGGTGTAATTACTCCCTGCTTGGCATAATACATTTGAGTACGAACAGTATCATTTCTATGTTCATCTAGCCATTTTTTTCTCATGAAATACTCCTAAAAGTTTAACCTTTGTACTTATACAAGATTACATACAAATTTTCTATCTATATTTTTAAGAAGATAAAAAAATTCAAGTTTTTTTAAGTCTTAAAACTAATTAGACTTATTGTAATTTTACTCAAACAAGATAAAAAAAAGCTTTTTAAGTGTATAATTTCGTAACATTTTTAAGGGTACCCTTAATTTATATAGGAGTATAATTGTCGGATTTAACGCTTATTTTACTAGCTGCTGGTGCTTCTACACGTTTTTTGACTGCCGTAAAAAAGCAATGGATTCGTGTTGGCTATGAGCCACTGTGGCAATTTGTAGCAAATCGCTTCGATAAAAGTATAAATTTTGAGCAAATTATAATAGTTGCATCTAATGAAGATGTTACTTTTATGGACAGTATGACAGATTTTTTAGTAATAAAAGGTGGCGATACCCGTCAGCAATCTTTACAAAATGCTCTTTTACATGCAAAAACACCATATACTTTAGTAAGCGATGTGGCAAGATGTTGCATTAATAAAAATGTACTACAAGAGCTTATAAAGCATAAAGACAGTGCTGATTGCATAGTTCCAGCCCTGCATGTAAATGATACCATAGTTTATGATAATGTAACTATAAATCGTAACAATGTACTACATATCCAAACCCCGCAGCTTTCAAAAACAGATATCTTAAGACAAGCATTAAATACAAAAACACAATATACAGATGAGAGTAGTGCCGTTGTGGCATTTGGTGGTTCGCGTGTATTTATTCAAGGAGATGTTGATGCTCTTAAATTAACTTCTACTGAAGATATCAAAAATTTAAGATGCCTACAACCTCCATCAAATACTACATTAATTGGAAATGGTTTTGATATTCATGCATTCGATGATAAAGGAGAGATGTTTTTAGGTGGTGTAAAAATTAAAAATGCTTTTGGTTTTATTGCCCATAGTGATGGGGATGTCGCCTTACATGCACTAATTGACGCTCTTCTTGGAGCGGCAGGACTTGGTGATATTGGCATGTTATTCTCAGATAAAGATAAGCAATATGAAAATATTGATTCAAAAATTTTACTGCTTCGTACTGTAACAAAATTATATTCATATGGTTTTATCATTATAAATGTTGATTTAACTATTATTGCTCAAATTCCAAGATTAGATGATTATAAGCAAAAAATCAAAACGACAATAGCAAGTATTTTAAAAATACCAAAAGCCCGCGTCAATATAAAAGCAACTACTTCAGAAAAATTAGGCTTTATAGGACGAAAAGAGGGCGTGGGTGTCATAGCGTCTGCGTCCCTTAATTATGCACACCTTTAAAAACTGGAAATAATTATGAAAATTTTAATTATAGAAAATGAGATATATTTAGCTCAAAGTATCTCGACAAAACTTAGTGATCTTGGACATGTATGTGAAATTTCCGCCTCAATTGGTAAAACCAATGAACATAAATCGTATGATGTAGTATTATTATCTACAAATATTAATGGTCAAGATTTTAATCAAATTATTGGTATCTTTAAAAAAATGATAATTATTTTAATGGTTTCTTATGTGAGCAACGATACGGTCTCTAAGCCTCTATCTCTTGGGGCAAATGATTATATTTTAAAACCATTTATGATAGGTGAGCTTATCAGAAAAATAGATCATTACCAAGATTATGAAAAATTAAAACGTCAAGCCACGTCATATGATAAGTACTTAAATCATCAATTTTCGCTAATATCCCCAGATCAAGATATCCAAAATATACAACTTCCTATTTTTATATCAAGTAGTTTTCAAAAATACTCAGATTCTTTTGCTTTTAAATATGCAAAACATATAAATGAACCATTTTATTTTGTTTCATTAATAGATTCAAAGGCACTAAAAGAGATAGAGTTGCTAGCTAATAATATTTTAATATATGCAGTAGATTTTCAAGCACTTAAAAAAAATGAAAGACAGGAGTTTTTATTATTAATAGAGAAAAAGAAAATTATAGTATCTAGTACAGACAAAATACAAGATATCAAATATCTAGTTTTAGACATTAAAAATGATAATCATATTTTCGAACAAAATGATATCTTGCAGATTGAAGAATATGTAAAATATATTATAATAAACTATCAATCAAAATTTCCAGATACAGAACTATCAAAAAAATTAGGAATATCAAGAAAAAGTTTATGGGAAAAAAGAAAAAGATATGACATTACAAAGAAAAAATAATAGTTTATTTATAGATGATGAGGCGGCAACAGCGTTGCAAATGTTAAAAGCGGGACTTTTATCGCCTGTTACTTCGCTCATGAATCAGCAAGAAGTTAGTGAAGTATTAAATAAATCGTCAATAGATAACGCCACTTTTCCTTTTCCATTTATTTTAACACCATCAGGTAAACGTAATACTGAGGTGCTAAAAACTACAAAACCAAATGAAGAGCTAGATTTAATATGCAACAATAAACTATTTGCAACACTAAGAGTTGATGAGATATTTAAAATAAACCCAAAAGACAGATTACAACAAATTTATGGAACCTCTGACACCTCTCATCCTGGTGTAAGCTCAACAATTAAAAGAGTTGGTAGTTATGCAGTTTGTGGTAATTATATTTTAAAAGATAAATTACCATTGCTACATAAAAATACTTTTAAAGAAGCTAAAGAGCGTATCAATGCAAAAAAGATTACAGCAATTATGATGGGTGCCAATCCGCTTCACCGCGCTCATGAAAGATTAATTAGGCAATCTCTTGATAGTAGCGATTTAATTGTTATTTTTTTATTAAAGCCAAATACCTTAGCAGATTTGCATTACGATATAAGATATGATGCATTAAAATATTTTATAGATAATTATCTGCCAAAAAATCAAGTAATCATCATACCATTGGAGCAAAATTATATTTTTGCGGGTATCAATGAGATTATTATAGATGCTATTGTTGCTAAAAATTATGGTTGCACAAAACTTGTAATTGGGCAAAATCATGCTGGACTTGGCATGTATTATGATAGCAATTCAAATAAATCTATCATAGATAGCGTAAAAGGGATAGATATCGACATTTCTATTGCATGTGAATATGTATATTGTAATAGATGCAAAACGTTAGTAAGTACAAATACCTGCCCTCATGGCAGACATCATCATATCTCTTATCATGCTGATTCTATTTTAGAATTATTAAAAATGGGTATTATCCCTCCAGCAGTTTTAGTAAGAAAAGAGATTTCAGCACTTATTTTAGCGCAAATATTTCCAAATAGATTTAAAAATCTTGAAAAATTATATTATGATCTTCTTCCAGCTAGAGGCTTGATAGAAAATCATACAGAAAAAGAGTTTTATAAAGAGCTTATGAAACTTTATCAAACAACATCTTTAACATAAAGAGTGAATATGAATTGGTTTTTTATAACATTAGGATTTTCTGGCTTATCACCAAAGGCGCCTGGTACTGTTGGTTCATTTATTGCACTACTATTAGGTATACCATTGTTAGCTTATACTGGCTCTCAAACCATGCTATTTTCCTCAATCGCTATAACAGTTATAGCGATTAAAGCGATCAATATATATGAACAAAAGAGTAAAATCCATGATGATAAACGTATAGTTATAGATGAATTAGTAGGAATGTGGATAGCTCTTAGCGTCGCACCAGGGGTTGTTGTGCCATTAAGTCATCTCTTTGATATTAAAAATGGTTTTTTAATTCAAAGCATTTTATCTTTTATATTATTTAGATATTTTGATATTACAAAACCATCTATTATAGGCAGAATTGACAGAGATGCAAAGGGTGGTATCGGCGTTATGGGTGATGATATAATTGCTGGTTTTGCAGCTGGGATTTTAACTGCCATAATATGGCAGTTAGTTATAAAGCGATTTATTTTTTAGAGCTACTCTTGATCTCAAAACATTTATCCTGATTTAAAAAAATATTTTGTACTCTTTGTTGCCAAAGCTCTCCAAACTCTTTTTTTTCTTCATCTGATGCCTTGTTTTGCATGAGTTTTTGCATCAACTCCATCTGTTTAGGAGTTCCTGGTACCGCGTTTGGATTGTATGTAACCTCTACACTTTTATTTGTATCTAGTCTAGTAATTTTAACATCTGATAAAATATTTGCATCAAAATCCATTAAAGAGTGCCTAACAAAATTGCCAGCTATTCCCTTAAAACCATTAGATTTTGTTGCGCCAGTTATCTGAGTATATACATTTGCGATAACACCTGCGACGCCATCATTTTCGTGCTCTTTAAAAGAGATAAATATTTTACCGCGCTTTGGTATTTCACTACCAAATAGTGCGCTTATTCCTTTAACACATGAAAGATAAGCACCAAGAACCGTTGGACAACTATGCCCTGCGCTTTTTACGATATCTAAATAACTAAATTCAACCAAGCCATTTTCAAAAGTTCCTAAAAAATCTGATAACTCGTCTTGAAGTTTAATGATTGGTAAATCATTAAAAAAATCTGGGTATTTCATGTCTTACATCCTTAATTTTTTACGTACATCATCACTTGCCATGCTAATATCCCAAGCAGGCTCCCATACGAGGTTAATATCTACTGACTTTATATTCTCTAATTCCCTATTAACGGCTTCTTTAACCCACTGAAGTATCATCTGATGCAATGGACAAGCCTTTGTGCTAAGCGTCATAGTTACAATTACATTTTTTTCATCATCACAACTAGCATCATAAATCATGCCAAGCTCTACAAGATTAAAACCGATCTCTGGATCTTTCACAGTTGATACCGCTTTAAATATCTCTTCTTTTGTACACATTTTATTTAAACCTCATCATATAAATTAAATCTTTTAACACAAACAAACTTCCCATAAATAAAAAATAAACTCCAATATGAAAAATTTCATTATTTTCAAGAAGTAAACCAAAATATCCAAGAATAATACCAGTTATTGAAAATAAAAACTGTGTATTTGCACTTCTTCGTGGCAACATATCTGCTAACATCGGTATTTTCTTCTTACCAACAAGTGGAGAAAATCGCTCATACCAAACTAAAAATGGAACTATTTTATAAAGATGCCCTATAATCATAAAACTAATATAACCAAAAATTATAATCCAACCTGTAGCTAAAAGCAGCCGAGAGTGTGGAGATATGATATCTACGAGTCCCGTTATAAGTGCTACGATCAAACTACTATATGCAAAAACCATGCTTTTAAAATAAATATCTTTTTCAACTCTTATTCTTGTTTTATAGATAATGTACATCTGATAAAAATATAAGAATAATGCCATAATTGTTAAGAAATATCCAAGATATTCTAAGATAGTATTATCAAATATAGAAGATAAAACTTCAAATATTACACCAAAACTAATCGACCATAAAGCATATGTTACACTTTTATTACTATAGCTGTGAGAAAGCCAAAACATAGGCAATAAAATCATACTCATACCCATAATAGTAACACCGACATAACCAATTAAAACCAGATAAATATGGGCACGAAGCAAAGAAGTAAAATCAATATTTATATTACCAGCAAACCCAAGTGCCATTAAAATACCAAAAATAAGTCCTAAAAATAAAAATCCATTAGCAATTATCACACTTACAATTACAAGATTAAATGTTTTAACTTTTTTTATCGTCATAAAGGTTTCAAAAATAAAAATAAAAAGAGCTATTAAAACAACTACGCCACCATATGGCAATAATTGGGGTATAAACTTAAATCCTGTCACCATCATAAGCATGCCAACAAACAACAATGGATAGATTATATAATAAAGCTCAACTGCAAAATGACCAACCTCTAAAACAACTGGAAGAAGCTGTGCCATGGCACCAAAAATAACCATCATGACAAAGCCTAACAAAAATAAGTGGATCCAAGATAACACAGAAATATCTTGATTTGTTAAATTTGTAATATTAAAACCAAAAAGTAGTAATACGCTCACTACAAATACAATAGTTCCTAAAACAAAATATGGAGCTATTAGTTTAAATGGTGGTGCAAACTCTTGTGAAATCGCCATCTTTATATATCACCCGTGGCAATTCGTTGCATTATAATCTGTACTATTTGTTACATTGCTTTTTTTTGTAAAAGTAATACTAGCCCTACCATCTTCAAGATTTGCAATCTCGTAATTAAAATCATTCTCAACTTTTGGAAAAAGTCCAGCTGGTGCTTTATGATTTATCATCACCAACTTAGAATTATCGTCTAATAATTGTAAACCAACCATTGCGTTAACCATAGGGTCTGGTGGTCCACACTTACTTGTGTCAAAATAATATGTGGTAAGACCATCAGCTATATTTTTAAAAAAATCAACTGTTGCACCCTCTACCTCAATCTTTTGTGCCTCATTTGGAATTAAACTCATAATAACCTCCTAAAATTTTCCATATTCTAGGAGATTTTTATATTTATGTCATTGATGTATATCAATTTAAATTCCTTCTATTATCATAGCATCTGCAACACGCTTAAATCCTGCTATATTTGCTCCATCAACATAATTATTTTCTACACCATAATCTTTTGCAGCTAATGCTACTCGTTTGCAAATTTGTTGCATTGTTTCTTTTAATTTTGTATCAACCCTTTTAAAACTCCATTTTTGCATAGAAGCATTTTGGCTCATTTCAAATTCACTAACACCAACACCTCCAGCATTTGCAGCTTTTGCTGGTGCAAAACAGATTCCGTTAGATAAAAACAGTGCAGTAGCTTCTGGAGTTGATGGCATATTTGCACCTTCGCTAACTGACACACATCCATTAGAGATTAAATTTTGTGCATCAATCTTAGTCAATTCATTTTGCGTAGCACATGGAAAAGCAGCATAACATGGAATATTCCAAACTGGATGTGAATTCTCTTTATATTCATTAACTGGTATATATTTTGCTTCCTTATGTATGTTTAGATATTGTTGCAAAGAATTTCTTCTATCCATTTTTATAGTTTTTAATAAAGTTAAATCTAAACCTCTGTTATCATAAAGTGTTCCTTGTGAATCCGCACATGTAACAGGAATCGCACCAATTTGTTTTAATTTCTCAATTGTATGAATAGCAACATTACCTGCTCCACTCACCGTACAAATTTTGCCTCTTAATGGCTCTTTGTATTCATACTCAAGCATCGCTTCTGTAAAATACACAACACCATATCCAGTAGCCTCTGGTCGCATAAAAGAACCTCCAAAGATATAAGGCTTACCTGTTAAAACTCCCTCATATGCTGATGTAATTTTTTTATATTGTCCAAATAAATATCCTATCTCGCGAGACCCTACTCCAATATCGCCTGCTGGCACATCAATTCGCGGACCTATATATTTGTGCAATTCTGTCATAAAAGCGGTACAAAATTTCATAATCTCAAAATCGCTTTTTCCTTTTGGATTAAAATCGCTTCCACCCTTGCCTCCACCTATTGGCAAACCAGTTAATGAATTTTTAAAAATTTGTTCAAATCCAAGAAATTTTAACACTCCCTCAGTTACACTTGGATGAAATCTAAGCCCTCCTTTATATGGTCCTAATGCGTTATTAAATTGAATTCTATATCCTGTGTTTACTTGTATTTTATTATTATCATCCAGCCATGTGACTTTAAACTTTATAACTCTATCTGGAACAACCAAACGCTCTAAAATAGCATGTTCTTTATATTTACTATCTGATTCAAGCAATGGTGAAATTGATACAATTACCTCCTCCATAGCTTGATAAAATATTCTTTCTTCTTCGCAATTTACATCTTCAAAACTTTTTATTTCATTTTTTAAATTTTTTGTCATATCTTCTTCCTTTATAGAGTGTCTTTTAATGGTATAATATCATAAATAATTTTAGAAAGTAAATTTTAATGCAAAACAATATCTTGATGAACAATACTCTTAGTGAAGATAATAATTTTAATCTAAAAGAGGTTTTTAATGAGGCCTGGATACTCCTTAAAGGTTCAAAACTTATATTTAATATTTCGCTTATTATATATGTTTTCATTGGCACAGTTTTACAAAAATTACTCTCTTTATATATACATCCTCAAATCTTTTTTAATCTGCACCAGTACGCAAAAGGCATGTTCGCCGATGAGGCACAAACGCTTTTATCGCTACCTATTTTAGCCCCTATTATCGCTGGTATTGTTATGCTAGGTGTTAAACGTGCATCACTAAAGCAAATAACTATTCCATCGATTTTTAGTTATTATACTATAGTTTGGCATTTGGTTTTTGCTTCTATATTAGTTAGCATAAGTGTTTTAATTGGCTTTATGTTGTTTATTTTACCAGGTATTTATTTAGCTGTATCTTTTAGTTTTACAACACAATTAATTATTGATAAACAATTAGGTGTTATTGAAGCTATGAAAACCTCTTTACTTGCTGTAAATAAAAAATGGTTTAAGTTTTTTGGTATTTACATGTCTTTAATTGGATTATTTATGTTAAGCATGCTAACTCTTGGCATTGCACTTATCTGGCTACTGCCTTTTATATTTATTGTAAATGGTATTTTGTATAAAAAAGTTTTTGGTTATAGTAATCCTCAAAATATACAAGACGATAAGTAAGATGATTTAGATAAAAAGTGTTATACTAGCCAAATTATATCACAACAAGTCTAATGTGAGGATATTTATTGAAAGAAAGATCATTTAGGCTAAAAATTTTTATAATTTTTAGCATCTTAGCATTAATACTTTTTTCTTTAACATTTTATATACTAAATATCAAATATAAAGAGTTAGTAAAAAATTCTACTTATTTGTATTCAGCCAAAACAATACAATCAATTAGTGATCTCTTACAATCTATACAGCTAGAACGTGGTCTTAGTAGTGGTTATATAACTATAAAAGATGGCTTAAAATATAAAACAAGGCTAATAAAGCGACAAAAAATAACTGATAAAGATTATCAATTATTTTTATCCTTAATAAATAAAAAAGAGATATATCAATTTATTCAAATAAATAATATACAAAAAATAATTAATATTAAACAACAAATGAAAAAAATAAATTTTATCAGAAAAAAAATTTTTTCGCATTCCATTAGCTTTAAAAATGAATTTGATTACTATACATTAATAAATACGGATCTCTTAGACATATTAAGAAATCTTACCATTATTAACAATAAATACAATAACTCTAATGCTGTTATTTATGATGTTCAAGCTCAAAAAGAAACTTTAGGACAAGGACGAGCATATGTTTATAACTATATTTTATCCCATAATTTTACTGTAAATACTTTAACAACAATAAATAAATTTATATCAACAGAACTACTGTATCAACAAAATTTTCTTACCGATACAAATGTAAAATGCTTGACTGCCTTCAACCATACAATAAATAAAAAACTCCAACAAAAAATAAAGACTATGGCCTTACATATCTCTAAATACAAACAAACTCATCATGAAGCAAATATTTGGTTTAAATCAAATACCAAGCTAATTAATGAGTATAAAACATTATCTTCAACAATCCTAGCTTCTCATCTAGCTAATATTTCAACTTTATATAATAATGCTAAAATTACTTTAATTACAATAATTATCGTACTATTTTCCTCTATTATATTAATGTTTGTATTAATATATATTTTGCATACTTTAATAAAAAAAGAGGAGAAAAATAAAATTGAACTAAAAATATTAGCATATACATTTGATTCCCATGAGGCTATGATAATTACGGATAGTGATGGAAAATTTTTACGTGCGAATAAAGCATTTATCGATATGGTAGGATATAAACAAAATGAGCTGCTTGGTAAAACTCCACGTATTTTAAATTCTGGTAAACATTCTAAAGAATTTTTTAAAAATATGTGGAAACAACTGCAAACTAAAGGTGGCTGGAGTGGTGAAATATATAATAAGCGAAAAGATGGTGAGATATATCCAGAACAATTATCAATTACTGCAATTAAAAATGATTATGGAAAAATTATAAATTACATAGCAAATTATATAGATATTTCTGAACTAAAACGGGCAAAAGATGATGCTACTTTTCAAGCCTATCATGATTTTTTAACCACATTACCTAATAAAAAATTCATGTTAAAAAAATTAACAGATGAATTTAATAAAGCTAGAAGAGTAGGATTTACTCATGCATTTTTCTTTGTGGATTTAGATGGATTTAAAAGTGTAAATGATGCCTATGGGCATGAGCTTGGTGATAAATTGCTTATAAAAGTTTCAAATAGGCTAAATAAAAGCATAAGAGAACATGATTTTGTAGCTAGAATTGGTGGCGATGAATTTGTGATTATACTTTTAAATATAAATGAGCTAGAAGCAAATAAAGACATTAAAAATATAGCTAATAAAATAATTGAAGAAATATCTAGAATTTTTGTAATAAAAAATCATAAAATAAAAATAGGTGTAAGTATAGGCATCGAGTTATTTCCACAAAACTTTGATAATATAGATATTATAATAAAACATGCAGATATTGCTATGTATAGAGCTAAAAAAAATGGTAGGAATGGATTCATTTTTTATTAGCTAATTTTTGAAAATAGTTTGAGATGTTCATAAGTGAAAATGTTACAAGAAATATCATCAAACCTGGAAAAAAACTAACCCACCAAGCTATCTCTATAACCTCTTTACCGCCACTAAGTATCGTTCCCCAACTTATTTGTGGTGCTACTATACCAAGACCTAAAAAACTAAGTCCAGATTCTGTTAAAATCGCACTGCCAACACCAAATGTAAAACTAACTAAAAAAATAGGTATCAAAAGTGGGGTATAATATTTCAATAAAATCTTGAAATTTGAAATTTTTGCAATTTTTAAAATTTTTATATACGGTTGTGCGGTTATAACAAAACTCTCACTACGAATCAATCTTGCTGTTGTCATCCATCCAGTAATTGAGATAATGATGATTAAAACAGATATGGAAGCATTAACATAACTGACAAGAGCTAAAAGCAAAAAAAATGTTGGAAATGTTAAAAATATATCAATACTCACAACTACAATTTTATCAACCTTGCCTCTAAAATATCCTGCCATCGAGCCGATCATTAAGCCAATTGAGGTTGTAATAAAAGCACTAGCAAAGCCAATAATAAGTGATACTTTACCACCAGCTATAACTCTAGCTAAAACATTTCGTCCCAATCTATCTGTTCCAAATAAAAATTCTAAAGATGGAGAGCTTAATATATGGTTTACATGTAAAGTTAATGGACTAGAAGAATAGACAAATTGTCCAAAAAAACAAAATAATAAAATAAGCACCAATAGAGCAAGACTAAAAAACGGTGGTTTCATTTTTATTGTTTAATACTAAGAAGTGTACTCATCATTTTTTCAATTGTTGTAATAACTTTTGCAGCAGCTCCATAAGCCGTTTGATATTTTAATAAATTTGTCATCTCTTGATCAATATTAACACCTGAGATTGAATTATAGTGCTGTTGTACGGCATGATATCTTGCATCTATTGAAGTGCCTGTAGAGATTGCCGAATTTGCTTTAGAGCCTATGCTAGTTGTGATACTGCCAAACATCCCATTTATCGTATCTGTATAAATTGCACCATCAACATTATAATTATTTTGCTCAAATTGCATTTGAACCATATTTTTTGCAGTTTGATTATCACCACTTACTGGCGTTACATGTGATGAAATCAAAGTAGGATTTGTTACAAATTTATTTGATAAGGCTATATTTGTCGCATCTGTACCACTTAAGAATTTACTCATGCCAAGTGCACCTGCAAAATTTGTCCCAGAGCTAAAATCTTTACTATTTGTCAAATTATCTTGAATTGCAAAGCTATATCCTTGTGCAGAAAAAGAAGAATTTTTAAAACTAAGAGAGAAAATTTGCTTAGTAGCTGATGTGTTATAGTTCACAGATATAAAATTATTAATATTGTCATTGGCATTATTATCGTGATTATCATCAATTGATGCATTTATTTGTGAGGCAATAGAATTTGTTCCAGAAGTTAAAGTGGTATTGGCATCAATTTTAATATTACGTTTTGCAACTATATCTCCTGCTTTATTGTATAAAACTATATCGAAACTACCCTGTTTAACATTCAAACTTGAATTTACAAGAGGCTCAGATGTTGAAATGTTTAAAGCATTTGATTCCATTAAGCTAGATGGGCTTTGAGCATAAAGATTATTTGTTTGCTCGATTAATCCATTTGCAAAAGCATTTAACTGGTTTTTAACACCTTGAATAATCCCATTACTTGGTACTCCATTAGTTGAGTCTAGCGTTGAACCTCTAAGATTTAAAATAGCACCAATTTTTCCACCTCTTAACTCATGTGCAACTTGGATTTTAACACCGTCTTGACGTTGATAGTAAATATTATACATGCCACTTGCATTATTGCTATTATCAATACCTAAAGGGTGAAATGTTGCACCATCTACTATATTAAAACCTGCGATATTGATTGTAATATCACCACCTTTTGTTGCAATATTAGTGCCTTGCGGAGTATTTGCATTAATTTGACTACTCATCACCTTTGTACCAAGAAGCTTTGAAAGTGATAATGCAAGATAATCTCTTTTATCTCTTAGAGCATTTGCTTGCTGGTTTGTTCCAGCCTCCGAGATGTTAATTTGTTTATTTAATTCAGCTATTTGGCTAGATAAGGTATTTACTTCATCAATATTTGTCTTTAATTGCTCATTTAAGCTTTTTTGTAGATTATCAACTCTAATTTGTGTTGCTTTTATATTATCCGTTAAAGTTTTGGTTTGTTGAGCTAATGATGTTTTAATAGCGCTACTGTTAGTATTATCTGCTAAAGATTGCCAAAGAGTAAAGTATGAATTTAGCTCCGCACCAATACCCGCATTTTTACCTGAAGTTGATAATGATGGAAAATAGGTTGATAACTCTTTTAGATTGCTTTGTGTTAAATCAGAATATGATTTTTCAGCTGATGAGGAACTATATCCATTATAAACAAATTGATTAAAAACTCTCGCAATATCTTGTACTTTAGTGCCATTGCCAACAAATAGCGATGCAACTCGGTTTGGAGTGGTCTGCTCAGTCATAACTCGCTGGCGGCTATATCCTGGTGTACTTGCATTACTTATATTATTACCCGTTGTGGTGATACCTAGTTGAGCTGCATTTAAACCAGAATAGCCGATATCTAATGCACTAAATATTGAAGCCATAAGCTTACACCCTAGCTTCTAAAAAAGTTGATTTTCTTGAGGTGATTTTATTATAGCCGTCCATCTCCGTAGGCACTAATTGTTCCAATAAAGAGTTATAAAATGAACTAACAGCTAAAATTAATTTTGCATATTGTTGATTAACCTCTCGCAATGTAGTTAAATTCTCTTTTAAAAGATTTAATGCTTCACGTTGTGGTTCAGATAACGATTCTTTAAGCTCTACATATGGAGATAGTTTTATAAGAGTTTGTATCTCATGGTCTATCATGCTTTTTTTAGATTCAAAAGTTTTAATTTTTTCATCCTTTAGCATAATTCTAGCAAATTGACTATCTTGTTTCGCTTCTTGAATATCACCAATATCTAATTTAGTCATACTAATTAAATCTTTTAAATCCTCAATTGCGCCTTTAATATGGTGTAATAACATAATAAACTCCTTTAATTTACATCAAAGAATCAGCTATCTTTTGTGCTAAAGCTTTAACATCTACCTTATAGTTGCCTAAATCAATATTTTTCTTTAGGGCATCTACTTTACTTTGCTGTGATATTATCTTAACAGCATCTTTTACTTTTTTATTTTTATCATTTACATGTGTATCACCATTTTGGTAAGTATTTAATACACCAAAACCATTTAGCTTTGAAACCATCTAATTCTTCCTTTTTATCTTATGATAATATTAAATACTATCGACAAATTAGGATTTTTCTTTAGCACTGAGATAGTTATACAACATTTGTGATATTCCAAAACTACCAGCACTTTGTTTTGCTATTTCGCTCCTATACATGGATTGATAAATCCTATCTCCTGGTTTATTTTTATCTGAAAAAATATTTTTATTATCTTTCATAGATACATCTAAAACAATTTGTAAAATTAGTGATTCAAATGCATTTGTTTGCTTACGCAACTGTTTGTTATCATCTGATTTGTTAATCGTTGGGATATGATTTATACTGTTTGAGATTATATTATTATTTATTAATGGCAAATTCACAACAAACTCCTATATTACTTGTAATTGTGCAGAAATTGCACCCGCACTTTTCATAGCCTCTAAAATAGAGATTAAATCTTTTGGCGAAGCTCCTAATTTTTGTAACGCTCTTACAACATTTGCCACCGTAGTTGTGCCTCGCTTTGTATATATCTCATCTTGATTTAAGCCAAGTGCTAAATTTTTATCAATTTTCATGCCCCCTGATGGTACTACAACGCTATTTTGTTGATTAATTTTAATAGTTATTCCATTTTGCGTAATCACAACTGGCATAACCTCTATATCAACGCCAGCAACTATGGTTCCAGTTCTTTCATTAATAATTACTTTTCCTGTTGGTTTATAATTTGTATTTATGTTTTGTACATCTGCTAAAAATTCAACCATACTTAAATTTTTTGGATCTTTTAGTCTTATTGTACGTGAATCGATCGCAACAGCTACTTTTGCTTTAAATTTATTATTAATTGCATTTTGGATATTAATTGCATTTTGAAAATTAGACTCTTTTAATGATAGAGTTGCATATTTTTTATGATACAAATCAAAAGCGATACCCTTTTCAACCAAACCACCACCATAAACCGTTCCAGTAGTTGGATCTGATTTTGCTTGCGAACCGCCACCTTGACTAATGCCACCTATACTAACTGAACCCTGTGCGAGTGCATATATCTGACCATCAACACCTTTTAATGGAGTCATAAGAAGTGTTCCGCCTTGTAGGGATTTTGCGTCTCCTATAGATGAAACTGTTACATTTAACTTATCTCCAGAGCGAGCAAATGGTCCTAAATTCGCAGTTACAACAACAGCAGCCACGTTTTTGGTAATTAAAGTTTTTGGATTTAAATCAACATTCATAGCTCTCAACATATTTGCAATTGATTGCAGTGTAAATATAGAAGTAACACCGTCACCACTGTTTTTTAATCCAACAACTAACGAATATCCTATTAGCTGATTATCTCTAACACCAATAACTGATGTTATATTTTTAATTTTTACGGCTTGTAGTGATAATGATAAAAATAAAATAAAATAAAATATTCGCACGTATGCACCCTTGTTTATCTTCATAAACAGTGAAAAGCAAATTTTATTCCAAGAAATAAGTTAAAGTAGTTTTCCCAAATTTTTTACTTTTTTTCATGCATAATAAACCGATTTTGTTTGGTAAGATTAAACCACTCATATGCTCAATAATAACCATTTTAATAAGTTTTGGAGGTATTTTTTCTATTAAAAAAAGTATTTTATTATATATATCTCCCATCTCATCTCTCACACTAAAAGGGGGATCTATGTAAAAATAAGCAGTAGTAGGTTTTTGCTCTAAAATGGACTCTAATTTTGTAATATTTACAAAACTATCCCCACCTATTACTTGACATGCAGATGGGTTGGTTTTAGTTATATTTTTTTTCAAAATTTTAAGAACATCTTTATTTTTTTCAAGAAAAAAAATCTCTTTTGCGCCTCTGCTTAATGCCTCTAAGCCAACTGAACCGCTTCCAGCAAATAACTCAACAAAAGTTGCGTCAATAATATCAAACTGTAAAGTATTAAATAAAGATTCAAGCACCATGGATTTTGAACTTCTTGTTGTCGCCTTTGAAGGTAAATCTATAACAGTTGATCTATATTTTCCAGAGATTATCTTTTTTTTAAATAGAGGTTTATCTTTCATAAAATAATTTAATTGCCTTTAAAATATTATCTTGATATTCACTAGTTAGTTGTTCAATTCTTTCTTGTAAAATCGAAAAACCAACCTTTTGTTCACCTGACTTTAAATCATCATCTTTATATGCATCATAATCTACGACTTTATTTAATTTTTTCTCAATAGCTAGAAAAAGTTCTGTCTTTATAAATGGCTTTTTTAAATCAGCATTTTCTTGTGATATATATAAGCATGTCGCATCAGTATTGATTTTAGCATCACAAATCACTAAATCACAATGCTTTATCGAGCTTAAATGATTTTGTAAAAACAACTCCAAGCTTTTTTGTAAAAGTGGAGATTTACACATAACTGCTATTTTCATTTTAAGGATATCCTTAATTTATACACCGCTGCATAAGGATTTAATTCGATTGGTTTAAATAGTTTTGGATTGTAGTTATGTAGTACAAAAAGCTGGACAAATAGTGAATTATAAGTAGTATTATCAACAATTAAAAACTTACCATAACTTGACATGTAGATGACATTAACATGAGAATTATCATTTATTATTTTAATAATCTTGTGCAATCGCTCATTTTTATCATACCATGTTTTTACAAAATGATTAATTTGTGTAGTTGCGTTAGAAAATTTTATAGTGGCTGTTTTTAGATTTAGAACAACCCCTTGTTTTAGTAAAATCTTTTGTTGTTTTTGTTTAAGAACTGAAGAAAGAAAATATAGTGATTGGCGGTATTGTTTGCCTGTCATTACATTTAAATGTGAAAAAAGTTCAATTGTTGGATAAATATTTAACATTCTATAAGGTAAATAAATATAGATACCTCTTTTATTTTTAGATAAAGCTATTTTACCCTCATTTAAGGCTTTTATAAAATTATTTACATTTTTAAAACCACTATGAGTTGTCATTTCTTCAATATTTGAAAAAAGTTTAATTTTACGCTTTTTAGGGAGTAATTTATTTTTCTTAGCTACTATTTTTGCTTTTATATTATAATCTACATCAAATCTTGCTAGTTTTGCACCAATATTTTGTGGGTGAGTTAAGATATAACTAACAGTATAATCCTCACTGCCCCCATGAGCACCACCATCAATAATAGTTCTTAAATGCGTATAATATCGTAACGGATATCCATAATCCCACCAAGAAACAACATACTCTTTTGGATTAGAGACAGCTCTTAAATGTGTTAAAATTTGAACCTCTTTTTTAGTAAAAACAGTTGGTGCTTTATATTGTTCTACATGTAAAAGATTTGGAATTAAAATTAAAATCGTACCTATTGTTAAAATACTATATTGTAAAAAATAAGTTGGCATTTTCTTCGCAATTTCTGATATTAAAAAAGCGATTCCAAGCGCTAAAGGAACGATCGCATAAATTGTAAATCTAAGTCCGCTATGCATTGCAATAAATCCAAGCCCCACCATTGGTAAAGCAAACAACATAAAGCGAAACCTATAACTTAACCATAAATAACCAATAACTGAGATGATAAATGTAGCGATACTGCCACTTATTCTATCTGCAAAAAGAGTAAAAGAGATGCTAGATGATTCACGAATGGTCTGCATAACAGTAAAAAAATGTAAATCTAAACCTTTACTTATATTTACAAGATGACTTCTAAATACATAAATACTTAGCTCAGATATAATCGGTGCAAATCCACCAGTTGCAAACATGGCGACGATAGATAAACCAAAAATATAATAAACAAATTTATTATATTTTTGGTTTATAAACAAACGATATAATATAGCGATAATTAGGATTTTGATATAAACATCTATCATAATCATAGCTGTTAGCATTATAGCAAGCAGTTTAAAATTATAAATATTTTTTCTATCAAAAACAGTTGTATAAAGAAAAAATAATCCAAAAAAGGCAAAATCAAGAGAAAAACTTGCGTGATACCACCAACCATAAGTTGCTACAAAAATAGCTGTTAATAACAAATATTTGTCTTTTTTAGTTTGATTTGCTCCGATAATTGAGTATAAAATAAGCGAAGGTAATACAACTGTTAACATATCGGTGTCATAATATCCAACCATTGTACGATTATAATAACTCCAAGCAATTGATGAAAGAAGCGCAGCAATAAACCCTACTTCAAGACGCTTAAAAAATAAAGATATTAAAATAACTGGTACTACAATAAACGAACTTATAAACATTGGCATATAAAAAAGTACAGTATCTAGCGAAAAGGGAGAAAATTTTGTAAATAAATATGTAAGTTGTGACAAAGCACGATGTATCGGTGAGCCATACCATGTATTATTTGGGTCTGTTAATAAATTATTTGCACCTTGTGCAAAATAGTATCCATCGTTTGTATTTATCATAAATTGACCATGAAAAATAAATGGCTCATATCCATGAAATTGATAAATCCAGACAAAACGTACAGCAACACTAAAAACATAAGCTATAATCATTAAAAATATTATTTGCCTATTTTCTTTCACCATTTATATATCCCTTTTTATTGTAAATGTTTTTATCATTTTATGATAATGCTCTAAGGTTTTAAAACTCTTTTCAAAACGCCATCTTAATACAAATTTAACAACATTATCTTGTAATATTTTTTCTACTGATTCTACTCGACCAAAATATCCTAAAGATATATTTTTACTCTTTATAGTGGCATCCTTATCATACATAATTGCTAAAATCTGAAGATATCTTCCCTCTTGAATCTCTCCTACATTATCCTCTTTTAAAGATATGCCAGATAAATTAATAGCTTTAAATAAAAAAAGATCTTCAAAATCTTTAACTTTTTTATTTACATGTAAAATTACATACAACTCTTTTAGTAAAATAAAATTCTTTTTTCTAGCCATCTCATAGCTAGAAATTTTATTAGTAACATCTCTTAGTCTGTCTAGTGGCGTATCCATAACGCAAATTATACCTTTATTATCTTTTAAAAGTTATAATGCCATAAAAAAGAGTTGTATGGATTACTTAAAAATAATTAAATGTCATGGGCTAAAAGGCGATATAAAAATATCTGGTTCTAAAAATGCTAGCTTACCTCTTATTGCCATGAGTATTTTAGCAAAAAATAGTGTGAAAATACAAAATGTTCCGAATGTAAAAGATATAACAACACTGCTAAAATTACTTCAAAACCTAGGCTCATCATGTACGTTTACCAAAAATATAGCAACTATTGATACAACTACGCTCTCTCATACAAAAGCAACTTACAATATCGTAAAAACCATGCGTGCTTCTATTTTAGTATTAGGTCCTCTTCTTGCGAGATTTGGTCATTGTGAAGTTTCACTACCTGGTGGATGCGCAATAGGGCAACGACCTGTTGATTTACACCTTAAAGCCTTAGAGCTTATGGGCGCTAAGATACATATAAAAGCTGGTTACATTCAAGCAAAAGCACCAAATGGATTGACTGGTGCTGACATAATATTTGATAAAATCACAGTCACAGGAACAGCCAATATTGTAATGGCTGCGGCTATCGCAAATGGCGTTACGACAATTACAAATGCAGCACTTGAGCCAGAAATTGTTCAATTATGTCAAATTTTAAATAATAGTGGAGTCAATATCAAGGGTATTGGAACCTCGCAAATAACTATCATTGGTACTAATAAAAAATTATTAACCATTGATACATTTGCAGTCATTGCTGATAGAATCGAAGCTGGTACATATCTCTGCGCTGGAGCAATTACCAACTCAATTATTACGTTAAAAAATATTGAAAATCGACATCTAAACTCCATTGTTTCAAAATTAGAAGAGATGGGATGTACATTTATTAAATCAGATAATTCTATCACATTGCATCCAACAAATCACCTAAAACCGATAAATATTATAACTCAAGAATATCCAGCATTTCCAACTGATATGCAGGCACAATTTTTGGCTCTTGCAACACAAGCAAATGGGACTTCAATCATCGAAGAACGTCTTTTTGAAAACAGATTTATGCATGTAAGTGAGCTTCAAAGAATGGGTGCTGATATTCACTTAAATGGACATGTAGCAACAGTTAATGGTAAATCAAGACTATCAGGAACTGATGTTATGGCAACCGACTTAAGAGCTTCTAGCGCATTAGTACTGGCTGCTTTAGTTGCTAGTGGTGAAACACATATACATAGAATCTATCATCTCGACAGAGGATATGAAAATCTACAAAATAAACTACAAATTATTGGTGCAAATATTGTAAGATTAAAAGAATAAAGACTTAAAATTCCCTATATAACCATCTGATAACAAACTACAAAAAAGCACTATTTTCTGAAAAATAAGAGGTTTTGCTCATTTTTTTATAATACCTTATGTACGGAAATCCGTATATAATATATAATTATATGTATTTTTAACTAATTATAATTTATATTATATAGGTTTCTACGTATAGATTAAGTTTTAATTTTGTATAATTTACAATATGGAAGTGGCAGATCTTTTTAATATCCTTCATAATGCAATTGAAGCTAAACATAATGGTAAAAAAATATCTCAAAAAGAGATGGCAAAAAGACTGAATATTTCTATGCGTACATATCAAGATTGGAAATTGGGTATTGCAAAACCTCAAGCTTCGAAGGCCGTAATACAGATGCTTGGATATTTAGAAGATGATGAAATCATAAGAGTTGTTAGAAAAATTAATAAACTTAGAGGCTAAAAGATGAATACATTGACAGAAAATGAAAGAAATAGTTTAGATGATATTTTTTTGTCAATACATGTAAAACAAAAAAAATATTCGATAAGTAAATATCTATCATTATATTCATTCTTAAAAAAATCTATAGCAAAAACAAAAAAACATGCAAAAAGAATAAAAAAAGTATAAAATTAAACGGTTATTGAAAAAAAATAGCTAAAAGAAGAAAAAATTAAGCAAAGACATTATAAAGTATGTCTAGCTAATCACTTGAAAATTATATTGAAGTATAGTTTTTATGTGTATCGCGATCTATAAAATTAATTAAGGGTGAATTTAATGAATAAAGCACAGTTTGTTGAACTAGTTCAAAAAAATGGCGGATACAAAACAAAAGTGGAGTCTGAAAATGCTATTAAAGCTTTTACAGAGTCTATAACAGAAGCTTTAGTTTCTAAAGAAGATGTTTCTTTAGTTGGATTTGGTAATTTTGTAGCTACTTTACAAAAAGGCAAAAGTGGTAAAGTACCTGGTACTGACAAAACATACACAACACAAGACAAAATGGTTCCAAAGTTTAAAGCTGGTAAAGGTCTTAAAGATAGAGTTGCAGCTGGCAAATAGCTATTTCTTTTTATAGTTTTTAGTAGTAGTATCTATATGCTACTACTATGCTTTATACGTGTATTTTATTAGTTTATTAAATATTGCTGTCGCTTGAGTGTAATTAACAAAATAAATATTATAAATATAGTATAATTAGTTCATGAAAATAAAAACTATTTTAGGTATTGGTGTTATTGCACTTGGTCTTTTTCTTGAAGTCGTGTGGCTAGGTATCTGTTTTGGTACTGTTGTAGTTGGGATATTACTTCTAATATTTGCTCCAGGGGTGCTCTTTTTTCCATTTAATTTTTTCTTAATATTTGGATTATCTATTATGGGAGCTAAAACACATAAAACAAATTTTAAATATCAACAGTATTCATATAACCATGAAGATATCCATCAAGGTAGTTATGAACGCTACGATGATTTAGATAAATACTATAAAATACTAGAATCACACAGAACTGATAGTCTTGAAATGATAAAAGCAAATTATAGACGCTTAATTAAAGAATATCATTATGATTTTATAGCTAGCAAAAATTTACCAGAAGATATGATTATATTTGCCAAAGAAAAAACTCAAAGTCTAAACGAGGCATATGCAAAGATTAAAGAAGTACAAAAATAAGGATACCTCTAAAAATAGTATGTTTTTGAGAAACAAGAAGTTTTTACCTACTTTAATTAACTTTTAAATGTTTAATAGCCATTTTTTTGGCAGCTCCACATTTCATACTGTCTGCTTTTATTATAGCATGATGTAAATCTTTTGCATGCTTAATAGCATTTTTCTTAGATGAACCACATTTCATATTGTTTGCTTTTAACATCATGGACTCAACTTTTTTAACATCTACTCCTATCACCTTTGTTGCAGCTCCACATTTACCTGCTCCACATTTTGGCGCCTGTGTCATAGCAGACATTGCACTTACACCCATTAACAATATCGCACTCATAACAAACATAGATAATCTCATCTTTTTCATTAGTTCTTCTCCTATTGAATTATTTAAAAGAAATATAACATACTCTTTATAAATAATTTCTTATAGTTTGTTTTAGGATTGCTCTTTAAGTATAATTGATGTAGAATAAAAAAAAGGACGATGAAAATGAGGTTTAATTTAAAAATAAATAGATGTAAACCACCTAAAATAGATAAAAAAAATGAGATAAAAAGTATATCTAAAAAAGAGATAACTGCGGAAGATTTAGAAAATCATTACCAACAATATTCTCACTATGATTTAGGTAAAATAATCAAATTTTTTCAAAGATAAGTTTCATGTCCTGCTTGTGGATTTCTTGGAATTAAAAATGCAAGTAACAATGATACTAAAGCGATGCCAGCTCCTATTAAAAATACAGATGCTGGAGATTTTAACCAAACAAAACCTAGTAAAAATGGTAAAAAAACAGCTGCTATATGGTTAATAGTTCCACTAATTGCACTATTTGTTGATATATCTTTAATATCTGCAATTTTTTGAAAATATGTTGCTAAAGAAAAAGACATAGCAAACAGTAAACTATCAAGTAGATATAATACATATGCGATTTGTACATGAGAAACATATGCGTAAGAGATAAAAATGACAAATAAACCGATATATTCAATTTTTAAAATTGTTGCTTCACCAAATCTTAATATAAGTCGTCCGATTTTTGGAGCTAAATATATATTTAAAATAGCATTAGCAAATAAAAGTATAGCCATATGATGAATACTTACTCCAAATTTTTGAACTAATAAAAAAGCAGCAAAAACGACAAAAATCTGTCTTCTTGCACCTGCTAAAAAGGTTAAAACGTAAAAAAGCCAATATTTTTTCTTTAGTATAAGTTTTTTTTCAGAAATAACGTCTTCATCAAATTTTTTAAATCCTATCCAAGCAATAACTCCTATCAAGATTGTTAAACCACCAAAAAGTGCATAAACTGTTTTATAATCTAAAAAATAATGCCTCATAAAAATAAAAATAAAAATAAAAACTGCTAATCTTGTAAATGCCTGCATTGAGCTAAGCCTGCCAAGCACAACTGGTGCATCATGCTTTGGTATCCATTGTAGATTTAATGATTGACTAAGAGTATGTAGATAATGAAAACCCATTGACATAATAATAGTCGCCACATATAAACCAATATTTGTTGGTAAAAAACCCGTTATAAAAGTACCAAAGCCAAGCAAAATAATTGCAATATATGTTAATTTTTGTTGTGATACAAATAATAAGGCGATAACAACCGTAAAAGATAATAATCCTGGAATCTCTCTAATGCTTTGTAATATTCCAATCTCAGAACCATTAAAGTGAGCTTTTTCTATAACAAAATTATTTAAAAGTAACATCCAAGTGGCAAAAGAAAGAGGTATAGTAAGAGCTATCAAGTATAAAAGTATGATTTTAGAATTAAAAATTCTCATTATTGTTTTTCCTGCTAAAAAATGAGCATAATGATAGCACTATTTTATGATATTTTTTGTATAATAAAAAATATCATAATAAGAATTGTTAATGCACTATATTTTAAAATCTATTTTACTAAAGCACATCAAGACAATAGCTTGTGAATATGAATGCTATTTTAGTAAAGATAATGATATTTTTTATCCTCTTATAAACATTCCAATTCCAATCATTTTACTAGCTCCAACTAGAGGTGTTTATATACTTCAATACAAAAATTGGGACTATAATAAATTAAAAAATCTACAAGCAATAAAAAAATCAAATCAAAAATTATCACAAAATACATTAGCGTTTGAATTAATGCACCATTATATTGAAGAAAAATTTGAAAAGATAGCCAATATTGATAAAATTGATATTTTTCATTTTGCTGTTATGCCAAATCTACTAGAAGATGACTACAATAAACTAGATTCTACATTTCATCAATTAATGCCCAAACAGTACATTTTATTTAAAAATTCTACGAGAAATGATATACAAAATAAACTATTTACAATGCACAGTAAACAAAATAACATATTAACTAAAACCCTTATGGTCTCAACGTTGTATCTACAAAAGGCTATTATAATAGATAATAAACCAAAACTACTCTCCAAAGAGCAACTAGATATCATAAATATTGATATGCAGACTAAAGAATACGTGGCTTGTAAAGATTATAGTGGTAAAAGTAGTATCATTATTTTAAAAGCACTATATGAGTATTTAAAAAATACAGCTCTTAAAATCTTAATTATTGCACCAACATCCCTTTGTGTGCAATTATTACAAAAAAAGCTTTTAGAAGTTGTAGAATATCATCTCTTAAGTATTGATTTTTCAAAAATTAAAGTTATTCAGTCAAAAGATTTTAAAAATCAAAAAGCTGATATTGTTTTTATTGATGATAATAATTATTGTGGACAATTAGATACTATAAAAAATAGTAAAGTATTAATTTTTGAATATTTTAATAAAAAGCATACATATAAACATGGCTTAACAAAAAATTATACAGACACAGCTAAAAAAATAATAATACAAGCTGATATTTTCTTAGAACTATTTCTTAAAATTCAAGAATTATTAAAAAATGGTAACCAACCAAAAGATATATTAATTATTACCACAAGCGATAAAATGTGTAAAAAAGTTATGGAAGATTTAATTGACTTTAAAGAGGGACTCTCGCCTATATTATTAGATAAAAACTCATCTTTAACATCATATATGCAAAACAATATGATAGTTGCAAATTATAATGTATTGCATGGAATTTCAAGAAAATATGCAATCATTTTAAATCCTATAAACATACAAAATAATTTTATATATTCAAGAGCCACAAAGTTAATGTATATATTATGGCCCCCTTTAAGCACCTAAGAGGTACTCTTCAATTCCTTTTTACCTATTTTTTAGTATAATCTCATCTAAATATTTAGCACTGGAGAATAAATGTCATTATTTAAAAAAGAAGAACTAAAAGAGTATAATTTAACACAAGAAGAGCTATCAAAGTTGCAATGGGCAAAAATGACGACAAACAAGGGTGTTATGTGGATAAAATTATATCCAGATGAAACTCCAAACACTGTGGCAAATTTTGCCTATTTAGTTGATGAAGGTTTTTATAATAATCTTAGTTTTCATCGCGTTATAGCTGGTTTCATGGCTCAAGGAGGATGTCCAACTGGTACTGGTACAGGCGGTCCAGGTTGGGCAATTGCATGTGAAACAACGAACAACATACACAAACATGTAAAAGGAACAATTTCTATGGCTCATGCTGGTAAAGATACGGGTGGGAGCCAATTTTTTATCTGTTTTGTTGATTGTCCACATTTAGATGGTGTTCATACTGTCTTTGGTGGAATTGAATCTGAAGATAAAGAGAGTATGGATATCTTAGATGCTACTAAAATGCAAGATAAAATTGAAACTATCGAAATTTTAGAATCTAAATAATTTTTTTGTATATCTATTTTTAAATGAGTGCTTACAAACTAAGGAATATGAAATTTTAGTACATATATGCTGTTCAGTTGATAGCCACTTTTTTTTAAAAAGATTGCAAAAAGATTTTCCAAATGAAAAATTAATAGGTTTTTTTTATGACCCAAATATTCATCCATACTCTGAGTATCAACTCCGCTATCTTGATGTAGAGCGTTCTTGTAAAAAATTAGGTATTGAACTTTTACAAGGAGAGTATGATTTTAAAAATTGGATAGATGCCGTTAAAGGGCTAGAAAAAGAACCAGAAAAAGGTAAACGCTGTGAAGTTTGTTTCGATAAAAGATTTAGAATCAGTGCACAAAAAGCTCTTGAACTTGGTGAGAAAAAAATTACAACTACACTGCTTGTAAGTCCATTAAAATCTCAAGAACAGTTAAAAAGTATAGGATATGAATTTTATAAAAAGCATGGTGTTGAATTTATAGCAGTTGATTATCGCTCTCATAGCGGAACACAAGACCAAAGTCGCATAACAAAAGAAGAACAGCTTTATCGCCAAGATTACTGTGGCTGTATATATGGTCTAACCATGCAAAGAGAGGCTCAAGGCAAACTTTTAGATGAGCTGTTTTCTCCTATTTCAGATATAATTTTACCAGCTTCTATAGAACATAGACTTCAGCTATATAAAAAAAGAATTTCCTTAGAAGATAAAAATATAGCATATAAAATAATAAAATATAAATTTTTAAATTATCGCCAATTTACATGTAAGTTAGTTCAAAATAAGAATATTAATATACCATCTTACGCTCTCGTTTACTCAACTTTACCAAGAAAAAAAGCACAAGGAAAGATTGAGTTTGAAATAGATGACATCTATTATTTTAATAAAAATGAAATTAAATTTATAACATTAGATACATTTAATAAGCTTACATGTAAAGCTTTTTCATCTATAAAGGAACTAATATTTAATCCTTTATCATTTGAAGATGAAGTAAATCTAAGATATAAAATAATAGATAATTTATATGATTTAACACCAATAATTGTGATAGATAATATAATCCACAATAAACTAACTCTATATCTTGATGCAACAATATACGAAGATGTGCAAGAGAAGATAATCAAAATTTAACAAATATTTCGGTAAAATTAGCCAACTATAATAAAGGCGTACAAATCATGATGGATATCATAGAGATTCAAGAAATCATTCCGCATCGTTTTCCATTTTTACTAGTAGATAGAGTGACTCAGATAAAAAGCAATGAAAGTCTAATTGCTTATAAAAATATAAGTATTTCAGATCAAGTATTTTTGGGACATTTCCCAGGACATCCTATTTATCCTGGTGTTATGATTTTAGAAGGATTAGCACAAGCTGGTGGAATTCTTGCATTTAAGAGCATGAATATAACCAAAGAGGAAGCAGCTAATAAGGTTGTATATTTTATGAGTATTGATAAAGCAAAATTTAGAGTTCCAGTAAAACCAGGTGATCGCTTAGAATATCGCTTAAATCTTATTAAAAATAAAGGTGCTATATGGTTATTTGATGGTAAAGCCTATGTAGATGATAATATTGTTGCGCAAGCAGAGCTAAAAGCTATGGTTGTTGATAAGTAATGAATAATATTTCAAAATTAGCTATTATTGAAGACGGTGCAAATATTGACAAAGATGTTAAAATAGGAGCGTACTGTTTTATCTCAAAAAACAGTACTATTGGTGAGGGAACCATTGTAGATCAGGGTAGTTGCATTTATGGTAAAACAACAATCGGAAAATTTAATCATATTTTTTCACATTCTGTTTTAGGATCAATTCCCCAAGATTTGAAATTTGCTGGTGAGGATGTTGAATTAATCATAGGTGACTATAATAAAATAAGAGAATTTACACTATTTAACCCAGGTACAAAAGGTGGCGGCGGTAAAACAATTATCGGTAATCATAATTTATTTATGGGGTATGTTCATATAGGACATGATGTATTAATTGGAAACCACTGTATTTTAGCTAACGCAGCAACATTAGCAGGACATGTGGAGATGGGAGATTATGCGGTCATTGGCGGGATGACACCGATTCATCAATTTGTTCATATCGGAGATTTTGCCATGATAGCTGGTGCTTCTGCTCTTGCTCAAGATATTCCGCCATACTGCATGGCTGAAGGCAATCGAGCAAGTATTAGAGGTTTAAATCTAACAGGCTTAAGACGTCATATAAAAAAAGATGATATAAATGAGCTAAAGATGGCATACAAAGAACTTTTTGAAATGAAAAAACCATTAAAAGATGTGGCAAACAGTCTATTAGAATCAAGTTCAAATTTTTATATTCATAATCTTTGTAATTTTATTTTAAAAACAAAACGTGGAATTCCGTATGAAAGGAAAAATTAATGGTACATAAGCATTGTAGTTTTTGCGAAACCAAAGAAAGTGATAAAAATCCTCTAATTGCAGGTAATGGAGTGTATATCTGTAAGAATTGCGTTTTTTCAGCATACAAAATTATGTTTGGAGATGAAAAAACAGTAACAAAAGATAATAAAACTCCAATAGATGGCACTACGGTTTTAATTACGCCAAAAGAATTACATGAACATTTAAATTTATATGTTATAGGACAACAAAAAGCGAAAAAATTATTAAGTGTGGCTGTTTATAACCACTACAAGCGTATTTTTAAAAAAGATAATATTAAAAATGATGATACCGAAATATCAAAATCAAATGTTTTATTAATTGGACCTACAGGAAGTGGTAAAACACTTATGGCACAAACAATTGCAAGAATTCTTCATGTTCCAATAGCTATTGCCGATGCAACAAGTTTAACGGAGGCTGGATATGTCGGAGAAGATGTTGAAAATATTTTAACAAGACTACTTCAAGCCGCTGGTGGAGATATAAAACGAGCTGAACAAGGTATAGTTTTTATCGATGAAGTTGATAAAATTTCAAGAATGAGTGAAAATCGATCTATCACTCGTGATGTTTCTGGCGAAGGTGTACAACAAGCTCTTTTAAAGATTATAGAGGGTTCTATGGTAAATATTCCGCCAAAAGGTGGCAGAAAACATCCTAATCAAGAGTTTACACAAATTGATACTTCGAATATCCTTTTTATTTGCGGTGGGGCATTTGATGGTCTCGAAGACATTTTAAAACGTAAACAAGGGAAAAATATTCTTGGATTTGGACATGAGAAAAAAACAAATGATGAAAATAGCCCTACTTTTGATTTAGTTGAGCCAAAAGATTTAATTCATTATGGTTTAATACCTGAACTTATTGGACGTTTACCAATTATTGCTTCACTACAAGAGATAGATGAAGAAGACATGGTAAAAATTTTAACACAACCAAAAAATTCTCTTGTTCGTCAATATAAAAAACTATTTGCCATAGACCAAGTAGAATTAACTTTTGATAAAGATGCACTTTTATCTGTTGCAAAAAAAGCAATTGAAAGAAAAATAGGAGCACGTGGACTTAGATCTATTTTAGAAGAAAATATGATTGACATCATGTATGAGCTTCCAGAATATGATGGCTATGAAATAGTTATTACAAAAGAGGTTATAGATTCTCGTGAAAAACCTCTTTATATTAAAAAAACAACAAAAAAAACAGCATAAGGTAAATATATGATTTTTAACAAGTTTATAGGATTGTTTTCTAATGATTTAGCTATCGATTTAGGTACAGCCAACACATTAGTAATTGCAAAAGGTAAAGGTATTATTATTAATGAGCCATCGGTAGTAGCTGTAAAAACTGAAAGAAATGGACAGCAGCGTGTTCTTGCCGTAGGTCATGAAGCAAAAGCTATGATTGGCAAAACTCCTGGAAACATTAGGGCTATTAGACCCATGAAAGATGGTGTTATTGCTGATTTTGATATAACTGAAAAGATGATACGAAAATTTATAGAAAAAGCTCATGGAAGAAAAACACTTTTGAGTCCTAGAATTATAATATGTGTTCCCTATGGCTTAACCCAAGTAGAGCGTAAAGCTGTTAGAGAATCGGCATTAAGTGCTGGTGCACGCGAGGTTTTTTTAATAGAAGAACCCATGGCGGCAGCTATTGGTGCTGGTGTAAATATCCACGAACCGCAAGGCAATTTAGTAGTTGATATAGGAGGAGGAACCGCAGAAATTGGCGTTATCTCTCTTGGTGGTCTTGTTTTATCAAAATCTATTAGAATTGCTGGAGATAAATTAGATAAAGCAATAGTAGATTACGTAAAAAGAAAATATAACCTTTTAATTGGTGAACGGACTGGTGAGGTTATAAAAATAGAAGTAGGAACTGCTGTCACTTTAGATGAAGAGTTATCTATAATTGTAAACGGAAGAGATCAAGTTGAAGGATTACTTAGTTCAATTGAATTAACAAGCGAAGATGTAAGAGAAGCTATGAGCGAACCTTTAAGAGAAATTTCAGAAGCACTTCGTGATGTATTAGAGAACATACCACCAGATTTAGCAGGCGACATTGTAAACAATGGTATTATTTTAACAGGAGGGGGAGCACTTATTCGTAACCTTGATAAATTTTTATCAGATATTATAAAAATACCTGTTTATGTTGCAGATGAGCCTTTATTAGCTGTTGCTAGAGGTACTGGTCAAGTACTTGATGAGATAGATTTACTACAAGAGTTATTTGATAATGAATAAAAAACTAATAAGTTTTTTATTCATTATAATTTTATTTTTAATTGCTACAGTTTCTTTTACCAAGATTTTTCAATCACCCATGATTACACTATCTACTAAAATACAATCTACATATTTATCATTAATTTATACCTTTAAAAAAACTATTAATGAACATACATTGCAAGCTAAACATATTAAAGAGTTACAAAAAAAACTACTAAAATATCAAAAAAATTATCTCATCACGCAACAATTATATTCTCAGATAAATCAACTATTTAAAGAAAATAATTCAGCTATGTCAGTTAATCCAAAAGTTGAACTTGTTCGTGCGATATCGTATGTTAAATTCTCAAACTTAAATAAACTATGGATACAGATGAATGATTTTAATAAATCAAAAATTTACGGACTTGTATATCAAACAAAAGTAGCTGGTATTGTAGTTGCAAGAGAAAATAAACCTATGGCATTACTCATTCAAGATCCAAAATGTTCTTATCCAGTTTTTATTGGTTCAAACAATGCCCCAGGAATTGCCCATGGTAACAATAATGGTAATATTATAGTTGATTATATACCGCTATGGATAAAGATCAACATTGGTGACAAAGTTATAACATCAGGATTAGGTAAGATGTTCTTTAAGGGCTTAAGCGTTGGAATAGTCAGTAAAATTATACAAATTCAAGGTTATAAACAAGCCATTATAAAGCCTTCTTTTACCTCAAACACTCTAAATTATTTTTACGCAATTAAGGATGTTTTATGAGATTTTTATTAATCATTTTGCTGTTGCTAACACAGCTCTTAGCTAAAGAAAATTTTTATTTAGGGGTTGGTCCATATATTCAAACACAACCATACAAAGGTTTATCTTCACGGTTATACACTTCGCCCGTAATATTTTTTGATAATAAAATTTTTTATATCAGATGGAGTGAACTTGGTGTTTATATAGCAGGAGAGAGTAAGGATAATTATAGCTGGGGGCTCTCTATTGCGGCTCAGCCATTAACTCTTGGATATAGGGCAAATCGCTCAACAGAACTAAATGGCATGAGCAACAAAAACAATACTGTAGAGGGTGGTTTGGAGCTAGATGTAAAATACAAAAATTTACTCTTTAGTCTTACAACCTTTCATGATTTACTAGGTAATAATAACTCTTATGATGGACATTTTCAAATCGGAACAACTTTACATGTAAAAAAAATAACATTTTATCCAAGTATTTTAATCACATATTATACAAAGCATTTTAATAATTATTATTATGGCGTTACCAAAAATGAAACAAGAAGCTGGAGACCATTCTACCAAGCTAGTGGTGGTTTTAATTATGCTTGTGAAACATATATTAAATATCCATTAACAAAAAAACTACAAATTCTTAGTAACTTTGAAATACAATATCTAAATAAAAGTATTCAAAATTCACCAATAGTAAATAGTGCGTATATCTATTCTGCTCTTGTGTCAGTAATATATAAAATATCTTTGTAAGTGTTGGTTATGAAGTTATGATATACAAGGCAAAAATACGAAGGAGCTACTGGTAGCTTCAAGGTTTTTTAACGCAGTCAGCTTGTGACTTCTCTTTTTATTAAATTATGACATTTATTATGGTCTGGCACTTATCTGCTATAATATCAAAAATATATTGGATTTTTACAAGTCTAATAGATAAATTTTTATGTACTTTTAAAAGGTTAAAAAATGCCAAAACGTGTCGATATTAAAACAATACTTATCATTGGTTCTGGTCCAATTATAATTGGACAAGCTTGTGAATTTGACTACTCTGGAACACAAGCTGTTAAAACGCTAAAAAGATTAGGCTATCGTGTTATACTTATTAATTCAAATCCAGCAACAATCATGACAGATCCAGAGTTTGCAGATCGAACCTATATAGAGCCAATTCAAGAAGATATAATTGCTAAAATAATACAAAAGGAAAATATTGATGCAATTTTACCTACTATGGGTGGTCAAACAGCTTTAAACGTTGCTATGAGTATGCATGACAAAGGGATGCTTAACGGTGTTAGATTTTTAGGTGCTAATCCTGCTGCCATTAAAAAAGGTGAGGATAGACAAGAGTTTAAAAAGGCCATGATAAAGCTTGGCATGGATCTCCCATTTTCACGTTATGCATACAATATCGATGAAGCGATAGATGCTGCACATGAAATTGGATTTCCCTTGATTATCAGAGCATCTTTTACTCTAGCGGGTGGAGGTAGCGGTATTGCGTACAATATTGATGAATTTAAAAGCTTAGCAGAACGTGGACTTAATGAATCACCAGTTAGTGAAATATTAATCGAAGAGTCTTTACTTGGTTGGAAAGAGTATGAGATGGAAGTTATTCGTGATAGTGCGGATAATTGTATCATAGTTTGCTCAATAGAGAATTTTGATCCTATGGGCGTGCATACAGGTGATAGCATCACAGTTGCTCCAGCACTGACCTTAACAGATAAAGAGTATCAAAATATGCGTAATGCCTCTTTTGCAATTTTACGTGAAATTGGTGTTGATACAGGTGGCAGTAATGTTCAATTTTCTATCAACCCACAAACTGGGCGCATGATTGTAATTGAGATGAATCCAAGAGTTTCAAGGTCAAGTGCATTAGCATCAAAAGCAACAGGTTATCCGATTGCAAAAATTGCCACACTTCTTGCAGTTGGTTTTACTTTAGATGAGATCACTAATGATATCACTGGCACTCCTGCTGCGTTTGAACCAGTTATTGATTATATTGTAACAAAAATTCCACGTTTTACATTCGAAAAATTTCCAGAGGCACAAAGTACATTAAGCACAAGCATGAAATCAGTTGGCGAAGTGATGGCAATTGGTTGTACTTTTAAAGAATCTATTCAAAAAGCTCTTTGTTCTCTTGAGACTGATCTTAGTGGTTTTGATGAGATGAATGTTGATGATGAAACAATGTTGCATGAAATAAGACGTCCCAATGCCGATAGAATTCTTTATATCGCAGAAGGTTTTAGGCGCGGTAAATCAGTTGTAGAAATTTTTGATATTTGTAATGTAGATCCATGGTTTTTGTATCAAATACAAGAGATTGTAAACTTTGAAGCAGATATTAAAATTGATATATTACAAAATGCAGCACTTCTAAGAAAAGCAAAAAGTGATGGATTCTCTGATATAAAAATTATGCAATTAATAGCTAAAAATTCAAGAAAGCAAGTTAACGAAAATGATATTTACGAAGCTAAAAAATCTTTACATGTAAATGTACAATATAATGAAGTTGATACCTGTGCAGCTGAATTTAAAGCATTAACACCTTATTTATACTCAACCACAAGTATTACGCCACTATTAAATACTCAAAAAAAAGTTAGCAATAAACAAAAAGTATTAATTATTGGTGGTGGGCCAAATCGCATAGGACAGGGAATAGAGTTTGATTATTGTTGTGTACATGCTGCTTTTGCACTACAAGAGATGGGAATTGAAACAATTATGTATAACTGTAACCCTGAAACCGTATCAACTGATTATGATATTTCAGATGTATTATATTTTGAACCAATTACATTTGAGCATGTAAGAGAAGTGATACAACATGAAAATCCTGACGGCGTAATTGTACATTTTGGTGGACAAACACCATTAAAACTAGCAGACGCATTAACAAATATAGGTGCTAAAATCTCTGGAACTCCTGCCTCTGTGATAGATTTAGCAGAAGATAGAGAAAAATTCTCAAAATTTGTAACAAAATATGGATTAAAGCAACCAAAAAACGGACTAGCAAGAACTAAAGAAGATGCATTTGCAATTGCAAATAAACTCGGATATCCAGTTTTGGTTAGACCCTCATACGTTCTTGGTGGTCGTGGTATGCGTATAGTCTACCATGAAGATGAATTAAAAAAATATATGGATTTAGCGGTTTTAGTAAGTCATGATGCACCTGTTTTAGTAGATAAGTTTTTAGATCAAGCTATTGAGCTGGATGTAGATGCTATCAGCGACGGTATTGATGTATATATTGGCTCAGTTATGCAACATATTGAAGAAGCTGGTATTCACTCTGGTGATAGTGCTTGTTCCCTACCGCCCATGAATTTAAACACAAAACTTATCAAGCAAGTTGAGCAACAGACAAAGACTATTGCACTTGGACTAGGCGTACGTGGGCTTATGAATATTCAATATGCAATATATGAGCATGAAATATATATCATAGAAGTAAATCCTCGTGCATCTCGCACAGTCCCTTTTGTAAGTAAAGCAACAGGCATACCTTTAGCTAAAGTGGCAACACGTGTTATGATGAATGAACCACTTAGGAGTGCTTTAAAATATTATGATAAATATGAAGTTGTTATACAAGAAGATGGATTATTAAAACCAAAAATTAAAAGTCATTGTGCAGTAAAAGAGGCTGTTTTTCCATTTAATAAGCTCTATGGTGCGGATTTAGTACTTAGTCCTGAGATGAAATCAACTGGTGAAGTGATGGGAATTAGTAAAAATTTTGGTACTAGTTTTGCAAAAGCACAATTAGCTGCTGGAAATAAAATTCCAACATCTGGTACTGCATTTTTATCATTTATCGATATGGATAAAAAACATGCCCCCAAAATAGCAAAAGATTTAATACAACATGGATTTAATATCGTAGCTACTAAAGGAACTGCAAAAGTTATCAATGAAGCAAATATAACATGCAAATCAGTCCTTAAAATATCAGAAGGCAGACCAAATATAGAAGACGATATTAAAAATGGTAAAATAACCATCGCCATTAATACTTCAGATAATAACACCTCTAAAAAAGATGCAGTTGTAATACGTCAAGAAGTACTTAGACAAAATATCGCGTATTTTACAACACTTAGTGCCGCTCGTGCTATGATAGAAGCATTAAAGCAGATGAAAAATCAAGCATGGAATGAACCCCATTGTATTCAAGATTTTTTATTTTTAAAATGAGTATTTTTTTAATCCAAACAGATACTACCATTGGTTTTTTATCAGCTAAAGCTAATCGTTTAGCTGATATTAAAAACCGTCCTGCGACTAAAGCATTTTTAAAAGTATATCCATCACTAAAAAAATTTAAATCTGATAAAAACAGAGTTCCAAAAAAATTTAAAAATTTAGTTAGACGCTCACATAAAACAACTTTTGTGATTAAAAATCTAGCTTCAAGAGTTGTAAAAGAGTCATATCATTTAAAATTTTTAAAAAAATATGATTGGCTTTATTCCACTTCGGCAAATAAGCATGGCTGTTGTTTTGATAAAAATTTTTGCTTTAACAATAGTGATATTATCGTAGAAGACTTTAGAGGTTTAAAAGATGCTAAACCTTCTAAAATATACAAACTGTCAAATAAATCATTAAAAAGAATAAGATAAATGAAATGAAAAAAATAAAATTTAAAAAAATTATTAAAGAGGTGCTTTTTTTTATCGTAGCACTATTTATCATCTCAAATATTTTAAATTATTTTAATGCACCAAAATTAAATTCAAAAAAGATACCTAATTTTACAGCTAAAACATTAAATAATTATCTATTTTCATCCACATCGGTTAGAAAAAAACCTATATTGATACATTTTTGGGCGACATGGTGTCCTATATGCAAAGTTGAAAATAGTAGTATAAACTCTCTTTCTTCAAAATTTAATGTCATAACCATAGTTGAAAGTTCTGGTAATAATCAAAAAATTAAAAAATTTTTAAAAAAATATCATCTAAAGTTTCATGTAATTAACGATAATAGCGGTACAATCGCATCATTATTTCACATCACAGCATTTCCTACAACTTTCATATATAGTAGCAAAAATAAATTGCTTTTTAGTGATGTTGGCTACAGTTCTTATATTGGGTTATATCTTAAAATGTACTTTAGCCATTAGACTTCTTGATAAGTAAGAGACCATAAATGACTTCTCTTCTCATTGAATTTGAAGTTCTTTATGGTCTCTTACTTATAGCCTAGAAGTAACAGACAAGGCATGTGCTGTTAGGCCTTCAGCATTAGCTAGTTTTGCACAAGCTTTGCCCATCTCTTTGATACCATCTTTACTAAAATAGATTATAGAGCTTTTTTTCATAAAATTTTCAACTCCAAGCGGAGAATAAAATTTTGCAGTTGCTCCAGTTGGAAGTGTATGATTTGGACCAGCGACATAATCGCCTATTGCTTCAGGCGTATTATGCCCTAAAAAGATAGCTCCAGCATGTTTTATGAAAGGTAAAAGCTCAAATGGATTTTTTGTAGCAACTTCTAAATGCTCAGGTGCTATTTTATTCATTAAAATAATAGCCTCTGATATATCTTTAGTTACAATAATAGCCCCTCTTTGTTTAATAGACTTACTAGCTATCTCTTTTCGTGATAATTTTAAAAGCCATCTGTCAATCTCCTCCTTAACCTCATCTGCAATTTTTTTAGATGGTGTTATTAGTATCGAACTTGCCATCTCGTCATGCTCTGCTTGGGAGAGCATATCAATGGCTAAGTGATGTGGATTTGCACTATCATCTGCTAGTATTCCTATTTCACTAGGACCCGCTATCATATCAATATTAACATCTCCAAATACCATTTTTTTTGCAGTTGCTACAAAAATATTGCCAGGACCTGTTATCACATCTACTTTAGCAATTGTTTGTGTTCCATAAGCCATAGCGGCGATAGCACTTGCCCCTCCGATTTTATACACCTCATCCACACCACATAGATGACATGCTGCTAAAAGAAGTTTATTTGGTTCATTATCAGGTGTTGGAGTACAGACAATAATTTTTTGCACACCAGCAACTTGTGCTGGTATAACATTCATAAGTAGTGAAGATGGATATGCTGCTTTACCCCCTGGAATATATAGACCAGCCACATCCACTGGTGTAACTTTTTGCCCCAAAATAGTTCCGTTTTCTTCTGTGTCAAACCAACTTTTTGGTTTTTGTTTATTATGATAAGCCTTAATGCGATCGTATGCAAGATGAAGAGCATCTTTTAACTCGGCATCTAACATATCGTAAGCTCGTTTCATTAATTTTGTTTCAATCTTTAAATCAGTATCATCTTTTGGCTGCCAGTTATCAAATTTTAAAACATGAGCTTTGACAGCATCGTTTTTATCTTCTCTTATCTCTTTAATGATATCTGCAACTATGCAAGAAACCTGCTCTATATCCGTAGTTCCACGTTTTAATAGCGTGTCAAAAGCAACATCAAAATCTTTTGCATCGGTATTTGTAAAAATCATAATCTTTCCTTCATCTATATTCTTTTAATAATCTCTTTTGCAATCTCTTTTAAATCTTTATCGCTTACATTAATTACAAAATCTGCTACTTTTTTGTACTCTTTAACTCTTATTTGGTAAAGTTTTTTTGCTTTTTTAATATCTTGAAATAGCGGACGTTTTTTTAATTTTTTTTCGGCATTTTCATGTCCTAAAATTCTATCATATATTTTTTCAAATGATGAATCTAGCAATACTACTTTACCAATTTTTTTTAAATTTTTCACTTTAAAAAAACCTCCACCAGTAGAAATTAATGTTTTTTGAACACTTTTTTCTAACCAAAAAGCTATTTTTTGCTCTAATTCTCTAAAATATTCCTCACCATCAGTTTCAAAAATTTTTTTTATAGCTCTATTTTCAAGACTTTCAATTAAATCATCAGTATCTAAACAAATTAAACCGCTTTGTTTAAATATTTCACGTGCCACACTACCCTTGCCTACACCCATAAAACCAATTAATATTATATTGTCCACAAAAATTACTCGCTTATTTTTTAGAAGTATACAAAAAAAGCACTGATGCCAAGTTAAATACAAGGATTTTTAAAAGAACACTTCTGTATAATACGTCACTTACCTTATATACTTTTATAAAAAGACAGGTAAAAACTTCTTATTTCTCAAAAAACATAGTTTTTTGTAGCTTTAGGGAGTCGTAAGTGCCAGACCATATATTATGGTCTGGCACTTAACATCAAATGATAAAAAGTAAAAGCGAGAAATCTTATGAATAAACATATTTTTGATTTTGTTAAACTTGGAGTGTTATCTGGTGATGATGTTGGCACAGTTTATAAAATAGCAAAAGATAAAGGATTTGCTATTGCTGCTATTAACGTTGTAAATACTGATTCGATTAATGCTATTTTAGAGGCAGCTAAAGTGGCCAATTCACCTGTTATACTCCAATTTTCAAATGGTGGAGCCTATTTTTTTGCAGGTCAAGGGTTGGATAATACCAACTATAAAGCCTCCATTGTTGGAGCAATCGCTGGAGCCAAATATATTCACCTAATGGCTAAAGCTTACGGTGTAAGTGTTATACTTCACACAGATCATGCCGCGCGCAAGCTTCTACCTTGGATAGATGCACTCTTAGATGCTGGCGAAGAATATTTTGAGCAAACAAACAAGCCTCTTTTTAGCTCACATATGCTTGATTTATCTGAAGAATCTTTAATAGACAATATTTCTACATGTAAAGAATATTTAATTCGCATGGATAAAATTGGCATGACTTTGGAGATTGAATTAGGTGTCACTGGTGGCGAAGAAGATGGTGTTGATAATACTCATCTTGATAATTCTTTACTTTATACTCAACCAGAAAATGTTGCATTTGCGTATGAAGAGCTATCTAAAATAAGCAAGAATTTTACGATAGCAGCATCATTTGGTAATGTTCATGGAGTTTACAAACCAGGCAATGTCGTACTAACTCCAAAAATTTTGGATAATTCACAAAAATACATAGAAAATAAGTTTAAAACAGAAAAAAAACCAGTAAATTTTGTTTTTCATGGGGGAAGTGGTTCAAAGCTTAAGGAGATCAAAGAAGCTATCAGCTACGGTGTCGTTAAGATGAATATAGATACAGATACGCAGTGGGCAACAACACAAGGTGTCAAATCATACATAAATAAATATCAAGATTATCTTAAAACTCAAGTAGGCAACCCTGAGGGTGAAGATAAGCCAAATAAAAAGTATTATGACCCACGAAAATGGTTAAGAGCCGGTCAACAAACATTGATAAAACGTGTACAAAAAGCCTTTAGCGATTTGAATGCTTTAAATAGAAATTAAAGATACCTCTTAATCTATTTTTAGTACTTTTGAATGTATGATTGTTTGATTATCCATAAGCTCAAATGTGTCGTTTACATGCAAGGCTTTGATATTTATTGCTTTACCATTTTTACTAATTTGTGCAAATCCCAAAGCCGTTCGTTTAGCTGGATTGTTTGCTAAAATGTTTTCTTTAGATAATTTCAACTGATTGATTTTATTTTCTAAGATAACTTTGATTTGGTAATTAAATTTACCCTGCCATGGCTGTAAAAGTTGAGAAAAAGATTGTAGTTTAAATTTGATCTCTTGAGTAAATCTATTTTTTATCTGTATGAGTTCCTCCTGTTTATTTTTAATCTTTTGCTTAATGGAATTTTGCTGATAAAGATTTACTTGATGCTCAATTTTAACCTTTAAAGCAGATAATTTTGATGTAATGATATTATCATAATTTTGCATTAAAATATCAATATTTTGATAAAGCTCTATCGTATCTGGAAGTATCATTTCCATAGCCGCACTAGGTGTCGGCGCTCTTAAATCAGCTACAAAATCAGATATTAGCCAATCTATTTCATGTCCGATAGCAGACACAATTGGCGTAGTAGCTACAAATATAGCGTCTGCCACCTTCTCTTCATTAAATGACCACAAATCCTCAATACTTCCACCGCCACGACTAAGAATTATGATATCATATCCTTTTTTATCACTAATTTCTAAAGCATTTACGATTGAAGTAGCACTGTTTTGCCCTTGGACTACAACATCATATATATCAATCTTTAGAAGTTTATATCTTTGATTTGCAACTCTTAGCATATCTTGCAAAGCTGCCCCTGTGGCTGAAGTTATAAGTGCTATGCGTTTTGGATATTTTGGTAACTGTTTTTTAACTTCAAAATAGCCTTTAGATGAAAGCTTTTGTTTTAACTGCTCATACGCAAGAGCTAACGCTCCATGACCAGACGGCTCAATGCTAAAACAGTTTACCTGATAACTCCCACGAGGTAAATAAAGAGATATTGCCCCATTTACAATAACTTTCATCCCCTCTTTAAGACGAAATTTGAGTCGCGTGGCATTACCACGAAACATCACACAACTAATAGCAGACTCTTTATCTTTTAATGTAAAATATATATGTCCAGAGTTATGAAAAGTGATACGCGAGAGTTCGCCTTCAACAAGCACTTGAGAAAAACTGTCCTGCAAGAGATATTTTATCTGTTCATTAAGAGCTGAAACCGAAAGCGTGTGCATGATTTATCTTTTTTGAGTTTTTAAAAATTGTACAATATTTTAGCTTAAGCACAATAAATATAAATTTTGATAAAATAAGATTAAAGGCACCCATAAATTATAGAGGCTACGAAATGTTTCAAAAATCATTACTTAAAAATTTTATTAAATCTTTTAATACTCAAAATACAAATGAAATTATAAAATTTATTACAAAAAACAAATTTATAGCAGAGGATGCTAATGGTGCTGAATTTATAACTTTATTAGCCCGAATGCTAAATTGGATAAACTGTACACGCGAAGTTAAAAACGATACAGATATGAAAAAAGCAGATGGTGTAGTTTATGATAAAAATAACAATCCCATAGCGATAATAGAGCTTAAATCAAGCGATAAAAAAATAGCAAATCGTGACATCATAGCCCAAGCTTTCAGATATAAAAACGAGAAACCTACCTGCCGTTACGTCATAATTTCCAATTTTAAACAGCTAGACATTTACAGCGACAGCAGTGATGTGTGCTACTCTTTAGATATGACTGCGCCACAAAGCTATACTACACTTTATGCGCTGCTGAGTCAAGCATCATTAGAAAATAACGAAATAGCAAGACTCAAAAAACTCTCACGCTCACAAGATGAAATCACAAAAGCAGTCTATAAAGAGTATAGCAATTTTCGTCTCAAACTTTTAAATAACCTGATAGAAAACAACAAAGCGTTAGCAAAAGATACGATTTTTGCAGCCGCAAACAAGCTTTTAGACAGGTTTATGTTTATACTTTTTGCAGAAGACAGAGGGCTGATACCTGCTAACAGCATAGATACGGTTATAAAACAGTACGAAAACAACAGCGAATGGGGCGACGATACTCCACTGTACGACTACTATAAAAAATATTTTCATTTTATAGATGTAGGAAATGTCAAAGTAAAAATTCCTAAATATAACGGTAATCTGTTTAAACCCGATGCAGTGTTAGAAAATTTAATCATAGGCGATACAAGCATCAAAGATGACTTGTCGCATTTGTCTGCTTATGATTTTAGCGATGATGTGGATGTTGAAGTTTTAGGACATATATTTGAACAATCGTTAAATGACTTGGAAAAAATAAAAGAGTCATTTTTTGAAGAACACAAAATAGTTGACACAAGAAAAAAAGACGGGGTGTTTTATACGCCTAAGTTTGTCACCGAGTATATCATCAACAACACCATAGCCCTTACATGTAACGCTAAAAAAGAGGCGTTAAAACTCCATGACGAGTTAAAAGATACGAAAAAAGCAAAAGA